>Ga0247842_10000759_pt1 | contig 61824 bp, 68 predicted proteins | sample LaCruzMarch2015__3_FD_192411 | JGI IMG/M metagenome (GOLD analysis project Ga0247842, IMG submission 192411) | Freshwater microbial communities from meromictic Lake La Cruz, Castile-La Mancha, Spain - LaCruzMarch2015_19m | ecosystem: Environmental > Aquatic > Freshwater > Lake | place: Spain... | reverse complement strand
CTACCCAGAGATGCCCTCCACCATTTCCCCCAGCTACGATATAGCCACCGTTAGTGGTCTGCTGGATACTATTTGCCGTTCCGGCCGTGGCAAGGTACTTTTGCCACTGCAAACCTCCGCTGGATGATAATTTTGCCACCCAAGCTGCCGTCCACGGATAATAACTAATTGATGAAATACCCGCTAAAATATAGCCACCATCAGATGTCTGTCGGATGCTCTTAGCCCAGGCGTAACGGCCCCCTTCCAAACACTTTTGCCACTGTATGCCTTTGTTTGAATCGAGCTTGACTACCCAGGCGCTATAAGGATTTCCATTATTGCCGCTCACATCGCCGTCATTGGAATTTGTATTCCCTGCTACAATGTATCCACCGTCAGTGGTCTGCTGGATGCTATATGCTTCATCACCACTGCTCCCGCCCAGACACTCTTGCCATCCCAAATCATTTGAACCTTCACTAATATTTGCCCTATTCCAGGTATACCACGAGGAATTATTAGGAACCAGGCCGGAATGCAGCACCAAGATGCTTTCGTTGGCTAAAGATGATGGATCAGAAATATTATGAGACGAATTAGAAAGGTTAAGTTCGGCCAGAACAGGCATCATCGATACTATAAACACAGCCACAAGCATCATGGCAAAAGCTTTCCTACACGCGTATCTCAACATGGCTACAGCACCAACGAATTACAGTATAAATATTTCAATACTTATAACTTTTGATAGAGGATTTCGATCAAGAACCTCTAAATCAGAGCCGTGCTTCCAGTCCCGATCAAAAGAATTTCTTCATAGAGCGCGGTTCTTCATCAACAGCCTCTCCGATCCAATAGCCTCCCAAACCTTTATCTCCTATCACCTCTTCCCTCCTTTAGTTCCGGAATGTGACCTGTTTAGGTCGAACCGGTATGGGTGAAAAGAAATGAAGTCTTTTTACAGTTATATCAGTGATGCTTGGTCCTCTCCTCGAGAGGGATACGTAGGCGCACTGCGGCAGGACAGGCTCAAGGCCTGGCGCCAGGAAAGCACCGTGCAGAGGATCGATAGGCCCACCCGCCTGGATAGAGCGCGGGCGCTCGGCTACAAGGCCAAGCAGGGCATTATCGTGGCTCGTGTCAAGGTAAGACGCGGCGGTCGGCGCAAGTCCCGTTACGAGAGGAACAGAAAGACCAGCAAGATGGGCGTGAACGCCATCAGCATGGGCAAGTCCATTCAGAGAATCGCTGAGGAGCGGGCCGGCAGGCGGTACCGCAACATGGAAGTTCTCAACTCCTACTGGGTGGCCGAGGACGGCAAGCAGAAGTTCTACGAGGTCATTTTAGTGGACCCCTGTGCTCCCTCCATCATGAATGATAAGAACCTTAAATGGGTCTGCAATGATGTTCATCGCGGCAGGGCCGTGCGCGGCAAAACCAGCGCTGGTCGCAAGGGCAGAGGCCAGAGGCACAAGGGCTTCGGCACTGAGAAGACTCGCCCCGGCATCAGAGCCCACGACGGAAAAGGAAAGTAAGTGATTGACAAGGTCTCTTTCCGGGCCTTTGTGGCAGCAACGGAAGACGAGGGCCGCGTGCGCGAGGCGCTCGCCGTCTTCGTTCCTCTGGACCGGATATCATCAGTCGCTGCAGCGGGCCATTTCGGAAACGAGATAAAAATACTGGAGGCGGAGCTGCGCAAGCGTGAGGCTGCCGCCTTCTTTCAAATTCTTCGCGAGCAGCTTCCAACTGAAGACCTGCAGAGGCTTCGCCGGGAGATCCCGGACCGGTTGGAGGGGGAAAGCCACTTCCACCTGCGCCTGGACAAACAGGCCGCCTACAAAGGTCTGCTGCGTCTGACCGACTCCAAGGATGCCCTGGACACAACCGTTCTCGTCAAGACCTACCCCGCCCGACGCGAGTCGGCCTTGAAGATCATCAGCGAGCTCATATGAGTTTTTTCGAATGCTTGAACGCCTTTCCGGAAGGTGCAGCCTCTGCCAGCCGCATGGCTCTGACGGCTAAAGCACTAGGCTATCAGGGCATAATCATCTGCAACTCTGAGCCCAGCCGGATCTTCATGCCCCAGGCAGCCGAGATGATCAAGGGGATTGAAGTGGCTGTGGGCGTAGAGGTATCGGCGCCCGGCAGCAAGGCGCTGAAAAGCCGCATCTCATCTCTGCGTTCCAGATATCCATTTATCGTGGTTCGGGCCGGATCGGATGAGACAATCCGGGCGGCCTCGGAAGATCCCAATGTGGACCTTCTCATGCATCCCTGCGACGTGCGGCGTCCTTTAGGCATCGCCACAGCCCGAGCCGCCCAGCTAAATCAGGTCTCCATCGGCTTTGACCTGAGTGGCCTGGTGCATCTGCGGGGTGCCTCGCGTTCTCGCTGGCTGCAAGCTGTTCGCCGCAATCTGCAGCTTGTGAGAAAGTTCGAGCTACACCCGGTTATCACCGCGAGCGCGAATTCTCACCTTGACCTGCATTCTCCTCGTGACTTGGTCGCTATGGCAGAGGTAGCGGGCTTTGAGCATGATGAGGCTAAGGAAGCTCTCTCTCGGTCGGGAATACTGCTGGCACTCAATCGCAGAAAATGGGTAGGCCCGGGAGTAGAGCTCCTATGAGAAGCAGACTTCCCGTGCTGCGGGGCAGAAGACGGTACATGATCTTCGAGCTTGTGTCGGAAGGCGAAATCTCGCCCAAAGATCTGATGAGCGAGATTAACTCATCTCAGTTTTCCCTTTTCGGCGACCAGGGAGCCGCGAAAAACCATCTCAAAATGATCGCTTTCAATGGCCGCTATGGCCTGATCCGTTTTTCCCATATTCATGCCCAGGAGACACGGGCAACATTGGCCACGGTTCATTCCATTCACGGGATTCGAGTCGCTCTCCATACAAAAGGCGTCTCGGGAACAATCAAATCCGCTACAGAAAAGTATTTACCAAGACTGAGCAAAATATGTGCTGAAAGCGACAAAAGAAGAATCGAACTGAGAGACGTTTCCGGGTGTATTATTCGCACCCATGGTGTAAAAGTCGATCTATGTCCGGACGATCGCAATAAGTGCATAGGATCAGACACCCAATATTTGGGGCTGACCTCTTTTGATTTAAGTGGAGGACACGAGGATGCAGATGGCACCGCAGATGGGTTATGACAGGGCTATTACCGTATTCAGCCCTGACGGCAGATTATTTCAAGTTGAATATGCCCGCGAGGCCGTGCGGAGAGGAACGACGGCTGTGGGCATCAAGTCAAAAGACGGCGTGGCTGTACTGGTAGACAAGAGAATCACCAGCCGGCTCATGGAGCCCAAGTCCATTGAGAAGATCTTTCAGATAGACACGCACATCGGTGCCGCCACTTCTGGCCTGGTAGCAGACGCCAGAGTCCTGATCGACAGATCCAGGGTAGAGAGCCAGATCAACCGGCTGGTCTACGACGAGCCCATTGGTGTAGAGGCCCTGGCCAAGAAGATCTGCGACTTCAAGCAGCAATATACTCAGTATGGCGGAGTCCGGCCCTTTGGAACGGCGCTGCTCATCATTGGCGCAGAGGAGGATAGAACTCGCCTCTTTGAGACCGATCCGTCCGGCGCTTTATTGGAATACAAGGCAACGGGCATTGGAGCCGGCAGATCGTCAGTGATGGAGGTCTTCGAGGAGAAGTATAGAGAAGACCTCTCAATGGATGAGGCCGTGCTCTTGGGCCTGGAGGCGCTCTACAAGGCTGCGGAAGGCAAGGTAGAAGCGGCCACAACTGAGATTGGCATCATCAAACTGGGCGACAAGAAGTTTTACAAGTTGACGGAGAATGAAGTCGCCACATATGTTGAACGTATGAAGGCAGCCGTCGCCGCCGGCAAAGTTGAGAAGGGAGAAAAAGGAGAGAAGGGAGAAAAAGGAGAGGCATAGGAATGGTCAGACTGGATGACGCAGTTCCTGCCAGACTCAAGACCCACGGAACCACCTTTGAGGTTTTAGTGGATCCCGATGGAGCCTTGGCCCTGAAGAGGGGGGACCGCGTCAACCTGGAAGATATCCTGGCAGTAGAGGATATCTTTGAAAATGCCTCTCGTGGAGACCGTAGCCCGGAAGAAGATCTGCAAAAGGCCTTCGGCACGTTGGAAGTCCTGCCCATTGCCGAGATCATCATTAAAAAGGGCGATATCAGCCTGACGGCTGAGCAGAGAAAGCAGTTCATAGAGAATAAACGCCGCCAGGTCATAGAGGTCATAGCCAGAAATGCTATCAATCCCCAGACCAAAACTCCTCACCCGCCTGGAAGAATCGAGCAGGCCATGACCGAGGCCCGCGTCAATATCGACCCCACGAAATCCATCGATGAGCTGGTCAAGATCGCCATGAAGGCCATCCGGCCCCTAATCCCTATCCGATTCGAGGAGGTTGAGGTGGCGGTAAAAATCCCTTCCGCGTATGCTCCCAAGGCTTACGGCGAAGTTGCAGCCTACGGCAAGCTCATTCGGGAGGCATGGCAGAACGATGGCTCATGGATTGGCGTGGTCCAGATACCGGCGGGCATGCAGAACGAATTCTACGCCCTTATCAACCGGCTGACCAGAGGCGAAGCTGAGACGAAGCTTCTTAAGCATTGAGGATGGGAGTTAAAAGCGCATGGATCGCAAGGTGGTAGTACCAGGTGATCTTCTCTCTGAGGATGCCAAGAGGTCGGGCGAGGGGACGTATGTAAAGAATGGAAGCGTCTACTCCTTGCTATATGGTCTTGCGAACTTTAGGGATAAGATAAATGTCATACCCCTGGCGGGAAAGTATGTACCCGTACCGGGGGACAACGTCATTGGTGTCGTGAAGGATATAACCTTCTCCAATTGGATCGTGGATATAAACTCGCCCTACGATGGGTTGCTACACATCTCTGAGTTCCCAAAAAGGATCGAATCGGAAGAGATGTCCAAGCATTTGCACATTGGCAGCTCAATCATGACCCGGGTGACGGATGTAGATCCCACTATGAAGGTGGAGCTTACTTTGAACGACAAAAAGCTCGGCCTGATCAAGGCCGGCCAGGTCATCGAGATAAGCCATACAAGAGTTCCCAGGCTCATAGGCAAGGGCGGCTCCATGATCAGCATGCTGAAGAAAGAGGTAAACTGTAACATCTTCGTTGGCCAGAACGGCAGAATCTGGATCCACGGGGGTACAGAGGATATGGATCTGGCTCTGAAGACCATAACTCTGATTGATAGGGAAGCCCATACCAATGGTCTCACGGACCGGATTGTGGACTTCCTAAAGACGGAGAAAGGGGCCAGAAGTTGATCGCTATGGATGAGACTGATATATCATTTTTCAAAGATGGACTGCGCCTGGATGGCCGAAAGGCAGATCAGCTCCGACCTGTGAAAATCGAGGTGGGAGTCCTGGCCAGAGCAGACGGCTCATGCTACATCGAGATGGGTGGAAATAAGGTCATTGCGGCAGTATACGGGCCCAGGGAGGTACATCCCAGACACTTGCAGGAAGCTACCCGGGCTATTGTGCGCTACCGGTACAATATGGCCTCCTTCTCCGTTGAGGACCGAAAACGACCGGGACCGGACCGAAGGTCTCAAGAGCTTTCCAAGGTCAGCCGGGAGGCACTGGAGCCTGTCATACTGACCAGCTTCTTCCCCCGATCGGTCATAGACGTCTTTGTAGAGGTGCTTCAAGCCGATGCGGGAACCAGGACTGCCGGTATAAATGCGGCGGCAGTGGCTCTAGCTGATGCAGGGATACCCATGAAGAGCATGATATCGTCCTGTGCGGCGGGAAAAGTAGCAGATACCATAATTCTCGATCCCATGAAAGAGGAAGATAACTTCGGCCAGGCAGACCTGCCCATTGCCATGACTCCGGGTGGAGACATCACCTTGCTGCAAATGGACGGCGGCCTCACCCCGGACGAGTTTCAGAGAGCAGTGGAGATGGCCATGAAGGGTGCGAGAGACATCTATGAGATGCAAAGAGAGGCTCTGGTGAGGAAATACAGCCAGATGGTAGAACAGCCCGGGCGAGAGGAGGTGCATGTCTGTGACTAACGTCATCTCCGAGATTAAAAAGGACTTTATTTACAACCTGCTGCTCAAAGGAGAGAGAATCGATGGCCGTACCTTTGATCAGTACCGGGAGATATCCATCCAGAGAGATGTGATCAGAAAGGCGGAAGGCAGTGCGCTTGTTAAATTAGGCTCCAGCCAGGTGCTGGTGGGCGTGAAGATGCAGCCCGGAGAGCCTTTCCAGGATACGCCCAATAAGGGTGTCATCATCACCAATGCTGAGCTGGTGCCGCTTGCCTCACCTTCTTTTGAGCCGGGTCCGCCCAATGAGGTGGGAATTGAGCTGGCGCGCCTCGTGGATCGCGGCGTGCGCGAATCCAAGGCAGTGGATCTGGAGGCGCTTTGCATTATACCCGGCAAGCAGGTCTGGATCATATTCATAGATGTGCATATCCTGGATGACTGCGGAAATATCCTCGATGCTGCGTCGCTGGGCGCTATCGCCGCGCTAATGTCCACTAAGGTGCCTGCAGCTCGGTATGGCCTGGGCGAGGACTACATCTTGCCCATAAGAGATATTCCCATAGCTACGACGGCCATTGAGTTCAATGACGTCTTGATGTTTGATCCTGGTGTGGATGAAGAGGCTATCGCCAACACCCGTCTCACAATTATATCTACGATGAACGGCAATATCTGCGGCTCACAGAAGAGCGGCACGGGAATGCTTAAACCTGAACAGGTCCACCGCATCATTGATATAGCATGTGAGAAAGCCAAAGAAATCCGGGAAAAGTTTCTGGAAGCATAAACGGAAGTTACGATCATGGCAAAGCAGACTACAAAAGGAAGGAAGAGCAGGTCCGCAGCCCGGTTTGGTCCCAGGTACGGCCGCAAATCGCGAAAGCAAGTGGCAGATTTGGAAGAAAAGAGCAAGGCCTCGTATGACTGCCCTTCGTGCAATAGGAATAGAGTAAGAAGAACAAGTACAGCCATCTGGAGCTGCAGCAAATGCGGCTACACCTTTGCTGGCGGCTCTTTCCTGCCGGAGACGTCTCTGGGCCGTTCAGTGATAAGGTCTCTCAAGAAGACCCTTGAGGCGGCTTAGAAGATGGCTTATAAGTGCACCAGATGCAAGAAGACTGTGGAGGTTGATTACGAGTACAGCGGCATACGCTGTCCGTATTGTGGGCATAGGATCCTGATGAAGGAGCGGCCCACCACGGTCAAGAAGATGCAAGCCGTCTGATGATCGTCACCACCTCGCGCGATCCTTCCAGCAAGGCGAGAAGGTTTGCTAGAGCCATGGCCTCGTTCCTGTCTCTGCCTTATGTAAATCGGGGAAAGCAAAAGACAGGAGAGGACGAAACCTGGCTGGTGGTGATAGAGGACCACGGCAATCCGGCAGGTCTGGTCAAGCGCTCCTCGGAAAAAGAGGAGCAATTGAGTTTCCGGCTCTCAGGAGAAACGGAGGCAAGACGGCTCAAGATGAGCGTGCCGAAGGTTGCCGGCAAAGGCATAGTTGCTCAATCAATTGCACAGTTCTTTGAGCTGGAGTGGCTTGGCGAGGCCGTTCCGGCTCAGGGGCGCATAATCTGGGTTGCACCTGGTAATATTGATTTCATAGATGAGGGCCAGGCCAAATTCAGGCTGAATGTATGAAGGGTTGTGCAGAGTTCGTGTTTGAAAGCGAGCATGCCCCTGTGATCTATCAGGCACTTCTGCCCGAACTTGGAGACGAGCTGCATAGGTCCAATGTATTACTGGGCCTGGAAGACGGTTCTATTCGATTGGAGATCCGGGGCGAGGATACAGTCTCTCTCCGGGCAGCTTTAAATACCTGGATCAGGTTGGTTAAGATCGCATTTGAGATGGTGAGTTTATGAGTGGCGAATTGCCTCCGCAGATACAAAATCAGTTGGCTCAGCTCCAGCAGCTCCAGCAGCAAGCTCAGGCTGTCATGGCTCAGAAGGGCCAGATCGAAGGTCTGATCAGGGAGACTGAAGCGGCGTTGAAAGAACTGGAGAAGAGCGCAGACGATGCCGTTATATACAAGGGCGTCGGGGAGCTTCTCTTTAAAGCTGATAAGCAGAAGCTGATAGAAGAGCTGAAAGAGAAGAAGGATATGAATGAAATCCGGAAAAAGAACATGGCCAATCAGGAAGAGCGCATTCAGGGCCGGTTCACTCAACTTCAAGAGCAGCTCAAAATAGCATTAGGTCAGGTGCCGCCCAAGGGCGGCTAAAATCCATTTGCGGGCCCGTGGCTTAGCCAGGATATAGCACCGGGCTTCTAACCCGGGGGTCGCGGGTTCGAATCCCGCCGGGCCCGCCTTATTATTACTACTATTATTATTTTAGGAGGATTTATGTGCGAACTTACAGTCTACATTTTGAAAGGCAACTCTCGCGAAAGGGCTATGGAAGGCGTAGTCAGGCTCATGGCCCATAACGGCAAGGTGCTCATGGAAGGCATATTTGGCGATTCCATGGAAGTGGAAGGACGGCTGGCCGATGTAGATATCATGTCCCAGTCGGCGAATATCATCGCGAATTAGATCAATCCATATACCGGTCTTCGCTTGTCCGGTGCTAGGAAGGATCTGGGCCAGGGCCAGGAGATACGATGCCAGGGTCGTGTCCCAACTTCTGGTAAATAAAAATCCATCCAAAAACTATTTCGCTGTGAACTCTAATGATGATCATCTATCATCATGGAGTGGGCAATGGCCAGAGGCGAAAGCAGCAACAATCCAGAGAGAAATGTGGCTATCCAGGTCATCGAGTCCAGGCTGAGTGCTGCTGCAGATAAGCTATGCAACAACCCGGAAAGAAAAAAGCAGATTAAAATATTGGGCCTGAATTTGGGCATTGCCGCCGCCGACATAATTACCTTAAAACTGGGTTTGATCCCGGGCGGCGGAGTAGCAACAGCCTTTGGCATTACAATCATCTTCTTAAGCGTCGTCGGAGTAGTCTACGGCAATTATAGGATCTTTGTCGATCCTCCAGAACCAATTATAACCCCACCAACGCCGGAAGATTATATTGAAGCATTGAATAAGCACCTTCCGCACAAAACATTCGAAGAAGACATTAACCTGGCAAAAAATCAGATTGTGCGAATGCAGAGAAAGATTAAAACTATCCGAGATCTCATTGCGCAGACATTCGGTGGCTCAGAGATAACCTGCTATAAATTTATTGCGGCCATATGTGAGTTGGAGAAAGCGTTCTATATGAATGTTCAAATTATAATCAATAAATTAGATACATTTGATTTAGATACATTTGATGGAAAAGATTTCATTTTAGAAAACGGATCCGGGGACGGCTCGCAGCAAATCATTGAAGCTAAGCGTAAAGTTCGTGACAAATATGTCAATTCTATTAGATCCGCCACCAAAGAGAATGAACAGATTCTGTTGATGCTGGATGATCTGTTGTTTGGGATCTCAGAAATAGAAGACGGGGATCGCATCCCACAGGATCAAATCGTCGAAATGATCGATCGTCTGCTCGACGATATAAAAAAATATATTAAGTGAGGCGAGGAGGGAAATATCAACATGATGAGCGAACGCGACAAAAAAGTATTTTTGAAGATAATAGGAGCGGCAGTTATAGTATTTATCATAGTCTATATGTGGCCTATAGGAAATATCTACTCAACCATCAATGTGCATGAAGTCAAGCATACACCGTACCCGAATATCCCTCAACCCCAACCCACTATAGTCCTCTTGCCAGATATAAACTCCGAATACCCGCCGCAGGTGAACGAAAGCACACCCAGCTACATCGAAATATTTTCCTCAACGGAAAAATCCGGCAGCGGCACTGACGGCTGGCTGACATATGTGGCCAAAGACTTCAATAACGCGGCAATAATGATTGACGGCAAACGTGTATCTGTAAGGCTCAGAGGAATCCCTTCCGGGGATGGCGCCGATTATATTACTTCCGGGAAGCATTTGCCGGATGCCTATACGCCGTCCAATGAACTCTGGGGCGAAATGATCGCCTCCCGCGGGGTTAAAGCCCAGTTAGTGCAAAAAAGACTTGCCGGCAATGTGGCCGGGATACTGCTCACCAAAGCCAAGAAGGACGAGCTGGTAGCCAAATACGGGGCAATCAATATCAAGACCGTTGTCGATGCTGTCGCGAACAATGAACTGGTGATGGGCTACACCAATCCTTTTGCTAGTTCAACCGGGCTGAACTTCTTGATTTCAACATTTCAGACTTTTAACAGCAGCAACTTATTGAGCGATAAAGCAATAGCAGGATTTGAGAGCTTCCAGGCCAAGATTTACGTGTTCGCCTACACTACACTGCAATTGAGGGAAATAGCCAAATCAGATAAACTGGACGGTCTTATCCTGGAATACCAGACCTATGTGAATGCACCAGAGATCAGGTCCTACGAATTTGTTCCCTTTGGGGTCAGACATGACAGCCCTATGTATGCGATCAACGAACTATCCGCTGAGAAGATGAAAATCCTGAATAAATTCGTTGAATTCACCCAACAGGAAAAGTACCAGACCCTGGCTAACGAATATGGTTTTAACGGCCATAATGAATACCAGTCCAAAGCGGTAGCCGTCAGCGGCGATGTGATCATCCAGGCCCAAAATGTCTGGAAAGACACGAAAAACGCCGGCAAACCTATTTGCGCAGTCTTTGTGGCCGATGTATCAGGCAGCATGGACGGTGAACCGTTGAATAGTTTGAGACGTTCATTGATCAATGGTCAATACTACATCGGCGATGACAATCTGATTGGCCTGATATCATATTCCAACGATGTCAATATCGACCTGCAGATTGCCAAATTCGATCTGAAACAGAGGTCCTTGTTTGCCGGAGCGGTTCGTGATTTGCAGGCCGGCGGCAGCACATCAACATTCGATGCGATTGCGATCGCCATGAAGATGCTCATAGATGAGAAGGCTGTAGGTCCTGATGCAGATCCCAATCTGAAACCGAGGATTTTCGTTCTCAGTGATGGCAAAAGCAATACAGGCCATTCGCTGGACGACATTAGAAAAATCGTGAAGGATCTTGGAATGCCTATATACACAATTGGCTATAATGCGTATCTCCCGGAGTTAATAGAAATCTCCAGCATAAATGAGGCTGTCTGTATTGACGCCGATAACGATAACGTTGGGAATAAGCTTCGCAATCTGTTTAATGGCACAATCTGAATATGGGGTGGTTGAGAATGGCCTTTACCATGGAAGTACCCGATGAGGCGGCGATCAAGAAGGAGATCCAGGAACCATTTGCAATGAAGGTGCCCGATGAAGCGGCGATTAAGAAGGAGGGACTGGAGCAGGTGAAACCAGTACCGAAAGAAGTAGCCCAGATTCGGGAGTTAGCGAAAGAAAATGCTGAATATATTTGGAAATTAGATGACGATGAATATCCCAAAAAGAGGGATGTCATCAAGTCAATAGAGTCTCTTGGCGCTGGCACAATGAAACACTCGGCAGCCGAAAATTATTTGCTGCAGAAGACAGTAGGGAAGTTGTCCAAAGACGGCGATGATGGCAGCCTTGTGGCAAAAGGTTTGGTGGATTTGCAGCGGGAATTTAGACGCCTGGATCCCAGCCTGATTGATTTCCCCAGGACCGGCATTTTAGGAAAGCTGATTGACCAGATCATGGACTATTGTGCCAAATACCAGAGAGCAGAATCGGCAATTACGAATATCACGGTCTCTTTGGACCGAGGGAGAAAAACTCTGGAAACCGATAATACCACTCTGGAGATCGAACAGCAGACAATGTGCATTTTGATAAAAAAGCTGAAGAATGAGATTCAGCTCGCTACCCTGATGGACGAAGAGATTGAAAAGCAGATTGAAGCTGCCAGAGTCAGGAAAGAAGACCAGGAAAAAATTGTATTTGTCACTGAAGAAGTCCTCTTTCCAATTCGGCAGCGGCTTATGGATATGCAGACGATGATCGCCGTCAATCATCAGGGCGTAATGACTACAGAAGTTGTGATCAGAAATAATAAGGAACTGATACGCGGGGTAGAAAGGGCCAAAAATATAACAATTCCCGCTTTTCGATACTCAGTGATGATTGCCAGCGCTCTCTCTAACCAGAAGATTGTCCTGGAGAAGATTCTAGGACTCAAAAATATCACTGAACGAATCATCATAGGCAACTCGAAAATGCTGAAGGAACAAGGACCGGAAATCCAGAAACTAGCAATGCAAGCCAATATCTCTGTCGAGGCGATAGAGACTGCCTTTGCCAATGTCACGGAAGCATTGGATTCCATCAGCAACTTTAGGCGGGACGCGCTGTCCAATATGCTGGTTACTATCAATAAGTACAAGGAATTGACAGCCAAAGGCGAAGAACAGATTCAGCAGCTTGAGAGGGACCATAAGCTGGCGCTGTAGCTGAAAAGAAGCCGATGCCTGCCGGGCTGCTCAGGGATGGGATCGGTAGATATGCAATATTAAACGCCTCCTAATGCTTCATCAGGGGCACATACTCCACACCCGGCCGGCTCCTTCCTGCTTCCATGCGGTACAGGTCCATCAGGGCATAGACCTCTTCCGGGACATCGGTCTGTACGCATTCTCCCAGCAAAGATTGGGCCTGCTCGGCCATAAAGGGATGGTCGTGCGTATATTTTCCCGAGACGAACTCCTCGATGATGCCCTCCATCTTCTCGCCGTCGCACTTTCCCTCCAGGATTTTTTTCAGGAGATTTCTCATCTGATTCATGGCTTTCCTTGCCTCTTCGGCGAAGATAAGAGTCCTGTCATCGATCTCATCGATCTTCTTCTTGCCGACGACTGCCAGGAGCGATGTGGCCGGATAACTGCCCTGCATATCACCCAATTGAGGATCGACGGGGCCCAAGGCCGCGTGTGGGTCCATGATTATTTTGTCGGCGGCAAAAGCGATGAGAGTTCCGCCGCTCATGGCGTAGTGGGGCACAATTACCGTCTTTTTGGCGGGATGGGCCTTTAGCGCCATGGCGATTTGCGTGGCTGCCAGAGCCAGCCCGCCCGGTGTATGCAGAATGATGTCGATGGGCACATCCTTTTGCGCGGCGCGAATGGCCCTTAAAACCCGCTCGCTGTCATCAATATCAATGTAGCGGGCTAAAGGAATGCCAAGAAAGCTGATGGTCTCCTGGCGGTGGATGAGGGTTATGACCTGCGTGCCTCGCGTCTTGCCAAGCGTTGCCAGGACGCTCTTTCTTGCCGTCTGCAGGTAGTACCTCTGCACCATGGGGACCAGAAAGAGAAATATGAATAAGAGAAACCAGATATTATTGATCAGAGTACTGGCGAATTCTCCGCCTATCTGGGCTTGAAGTATGTCCATCATTCACCAATAAGTTCAATTCATATATTTAGCTTGTGGGGTCGCTTTGGCAATCTATATTAATATGATAAGGGCTCAATTGGACCTGGCTCAAATGATAATAATGGAGGTTTGGGACTTGATGATCCGAAATTTTGGTTTAGCGGCAATTCTTCTTTTGACACTCTCTCTGTCCATATATTTGGTACCGGCTCAGAATTCCACATCGATGGAAATTAATGCGACGACAAAAGAGGTCACGCCTACTGCTTCTGCCGGCGCGCAGGGCATCTGGAAAGCCACTTTAGGAGAAAAGGAGATCGTGTTGGCCGTGAACCAATCTGACCAATCCCTCTATGGCCTGGCCAAATTCGAGGGCGACAATCCCTGGAATGGAGCCCTGGCGGGATCTCTTTCTGCAAATGCCGTCTCCTTCTCCCTGGCGGCTTTAGAGGGCGGGGCCCAGGTAGCCATCTACATAAGCGCTGGCCTGGAAGGCGACAGCATGTCTGGGTTTTTCATCCGATCGGACCGCAATGGAAAAGCCAGCCGGGGCGATTTCACCGCTACATTGATCAGCCCGGATACATCCGGCTACACCCCCGCCCTGGTCACAACAGCTCCTTTGCCGGCAGTCGAGACGAAGCTGGCGAGCACTGAGCTGAAGAATGAGATTAATGCCAGCGAAGAGGGCGAAAAGCCCGGCTTTGCGAAGAGCGAGAGCCGATTCAAGGATGTTACAAAGCTGGCAAAGGGAATCAATCCTGACATATTGCCCAGGATGGCTCCACTGTAGGTGATGATAGTGATAATGGCAAAAGACAGATACTTCTCAACTCCTTTTTTGCTTGGCCTGGCACTTTGTCTGGCACTCTTTCTTACCATGCAGGTACATGGTTTTATGATGGATGAATTGTCCGTCACTTCCGTCTCCGAGGACTGCGGCAAGTGGAAGGTTGTCTTCAACTGGTCGGAGATGGACGAGTACAAAAGCAGCGTGTCGCATGGAGACAGCACATCAGGAAAAACGGCCATCGCGACAGATGCATTGACTCTGGCGTCGCCGTCCGATAAGACCAAGATTTTGAAGGTATCGGTCATAATGTACTCCAAGGGCGATGCATCTCTTATCAACCAATCAAGCATGATGGCCCTTGCCAACGGTACCCTCACCAAATCCAAAGTATGCAAAGATATCAATGTAACAACGAGAGTGATAGACGGTCGATCGGGGATAAATGCCCGGGGCTTGAAGTGTCCAATGAACGAGCCGGTCTACATTGCGGTCTATCCTGTAGAATATCACCTGGATCGACCGGGAGGTGTTCTGGCATCCACGGCAGTAGGATTGATTCTCTCCACCTATGGTCAAGAAGCCACAGAACGATTTATCAATTCGGTTAAAATCCTGCAAATAAAGTAGTGGAAAGAAGGGGTCTGGTTTAAGCATCAAGCTGCTTTGGACCCAATCCATATTGATTAAATTAGAAGTTGAAAAACTTCAAAGCAAAGCTAGAGATGTCCAGGAACATCTTTCTCCTGGCTGTGATCTCGCCTGGTGAATAAGCAATATCGTCTAAGGCCAGAGGCCAAAGGCGATATTCAGTCCCATTACTGTCGCGCCTGCACCGATACAGGCTCCCAGCACCATCTTAGGATTAAGCTTTATTGCAGTATCATCCGCCTCGAAGTACCTCATGAGGCCTGCTGATGACTGAAGACCGCTGCCTTCATTCTTATTCTTTGCCATATAGAACTCCTTATTTCTTCATCATCTTAAGTATTGTGGCTTCAAGCGGCGGCTGCCTTCCGCCAGCCGCTCTCATCCTGGAAGGGATAGCTGTCCAGCATGCTTCCGCCTTTGATCATCCTTGGCCAATCCAAACTGGGATTGCCTTTGGCCACGTGACCCTTCCAGTAGTTGCCGCCTGTGACATTGCCTTCGTCCCAGCGATTGCTGCCGCCAATATCCTGCGAATGCTCCTCATCGCCGAGGAAGTTATTGTGGAATATTTTGTTTCCTGTAGAGAGCAATACCTGCAGGCCGAGAGGATTGCGGCTGATGTTATTCTGATATACCTGGTTATCATGGGATAGGTTTAGCCAGATACCTGTGGCTGCATTTTCATTTGCCACATTGTCGCGAATGATGTTCTGGTTGCTGGATAGGAGCGATATGCCGTTCTGGCTGTTATGCGAGGCATTATTTCCGGCAATTTGATTCAAATCTGAGGCATACAGGAACATGCCGCTAAATTTATTGCCAAGCAGGCGATTGCCTGATATCTCATTTTCATTGGACTGCACAAGACGCATGCCAAATCTCCCGGTGATGTTGTTCTCCAGGATCCGGTTATTCTTTGAATCGAAGAGGAATATGGCATCGTTGGTGATGGCCGTATTCTTTACAGTTACATTTTCACAGTACGCTAATGTGAGGTGAGCAATATCCCTATCCTGAATCTGCTCGCCAAAATGGCCAAAGAGATAGACTATGGGGACAAAATCCACTACATTGGATTCATCTATGGAATTATTAAAGCCCTCCTTTGTCTCAGCCTCTATGTAAAGGCTCCACTCTACATTCTGGAAGCGATTAGCTACCAGCTTATTGGCGGACGATTCCAATAAGATGATCCCTTTAGAACTATCTGTGATCCGATTGCCGGTGAGGGTGTTTTCGTTAGAGGATGTAATCTGTACCGCAGTGTCCGTTATGCCAAAGAACTGGTTTTCGGAAATATTGTTCTGTTTGCTTGTGCCCAGGTCAAAGCCAACGGTGCCGTTTTCTATCTTGTTTTGATGCAAGGAATTCCGGCTGGAATTTTCCATCCTTATGCCGTATTCCGTCGCTTTAATGCTGTTATTTTTCAGCTCTTCCCTATCTGAGTCCTTGATAAAAACGGCATTTGTGCTGCGGAAAATCGCGTTATCCATCAGTTTGTTGTTATTACTGCTTAAAATGAGCAGACCGAAGGTCGCGTCATTGATAACATTACCCCGCAATATAGTTCCACTGGCATTCGCGAGATTTATGCCTTGTGCGATGCCGGAGGCAGAACCTCGGATGCCAACTTTATTTTGGGATATATTAACGTAGCTGCTGTTAAAAACCCACATGCCGTATCTTTTGCTTTGTATATCGTTGCTTTCGATCTGGCAGTTCCCGGCATGATCAAGCCAGATACCCCAGTAAGCATCCGATATTTTGTTATTAATGATTTTGTTTTTTGTAGCTTCCCTCACGACAATGGACACATTGCAGCCCAATATATCGTTTTCTGAAACCAGGGTTTTGGTGGAGTTCTCCCAAAGGGCCACTGCTCCCTGGCTGTCCATTATTGTGTTTTCGGAAATGGTGTTCTCATGAGAGCCGCGCACCAGTATGGCGGGATTGGCGTTTTTCAACACGTTTTCCTTGATGGAGTTTCGACTGGATTGAACATATATCGCCGGCCCGGTAAAGTCCTGCATGGTTAGCCCCTGCAGAGAGCATTCATCTGCGGTTATAGTGATCCCCGTTTGCAGGCCATCTCCTTTGAGGATTATAGGCCCGTTCTCGCCGGTGAGGGGCATTAGCGTCAGGCTCTTGTTCAGGATTACCTCTTCATTATACTCACCAGGCTTGATGTATATGGTATCTCCATTACTGGCAGCAACAACGGCCTCTTGAATGGTATTAAAATTGGCAAAGCCGCTGTCGTCAACGATATACGTTCTTGCTCCTTCGATTGGCATAAGCCAGATGAGCAAGGCCATGAAGATGATCATCGGAATTCTAAGCATGAGTAGTTGATTTGCCCGGAACCTTTTATAGTTAATGCAAAATCTGGGCGAAATATCCTCACGATCAACCCCCTTATTTCCAGTGGAAAAATAAATCCCGAAATTTTTCTTCATTGAAAGAAGGACCGCCCCGAAAAATACCAAACTGTATGATTGTGTTTATTATGTTATTTTAAAAGTCATATATCTCCTAAGCATGACAACAGGCAGAGTCACTTTTCCCTGCCCAAGAGCGGAGGTGGTCAGGGCAAAACCTTATTTACTCTCTCTTCTAAAGCCGTTTATGGTGATAGGATGACAGATATTATGCCGCATAAACACTGCATGGTCTGCGGCAATGCCGTGCGTCCGGACGAGAACTTCTGCGACGAGCTATGCGAGTCGAAGTTCAAATCGGCTCAAAGAAAGCAGCAGCTTTTATTTCTAGCATTTCTTGCCATAATGGGACTGGTTTTGTTCCTGCCGTCGATACTTAAGATGTATGGGTGAAGGATGCGCCGCCTAGCTGCAATTTTTGCCTTTTTTACTCTCTTTGCTTTATCTGCCGGTTCAGCCGATGGCATCGAGTACCTCGACATAAAGGACGTGACCATGCGTCTCGAGGGCGAAAATGCCACTTTTGAGCTGAACTACACCCTGGATCCTTTTACTCGCTTCTATGTATCGGCTCTGGGATGCAGATATCTGGAGCCGGAATTGATATCTTTCCTGGGAGGATATAGCGATGTTATGCTCATAAAGGCGGATATTGAAGGCGCGGCCCTGCTGGTAGTGGGTGCGGGCAAATATAATAGCGGCTATTATCTCTTCGATTCCATGCCTTTCGGCAGCAAGGACAAGCCCCTGAAGGAAAGCATTGCCCGATTCTCGGTTGTGTATCTGGGGGGGCGGGTCAGGACTTTTTATAATGTAACCGCCACGCAAAACGTCTTTTCCCAGGCGATGACGCCATTATAATTTTGACGCGCAAGTATTTATCAAATGCTTGACCTTAACTATTACCAAGGTGATTTAAAAATGGTAAAGATGTCAGCGGAAGTTCGCGAGACCCTGGAGAAGCAAAAGCCTATACCCATTGCCACAGCCAGCAAGGCCGGTATGCCCAATGTGGTATTTGTGGGACTGATGAAGATCATAGACGATGAGACGATCATGCTCGCGGACAACTTCTTCTACAAGACCGCCCAGAACCTGGCCGAGAATGCCAAGATCTCCATCCTCTGCTACAACGGAGACACCAAGAAGTCCTTCCAGATCAAGGGCAATGTCACTGTGACCAAGGAAGGACCGGACTATGAGGCCATGCGGGCCTGGGTGCACGGCATCAACAACAAGCTGCCGGCCAAGAGCTGCGTCGTGGTCAAGATCACGGAGATCTACAACGCCATGTGGGGACCGGCGGCGGGGAAACAGGTGGCCTGAACATAATATCTTAATTCAGCATATTTTTTAAAAAAAAGATTGAGTCTGGCCAGGGTAACATGCTTGGGCCGACATGAAATTTCTTTGCATCCACACGACGTGTTATAAGCTTTTAAGCCTCACGTCTAGCCTGTCCGCCCGGTTCTTCACATCCAGGTGCGCAATATTTGAGAACTGCAACCACGGCTTCTCGTCGGAATGGACCAGATTAGTGATCTTTTTGTAGAATGGGCTTAGCACGGTGTCCTCATGCATATGTCTGACGCCAACTGGATGGCTTTCTGGTCCATCGTACTCGCGATACATCTCCAGCAAGCATGCATCTAAATTTTCATCCATTAACAGAACGGCTCCTCCAAAGACATCTTCACGCTTGACTTTATCAACTACCCAGCCGCCTGTATTGTAAACTGCCACCGGCATTCTGAATCCTTCTATGTTAAACTCCTCTAGGAACGGCTTATGGGTGTGGCCGAAGACAAAGGCCATTTCGGAAGGAAGTGGGGCACCTTGACGTTCATTGATGATCTGATTTCTTACTGCCATTAGATACTGAGCCATGCCCTTTTCGGTCTGCTGTCCCAAAGGCATGTCTTTCAAGCTTCTTTCCCCACCAGATATTCTGCTAAAAACGAATTCAAGTGCACTCTTCAAGATCTTCTCTTCCATCAAGTCATGCCAGCCTATGAGGTCGTATTTTTTTGACAGGTTTTTGGCGACTTTGGAGATAAAGATATTCATTTGTCCTTCATCAAGCATATGCTCGTAAAGGGTCTCAGTAAGCGCTCCCACCTCACCGGAGCGTCCCAGGGCAGACCAGAGGAAATCAATCCATGCGAAGTTCTCAGACTCAATCAACTGTACGTCGCTGGGCATATCACAGTCTATATTCAACAGATCCGCTTTCAGTTTGCTCATGATGTAGTATTTCGACTCGACGAAGTGACCGTGGTGAATGACGACGCATTTCTCTTTGCTTTCCGAGAGGAGACCTAAGTTCGGATAGGCAATTTTAATAAGGATGTTATCGCGCAGCTTGTAATCATCTTCGATATCAAGTTTGGCGTGTCGCTTCAGGATTCTATCCAGGAAATATGAAGTGACTTGGTTCTCATCGCTGTCGTTCTCCTTTCCTTCCAAAAGAAACATCTCAGTCTTGTGCCAGGGCAGATCCAGATGTATATTGGGATGCCGGTAAATATACTCAACGTACTGTGTCTCTCTGGCCATCTCCCATAAGTGGTGGTCATGGTTGCCCGGAATGTAAATGATCTTATCAAAGAGTTCTCTGCCTTTTGCCATGACAAGCTCCATGAACCGTTCGAAAATCATAGCAGAGGTGTTGTACTCGGAGAGAGCCAGCTCCAAAATATCACCGTTCAGAATCAATATGGGCTTCTCTGGCCCTTCGTTCTTGGAGATCAACTCCCGCAGACATTCGGCGAGATGAACCATTACGGCGCTTGCCTTGAGGGGATCTACATTATTGCCATTTACCTCGGTGAGAAGGCTGTCCTCCTCGCCAAGGTGCATATCTGATAAGCATACGTAGCGAATCTCATTCATACCTTACGCCTCCGGTTTGAGTCTCTCCTGGAAAAAGAGAGAAATGATCTACATGTGACTGAATTTATGAAAGAATATGAGCACTATAACGTTATTAAGTTTTCTAAAGTTACTTCACAGAATAGTAATAATATGCAATTTATGAAGCGGCCTGATCATTAATGCCTGTGCATTCCATCCTCGCATTCCTGTGCCTCTGGGTAGAGGTGGGTGAGCACCATGCGCTTAACGCAAAGGTTTCTGATCATGCTGACATCAATGGGCTTCGGGAAAGGAGCTTGAAAGAGTATGCTAGATTCAATGCAGCCGGAAACGAAGCCAAAAAGCTAGCGGAAATGAAATCGGATGCATCCTGCAAAGCTGCGATTAGGGCTTATGAGGACGTGATAGCCATTGGAGAGAGCCTGATAGACAAAATCGATTGGATCAATATCCCAAACCAGATCCTCGTTCAGTCCTGTAGGAATAGCTGCAAACGATAATATTAAGTGGATAGAAAGATCTTGGAATGTAGGTAATGAGAAGGACAAGCCAACCTCATATTTAGCCCTCGGAGGGAAGAAAATGGTCAAGCAAAAAGCTGAGCAGAAATTGAAAGCCATGGCAATAAAAGATAACGACCGACTGGGCAGGCTTACCATCCAAACCCTGGCCTTCCTGGGAGGGCTGGCTGCATTGCTCATCGCAGCCTTGGATCTCTTGGCCTCGCTAATAGGGCTCTCGTCATCTCACATCCCCTCCGGCTGGAGCGAGTTGGGCCAGGCCGGAGGCGTCGTATTCCTGCTGCTGGGCCTGGCAGGGATTGCGGGCGCATTTCTTTACGCCAGAAACCGGAAAAGAGCCGCGTGGCTTCTCCTCGGCAGCGGACTCTTGGGCTTTCCCGTGGGGTACCTGGCCTGGATTCCTTTCTTTGGCTTTTTAGGATGGGTCCTATGGATACCTCCGGGCGTGCTGCTCACAGTCGCCGGTCTCCTGGCCTGGATCACACCGCAGGGGCTAAGAGCCCTGCTTGGTCAGGGCAGCGAAGTTGTGGATGGTGCAGATAGGAAACCCATCGATCAGGCACTATTTGTAGGCGCGATTTTTGTCGGAATTGCTCTGTCAACGATCATCCTCATGTTTGCCGGCCTTATTTTCTTGGGGGCGGAAGATTATCTTAAGGGAGACGCAGGCCGGGATCAGGATGATTTTAACAACGCTGACATAGCCGGCAGCATGGGAAGGTGGGACAAGGCCGTTGAATCTTACGATGACATCCTCTCGCGCAATCAATCCAATGTCCGGGCCTGGGAGGAGAGAGCTTACGCCCTGGAGAAATTGCACAGATACAGGGAAGCTAACGAAAGCTATGAGAAGGCACGCGAGTTGAATCCTGAAGACGAAATACTGCGAAAGCAGCTTGATGAAGCCCGCCTGGCCTCGCATCTGATGAGCCGGATGAACGATACCAATGCCTAGATCTTCAATTAGGCGATCAAACCACCACGCTCATCATATCCCAGCCCACAATGGTGGGCGCTCCGGACCGCTCAATCACCTGTTCGGCCATCTCGTCCTCGCATCCCTGTGCCTGCGGGTAGAGGTGGGTGAGCACCACGCGCTTAACGCCCAGGTTCTTGATCATGCTGCCCAGTTTTTTGGGCGTCGTGTGGTTGGTGACATCAAAGGGCTCAGGAAATGAGCACTCGTGAATGAGCAGGTCGGCCTCCTTCGCAAGAGCTGCCACGCGCGGGCAGGGCTCAGTGTCTCCGGAGTAGACCACTACCTTTTCCTCTGCCTCCAGGCGGTAGGCGAGAGCCGTCACGCTGTGGCGCGCCTCCTCTGCAAAGATGTCAAAGCCCTTCAGGGTGAAAGAATCCATGGGTTTGAGCTCCTGCACCGCCACACTCATCTTCATAAGGTTGGGGTAGACGCTCCTGGCGATCCTAAAATAGACCTCTGTGCCCTGCGGCCCGAAGATTTGCAGGCCGGGCATATCTGCTAGATAACGGGCATTAGCCAGGGCCAGCAGATCGGAGACGTGGTCCAAATGAAGGTGCGTGAGCACCACCGTGTCCAGCGCCTCCAGATCGACTCCCACCTCGTCCAGGCGCAGGAGAGTGCCCGCCCCGCAGTCCAGGAGCAGAGTCTGATCGTTCTCCACCAATACCGCCGCCTGGGAGCGACCGGGCTGGGGGACTCCCACGCCCGTTCCTAGCATTGTGACCTTCAGGCTCATGTAGCTCTTATTGGCAGCCAATAGTAAATAATCATATTCATATCAGCAATGAAAAATTTAGATCCGTTGGCCTTTCCCCAATTGTGGGGTTAAAGCTATATTATTTTAAAAAACTAATGGCCTGGCTTATATCCTCGCGGCTCATCCACGATCTCGATAGTGGCAATGGCGTGCTTGAAGACCAATATCTCGCCCTTCGCGGTCAAGAGGAGAATCTCATAAGAGTTGAACGAGTCAATAGTTCCAGTGACCGGCTGGCCTCCTGAGAGCAGACGAATCACGACTTTCTTGCCTTTGAATTTGGGAATAAATTGCGGCAATGATTGTCTTGTAGTGGACTTTTCATCTTCAGACATTTCCATCCATTCATCTTAAGCAGCCACTACTTATTAACCTGCCCCTTCTCTCAGAAAATAAATCATCTTTGCACCTAACTCTGGCAGGTTCCGCTAATCGTCAGGCCATTATTTCTCTCATTGGTCTCCGGGATTTGATTATCCGGATCTGCCGTCACAGTGATCTCGTTTGTACGACTGCCACCCATCTCGTGAGTAGTGCTGGAAAAGCCGATAGTCTCATGGAGTGAGCCGCCCGTGACCGGCATGAGGAGAATCAGTTCAGCAACCGCAGTGGGCGTGCCCTGGCGGTTTTCCAGTACTCTTACCTTTACCGGCTGATATCCGGTGGAGCCGCGGGGGGATGCAGTCAATGTCAGCAGGAATGAGACTTGATTGCAGTTGGTATTGTTCTGATCTGCGGATATCGACAGGTCGGAGACGGCTTGATTATTGAAGGGCTCAGAGATCATGATCGGGGACGCAGACTGCTGGCCCTGGCCCATCATGTTCTGATCATCGGTCCTGGGAAGCTTGCTCCCCAAAAAGGGGCTGTCCCGGTTCATCTGAGCGTTTGCAACGAAGGCCAGCAATAAGAGGATGCCGAGAAGTGCCACTAATTTTGAGATCTTATTCATGATCAAAAAGAAGGGAAATATAGATTTAACCATTTTGGGCCGGACCTAATTAATGGCTCTTAGCTATTCAGTGTGGGCAAGCTTTAATTCTATTTTTCTTGTACCCAGCTTAGCACAAAATACGGTTTCACGCGAAGGCGCGAAGCCGCGAAGTACAGATGAAATGAATTCCAGGGCCAAATTGATCGGTTATTATTTCGTCCTAATGCATGCTACCATGTTTAATCCCTTCGCGTCTTCGCGTCTTCGCGTGAGAAAACGGTTCATGCCACGGCACGAAAATCCTATCGGCAGCAAACACGGCAAATGCACGGATGGAATGAGACAATAGCACCACTCAATTACCCCATAGAAAATAGCGAGGAGCCTAATTAATTGACCTCATAGCGCAGCCAAATTACATCGCCCTTGAGTCTCTCCATTTGCATGAACTTGAGTGAGATCACGCCCTCCTGGCCAGTCACCGGATTCGCAGTAGCAACGATCGCAGCAATAAACGGCAGGTCGGGAGCACGGAAAATGCTGCTCTGCCTTTCTCCTCCCACCAGGCTGGGATAGATGAGAAGGCTCACCTCGGCGACCAGACCCTGGCGGAGCAACTGGCCGTTAAGGGTGCCTCCTGCGTCCACACGCACCACCTTCACGCCATAGCGCGAATGCAACTCCTCTAAAGCAGCGCGAAGATCCACATGATCCTGGCCCGCGATGATATAATCGATGTGCCTCTCTTTGAGGTAAAGCAGATACTCCTGGGGAGTGGACTCTGAGCACAGGGCCACTACGTCGCGCCAGTAGGGCAGAGATCTCAAGTAATGCCAGGTGCGTATGCGCCCGCGGCTGTCAGGGATGGCCAGCAAGGCACGACTATCGCCCGGATCAATCTTGGGCGGGAGAAAGGCGCTCTCATCCTCAGAAGGAGCCTCGCTCGCTGCTTTGAGAAAGGTATCGGAGCCGGCAAGTGTGGCATCCTCTCTCCAGGAGGCTGACAGCTCATAATATTGGAATAGATCTATGGGAAAGCCGTCTATTCTTCCATCCAGGCTGACGGCGTTATGCATAATGACTTTGGGCAGCATGAATCGACCTCTTTTGTCATTTGATTTAAATATTAACCGTAGAGATACGGAGTTTACAGAGAACTCAAAGAGAATTCAAGCATTCCATTACTCTTCTATTGCACCGAAGAGCCTCTTTTTCAAGGTCTTTTCAGCCACCCGGAAAGCCGAGTTCGCCAATCGAAGCTTCGATATTTGGCTATCGCCTCTCGTCCCAGGATGATGACCGCCAGCCAGAAAGACCCCTCTCCCAAAATGACCAGCAAGGTAGACAGTGCTATCTTTCTTTCCGTGGAGAAAGAGGTGAGCGGCACGAGCAGGAGGCATCCATAAAAGGCAAAGGAGGCAACGACCAGGGCTATACCCAGCCATCTCTTCAGGCTTTGAATATCTCTTTTCATCTCTCGTTCCCTAATCATTTTCCATTTTCCAAACATTGATGGGGGATTTCTCAATTAACTTCTTCGCATGGCCAGCGAGGCATTTTTGGCCTGGCAGGATAACAGAGTAGAAATGAATCCCAGCCTCGCCGTCTATCAGGGTATGAAGCGCGCCGGCATCAACTTCGCGACCTCGGTGCCCTGCGTCAATCTGCAGGAGCTGCTCGCCCTGGTTAGCGGCGACCCGGAGATCATCCACGTGCCTGTCACCCGCGAGGAAGAGGGCGTAGGGATTTGCGCAGGGGCCTGGATGGGCGGACGGCGGCCAGCTCTGCTCATGCAAAATTCGGGCCTGGGAAACAGCATCAATGCCCTGGCCTCGTTGGATATGCTCTACGGCATTCCTCTGCTCATGATCATCAGCCACCGCGGTGGCGTGGGCGAGCCGGTTATCGGCCAGGTGCCCATGGGCCGGCTCACTGTGCCCTTGCTCGACGCTATGGCCATTCCTTATTTCGAGCCCCAGCAGGGGGAGGCGGAGGAGATCGTGGCCCAGGCCTGGAGCCTTGCTGCCGCAGGCCGTCGCCCCGTGGCTGTGCTCCTCGATTTGGAGTTTTGGAGGGGATGATGTTGCGCATCGAAGCCATTGCCCTGGCCGCAGAGGCGGCAGCGGCGCAGGACGCGTTGCTGATCTCTAACATCGGCTTTCCCAGCCGGGAGCTTTTCTCGGTTCGAGATCGCCCGGAAAACTTCTACATGCTTGGCTCCATGGGGCTGGCCTCCTCCATTGGCCTGGGCCTGGCCCTGGCTTGTGCGGAGAGAAAGGTAATGGTCCTGGACGGAGACGGCTCAGTGCTCATGAACCTGGGGACGCTGGCCACCATCGCTCATCATGCGCCCCAGAATTATCTGCTGGTGATCCTGGACAACGGCTGCTACGGTTCCACCGGCTCGCAGCCCACCTGCACTCATCTAGGCACTGACCTCTTCGCTCTGGCGAAAGCGGCCGGGGTCAAGAAGGTGGGCCTGGTCGAGCGGGCCGAGGACCTGGCTCCGGCCTTGCTCGGTCATGAAGTAGTAGTGATAGTAAAGGTCGAGGAGGGTAACGCCCCTGTCCCCATCATCGGCCTCTCGCCAGAAGAGATCCTCGATAGGTTCATCCGAAATCTCAGTGAGTACAGCGAGGCCTAAGTAAAACCATTTTCAGGACTTCGCGGCTTCGCGCCTTCGCGTGAAACCGGACCCTTTTGAATCTCACGCGAAGCCTTGATCGGCGCGCGAAGAAGACGACTCCGATCGCACGCTATTTAGGCGAAGGCTATTCTGGAGAGGTTCATCCGATGCGCTCGACCGGTTCTGCCATGCAAAAAGAGCCGTTTATGATCCTGCTCTTCAGATCCTCCGCCATCCTTTCTGCCCGCAGCCGGTCCGATTGGCGCAGCACCACCGGGATGCTCCGAACGGCTGCCCCGTCCCTTTTCAGCCGGATGGACCCCAGGCGGCACGAGAAGACAGCCGAAGGGCACACGCTGGCGCACAGGCCGCAGTGAAAGCACAAAGCCTCTTTGCGGCGAACTTTGCCCCCTTCGCTCTTTGCCGCCCTCATGGGGCACGCTTCTTCCACCAGGCAGGGGTTGCAGCCTGAGCAGTTCTCTGGTTCAAACTCTACTTCCAGATCCACATTCGTCCAGACATCGCCGTAGTCTGCCTGGCCGATGACAGTCCTGCTATTGACATCGTTCACAGGCAGAGCAATGTCTCTGTCCGGCCGGGCAATCTCCTCCAGAATCGTCTTGCTGATAACGGGTATGGGAACGGCCCAGGAGCAGATGCATTCCGGACCGGCAGAGGTGACAAAGCCGCCCATCAACTCCGGCACCATTTTATGCATATCAGCAAAGCCGGACAGATTGGGCCGCTCTTTGCTGCTCCTGGTGCCTGTGCCCATAACGAAGCCCTCGGCACCGTTCATGAGAATGCGGGTTCCCATGCCTATGCTCTCCAAAAAAGGATCATTTTTCAGAGGGTTTATCTGGCCGCAGCCGGAGAATGTCGCCTCCCGGCAGTGCGGCGCAAAGCCCCGGGAGTGAAAGATGGTGCCAACCGGCTCCGCTCCCGCATTAACGAAGGCCGAGTAGTTCTTGAAGGCATGGCGCGATGCAAAGAGCCGGGCATGGGGCATCTCATCCAGCCCGATTTCGGCCTGCAGGGTGCGTTCATCATCCGTCTCCACATCGACGTGAACTTTCTTTCTCTCCACCAGATCGCGAAAGAGGTGGCCTCCCCCGTAATTTTGCCGATCCTGGCTGTGGGCTGTTCCCAGGACGATCAAATCCAATACGCCCAGGTTCTCGTTGGGACAGGGCCCGACCTGGGCGGCTATGCCGTTGATCCAGACTCTCCTGGCCCGGAGAAACGATGCCGGCTTGGCCACGGGAAAGGAGAGGACGGCGTAGGTGCCGCTCATCACGGCTCGGGTGGCAGTAGTGACAACATCAACCTCCGAGAGCCGGGACGATTCGCCTGATAAAACCAGCTCGGCTACTTCCTTTGCCGTGATAACGACAGCCCCGCCCTGCATAACCTTTTTCAATATATCCGAATAAGATCCAACCATTGGATTGGCACTGATCTATTTCTAGAAACGCTTTTCGCCCGACGTCCGCCCCTATTAATACTATTGTGGGATTATCTCTGCTTATTATCCATTCTGTGAAAATAATGCCTTGTGGCTGGAAACTGCTTTATACCGATCGTTCTCTGCTGTGGGCAAAGTCGATAACTCAGGTGATCGCATTTGAAGAAATTCATAATTATGGCCATTCTGGCGGCTGTGGTAGTGATGTCGCTGGGCTGCATCTCGGCTCCGGAGAAGAAGGAGAATGTCTCCCTCCAAGAGAATATGTCCGGCAAGATTTCTACCCTGCGCATAGGGTACCAGCCCAGTACCCATCAGATCGCAGAGATGGTCGCTTCTGAAAAGGGCTGGTGGGCTGAAGATCTATTGCCTTTCGGCATAACCAATATCAAGGAGTTTGAGTTCCCCACAGGAGTTCCGGAGATGCAAGCTATGGTCGCCGGAGAACTGGACATGGCTTATGTGGGAACCGCGCCGCCCATCTCTGCCATATCAGCGGGACTGCCCGCCAAGATAGTGGCTGCCGTCAACATCAACGGCTCGGATTTGGTCCTGAGACCGGATCTGGTCTACAATGGACCAGCTTCGCTAGCCGGCTTAACCGTAGGCACATTCCCGCCCGGATCTATTCAGGACACAGTCATGAAGAAATGGCTTATGGAAAAGGGGGTGGATGTCTCACAGGTCGATGTCAAAGCCATGGATCCGGGACCTGCCATCAGTGCTCTGTCCGCAGGCAAGATCGATGGTGTCTTCCTGCCCCATCCTGCGCCTTCCATAATTGTGCTGAAAGGCAAGGGCAAACATGCAGTAGCCTCGGGCGAGATGTGGCCGAACCACGCCTGTTGCAGCCTGGTGGTCACGGACAAGCTCATCAAAGAGCAGCCGGAATTGGTAGAGCAGATCATCAAGACTCATATCAAGGCGACCGACTACATCAATGCAAACCCAGAAGAGGCCGCACAGATATACGCCAAGAAGACCCGAGCAAACATCACGGAAATACAGTATTCCGTAAAGAACTGGGATGGCAAGTGGGTCAGCGATCCGCGCGTTCAGGTGCCCTCGACCGTCGAGTACGCAAAAGTCAACTACGAGATGAAGTACACCAAGAGGGAACTGACCGAGAAGGATCTCTTTGATACCAGTCTCTACGAGAAGGTGTTAGGTGCAGAGAAAAGTCAGTAGGACCTTGAATGTCCTGAGAAATCAGGGCATTTCCGCCCTTTCTATTTTTGGATTGATAGCAATCTGGCAGACTGCTGCCTTTCTGGTCAATGACCAATTGATGTTGCCCAGTTTCTTCCAGGTAATAGCCGCTTTTATGGATAACTGGTGGTCGATTCTCACCGAGGACCTGCCGGTAAGCTCTCTTCATTTTGCCATAGGCATGGCGGGCGGTCTAATAATTGCTCTACCAGTAGGAATGATCATGGGATGGTTCAAGCTTTTTGACAATATTTTGGATCCCATTGTCGAGATCTTGCGTCCCATACCACCATTGGCCTGGATTCCATTTGCTATAATCTGGTTTGGCATAACCAACGTCGCCGCAGGTTTTATTATCTTCATAGGAGCTGTCTTTCCCATCTTGATCAACACCTATTTGGGTTTTAAGAGCCTGCCCCGGGTATATGTCGAATCCGCAAAAGTTTTGGGTGCTACTAAGGATATCGATCTGATAAGATATGTCGCTCTGCCTTACGCTTTGCCCTCCATCGCTGCCGGCATAAGGATTGCCATGGGAATTGCCTGGATGTGTCTTGTGGCCGCCGAGATGTTCGGGGTGAGCAAGAATGGTCTCGGATTCAAGATATGGGACTCTTACGGCCATTACCGCATGGATGAGGTATTCATGTACATGATTGTTCTGGGTCTGCTGGGCCTGGCCATCGATCGCACCTTCCGCTATGTAGTGGAGGATCGGATGCTGAGGTGGCGCGTGGGACTCACGCAATAAGTGCAAAGCCTTAATAAGATATTGGAAATCATTAAGGCTTCGGAGATTCGTAATACTATCATTCAGAGGATTGGTCATGAAGAGAAATATCAAGGTTGAACGCCTCAATCAAAGACCGTTGGAGCAGCAAGAAATCGAGCTGGTAGAACGCAAGGGCATTGGACACCCGGACAGCGTGGCGGACGGCCTGGCTGAGTCCATCAGCCGGGCCCTTTGCCAGGAATACCTTGATAGATTTGGGGCGGTTCTGCATCACAACACCGACAAGACGCAGATTGTAGCCGGCCGGTCCAAGCCCGCTTTCGGAGGCGGCGAGGTCATCTGCCCTCTTTACATTCTTCTTACTGGCCGCGCCACCCGTATCTTCAAGGAAGTGGAGATTCCGGTGGACACCATCGCCATCAAGGCCGGGAGAAAGCTCTTGAGCGAATCGCTCTCCAATCTGGACGTCAACAATCACGTCATCCTTGATGCCAAGATCGGCATGGGCTCATCCGATCTGCGGGACGTATTCGGCCGCAAGGTCCCTTCCGCCAACGACACATCTTTTGGCGTGGGATATGCGCCTCTCTCCGAGACGGAGAACATCGTCTTCAATACCGAGCGTGAATTGATGCGGCTCAAGAAGAGCGTTCCGGCCATAGGTGAAGATATCAAGGTCATGGGCATGCGCCAGGGAGATGTCATCAATCTGACCATCGCCTGCGCCATGGTCGATAAGCATGTGGCCAACCTCAAGGAGTATGCGGACACGAAGAACGCCATCGTGGAGCACATCGTTGAGTACTCTAAGCAGTTCACGCCGCGAAAAGTAAATGCGCAGATGAATGTGGCCGACAACATCGAACAGGGCTCGGTCTACATCACCGTCACCGGCACATCCGCCGAGATGGGAGACGATGGAGCCGTAGGGCGAGGCAACAGGGCCAACGGATTGATCACACCCAACCGGCCCATGAGCCTGGAAGCCACCTGCGGCAAGAATCCCATAAACCACGTGGGCAAGATCTACAATCTGCTCTCCACAGAGGCGGCCCGGCAGATAGCCGCAGAGGTGCAGGGCATTGAAGAGGTCTACATCAAAATGCTCTCCCAGATCGGCAAGCCCATCGACGAGCCGCATATCGCCAGCGTGCAGATCGTGCCCAAAGAGGGCGTGGACATGAAGAACCTGGAAGCGGGGGCCACGGAGATCTTGGACGATTGGCTGGCCAATATTCCCAAGCTGCAGCAGATGCTGTTCAGGGGAGAGCTCAGCACTTACTGAAAGCTGCGGATACTTTTGTGCAAACGGGAGGGCGGGGGAAGGCGGCAGTTTCCCTCGCCACTTTTTTCCGTCTGCCTACTCCTGCATTAGATTCCGCAAACGCGGGTTTATTATTGCCAGCATCTCCAACAAAACCATAGGCGCAGAGAGAAAGAGATAACAGAACTACAGCTTCACCCCACAATAGATCGCGAAGATTAAATAGTTAGCAAACGATGACATACCTAATGGAGGCAAAGTTGGTTTGCTCAGATTGTCCAAAGGTCACAGATATGATGTCATCTGTCGTTAAGCCTGCAAAGGTTGACCCTGAGGCAGGTAAGGAGTTCATTGAGGGCATCAGAGAGGGCCTAGAGGATTTTGCTGAGGGCCGCTATAAGGTCTTCAAGGATGCCGATGAGCTATTAGCCTACCTATTAAGCCCCTGATATCTCTTATTTCGATCCTCAATGACATTTAAGCCACTGCTTCCAAGCCATTTTCATAAACAATTCAAGAAGCTGACGAAAAAGGATGCTGCTTTAGAGCAAAGGCTTGGAAAAAAGATCAAAGCGATATGCGAAAACCCAGAAATTGGAGTGCCTAAAAGCCATAGCTTAAAAGGTCTCAGGGGCGAACACGTAGACCCTTTTGTGATCATCTACGGAGTCTTTGGTGATATCATAGTCTTTGTACACGTAGACCATCATGATAAAGCATATGCAGCCGCTTATGAAATAGCAAAAGCTCTTATTGATGATGAAGGGCTACTCACTACATTAGCAAAGGTAGGCGTTACCCCTGAAGAGCTTGCAGCTTTTGTAGAATCTATAGGTAGGTAGAGGCAATATCACCTAAAGCCCTGAGACCTAAGGAGGAAGACATGTTAGATCCTAACGAACGCTAATACTGGCTTTGGGTAACCCGTCCCGAATATTACTTAGATGATGATGGTAGCGACAGAGAATCGCTGGATCCGGAAAATAACGTCGATTCCGATGGGTGGTGGACCTGTAATAAAGAGACTAAAGAAGGAGATTTTGTTTTTCTATGGCGTACCACTCCAAAAAAAGATATTGGCTATCTTATACAGGCAGAAAGTGATGCATATTCCATTGCTGATGAAAATGATCAAGGATGGGATTATGCCTGCGATTACCAAGTGCTTTATAAATTCAACCATCCTATTAAAGTAAAGGACCTGCGTAGCAATCCCTATTTTGATGAGTGGGGACCGCTTAGGTGTAGTTTTCAGCGCAGCAGTTTTAGAATCTCCTTAGAATATTGGAGCAAGCTAAATCAGCTAGCAGCAGCAAATAATCCTGGATACTTAGATTTCATCGAAGGTATTCAAAAAATACCCATCGCGGATGGTATAAGATTAGAGGACAGGCAGACTTGACCCTTGTTAAAAAGATCTTTTACCTGTGCGTTGTGGTCGAAGCCTCCGAAGAGTCTCCTTATGATCCTAAAGGGGTTCTTGGTGTCGATCTTGGTATCAAGAACCTGGCTGTAGATAGCGATGGAGAAGTCCATTCTGGTGAGCAGACCACCAATACCAGAGAGCAACTTGATTCCCTCAAATCCAGACTCCAATCCAAAGGCACTAAATCCGCTAAACGCCATCTTAAGAAGCTCTCTGGTAGGATGGCTCGATTCTCCAAAGACGTTAACCATTGCGTTTCCAAGAAGCTTGTTACGAAAGCCATGTGGTCTTTGTAGATCCCCAAAACACTTCTAGGACTTGCCCTTCATGCAGACATATCTCTAAGGAGAATAGACCTACCAGAGACGAATTTAGATGTGAGTCTTGCGGCTTCGCTGGTGCGGCGGACTACATCGCTGCTATGAACATAGCTTTTAGGGCTGTTGTCAGCCAGCCTATTGTGACGCGATTTTTTGCGCAGTCACAAGCCCCATCCTTTAGGGTGGGGTAGTTGACTGGACCTTTCACAGGCACAGACCATGAATTCATGACAAAGGGAGCAGTCCCGCGTAAAACTGCCAAACTTGCACCATGGCCAGGATATCGGCGTGGATCTATTGGTGAGAATTCTAAGGGATTCTGGAATCAGCCGTGATGGGTGGTTCACAGTGGCCTGAAATGGCAAAAGCTATTGATCGCGGATATTGGTCGATCCTGACTTGAATCCCTGTGGCCTTGCAGCATGGCGGGCGGCTCCCGCCAGCGGGCCCTGGGCCAGTCGCCGCCTACATGCGCATACCAGTGCCTGAAATGCCTTAAATTGCCAATGCCCAGGAATCGATCACCTTAAGAATGAAACACAAGTAAATAGCCTCCCATGTCGGCATCAAGAAAAAGGGAGACAAAAGAGACCAGCGTTGAAGTCATTCTAGAGATCGAGGGTAAGGGCATTATCCAGGTTGATACGAAAATCGAGCTCTTGGATGAGGTCCTGTCGGCCATAGCCAGAGGCGCGGGATTTGATCTGAAAGTCCAGGCCCGGGGCGATCTGGAAACGGGCGACCACCACACCACGGAAGACACCGCCATCACCTTTGGCAGCGCTCTCGCTCAGGAGATTAAAAGCGGCATAGGAAGCTCAATGGTTCCCTCCGGTCAGGCTGTGGCCATCGCCGCCGTGCGCTTCGGCGAGCCGGGCTATCAGGGCAATTTTGTTCTGCAATCCCACAACCTGGGCGGCATGAGCCTGGAGAACTTCAGCCACTTCCTGCGCGTCTTAGCCTACAACGGCAAATTCAATATGTTCATTTCCGCAGAAGGAGGCGACGATCGGAGCAAGACTGAGGCTATGAGCACGGCGCTGGGAAGGGCGATAAAGAGGGCGGCGCGGGACAGTTGAGGCAGCGGTGCCCTCTGATTATTATAATAGTATTAGTAATATGCGGAGAGCTCGCTTGATAGATCTGCATGATGAATTATAAGCCCAAATCGGTAATCCATTTTTTCGGGGTTTTGCGAGTCGGCCCTGCGGGCCTCCCGCGAGGTGGTTTTGGCGCCGCTCCAGGCCGCGGCCGGCCAAGGCCGTTGACCGTTTTGCATATCAGCTTTCCCTTTTAGCAGAATAGGGACTATCTCCTGCGACGGAAATATGCTCCTGCTCCTGCCAGGACAACAAGGCCGGCTAGAATGCCTGGGCTAGGGCTCTTCTCTGCTCCCTTCTCGCTCGCAGCGATGGTTATGGTGCCGCTAAGAATCGTCTCGGGCTTAAAACCGCTCGTGCCTGTCACATTCAGCTTGATTGTATCATTCGCCCGGGCTTTGCCGGACACCGCAAAGGTAAGATTGGCAGCGGCGCAGCCTCCCGGCAGGAGAACGCCGATCCTTCCCTGCTTGGCGTCCACCTGCCAGGCGGCATTGCACTCTCCAGAGATGCCCGTGGCTTTCAGCCGGGAGGCATCATAAGAGATGTTAATCCTCTTCTCGCCACCGGATTTTGGGGCGAGAAGGGCAATTGTGGCCTCTCCTCCGGCCAATGCCCTGGCATCGCCCAGGGATACGCCCCTCATTTCGGCAGGAGTGACATTTATGAACTCTCCGAATGTCTGAAGGGCATTGACGACATTTTCCACCCTCACCCGCAGCTCGTATCGACCGCTCTTGGCCCCTACCACAACAACACGCGGTTCCAAAGCCTCAAGATTGCCTTGCAGGGTATGATTGATGCCGCGGGGAGCTAATCTGCCGTTGCTGACATCAAGAAACTGCAGAATGCTCTTTCCAGGCTCAATCTTGATAAACTGCATTCGAGCAGTATCGTTGGCCAGCATGGCATCATAATCAAGCGTGCTATTGAGTCGCTTATATTCGCCGCGGGAGACGTAATACGTGGACGCACTGTCCAATATTGCACCAATTCTTCCATTTGTTTCAAATATCACGCCGACTTGTTTGGCTGGTGTTGATGGGCTCAGGTACAGCAATCCCGGCACAGGTCTGCCGCTCGCATCCAGGACTGGGCTCCCATCATCACTTAACTGCATAGTAGTAGCATTCCATTTCCAGGCAAAGCCCCATAAATCGCCAGAACCCTGGCCAAGCTCTGTAATATCCCTGGAGAAGATTGTTCGGTTGCTTGAATCCAGGATGTCTGCGGTTACCTGACGAATCTCGGCAGCTTTGACAACCATAGAGAAATTGGCGGATGCCGAAGCGATCACATTTGCGGGGAGTGCTATTTGCGGGGGCGCAGGTTTCGGAACCACATATTTTAGGGAATAGAGATAGTATCGCAGAGTATCGTTATCTGCAATCCGAATATCCATATTGGGGGCGAGGGAGATGGTAGAGTCGCTATTTAAATTAACGGCTTCGTCGTTAGCCATAATTATTACATAGGGTGTGGATGTAGACATGATCTGGAGCTTCCCGATACCAAGCCCAGCTTCCACTGGCAGCAAAAACTGATCTGAGATTTGGAAGATTCCGTCGATGGTCGCAAATCCCAGGCTTCCATTGCGAAAGATATTATTTACATGCAGCTTGATTATCGGCATGTCACTTACATCACCCAAATCTTTCTTGAAAATGTAAGTTGAGTTTGATTTTACGATAGAGCTGTCCTGCAAAATACCATTCTTTGTAAGCTGGACAAAGATCTTATCCTTTTCAACATCTCTGATCCAGACTTCATAACCTTCTTGCAGTGAATAGTTTCCTGCGGCAACGTTTCCCTGAACTACTTCGCTATCAATCAGCACCCGTCCGATCTTTTCGTGATCAAAAAGGTTTAATGATGATTGCTTGTCGTCCTTTGATCGGTCATATCCAGCGAACCACATTTCGCCCAGGAAAGGCACGACATAATAGGATCCCCAGGGCATAAAATCATACTCTCTTGACCTCATGGTTGCAGTGTACTGAAATCCATCCAAAATTACCGTTCCATTTAAAACCTTTGGACCGGTGGGCGGTAGAACTGTTCTTCCATTTACATTGTGAAGCGACAGTGTCTCAGAGCCGAATTGATCTTCAGAGCCGAATTGATTTTCAGAACCTAGCCGTTTCTCCGGGTCCATGAAAAAGCTAGTGTAATTTCCTGAATTCCATCTTGCCGCCAGAGGTGAAGGATATTCCCCATACATGCCGGAAATTACTCGACTTCCGTTGAAGGTAGGGCCCCTAATTTCATGCACACCGTAATCGTAGATGCCCCCTTCTGGATAGTAAATCAATTCTGTACTGTCCGTAACTCTCAACACAAATCCCGTCGCCAAAAGGACCTGGCTGTTCTTTATCAGAGTCAGAGACCTTTCATTTCGAAATTCAATGCCATCATCTGCGAGGGATGTCAGCTTCATATTACCGAGCCTGCCTCCCTCAAAAAGCGTGACAATCGGATCATCACTGACCTGAAAGATCCCATCCACCTCGGCAAATCCGGAATTCTCGCCGCTCATGGCATTGACCAGATGCACCAAAATTATGGGAACTTCATCAATTTTGTAAACATAGGTTCCACCCATGCTGACTATTGCGGCATGAACTGGTTTGCCACTTTTCAGGAGAACGAAATTAACAACGTTGCTTTTCTCAGAGATCTCTGCCACAGCCAGAACATAGCCGTCCATAAGTGGTAGTGTTTTATTGTAGGTCAAAGTGAACTCGTCTTTCGCATCTAATAGCACCTTTCTAAGTGCACCTTTTTCAAGAGAGCTCACTTCTTTCGTTAAGTTGCTTTCCGGATATCCGGCAAAATAGGGCTCGCCCAGAAATGCCACAGCCTGGAAGCTGCCCCAGGGTTCATACTCATACTGCTGCGACCATGTCTTTGAGGAATAGACAATATGCTCCTTCTCCGCGGTCCTTCCCTGCAGATCGATGACTAGCTCCTCGCCGCCCTGATCTTTGTCCAGATCATAGAAGAACCAACCGAAGTCATTCGCCCGCCAGATTCCACTGCCTTCACTAAAATGGCCCCGCACAAAGGCCGCTTCCACCGGCTCCTGCGCGAAGGCGCTCGAAACCAGCCCAAAAAGCAAGATCAACATTGCTGCTACGGCTATAAACCAGATTGTCCTGATCTCCATCTACCTCTCAAGAATCATTCCTGGATAAGCTGTATATCCTAGGGAGGATCTACAAGCAGAGCGGAGTTAGATGTCATCTATTAAACACGTTGCGATATACGGCAAAGGCGGCATCGGCAAGTCGTGCACTGCCTCGAACATAGCCGCCGCCTGTGCCGAAGAGGGCCACAGGGTATTGGTGGTGGGCTGCGATCCCAAGAGCGACTCGAGCATAACACTGGTTGGCAAAAGAATTCCCACCATGATGGACCTCATCTTGGCAGGTGGAGATATTCACGAGGAGGATGTCGTTTTTTCTGGATACAAGGGCGTCTTGTGCATTGAAGTAGGCGGCCCGGAACCGGGCGTGGGCTGTGCCGGACGGGGCATAATTGTCGCCATTGATTTCCTGCGCAAAGTCTCCAAGGCCATGGAGAATGTGGACCTGGTGCTGTACGATGTGCCTGGGGACATCGTTTGCGGCGGATTTTCTGCGCCCATCCGAAAGGGTTTGGTGAGCCAGGCTTACATCATCACCTCTGGGGAGTACATGCCGCTTTATGCTGCGAACAATATCAGCAAGGGCCTGCGCCGCCTGAATACCCCACTGGCAGGCGTGATCTGCAACTCGCGCGAGGCTGCCGCCGGACGGGAGAAGGAGATTGCACAAAGATTCGCCGCGGAGCTGAACAGCCGGCTGGTGGCCTTCATCCCCAAAGACCCCATTGTGCAGCAGTGCGAGAGGAAAGCGGTGACGGTGATCGAGGGCGCGCCGGACTCAGAGATTGCAGAGGTCTACCGGGCCCTGGCCAGGGAGATTATGTCGGGAGCACAGCCGCGGGTGCCGCAGCCACTGAGCGATGAGAGACTTCGTGAGCTCTCCATGGAGTGAACAATGATATGGAGGCGATAAAATGCGAGCCGACTGTCCCCGCATCCTGATCGCTGGCGACCGAAGCTCCAGCGGCAAGACCACCATCGTAGCCGGTCTGCTCTCCGCGCTACGGGGCCAAAACCTCGCGGTGCAGCCCTTCAAGGTGGCCATGGACTACATCGATCCCAGCTACCACACCTGGATCACGGGCAGAAGCTGCCGCAATCTGGACGGCTACCTCATGAAGGAGGCTGTCGTCCGGGAGATCTACAATCATGCCATAGAAGGCGCCAACATAGCGGTAATCGAGGGCGTGCGCGGCCTTTACGAGGGGTACGATGGAGACCTGGGCAGCACGGCAGAGATCGCCAAGCTTCTTCAGACTCCCGTGATATTCGTGGTCGATGCCAGAAGCATCACACGAAGCTGCGCAGCCATCGTCAAAGGCTACATGGACTTTGATCCCCTGGTGCAATTCAAAGGGGTAATTCTCAACAAGGTGGGATCGGAAAGGCACGCCCAAAAAGCGATCAAGGAGATAGAGCGCTACGCAGGCGTGGAAGTGGTGGGCGTCATCCGGCGAAATGAGGATATGCACCTGGCCATGCGCCACCTGGGCCTGGTGCCCGTTCTGGAGGGCAAGACCCGGCACGAGGGCTTCGCCGAGCGAGTGGATAAAATCCGCCGGATTGTAGAGGAAGGCCTGAACCTGGATCGCATCCTGGAAATCGCAAAGGAGGCACCGCCGCTGCCAAAGGTCGAGCCGGACCTGTACCAAGAGAACTCCTTAGGCCAGGGCATTAGCATCGGCGTGGCTCGGGATGAGGCCTTCAACTTCTATTACCGGGACAACCTGGAGCTGATGGAGCTGGCCGGAGCGAAGGTGGTGCCCTTCAGCCCGGTGCATGACAGGGCTCTCCCGTCGGTGGATGGCATCTACATCGGGGGAGGCTATCCGGAACTGTACGCCCGGGAGCTGTCCGAGAATGCGGGCATGCGCAGCGCGCTGGAAAAGGCGCACGAGAAAGACCTGCCCATCTTCGCGGAATGCGGCGGGCTGATGTACCTGGGCCGTGAGATCGAGTGGGATGGCGAGCGACAAGAGATGGTCGGGCTGGTGCCGGGAAAGGCGCGGCGCGGCAGCAGGCGCGTCGTCAGCTACGTGCACGGGGCGCTCACGCAGGACTGCGCGCTCGGGCCCGCGGGGACAACGATCATGGGGCACGAGTTTCACCACTCCGAGATGCTAATGGATGAAAATGTGAAGTACGCCATTCGCCTGGAGCGGGGTACGGGGATTAAGGATGGCTGGGACGGCATGTACGATGGGAATTTAGTGGCCAGCTATACCCACATCCACAGCGCGTCCTTCCGGGGATTTCCTGCGGAGTTCATCAAGGCGTGCAAGAGTAGGAACGAGTAGGCAAATTTCTATGGGCCTTGGCGTCTGTCTAGTTTATCTGCACGGCCTCACGCGAAGGCGCGAAGCCGCGAAGTTCCGATGAGAGAAGGACGTTTCTTGCCACACCCTTATTGATTTCTGCCTTAACTGATGACACATGTCATTTCATCAGATGCTCTCACGCCGATCGGAGGGACAGATTTCATGGCGTCGATCAGAATCCTCCTGCGAACTCTTGGGATCTCGCGGCGGTTGAGGAGATTCTCAACGCCATACGAAGCCAGGCTGCGAATTACTCAGGGGTGGATTCTGAGGCGTCTTTGTAGCCAAGTTCTCTGGCGCGGACGAGGGCGGTATCAGCCTCACTGATGCGGCCCAACGACCTGAGGGCCTCTGATTTGTGGAACAAGGCTTCGCTGGACCGAGGATTAAGATCAAGAGATTTGTTGAAGCATTCTGTCGCGTCTTCGTACTTGCCTGGCCCCGACAGAGCCGCACCTTTTATATCCCATGCCGAAGATTGCGGATCGAGTTCAAGGGATTTTTCGGAGGCTTCAAGCGATTCTTTGTATCTGCCAATCTCATAGAGTTGCCGTCCTTTGAGGCACCAGATCCGGGTCATATTCGGATTCAGCCTGAGGGCCTCTTCGCATGCATCCAATGCTTTCGTATGCCTGTGCAAATTGATGAGGGCGGAGCATTTTCCGCTCCAAGCTAATGCAAATTTCGGATCAACCATTAGGGCAGCGTCGTAAGCCTGAAGCGCATCTTCATGCCTTCCCAACGAGAGGAGGATGTCGGCTTTTTTACACCAGGCCCCAGTTAGATTTGGATCTTTCTTGGTGGCTATATCATAAACCTCTAGGGCTTCGTCACAGTATCCCCAATAGGCGAGAAGATCGCCTTCCGCTAGCCAACCAGGGGCGAAATTTGGATTTATTCTTTGAGCATCATTAAAATAGAAGCGAGCTTCAGTCATATCCCCACGGCTCCAGAAAACGTCACCAATTCCCACCGCAGCCTCCTCTGGCCTAAATGCCTTTAAATGTCCGAATATTCACTCAGCATCATCATATTTTGTTTTACTAATATAACTATATCCCAATACTTTGAGGAAGATGCAATTGAGACATCAAAGAACATCATCACGGGATAGTGCTTGAGGTCGAAGATCCTGGTTTAGTCGTTTCTTCGCGCCTTCGCGTCTTCGCGTGAGACCGTTAATCCAAGAATATCATCCGCAGCCTTTCAATCTCTCGCAGGCCTCTTCCCCATGCGTTTCACCTGATCTTCTTCAACCGCTCGTTCACCACATCCGCGTCGAAATACTCGGGATCGTATTCATCCAGCCACTCCAGCAATTCCGCATTCTTCGGGCGGCTCGGGTTCCTCAGGGCCTTTAGGACATCGTGGTATCCGCCCTTTCCACCGCAGTCCTCCGGTGGGGCAGAGCGCTTGCCATCAAGGCAGACCGGTGTTTTCAGTTCTTCCTCTGGCCGGAAGATCTTCTCGACCAGTATAGTGTGACCCCAGCCATCTCCAAAGTCGTACTCATAGGTGAACTTGAACTTCTCCCCAGGGATGACTCTGCTCAGCTTGAACCTCTTCTCTTCTTTGAAATCGTCGCCCAGCATATCTGCCTCAATAGATATGACGCTGTAGCTCTCGCCATTTATCACGAACTGGTGCAGATGGCAGTTATACCAGCCCATGACCACTTGCAGAATCTTGTGAAGCTTGAATAGAGTTATGTCCCCACGAACCTGAATTCTCCGCCAGATGGACGGCCTTATTCCATCAAGGGTCACTTTTAGCTGGTAGACTGCCTCGGGCTCGGACGGAACTGAAGAATCCGTTGCTTTTTTCGTCATAGTTCACGATCAACGATGCTCTAAGGATTTCATCTTTGCTGCGCAATAAGAATGTGAAGTGGCCAGCTATACCCACATCCATAGCGCATCCTTCCGGGGATTTCCTGCCAACTTCCTGCGTGCCTGCAAAATATCGATCACCCCTTTTCGTACCAGAGCTTCAGCCCCGCTTCCCCCCAGTCGAAGACCGGAACGCTTCTTCGTGGATGACCTGACTCCCGCAGGGCCTGCACCACGAGCGGCACGGTGATGGTGGCATCAGAGAAGACCTGCACTTTGCTGGCCTCCTTCTTGACCTTGCCCCAGGAGACAGCCTCCTCGAAGGTGCAGCCGGACAGGCCTCCCCAGTGCGGAGCGTCGGTGGTGTACTGAATGGCATAGCTGTGGCCTCCCGAGTAATCGCCTATTAATTCCGCAATGACTTCCGTCTGCTGAATGAAGTTCTTGGGAACGCCTCCGCCGATGTAAATCACGCCCGTCTGGGCGGACTTTTCCACCATCTGGGTGATCTCGTCCACATCCTTGATGCCATCGACCATGACGCTATGTCCTTGCCGCAGAGCCATCACCATGCCAATTCCCCAGGAGCTGTCTCCGAAGGCCGGCACGAAGATGGGCACTCCTGCTTTATGAGCCGCGCCAAGGATTGTTGTATCGGGCAGGTCTTTTCCCACCATATACATCAGCTCGCGTGATGAGTAGCGCCGGGCCGGATCCAGGCTCTTCACAAAGTCGGATATGTGATTGTCGGCTTTATGCAGCTCGATCTCCGATACGAATACGTCGTAGATTCTGTCGATCTTGCATTCATTGAGATAGGCATCATCGGCGCAGGCGCTGCCCTGGTAGTGAACGATGCCCAGTCCCTCGCACAGGTCGTGAAATAGGTTGGCGCCCGTGCTGACCAGGCAGTCTACCTTTCTCTCCCGCAAAAGGTAGGCAATGAACTCGCCCAGGCCAGCGGGCACCATGGCACCGGCAAGACCCAGGAAGATGGTAACATCCTCGTCGTGCATGCGCTTCCAGACCTTCAGAGATGCACCAAGCTGGCCTCCCTGAAAGCCCATCTTACTCATATCCGTGACCAAGTCGGCAACACCCCTCTCTTTCATGGGTATTGTCGTCCTTATCTTCTCGCCACTACAAACAAAATCATGACCATGACCGTGATCCATTTTATCCCTCAAGATTTTTCCACCCCAGTGTTGGTCTGGATACGTTTAAATATTGTCCATCGGCACGTTTTGCATCTAAGTATATAGAATCCAAACATTCATCCCATCAAAAATCAAGGATCACAGATATATCCTATTGCCACCTTAAAGTAATGCAGCTATGTATTCAATCATTGCGTGCGGCATTTTTGAAAAGGAGATCGAAGCGCTGCGCTTTGAGCTGTTTTTTCCCTTTGAGGCCCACTACCTGGAAGCAGGGCTGCACGTGGACTTCGATGATTTAAAATTGGCTCTCGTGGCAGAGCTGGAGAAGTGCCGACAGAATGGCAGCGATGGGCAAATAGTAGTATACGGCCAGTGCCTCCCCTTGATTGAGGAAATCCTCGTGCCCTACCATGCGGCGCTTGCGGCATGCCAGAACTGCGTGGACGCCTTCATCACCCGGAAGGGGCTGGAGAAGAAGGCCAAGGATGGGCTTTTCTTCTACCTCTCTCCAGGCTGGCTGGATGCCTGGAAGGACATTTTCCGCCGCCTAAATTGGGGCCAGGAAGAGGCCAGGATGCAGATGGGCTCATTTAAGGGAACGGTCTACCTGGACACCCTGAAAGATGCGCCGGCACGCGAGGAAGAGCTTTTAGAATTCTTTGACTTCACTAACCTACCCTTCGAGATAATGCCCGTAGATCTGGGCTACTTCAAATCCCTCATAGTCAAGGCCAAAGAAAGATTGGAGGATTGAGATTGGACGAGTTGGAAGAGATAAAAAGGAAGAAAATGGAACAGATGAAAAAAGATATGAATGCATCAGCGAAATCGTTCGTGGAGCTGCCGGACAAGCCCGTTGTGGTCACGGACGCGACAATTGATGCCGCAGCCAGCCAGTATCCGATCTTTATTCTGGACTGCTGGGCGGAGTGGTGCGGACCCTGCCGCACGATCGGGCCGATTATCGAGCAGCTTGCGAGCGAGATGAAAGGAAAGGTCGTCTTCGGCAAGCTGAACATCGACGAGAATATGCAAACCGCCAACAAGTACAGGATCTCGGCGATTCCCACTCTGATGATCTTCAAGGACGGCAAACTCATCGATAAACTGGTGGGAGCCTATCCCAAGCCCGCCTTAGCCGCAAAAATTCAGGAGTTCCTCTGAAGGCTAACCTTCTGAAGATCTTCTTTTTTATTACTTTTTCTTTTCCAGGCACTGATAACCCTGTGACTTCTTCCCCACCCTAAAGGATGGGGCTTCCTGCTTCGACGAACCGACGCTTACTTTGGACATAGGCCAAAGCCGGAGGTCGATTCTCCACAGGCTATCCCCCTCAGTCCGAGGGTTCTGATTCCCATGCTTGCATTGAGATCTCTGCAAATTATTAGACCACACCGAGAGCAGATATGCACCCTATCTTTTAGCTTCTTGGAAACGATCTCACCACAAGCGGAACATCTCTGGCTAGTGTTATAGGGATTAACCAATACCACGGTTTTGCCAGCTCTTTCAGCCTTGCTCACCGTGAAGCGTATTAGCTTTCCCCATGATACATCCTGAATATGCTTTGCCAGACAGTGGTTCTTAAGCATATTCTGGATGCTCAGATCTTCAAATACTATACTGTCAGCCGAGTTTACCAGTTTCCTTGATACCTGATGCAAGAACTCCTCGCGAAGGTTGGTTACTCTCTTTGCGATCCGGGCCAACGTTGTCTGGGCTTTCTTCCGGTTATTGGAACCCGGCTTCTTGCGGTGCAACGATTTATTAGCAACTCGATTCTTCTTCTCAGCTTGGACATGATACTTTGGATAGTCGAAGTACTGACCGTCCGAAGTTACGGCTGCATGAGTGATGCCAAGGTCTACTCCGATCGCGGTCTTGGGCTTCAGCTTGGTTGGATTCTCAAGCTCGGTCGTAAATATGACATACCATGCATTTGTCTTATCTCGCTTGATGGAACAGGTTTTGATCCTGCCAACAATAGGCCTATGTACAAAGGTTCTAATACCGCCGGAAATTTTTGAGAGTATCAGCCGAGAGCCGTTCAGCTTGAACCCAGACTGTGGATAGGTAACCGAGCTATAACGGTTGATGGACTTGAACCGGGGGTAGCCTTTTTTTCGAGCCCCTTCGCGAACTCTTCGAAAGAAGTTATCAAAGGATTTCTGGAGCCGCCTCAAGACATCCTGTTCGACCTGAGAATGGACGGCATTGAGGTAAGGATTAGACTGTTTCTCAAAAACCAGCAAAGCTGCCTGATCTTCGTAAGATCGGGTTATGCCTTCGCGTTCCCAGGCATTTTTGCGATCAGCAAGTGCTTTATTCCAAAGATGCCTGCAGGTATCCAGCGTTAAGGCCAATTGTGCTTCTTGTTGCCTGTTTGGGTATAGCCGGAACTTGTAGGCCGTTTTCATATTAACTTAATGTGGTCGTTACATGCTATATTAAGTCAATTAGTGCGCAGCGAAAGTAATCATGCCAGGGGTACGATTCATCCCCAGCCTGAAGTCTGGGGTCTTCTCTACCCCTGTACCCCAACAAGATAAACACTTTTCAAGGTATGCTGTTGGCAGCTTTGATCTCGGGATAGCCGGAGATGCTGTAAACCGGTTTGGATGAGAGAGTGTCCGGCACCTCATAAAGGGGCTTGGTTCTTGAGTATTGGCTGATATTGTAAATGGGCCTGTAATTATCGGTGTTGTAGGTGAATTGGGATACATTTCCCTGGCGCTGGCTCACATTGAATGCGGTACTTGGGGATATGCGGGATGGTATATTGTAGGTGGATTTGTTGCCGTACACATCCAGGTTATTTAGTGGCTTGTGTTTCGCGAAGCCGGCCCGAAGGACCTTGGTGTGATTAGCGGCATTCCCGGTACCCAATTGGGTGGCGGCCGGGGCGCTTTTTGGGCTATCATTCTCGTTTAACGTGATGTTCGCGGTAGCGTTCTGACTGTCTTCTGCAATTGTGGCCGGCATTAAATAGGCCAGCAGCGCCAGAGCGCAGATAAGGCCAACAAGAATTTTTTGCATAATGGTCATCTCCTTTTCCTGATTAGAACCATCGTGAGCAAGGCTAATGCGGTAGCTCCAGCCGGAAAGTTGGCTTTCTTTGCCGTATCTGTGGCGTTGCTACGCAGCAGAGATTTAGCCTCAATCACATTCTCCTCCAAATCCATAACGGCGCCGCCCTGGCCGAGCAAAATCGTGCGTAGCAAATAAATGCCCGGCCCAAGCGTTTTGTTCCAGGAGATCTCCACCGTTTCATCGTCTCCGGTAAGAAGGATCGGCGTCCTCTTCTCGGTGGTATTGAGAATGGAGCCATTTTGAGATAGAATAAAGCGCAAAGATCCCGCAAAGGGAACACGAGAGTTGCCCATGACGGTAGCGCTGGCACCGGTCTCATCTTGATAGGTCTCGGTGATCAATGCATCCTCCCCAGCCAAAAAGGAATTCATGAAGGACCTTGTTTGGTTGTGATTCAGCTCCACAATCTTCACGCGGCCCGCATACTCGCGTCCGTTTTCCAGGATCTGTTTCCAGGCATAGTCCTTGGTAATCGGCAGGCCATTGCTTCCCATGATGGGTATCACCTGCTCTCTGGTGACATACACTGCCCGGTTCCCGTCGATGAGCATGTAGTAAATATCCACAACGGTAGGATCGCTAGCACTGATGACAAGGTGCATGCCGCGAGAGTCGGCACGAAAATCGCGCACGTCAAACCGTATGGGCTCCACTCCCCCGTAAAAGAAGCTATTGCATTTCCTGGAGATTGCGGTGCCATTTTCCCATAAGAGCGCGCAGACATCATAGCTGCCTTTCTCGGCTTTTAGGGCCGGCCAGCGAATGACAAAGGTTCCCGCACCATCCAGCGTCAGGTTCCTGGTCGCTATCAGCTTTCCCTCATCCATCAGATCCAGCCGTAAAGCCATGCCGGCCACGTCTCCTTCCAGTGTAACATCAGCCGAGTCTATGCTGGAGTAGAGATCTGCAATCTCCGAAGAATGGGCTGTGCCCGTCATAGCCATCAGGGCTGCCAGGGCCACCAGGGCCGCTAAATGCCAAACCGCGCTTGTTCTCATAGGGACCTTACCTGCCGCCAATTGTCATGTGTTCTGTTTTATCGTGAACAGGTTTAAAACTACCGTTTCAAAAAAAAGGATATCAAATAGTCAGCCAATTGGTGAATGGCGCGATCAAGGTTATGAGCAGGGATGTCAGCACCAACCAGGTAAGAATGGCCACGGTCGTCTTGGTGAATCTTTCCGCCTTCTCGGGCCGGACAATCCTCTCAAAGCCGGACTGCACCAGATCCCTGAAGATGTGCCCGCCATCCAACGGCACCGCGGGAAGGCAGTTGAACAGGCCGGCATAAAGGTTGATCCAGCCGATCCAGAGCAGAAGGTTGGCAATCCAAAAGAACTTGCTTCCCAGGGGCTCTGCCCATCCGCTGGGCTCAAAGACGGCGGTCAGCCAGCCGCTAAAACCGGGAAAGCCCTTCTGGGTGAATCCCGGGATTCCCGTGAAAGGCAGGCTGAGCATTAAGTGGAACCCGGTTATGCCCATGCTGGGTATGTCCTTGAGTGTCTGCAAAAATTGCCTGGCTGGAACCTCCTGAAAGAGTGCGCCCCCTGATAAAACCGCATTCCCAGAGATGCCGATGCCTATGAATCCACCGCGATCTTCCTTGGCTGTAGTCTCTTTCGCAGTTAGATTGACCTGGTAGGTATTGCCCTGACCGGTGGATATGGCGATGATTTGGCCGGGGCGAGTGGTGTTCATCTGCTTTCGAAAGCCCTCCAGATTTGCGATCTTTATTCCGTCAATTTCTGTGATCACGCTTCGGGAAGGAAGACCCGCAGATTCAGCAGGCGAGCCCTTGAAGATAGAAGCCACCATGATGCCCCGCGCCGGCTCGCCGGAGAGGGGCAAGATCTGTTCTCGATCGTCATAAAGCACTTTCATGCTGGTTGTGGAACTGCCCAGATGACTGTAGAACTGCTCTAGACTGCGGTCTTTGTTTCCATTTACATCCAATAGCACCATGCCGCTCTCAAAACCGGCCTTCTCTGCGGTGGAGCCGTCCTGAACATCGACTACAATCAGCCTTTCCACCGGAGATATGGATCCGATGACCGGCCCGAAGAAGAGGGCCATAGCCACTGCCGCCACAATGAAATTGGAGATGACACCTGCCGATAGAATCCTGATTCTTGCCGCCTTGCTCACCTTTGCCGGCATATCTTTGTTGCCGAAGAGATCCTCTTCATCCGGCTCCACAAAAGCTGCTATTGGGGCAAATAAAACGGCCACGATTCCCATGGACTTGACGCGCACGCCCTCTACGCGACTGAGTATGCCGTGAGCGAACTCGTGCACTACCATGGTCACAAAAAGAGCAATCCAGCCCCAGACGAAGGGGATGTACTCATTTAAGCCGGGAATGAGAAGGATGTTTCTCGGAGCATTATAGCTGCTGGGCAGAGGAGGCTCCTGAATCATGTAATAGGTCATGGCAAGGACCAGTAGCAAAAAATAGGTCATGCTCAATACGACCAGGGGTATGCCGGCCGAGGCTACCAGTCTCCAGAAACTCTTGGGACGGGCCAGCCTGTCCAGCAGATCCAGACCCCTGGTAGTACGAAAAAACATGGCCAAAGGAATGCCAAACAAGCATCCTACTGAGATTCCCCGACTTTTCCATTTTTCGCTATCTTTCAAAGGCAAGAGAAGGATGGAATACAGGCCGATCAGTGCCAGAGCTATGAGCAGCCAATCAACGTAGTCAAGCTGAAACTGCAAGTCCAAAATTTAATCCTCAGAGTAAGCCCTGCGCCCTCAGCTCTTCCTTGGCCAGCTCCTGATGCTTCTTCTCCAAAAAGCTATAGACATTTCCATGCGGAGCACCATCAAGCAGCATCTCTATGGCGGTACGCGCAACTCGCATTTGCTCCGCATAGCCTAATATGGCTACGGTCTTGCCATACACAGATACCTTGGCACCGGAGAGCCGCTCCATGATCTCGCGCGACCGTCCGTCCTTGCCGATGATGCGGCCCTTGATGCGTTCCATATCGTTCTTGGTGCCTGCCATCTTGGACAGGTCCAGCACATCGAGCATCAGCATCTCGTCATCAAGAAGGGCCAGAGCCCTCTCTGGTGAGAAGCCTCTGCCGATGGCTTTTACCAGGTCTAATACTCTAAGGCCCTGCAATGGGTCTTCTGCCGATGCAATAGAGATCGCACCGGTCTCGCTGTCTATCTCAATAGTGGTCTTGGTCTTCTCTTCGATAAAGCGCTTCATGGACCCGCCAGGTCCCACCAGCACACCTACGCGCTCTTCTGGAATCTTGATATCCAATTTAATCAGCCTTCTTTTTTGTCTATCTCTTCTTTGTCTTTGCGTAGCTTCTCCCAGATCTCTTCCGGGGAGCCCACGTTATATTTTTTCTTAAAGTAATGGGCCACGTTGGCTATATCGCGCTCCAGAAATCTTCTGGCCATGGGATGGTCCAGCGTAACAGACTGCCCCATATCTATTATCACCGGCTCGCCTTCCTCATAAAGTATATTGAACTCGCTCAGATCGGCATGAACGAGCTGTGCGCGATTATAGAGCATCGAGATATATTCAACGATTCTTTCAAAAATGCGCTTGGCATCTTCTGTCTCCAGTTCCACGTCTTTTAGCGGAGGAGCAACATTCTCGCCAATACCTATAAGATCCATAACCAGTATGTTCTCCCTCATGGCTATGGGGTGGGGCACGGCTACACCCACCTCTTCCGCTCGCGTCAGGTTTCGAAATTCCTTTCGGGTCCAGGCCGCGACAATAGCTCTCTTTGTGCCCTTCACGTTTCCGAATCGTGGATCGCCATGCAAGTAGTCCTGCATGGAATTGAAATTGCTGGTAGAGATGCGGTAAATCTTTAGGGCCAGCTGTTTTTCACCCACGATGGCCTTAAAAATGTTGGCTTCTTTGCCGGTGCAGACGGACCCGCCCAGAGCATCGATTACGCCCTTGCTGGCCAAGCTGTAAAGGTCCATCAGGGTGCGCTTATCGAAGACCGCATCCTGGACGTTTAAATCATCGGAGTCCTTTATCCTGGTACGAAGAACATCGATTTTGGTATCGAAATCTTCATCCTTGGTACGCCGGCTCATAATGTGCCTTTCAAGAAGATTCCTTTCAAGAAGTTCCTTTCAGAAATCCCTTGCGCTGCAGCCAGTCCACCTGGGGACCGGTGTATCTCCAGACTACATCGGCCTTCTCATTCTGGATTTCCCACGGAATGACAATAACCACGTCACCCTGTCTGATCCAGATCCTCTTTTTCATCTTGCCAGGTATGCGGCCCATCCTGGTAACGCCGTCGATGCATCTTACCCTTATGCGATTGGCTCCAAGCAAGCTTTCCACATGACCGAATATTTCTCGATCCTGTTTGCGGGGGAGACGGACTCTGGTAATTACAGCTCCTTCTTCTTCCCTGCCACGACCTCTATTATACAGCTTATCACCTCAAATAATAATTATGGACACGAGACTCATGGAATCTTCGGGGCCGCTCTTGCCCCGAGTAGCCAAAGTACCTTTCTTTTCGCCCTTCTGCTAAAAACCACTCTTAAATAGTTAAAGCTTGTGTCGGCCAAAATGCAAATGGGCCCGACGCGATTCGAACGCGTGATCCCCGCCGTGTGAAGGCGATGTCATAACCAGCTAGACCACAGGCCCTCGAAGTAAGCCTAGTAAGTCATCAGCTATTTGTATCTTGCCCTTGGGAAGAGAACTGCAAAACTCATGCCCAGAGGAATTATTTAAATAGTAATTCGCGAAGCTAATAAAGTGAATGAGTTTCATTTTGCGAAACCCAGCCTACACCTTTTATGAGCGGCTTTTAAAGTCACGCATTCTTGCCGGAGAACCGGTGGAGCATGTGGCCATCATTCAGGATGGAAACCGCAGATATGCCCTGCAAAAAGGCCTATCCAGGTTCCTGGGGCACAGCCTTGGTGCCGACACCTCGGAGAAGGTCTCCGATTGGTGCCTGGAGGTAGGTGTTAAGCATCTTACCCTCTATGCCTTTTCCACAGAGAACTTTGAGAGGGACGAGTTGGAGAAGCGCTATCTCTTTGATCTGATCAAAAACAAGTTTGGGGAGCTTTGTCGCTCCAAAAAAATACATGCCAACAGGGTTCGGGTAAGGGCCATCGGCAGGGTGGAGATGCTGCCCTTGGACCTTCAAGAGGAGATCTGCCGCACACAGGATGCCACGCGAGAATATGAGACGATGTACCTGAACGTAGCCCTGGCCTACGGCGGCCAGCGCGAGCTGGTAGACGCAGCGCGATTGCTGGCGTGCCAGATAAGAGAGGGAAAGATCAGGGCAGAAGATGTGGACGAGGATCTGATCGCAACGCATCTCTATCCGCAGGACGGCATTTCTGTGCCCAAAGTGGATCTGATCATCAGGACGGGCGGGGACACTCGCACCTCCAACTTCTTGCCCTGGCAGGCCAACGGCAATGAGTGCGCCGCATACTTTTGCGCGCCCTACTGGCCGGAGTTTAGGAAGATCGACTTTCTGCGCGCCATTCGCACTGCTCAGACCAGGGGGCCGGGCCAACAAGCTTAATAACTAAAAGCATGCCATGAGGGATGTTTTGTCCCGATGGGGTAGTGGACATCCCGAAGGCCTGCGGAGCCAAAAGCGCAGAGAGCCTTCAACCCGGGTTCGAATCCCGGTCGGGACGCTTTTCTTAACATATTTCTATACTACAATTTTTTCCCCAATCACCGAAAGACCTAATTACCTTAGTCACGAAATAAAAGGCATCCGGCGCTGCAAATTGTGGCGCAAATAGAGTGATGGAGCGGTTGGTTGTGGCATTACAAAGCAGCAAAAATTCCCGATGCAAGTCGGGCATACCTGGATATGACGAATTGGTAGATGGCGGTTTTCACAAAGGAACAGTCAACACCATCACCGGATCTTCCGGTACAGGCAAGACAGTCTTTGCCGGCCAGTTCATAAATTACGGCATCAAGATGGGCGAGAAGGGAATGATCATCACCCCATCCGAGAGCGCAGAGTACCTGAAGCGAGAGATGATGTCCTCCTTCGGCTGGGACTTCTCCAACCTGGAAAAGGAGGGAAAACTCGTCATTGTCGATGTCACCGACCCGGTTTTGCGCCTGCAAAAGAGCATCGATGTCGATCCGGTGGATTTCCTCATAAACTTTCGTAAGCTGGTAGAAAGAAAGCTGGAGGAGGTCAAGCCCGACCGGCTCTTCATCGACGACCTTACTGCCTTCTTCATGGCTGTGGAGGCCCCATTCAAGGTTCGCTCTCTGACCGACGATCTCTTTGGCACCATTCGTGCCAGCGGCGTCACATCCCTGGTGACTATCGGCACGGCTTTTGGTACCAACCAGTTCCTGGAGTACGGAGCTGACTCTGCCACCATGCTCAGCCGTGAGCGCATTGGCAATACACTCATCAGGTCGATATATATCATGAAGATGCGCGGCTCGAAGATCGCCAATAGCATCAGGGTCCTGGACATCACCGACGAGGGAATCGCTGTGTCCTCGCTCTCGCCCTATTCCTGAGTGGATGAAGAAAGCGAAGACCGGGAAATCTGAAGGTGCAAAAAAATGATTGAAAGATGGATCGTCCTGGCTGCAGAGGAAGCAGGTCCCGTCTCGAATAAGATGGGCGGTATCTGGAATGTGGTGGATGCAGAGGCAGTGACGCTAGCGGGGCTGGTGGCGCGAGGTGATATTGAAAGCGGCCTGCACATCCTGGTGGCGGGTCCCAACTATCCTACTTCCGGCGGAGACTGGAACACAGGCAGAAACCGGGTCACAGATCTCACGGGATTCGAGAAGATGGAGAATGGGCCAGAGCTCGAGGGCGTTCTGGCGAAACTGAATGCTTCCGGCATTGAGACCGTTACCGGGCAAAGAATGATCGAAGGCGTTCCCATCAGCTATGTGCTCTTCAATACCAATTATTATCAGTCTCACATGGTGCGCTGGAAGAATCAGGAGATGACCCAGAATAACGCCATCAAGACGGAGGCCTTTGATCTGGTGGGCCTGGATTCCATGAACTTCGAGAGAGCTCACTATGGCTCTGAGTACAACCACTACCTCAATCTTTCCTATGCCGTATCCGAGCTGGTACGAGGCCTGACGCGCGCTCCGGAAGAGATGGCACAAAAGTATACCGATCGGGCAGTCTCGGATTTTGCCAAGTCGGTAATGCCCAAAGTGAGAGTTGCCATGCACTGTCATGAGTTTGGAGTCTTCTATGCGGCAGCCAGGCTGAAAAAGCTGGGCGTTCCGGTTAGATCGGTCTGCACATTGCACGCCACAGTTCCCGGTCGCACGGCGGGCTATAAATCTCTGCAAAAGGTAGCCCAAGGCGACTCAAACATGGAGCCCGGCACGCCTTTTGGCTTTGCCACATTGGAGGCTCTGGCCCGCTATGCCGATGCCGTTACATTCGTGGGCGATTCGACCATGAAAGAGGCCATGCTTTTTTACCGCTTGAAAGGCATTGTCATTCGCAATGGAATTGATGTGGTGGCGCAGGAGATCGACTGGGATAAAAAAGAGCGCTGCCGGGCCAGGATTCAGCAGTTTCTGACCGACAACCTCTACAAATACTGCGACGGCAAGTGCGTAAAATCCCAGAACATAATCCCGGTCTTCACCATCTCCCGCATAGAGATCGAGAATAAAGGATATCTTCAGCTCCTTGATGCCCTGGTGCTTCAGGATCACCTGCTGAGGCATAGATTAGCCGGTCAGCGTCATGCCGAGGAGACAAGGGTGGTATGCTTCCTGATAGCCGCGCACGGTCCTAAAGACAAGGAGAAGCTGCCGGAGGGATTTCCCATCAATCTCACGCCGGAGGTTCTGGTGGGCGACGAGATCCGTCTGGAGAATATGATCAAAGAGCATGGCCTGGATGAATCGGAGCTGATATCCGGCAAACGAATGGTGGCGGCGCTGCTCTATCCTCAGTGGGTGGGACCCGACGACGGCGGCCTGGGAATGCATGCTGATGAGATCATGGCCGGCTGTGTCGCCGGCATATTTCCTTCCCAATATGAGCCCTTCCTTCTCACCGCCCTGGAAGCGGGCCGGGAAGGCACCCCCAACATCGTCAGCCGGGCGGCAGGATACAGCGATGCTTTAAAGAAGATCAAACGCCGCGTGCCGGGCCTGGGGGGCGTGGTGATTGTGGACAACATTGAGGCTCAGCCTCAGGAGACCGTCCTGGATTATGCCCTGGCCCTGGACTACTTCACCTGGACCTATCTGGATGATGAGGTCAAATACCGGCTGCTCTGCGAAGAGTCCTTCTCCTTGGCCAGGCAGTTCAACTGGAATGAGCCGGTACTGGAGTATTACAAGAATCTGGTAGCTTAGAAGGGGATGTGAGAAAACAATGAGAATCGCCTACATGAGCCTCGAGTTTCCGCCCAGGATCTTCGGCGGCCTTGGTGTGTACGTGGATGAAATATCCAGAGAAATGGTCTCCCTGGGTGAGAGAATCTCGGTCTTTACATTGGGGGACAACAAACTGGAGAGGCATCAGGACAGGAATGGTGTGGAGGTGTTCAGGGAGGTTATCGTCCCGATCAGGGATGGTCTGGAGATATTTCTCTCCCCAAAGACCCTTTCCTGGGGGGAAGGCCTTTACTTCCTTTTAGACCTTTTCAGCCTAAACCAGCTAGCTGCGGCGAGACTCATGGAGAATGGGCCATTTCATCTCTGTGTGGCCCACGACTGGCTCGGCCTCCTGGGAGCTATGGCCGTTAAGAGGGAAGGTATTCCCATGATTTTCCATGTGCACGGCCTGGAGGTCGGTCGTTCCGACAATCCCAATCCTCAGCTCGTGGCTCTGGAAAAGAAAGGTGCGAAAGTAGCGGATCTTATCATTACCGTTTCCGAGGCCATGAAGCAGGAGCTGGTCAGCCTGGGAGTTGAGGCAAAGAAGGTTCGCGTATGCCACCACGGCGTGGACGGCGCGTTTTTCGATCCCGATCGGGCTGATGCAGAGCGGCTAGCTACTCTACGAAAGAGATACGGCTATGCAGAGGATGATGTCATCGTGCTCTTCATGGGTCGGCTGGAACCTGTCAAAGGGATTGTACAGCTCTTTTCTGCCATTCCCGATGTTCTGGCAGAGCACCCCCGGTTGAAGTTGTTGGTAGTGGGCAAGGGAAGCCTGGAGAGTTGGGCTCTTTCCGAGGCGAAACGGCTTGACTGCATCACTCTGGTCACCGACTTTCTGGATGCTGAGGATAAGATGCACCACTATGCTCTGGCAGATTTATGCGTATTTCCCAGCATCTATGAGCCCTTTGGCATAGTTGCTCTCGAGGCGGCGGCCATGAGCAAGGCAGCAGTGGTGGGCGCCTCCGGCACATCCGGTTTGCAAGAGATTGTGAAAAATCCGGGCGACGCGCATCCTACGGGCGTTCATGTCAATGCTCGCGATCCTAGAGACATCGCCTGGGGCATTAATCTCGCTCTGGAGGACCTGGACCGACTCCAATCCTGGGGAAAGAACGCCAGGGCCAGGGCGCTGGAAGAGTTCACCTGGCAGAAAGCGGCGGAGAGGACGCTGGAGATTTATAAGGAAGTGGCGTGACAAAAAAGGGGACGAGGGGACATAAGCGATGCCGGAGCTGAGAAAGCACTATTTTCTGGATGAGTACTGCATCATTGCCGCCGAGCGCGAGAAAAGGCCGTCTGATTTCCAGTCAGCTAAGGCTGTCTCGGGAGACGAGACCGTTTGCCCATTTTGTCCGGGAAACGAGGAGATGACTCCTCCTGCGGTTGCAGTTTACACTGGGCAAGGTGTATCATCCGATGGCCTGGAGAGGATTTCCGGTTGGGAGATGCGTGTCTTTCCCAATGTTTTCGCGGCCATGGTCCCATGCCCTGCGCCCGCCACGACAGAATGGATTGCTCTGCCAGGGCAGGGCTTTCACGAGGTGATTGTAGACAGTCCCCTGCACAGAGAAAATCCGGCAGACTTCGCCCAAGAGCACATGGAAAAGCTCATCCAGGTCTACCGGGATCGCTACATCCATTACTGTAACAACTGCCTTGTGAAATATGTATCCATCTTCAAGAATTGGGGCAGGGAGGCGGGAGCATCATTATCGCACAGCCATTCTCAGCTCGTCACCCTCCCCATTCTTCCGCCTCTGATTAAAAGAGAACTGGACGCCATCAGCCATGCTTCGCGTTGTCCGTTCTGCAATATCGTAGCGGAGGAGAAGGAGTCATGCCGGCTCATCGAGGAGAACGAGAACTGGATTCTCATTGCACCCTTCTATTCTCAGGCACCCTACGAGACCTGGATTCTGCCGAAGAGGCATTTTACCAACCTCGGAGAGATGCATGAAGCTGAAGGCAAGAGCCTGGCTGCCTTGTTAAAAAGGGCTTTAGGGAGCATGCGATCCCTCTTGAACGATCCGTCCTATAACTGCATGATCTTCCAGCTTCCTTTCGGCTACCACCTCAATATCAGAATTCAGCCGGCCATTTCCAAAATCGCGGGCTTTGAGAGGGGCAGCGGAATGTACATCAACTCCATTGCTCCTGAGCAGGCCACCGAGGAATTTCGGCATGAGTTAAGCAATCTAAAAGCGCCGAAAAGTTAATCAATTATCCGGCTATAGTGAATGAGAATTTGATTATTTAGTTCCTAACGTATTTCATAAGGCGTATCGTACCGATAGAAGATCAATAACCATTAGCTGCAAGGCAAGACAATACCGGTGAATAGATGCGAATTGCAATGCTCTCCTGGGAGAGCTTATACTCAATAAAGGTCGGTGGGGTGGCCCCCCACGTCTCAGAGATCTCGGAAGCGCTGGCCAGAAGAGGCCATGAAGTACATATCTTTACGCGCCGAGGCGATTTTGAGTCCTACGACAAGATCAACGGCGTGCATTACCAGAGGGTCGATGTAGACGGCTCTGGAGATGTCCTCTCTCAGATGAACCGCATGTGTGATGCACTTTACGATCGCTTCGGGGCCGTGCAAAATCTCTTTGGCAAATTCGATATAGTGCATGGCCATGATTGGCATCCGGTGCCCGCTTTGACCCGTATAAAAGAGTACTTTGGCTTGCCCTTCCTTCTGACCATGCATAGCACAGAATGGGGCAGGAATGGAAACCACTTCGGTCACGGTATCTCCCAGGAGGTCTCCCATCGAGAGTGGCTGGGCTGCTATGATGCTGCCAAGGTGATTGTGACCACCAGGCGCATGCAAGACGAGTTGATGTGGATATACAGCCTGCCTGAAGACAAGATCACCATTATACCAAATGGCATCATTATGGGAAAGATGAGAAAGGGGCTGGACGCCGGCCGGGTCAAGGAGAAGTACGCCATTCACCCCCTGGCTCCAATGGTACTCTTCTGCGGCAGGATGAGCATCCAGAAGGGACCGGACCTGTTGGTAGAGGCTGTGCCTCGTATCTTGAGAAACAGATCCGATGCTCGTTTTGTCTTCATGGGGGAGGGTGACATGAGGCAGGACTGCATGAGGAGAGCTCGCGAGCTTTGCGTAGCGGATGCCTGCCGATTCCTGGGATACACCTCCAGCGCCGAGAAAGAGGAGCTGGTCAATGCCTGCGACCTCATGTGCGTTCCCAGCAGAAACGAGCCGTTCGGCGTTGTGGTACTGGAGGCCTGGGATGCCTGCAAACCGGTAGTTGCGACGGAGGCGGTGAGCATAATTAATAACTTCGAGGACGGCCTACTGGCCTATATTCAGCCGGAGTCCATCGCATGGTGCATAAATCGTCTGCTGGCCAATCCCGAGGAGATGATGAAGCTGGCAAGGGCAGGATGCAGCCGGATTGATGCCGAGTTTAGCTGGGATCGCATCGCTAAGAGGACGGAAGACGTTTATGAAGAGGCGAGAAAACAGATCCAACCGAAAGGTTCTTGAAGGGTGAGTAGCACAAGGGGCTCTTGGCGCCTCGATAGCTTAGCCCGGTATAGCGCGTCCTTGGTAAGGACGAGGTCGCGGGTTCGAATCCCGTCCGAGGCTTTAATTTTTTTTTGTTTCCATCTATTTTAAGCTGAAACCTAATGTTGAGGTGAGTTATTGGATAAGAAAAGCATATTGATTATCGACGACGATAGAGGCATACGCGACGGCTTTAAGCTTCTCTTGGAGAGGAAGGGTTACCTAATAGATACGGCAGAGACAGGCAGTGAAGCCATAGAAAAGGTACGCAGCAAATATTTTAACCTGGCATTAATTGATATCAGGCTTCCGGATATAGACGGTACCGCCCTTCTCTCTGAATTTCGCGAGCTTAACCCGGAGATGAAAAAGATCATCATCACAGGTTATTCCACTCGAGAAAACGCCATTGAATCCCTAAATCAAGGAGCAAACGCATATTTAGAAAAGCCGGTGACTCCAGGAAAATTGCTGGAATTTGTGGCAAAAAAATTGGCGGAACAGGAATATGAGATCAAGTATCATGAGGATATTGTGAATAATTTGCTCCAATCTCGCAAGTGAATTAATTTTTTATTTCGACATGGTGATCATTGTGAGGACATAGAGAGCTTCAGCATGCCTCCCCCCGGCATGGTATGTGGTGTTCACTATGGCCTGCAGTGGATTTCGCAGATCATGGCCGATCATAACCGCCGTCTCACCAATCGCTGCCATGCGCTCCTTGTCTCTTAGCTGTCGGCTTCTCTCCTCTGATCCTCCTCGTCCTGGCACACCAGGATGTCAACAGGCATAATGTGACAACACAACAAACAATATTTAGATTTTACTACTATTGCACGTCTCCCAAGCCCTCAGCACCTCCGCTACCGACCAGGCCTGAGAGATACAGCCGCCCGGACGCTGGGGGGAATCACCATCAAAGACCTCGGGGATTGTGTCAATCCCGCCGGCATGCATGGTTATCAAGGGCCTGAGAAGCTCTCTGGCCTTTGCCAGGACCGGCCCAAATCTGCCGTTCACAGAGAGCAGAGCATCAATGTACGGCCCCATGAGCCAGGGCCAGACGGTGCCCTGATGATAGGCCCCATCTCTGCGATGAGGGTCGCCCTCGTATCTGCCTCTATAGCGCGGATCGCGGGGCGAGAGAGTTCTTAGTCCGTAAGGCGTGAGCAATTCCCTTGTTACAACATCAAGAATGCTCTTTCTCATAACATCCGGCAGCAGATCGGGAATTCCTGCCGCGATAATCTGGTTGGGCCGGATGGATGCATCCTCATGGTCAATTACATCATAAAGGCAGCCGGTCTCACTATTCCAAAACCTCCGGTAGCTATGGCGTACCCTTTCGGCCAGCTCTATAAACCCCGCATCTGATTTGTCTAATGCCTCGCATAGCTTCTGCATATCTCGCAAGGCAGAATACCAGAGGGCATTTATCTCGCAGCATTTTCCGGCCCGCATTGTCACCGGCCGGCCATCCAGACGAGCATCCATCCAGGTGAGCGCTGGCCCGGATACGATAAGACCATCTTCGCACCCCCCGAAGTCCTCTCCCGGCCGAGAATAGCGACGAAATACCTCTAACAGTTTTGGCCAGAGCTCTCCGACAAACTCCCGGTCTTTAGAATATTCAAAATAGCTGCCCACCGCCCGAACAAACCACAATGATGCGTCCACGGTGTTGTAAGACCTCGCCCCCAGATCGTTGGGCAAGACGCCGTCTTTCATGACGGAGGCGAAGGATTTCAAGACCTGCCTGGCATCCAGAAAGCGCCCTGTAGAGAGCAAGAGGCCGGAGAGGGAGATCATGGCGTCCCTACCCCAATCATCAAACCAGTGGTATCCGGCGATGAGGCTCATGCCTTGATCTCTTTTCACCAGGAAGGCGTCTGCGGCCTTTGCCAGATCCGGAATGGGAGCGGTCAGCTTTTCCAGACGCTCCTTTTCTTTTTTCTGCTCTGCCCTCCAGTTCGGCATGCCGGTCCTCCAGGTAGAGGCAGCAATGGCAAAGGCGTCGTCTCCAGATAGCTCGATCTCGAAGCGGCCCGGCGTGAAGAGGTCCTCCTTCCAGGCTAAGCCCCGCCTTCGTTCCTCTTCGTATTCGAAATTATGGTAAATCATCTCTTGCGGCACGTAGGCGGCCCCGTCCGAGAAGAGCGTGAGGCGGATGTCCAGGCGAAGACGTGATTGGAGAATCGTTCCCGCACCAAGAGGCTCCTGGCTCAGGGGCGGCAGAGGGGATGCAGCGTGAAAGCTCCTGCTGTGCACCAGGGGAACGACTGCAAACCTTCCCTGCCCATTTTTAATTTTGTAGCTGATGATCGTAGTATTCTCACCACGGATCATGAAGACGGTCTTCTCGATGCGAGAACTGCCGATCTTATAGCAAAATCGCGGGAAGGGGTCCGAACGAAACTCCTGCAGGTATTTGAATCCCTGAGGATGGATCAGGCCGGGATATTGATGATTGGCCAGAGAGATGCCTGCGATCTCCTCGTCCAGGGAGCTGAGCAAAAGCCAGCGGTGCGCGGGAGGCTCTAGCGCTGCTACAAGAAGACCGTGATAGGCCCGCGTGTTGCTGCCTACTATGGTCGCGGAGGCATAGCCGCCTAGATCGTTGGCCAGCAGCCACTCCCGGCCTGCGCCCTCTTCATATCTCTGAGGGCAAAAGGCGAACTCAGCCATCATTTGCCCTCCGAGAGGGCGGCATCCACCGCCGTTATCAGGCTTTTTCGCAGTCTTTCTCCCTTGAAGCTCTTTGATTTGGCCACCCGCTCTGCGAGAGGAGCATCTGCAAGACTGGTCGCGGCCCAGAGGGCCAGATCTCCCCTATTATTATGATATAGCAGTGATTCGATAGATACAGTTTTTAAAATATTTTGCAGGCCGGCTAAGCTCCAGGCGACCTCTCCCGTGAACTGATCCACGCCTGTGGCAAAACGGAAGGGTGAATCGGCCAGATGGATCTTCTTCTTAAGACGGTAGTGCAGGTCACATAGAACGCTGAAGTAAGTGACGGAGGCATCATAAGGAATGCCGTAAGGGCTGAAGTAGCTGTGCACCTCTCCTGGGCCCCCCCCATGAGTGAAGATGTAATAGAGATGATCGGAAAGGCCAAGCGTTCTCCATATCCAGAGGAGATCCTCGTCTTTGCTCTCCTTGACCGGCGCTTCGAGTCGCTTTTGGTAGATGAAGCAGGCCTGCTGCAAGGCGTTCCCCAGCCAGCAACTCGTATCCCTCTCTATATCCGCCCAGGAGACATAATTCGGCACAGACAACTCTTTTTGCGGTGCAATCTCCCTGGCAATCTCTGCGGGCGTGGCGAAGCGCAGGTTTCCGTGCAACATTATCTCATCGGGCAGGTGGCGCAAAAACTCAAAGATGCCCGTTTCCACCCACTGATGCTCGCCAAAGGTCTCGTAGTCGCAGAAGATGTTTATGCACTGGCCGGGGGTGGCGGCGAGCCAGCCGGCATACTTGTCGGCAGTGAGAGGGTACTCTTCCCAGCTACGCGAGGAGAAGCGAAAGCCGATGTCGTCTGTGAGCTTGAAGTTACGAAGCAGCAAAGATATGCCGGTTTGAGGTGGCCGGTAAACGTAATTGGGGTCGGCCACCACGCCCTCGGTGAAGACGGCCCGGTATCCCATGCCTTCGACCATTCCCGCAATCTCGTCATTGTAAATCAGCTCCGTATTCTCGAAGGTAGTAGGATAGAGCCCAAAAATATCCCAGATAAGCTCCTTATGCATCTTGACCTGCTCGAAAAATTCGCTTTTATCCTCGTAGAGGCTGGCCAAAGAGTGATAGTAGGTCTGCCCCATCACCTCCACCACGCCCGTCTCCACCAGCTTGACAAAGGAGTCCAAAACCTCGGGACGATAGGCACGGCACTGCTCCAGGAAGACGCCAGAGAAGCTGTAGGCGACCTTAAAGGGTTTGGTCGATCCCTCATGCTTTCTAATGCACTCCAAAATCACCGCATTAGCCGGAAGATAGCATTTGTCGGATACGCGCTCAAAGATCCTCCTATTCTCAGAATCATCGAAATAAAACTCCCGCAAATTGGGCACACCTTCCTTTAGGGGGGAATTGTCCCAGAAGAAATTTTTCTTGAGCCGCAGCGGCTGGTGGACCTCAAAGCATAGGGATACAAGGGTCATGTTTTCTATATCCGACTGCAAAATATTTACATCCTTCGCGCCGTCTTCCCGATTATCCTCAAATGAGCAAAAGGTATAAATCCTCGAACTGATTTCTTAATTGCTTCTAGTGGGGGAATTAGTGAATGGTATTTGGAATGACAATGATCAAAGTTAGCTCTGGCCAGGAAAGATCGGTTTATGCCCATCTGCAAAAAAGGCCGGAAGTAAGGGACGTCTATCGTCTCTTTGGAGAGTATAGCTTCTTTTTAGTTATGCAGGCAGAAGAGAGAAATGGATTAGGCCGTATGCTCAGCGAGATAAAAGATCGAGAGAATGTCATAAAGACCGGCCCCATCCTTCTCACCGCAGACGAAGGCGGCCAGGAAATGGGCAGAGCAGATTTCGTCTTTGGGTAAAATCATCAGGTCCCTCGCTGTTTCTAGTATAGCGAGGCCGAATTAACCCGATGTTTTGACTTCGCGGCTTCGCGCCTTCGCGTGAAACCGGACCCGGTTGAATCCTACGTTAAGGCGCATAGAACGATCAGCCGTTCACAAAGTCACATTATCCTCTCACAATCTACGATTATTAACCGCAGAGACGCAGAGTTCGCAGGGCTCTTAGCTATTTCCAGTTGCTAACCTAAGGTTACTATGTTTTTCCAGTTGTTAGTTAGTCGCTCTGTGCGTTCTCTGTGAACTCTGTGTCTCCACATGAAAAACTTAAAAAAACAAGATGCTGCGGTTCAACCGCATCCCTCCTTCAAATCTTT
>Ga0247842_10000756_pt1 | contig 61940 bp, 67 predicted proteins | sample LaCruzMarch2015__3_FD_192411 | JGI IMG/M metagenome (GOLD analysis project Ga0247842, IMG submission 192411) | Freshwater microbial communities from meromictic Lake La Cruz, Castile-La Mancha, Spain - LaCruzMarch2015_19m | ecosystem: Environmental > Aquatic > Freshwater > Lake | place: Spain... | reverse complement strand
TGCTGAACCGCTATTTCCATAATCGCCGCATCCTTGATCTCAAACTTGCGCATGGCTCCCTCCTTTTTGCCTCCACTATAGCAGAAAGAATCAACATGCGCAATTATTTATGTCGTTATGTATAGAATTATTAAAAACATTTACCTTTGGAGAGGAAAGGAGGCGGGCCTTCCCATAAAATGAAAAAACTTGTCTCAATATTATGCATATTGCTTATCGGGATTTCAACATCTGTGTTCGCCCAAATTTCTGATATAATAAACACCAGAAATGAGTTTGGCGGGGAAACGATGATGACCCCTTTTTCTGCAGACGATGAAGAATATAAGGATGGAGTGGCCAAGACAATACTATACCTCAACGGCAACTACAAGATAGTGAAAAGGGAGGTCATCCGTACCGATGAGTACAATAAAAGCAGTGGGATAGTGAAGAGCATATCTTACTTTGACAACAACGAAAAGGTAATTAAAGATGAATATTTCTATAATGATAACTATGCCCAGAAGAAGGGGATAGCAAAGGATATATTTTACTTTGACAACAACGAGAAGAAAGTGAAAGCGGAGGCCTACGACATGAACGGATTACTGGTAAAAAGTAGCCAATAACAAGGCGTTGCTCCAGCGGCCAAGATAATGAGGTTAAATCGCCTCAAGTCCCATCTTGCGCATCAGCCTGCGGATCCGCTTATGATTTACTTCATGTCCCTTGTTCCTCAAACACTCCGTTATCCTGGGAACCCCGTAAAAGGGCGTCTTCGTGAATTGTTCGTCAATCAGATTCATAATCAGTTGGTTATAGCTATCATCCCTTACCGATTCATAATAATATGACGCCCGGCAAAGACCGGATCACGAAACGGGGCAATCGTCATCTGCGAAGGGTCATATGGCTGATGACCACTAGGGTGATCCATTACAGCGATATTTTCAAGGCTTATTTATCTCAAACGAAGAAAGGAGGGTTTGCCCTACAAGATGGCTGTACTGGCCACTGCTCACAAATTGATTCGTGTCATCTATGCCATTCTGACACAACGGACAACTTTTTGTCCGCAAGCGAATCCATTATAGTTGACTGAAATATTGATTCCCTGATTCCACTCCTCTATGCAACCTTTCAAATGGAAATTCTGGTTTTATAAAAGGGTTATCGTTCGTGCCCACAGTCACTTCGGAACATGAAGTTCTCGATCATCGATAGAGTAACCTTCTCTTTGCATTTTATATACTTGTTGACAAAGGAGTTATTTTCGGACAGGCTGACAAACACAGTTGGTTTTAAGCGAACCTCGGTGAGAAGCCTTACATGTTAGGATTTTCACCGGGTTTAGTAACGCAGAATAATCATTCGATTATTGGGGTAAGGAAATGAAAATTTGTGGATATTTAAGTGTGTTGGTCATAATCGCTATATTAGAATCAGGATGTAGCGTACCGGTTCTCAAGCAAGATATTCCAGTTACGACCAACCCCATGGGGGCTAAGATTTATACGGACGGAAAGGTAGCAGGACAAACGCCAGGCATTGTTTCATTGGAAAGGAACCGTGACCATATTCTAACGCTGGTTAAGGATGACTACCGTCAGGAGGATGTGGTTATAAGGAAGCAATACCAGTCTGATAAGGTATTTATGAAGGCCATTCAATCAGGCGTTAATTCAGGACTCTTTTTCAAGGATCCCCGAATGGCAGTTAACAGCGGATATAGTTCCATTTCTATGCAGGAAGAGTCTGGAGAAGCATACATCCTCGATCCTTCCGCTGTAAAAGTTACCCTTACGCCTCTCTCCGGAGCTACGAATCCCATAGACCAAGTCCCCAATGCTACGACTCCGGCGACCGATGATTCTTCCACGGTAGATAAGGGAATTACAGCAAAAGATGTTCTCAAGGCGGGAATTATTGCTGGTACCGCTGTCGGCGCTGCCCAAATCAAACCGGCAGAAAAAAAATGGGAAACATCTTCTTCGTCAAAGAGTTATGTAAAACCGGACGGGACGATGGTAACTGAAAAATCCAGTACTTCAGTGGGGGTCAGCGTCAATCCGGCAGGAATGGTTAACGCACTCGACGTGCTTTTCAAATAATGGAAGGAAAGATCCAAATGAAAATAATTCATAGGGCAATCTTTGGAATAATCATCGCTATAGCATTAACCAGTTCAGCCATAGCAGTGGATATTGAGACGCTGGACCGGGTATCTGTCCTCATGCCTAAATCTAAAGTGCGACTTCTGATTGGAAATCCCGATCAGTACGTTTATGTAGGAAATCTTGAAGTAGAGTTATACCAGTTGCGCAATATGAATACCTTGATTGGAACAGCATGTATATATGAAGACAAGGAACGGCTTGTCGAACAGATATTCTTTTTTGACGGCAAGGGCTATAATATAGCCGTGGAGCGGCTTATAAAAAACGGTTATACACTTCTGGAAGCAAAGGAAAGCTCTTCAAGTTTAACCGGCAAAGACGATGATACAGGCCAGCCTTTGATGGCTTTTATCTTTGAAAACAATGGAATGACCGTGGTCATGACTTTTGAAAAGGGCTTTTATGACCGGAAAATCAGGCAGATGGGGAAGAAAAATTAACCAGTCTCCAATTGAGGGTGTCAGATAATTTGTGTAATTGGGGTATTCCCGTTTTATGACTATGAAACGTCAAAGCACGTTCAGTTAAAATGAACGGAAATAGTTTTTACGGATATGACTATCATTCTGGAAGACATTTCACTGGTACTGTAAGCAGCGGTTCAGTGACGCTGTACGTTTACATTGCCTTGTTATCATAGACATCCCTCCGGTCGCCTATCTGCGGAATCATGATGGCTTCTTCTCTCTGGTCAATGGCGTATATAATCAGGTAAGAACCATATCGGTAACGATACAATCCCTTGCACATGCCTTTCAGGGGTTCCCCAAACTGCAGAAAGCCCTTTCGGAGATGCATTTATCTCAGGGCTGATTCTTGAATTTACCGGCGCAGACAATATAGATTTTGCCGTCACTCCCCGTAACCCGCTTGTAATACGTGGTCTTGTAGTAAAGCCCACTCTGTTTGGGACTGGTGTAAATGTAATCCTCCCAGCCGCTGCCGTTGGACAGGGCGCCCTTGACGATAGCATCCCGAAAGGCCTTTCCCTCGACGTCCGTCTTCCCCCGAAAATTCTTTCCCACCAGCGTGGCATTGTCTCCGTGGGCAGCCATATTAATATCCGTATCGTAAACAAAAACATACAAGTCAGGATTTTCCCTGTTCCGGTAGGGGTGTTCACTGGCGGTGATTTTTTTCATCGTGGCAGATGAATCGGCGGCAAGGGCGACGGTGGTCAGATCGACCAGCCTGATTACCTGGTCATTTGAGATCCGGTCCTTAATGTAGCGTGGCTTCAGATAGCGGTCAAAAATCTTCTCGTAGGAACTGGATCCATCAGCGCTCTTTTCTCTTTTGATCTCGTCCAGCGCTTTCTGGAAGACCGCGACAACATACTTGGGTGTCCTGCGATTGAAGGCGTAATAGAGTTCCCCTTCATAAAGGACACAGGCGACCTTGATATTGTTCGGGTTGGCCGCTTCATGCTTGATGAACCATTTCCCCGCCGTTTCCTCATAGACCCAGGCGTCGATTTTCCCCTCCTCCAGGAGGCGAATGAGATCCTCTGTCTTGGAAGACAATGTCAGGCCCTTCTTTTTCACCCCGGCCTTCACTACCAGTTGTTCTCCGATATCATCCCGGATCGCGCCGATCTTCATGTCTTTCAGGACGCTTTCCGGTATCGGGCGCAACGGCATGTCCTTCCGCGTAAAGAGGACGACCCTGGTCGGGGATATGGGGCCGACCCATTGAAATCTCCTTTCCCGCTCGACGGTTCTTGTCGTGGAGAAAAGGATGGTATCCTTTCTCTTGAGCGTCCGCTGGTAGCCTTCCTCCCAAGGGACAAGGTTGATATCCTTCTGCTTCAGGGCGATTCCCAGCCTGCCGGCGATCTGTTCCAGGAGATCCACGGAAATTCCTTTCAGTTGTCCGTTTTCCATAAAATTGTAGGGCGGATACTGCTCCGTCATGTACTTCAGATCCCCGGGCAGGGTTTCACCACCGGTCGCAACCCCCGACACGAGGAGAAACAAAAGGACCGCCAAGCTATAATAACGAATAATTCTGAAATTTTTCATCGCTCCCTCCTTAATATTCTTATTCAAGATGCAATAAGCACCTTCTGCAGAAATTGACCCGTATAGGATGAATCGGTAAGGGCCACCGCCTCCGGTGTGCCGGAAGCGACAATCATACCCCCACCGGGACCACCCTCGGGACCCAGATCAATGATGTAGTCGGCAGACTTGATGACATCGAGATTGTGCTCGATAACGATAACGGTGTTACCCATGTCCACAAGGCGCATGAGAACTGTCAGGAGCTTCCGGATGTCTTCAAAGTGCAGGCCGATGGTCGGTTCGTCAAGAATATACAGGGTGTTGCTGTTCGCCCTTTTCGCCAGTTCCCGGGACAGCTTGATCCGCTGGGCCTCACCTCCGGAAAGGGTGGTCGCGGACTGACCGAGGCGAATGTAACCAAGGCCGACATCCGCCAAGAGTTGGAGCTTCTGACGGATCGCCGGGATATTCTCAAAGAAGATCAGTCCCTGCTGGACCGTCATGTTCAGGACATCGGAGATATTCTTTTCCTTGTAATAGATGTCGAGGGTATCCTGGTTGAAGCGCCGGCCCTGACAGACATCGCAGGTCACATAGACGTCAGGAAGAAAATGCATTTCGATCTTGATTAGACCATTGCCCTCGCAGGCTTCACAGCGCCCGCCCTTGACATTGAAACTGAAGCGGCCGGGCTGGTAACCACGGATCCGGGAGTCCGCAAGACCTGCAAAGAGGTCGCGGATATGGACAAAGACACCAGTATAGGTGACGGGGTTGGAGCGGGGCGTCCGGCCGATCGGCTGCTGATTCATAAGAATGACCCGCTCAATGCCGCCAAGATCCACTATTTTCCTTATTTTTCCAATGTTGCCCCTTTGCCGGTTGATACGGTGGGCAATGGCCTTGTAGAGGGTTTCGATGATCATCGTGCTCTTTCCCGAACCGGAGACACCCGTTACTGCGGTGAAGATGCCGACAGGTACACGGATATCGATATCTTTAAGATTGTGTTCGTGTGCTCCTTCGATGAGAATGTACCGGCTGTTCGGCGGCCTTCTCCTGGCCGGGATGGGGATCGATTTCCGGCCGGAGAGATACTGGCCGGTCAGCGAATGGCTATCCCGGCAAATCTCCTGCGGGCTGCCCTGAAACACCACCTCGCCCCCATCAAAACCCGCCCCCGGTCCCATATCGATGATCTGATTGGAGGCCATCATCATATCCGCGTCATGTTCGACGACCAGAACCGTGTTGCCTAAATCCCGTAGTTTCTGCAGGGTGGCGATAAGTCGGACATTATCTCTCTGGTGAAGACCCACGGTCGGCTCATCGAGGACGTACAGGACACCGACCAGTCCGGATCCGATCTGGGTAGCCAAGCGAATCCGCTGTCCCTCGCCCCCGGAAAGAGTCCCCGATGAACGGTCCAGGCTCAGGTAATCCATGCCCACATCGAGGAGAAAGCGTAGCCGCTCCCGAATCTCCTTGAGAATCCGCTCGGCTATTTGTGCCTCCTTGTTGTTGAGGGGAAGATCACGAAAAAAGTTAAAGGCCTCCCGAATGGAAAGCCGGCAGACATCGTCAATATTTTTATCCGCAACGGTAACGGCCAGTGTTTCTTTTTTCAGTCTCGCCCCATGACAGACGGGACATTCCCGCATGTTGATATAATGGGAAAGATCCATCCGGACGGCATTGGACTGCGTTTCCAGGTAGCGCCGGTTCAATTCGTTGAGAACGCCCTCGAAAATCCGGGAATAGAAGTACCGACGACCGCCCCGGTCGACATAGAACCGTATCTTCTCCTTCCCCGATCCGTACAACAGCGCCTTCTGAACCGGTGCGGACAGTTCAACAAAAGGGGTATTGAGATCGAAACCATAATGCTCGGCAAGGACATCGAGCATCTGATGGTAATTCAGGGAGTTGCGGCCGGCCCAGGGGACGATGGCCCCTTCCCGGATCGACAGACCGGTATCGGGCACGACGAGGCTGTCGTCAAAAAACATCTTGCTTCCCAGGCCATCGCACTCCGAACAGGCCCCGTAGGGACTATTAAAGGAGAACATCCGCGGGGCAAGATCGGGAACACTGATCCCGCAATCCGGGCAGGCGTACTTTTCGCTGAAGAGCAGCTCGTCCCTCCCCGCCGCCTGAACACAGACCAGACCTTCGGAGAGGCGAGACGCCGTCTCCAGTGAATCCCGCAGGCGCTTTCTGATACCTTCCTTGAGGAGCAGGCGATCTACCAGCACCTCTATATCATGCCGTTTCTGCTTGTCTAAAACAATGTTCTCGGCTATTTCCCTGATCTCCCCATCTACCCGGATACGGACGAACCCGTCCTTCAGAAGTTTCTTTAATTCCTTATGAAACTCCCCCTTTTTCCCCCTCACGATCGGGGCCAGGATGTTAAACTTGGTTTTTTCCGGAAAAGCGAGGATGGCATCGACCATCATATCGATGGTCTGGGAGCGGATTTCTCTTCCGCACTGATAGCAATGGGGAATCCCGATCCGGGCATACAGCAGGCGCAGATAGTCATAAATTTCCGTGACCGTGCCGACGGTGGAACGGGGATTATGACTCGCCGTCCGCTGTTCGATGGCAATCGCCGGGGAGAGTCCTTCGATGGATTCTACGTCCGGCTTGTCCATCTGACCGATGAATTGACGGGCATAGGCCGAGAGAGACTCCACATAGCGCCGCTGGCCCTCGGCGTAGATGGTATCAAAGGCCAGGGAGGATTTCCCGGACCCGCTGACGCCGGTAATAACCACCAGTTGATCCCGGGGAATATCGATATTTATATGTTTGAGGTTATGCTGGGAAGCGGCCTTAATCCGGATGAAGTCCATATATTTCAGAGCTTGATATCGACGAGCGACTTGCTGCGAAGCTCGGCAACCCACTGGTCAAATTTCTTGGCCGCCTTTTCATCTTCCAGCTTCATCAGGATTTCCTGACGGACCTCGGTGATGGGTTTCAAGCCAGCTCCACGCTTGTCGCCAATCTGGATAATATAGAATCCCTGGGAAGATTCAATGACCGGACTGACGTCGCCGACGTTCAGGTTCAGGGCAACCTTTTCCACCTCCGGCAGCATTTGTCCCTTTTCCACAAATCCGATGTCACCGCCGGCGGCAACTGCCGGACCCTGGGAGAATTGGGACGCAAGGGCCTCAAAAGGCTCACCGTTCTTGATCCTCCTAAGAATACTTGCGGCAAGTTCCCGTCCCCGTTCACGGATAACCGGGTCCGTCCCTGCGGGAACCGGAATGAGGATCTGCTTGATCCGTATCGCCTCTTTGCCCTCATATTCATCACGGTGCTGCCGGTAATAATCGCCGATCTCATCATCAGTGACGACAATCTTGGCGCGAATCTCCCTGCGAACAAGTTGCTGTCGCTGCAGTTGCTCCTTGAGTTCCTGTTTATAAGCATCAAAGGTCATACCGTCCTTGTCCAGTGCCTGCAGGAGATCAGGCATCTGCATGTTTCTGCTCTTCAGAATATCTTTGATGACGCCCATGACTTCATCGTCCTTGATGATAATGCCTGATTTTCTTGCTTCCTGCTCGACGAGCTTGTTATCGATCATCCTGTTCAGGATCGTCGCTTTCCCTTCGGCAACAACCTTTTCCCTGTCTTTACCCGCAGCGACGCTCGCTTCAATCCTCTTCATATAGGGATCGAAGGCGTTGTTCAGCTCCAAGAGGGTGATGACGTCATCGTTCACAATGGCAACAATCCGATCTACAACTTCTCCGGAAACCGGAATAACCGTCGCTATCATCAGCATCCCCATGGCTATTGCCAGGCAAATCTTTTTCATATTATATCCCCCGTAGATCTTTTTACTTTGTCCTGCTATAAGAACCATTAAAAACAGACCTGTTTTTCAGCCTGCAAACGTTTATCACGATCATGCCTTTTTTACCATAGCTAAGGATTCGACAGATTTACCATCGGGACGATCCGTTGAAGATTGGCGCTGAGGACTATCATCTTTCAAGGATCGTAGTAGATCCTTTATTGTCGCCGTAATCTTCATCCCCGTCAAACCCGGCAGGGGGACAATAAGCTTGAAATCCGGGGTAAGTTTCACCCCTTTGGCCACGGTCCGGGACAGCATGAGTATCCTGGCGGGATCGATGGGGCTGTCCGGCTGAAAGACAACCACCAGATGCTTTCCATCGTAACCCATTTTCTTGCCCTTGAGTTCCTTGAGGACATTTCGAATCCGGATCACTTCCAGTAGGTGGTCGATTTCCACAGGGACATAGCCATAGCAATCGAGGAGTTCCGCGCGGATCTCGGCAAGGTCCTCCTCGTCGGCGGCAAGGGAAATCCGTTTATAGGTCACCAGGCGCCGCTGTTCATCGGGCATGTAACCGGAGGGGATCATGGCCGGCATCCCCAGATTGATTTCCGGCTTGACCTCTTCGTTGATGACCGGCTCGCCTTTGAGTTCCCGGACCGTTTTTTCCATAAGTTCCGTATACAGCTCATAACCCACCGCCGAGACATGACCGGACTGGGAAACGCCGAGCAGGCTGCCGCCCCCGCGAATCTCGAGATCATTGGAAGCGATCCGGAAGCCCGATCCCGGGTCCGAGAATTCCATAATCACTTGTAAGCGTTTCTGGGCGTCCCGGGAAAGCATGGCCCCTTTTGGAACGAGGAGGTAGGCCCGGGCTTCCTCTTTCGCCCGGCCTACCCGGCCCCGGATCTGGTAGAGCTGGGCGAGGCCAAAGCGGTCGGCGCGATTGACGATCATGGTATTGGCCGCAGGAATATCCACTCCAGAACCGATGATGGTCGTACAGACCAGGACATTGACCTCCTTCTGGATGAAACGTACCATTGTCGACTCGATCTCGGCGGCCTTCATTTGCCCGTGGAGAACCGCCACCCGGGCCCGGGGAACCAGCTTTTCAATGAATCTGGCCATAGAGTAGATGGAGCGGACCCGGTCATGGAGAAAGAAGACCTGGCCTTGCCGATCCAGTTCCCCGTGGATCGCCTCTTTGATAATATCCTCGTTGAACTCGATAACATAAGTTTTAATCGGCTGACGGTCTTCCGGAGGTGTGTTGATAATGGACAAATCGCGAATGCCGACGAGGGAGAGATGAAGGGTACGGGGAATCGGCGTCGCCGTCAGGGTCAGGACGTCAACGAGGGTCCGGAGCTTTTTGAGTTTTTCCTTGTGACTCACGCCAAAGCGCTGCTCCTCGTCGATAACGACCAGCCCCAGGTCCTTGAACTGGACATCTTTCTGGAGAAGCCGATGGGTCCCGACGACGATATCCACTGTTCCCCTGCTGATTCCTTCCACAATCTTCGCCTGCTCGGCCTTGGTCCGGAAACGGTTGAGGACCTCCACCCGGACGGGGTAATCACGGAAACGCCGGGAAAAGGTCTGGTAGTGCTGCTCCGCCAGGATGGTCGTCGGAACGAGGATCACGACCTGCTTTGCCTCCATGACGGCCCGGAACGAGGCCCGGAGCGCCACTTCCGTTTTCCCGAAGCCGGCATCGCCGCAGATCAGTCGATCCATAGGTTTGGTCCGGCTCATGTCGAGATGGATATCTTCAATCGCCCGGGCCTGGTCCGGGGTTTCCTCGTATTCAAAGACGGCGCAGAATTCATTGTAAAGCCGGTCCGGCGGCGAAAAGGACTGGCGGTCCATGACCTCCCGGGCGGCATAGACGGCCATCAGTTCCTCCGCCACATCGCGGATGGACTTCTTCACCCGCTCCTTTACCGTTTCCCAGGAAGATCCGCCCAGCCGGTCCATTCTTGGCGCCGCCCCTTCGGGGCCTAAATAGCGCTGGATCTGATCCAGACGATCCACTGGAATATAAAGCTTGTCCTGATCGAGGTATTCGATGAGCAGGAAGTCATTCTCGATACTTTCCACGGCAAGGTTCTGGAGACCGCGGTACAGACCGATGCCGTGTTCCTTGTGTACGACGTAGTTCCCTTCCCGGAGTTCCCCGAAGGATTTAAGGAAGTAGCCCTCCCGGGCAGGCCTCGCACGCCGGATGGCAATTTTTTGCCCGTAGATCTCCTCGTCGGAAATCAGGACGAGGCGCAGGGCCTCGTAAACAACCCCGCCGGAAATCCTGCCTTCACAGATGCCGAGCGAGCCCTGTCCCGTTGACGGGGAAAAACTCTCTAAAAATGGCTGATCGGCAGGCAGGAGTTTATAGGGAAGCTGATACGTTTCGCAGAGCTGAACCATTCGTTGCCGCCCCTCGGAGCCGCTGCAGAGGAAAAACACCTGATAAGCATCCCGGATCCATTCCCTGATCCGCGCAGCAAGGGGGAAAAGGATCTCTCCTGCATCATCCTGCACCTGAAGCCCGGATTTGACCCCCGTATCGGTCGATATATGAAAGGCCACGCCATCCGGGTGAATGCCGAGGGCCAGGTTATCGAAATGAAGGCTCTGGATACCTGCCGGGGACTCCGGAAGGACGTCGCCCGTCCAATAGTGGGCCTCCCTTTCCAGATAAAACCTTTCTTCTTGATGGGCCTTCATGAGGAGTCGGTCGATCTCATTCTCAAGACCCTCCCGGGAACGTCCGATCGCCATGGTATCATCAAAGATCAGCAATCCCTCGGGGGAAAAGTAATCCAGGAGAAAACCAGGCTGTTCCGCGTCATCGTAGAAGAGCGGAAGGAGGAGGGGGTTGATGGACATGGTCAGGCCGTTGGCCATCCGCTCCACCAGTCGGTCCCGCATCAGACGCGGCAACCCCAAGTCATTGGCCCGCGCCTTGATATGCTGGATCCCGAGGCTTTGACGGTCTGCGGTCATGATGATTTCTCTCGCCGGCGCCAATAGAAATTCGATCACCTCTTTTTTTGATCGCTGGGATACGGGGTCGAATTGTCGGATGGATTCGATTTCATCCCCGATAAATTCCAGACGGAGGGGGTGCGATGCTGTCGGGAGAAACAGATCGACAACATGGCCGCGGACAGCGAATTCCCCCTTCCCTTCCACAAGGGAAACGCGGTGATAGCCTCCCTGGAGGAGATGAAGAATCCATTCGTCCCGGTCGATGAAATCCCCCATCGCGACCGGACGTAGATAAGCGGCGATAGTCTTTTTAGGAGGTACTTTCTGGAAGAGAGCCTTCACGGGAGCAACGGCCATGACTGGTTCTTCGGCCAGCAGGCGGCAGAGAACCTCGCTTCGCGACAATTCCACCTCCCGTTGCCAGGCAAAGAGGTCCGTCGAAACAACCTCCCAAGGGGAATAGAGAAAAACCTGGCCGGCCCCGGAAAAAAAGGACAAATCGCGGCAGCATTGCTTCGCTTCCTTCTCCGTAGGGGTAATGATCAACAGAGGTCTGGGGGTTTGTCGATGCAGCAGGGCCATTAAAAGGGACTTCGCCGCCCCTTCCACACCATGGACAGAAATGGATTTATCCCCGCGACTAATCCGTCCCAGCAGGTCTGCCAACGCCGGATCGGGACTTTTTATCGCCTGCCGTATAATCTTTTTCATCACAGGATATTAAGATAGCTCCAGCATCCGGTCGAGGGCTCGTTTTGCGGGAATCCTCACTGCTTCCGAAACCTTAATGATGTGTTTCATCTCCGTCAGGGAAGCCAAGATATCTGCGAGGGTGGTACGTTTCATGTCTTCACAGAGCATCTCTTCCGAGGCCGGGATAAAGACCTTTTCCGGGTAGCGGCTTTGGAGTTGGCAGAAGATGCCCCTTTCCGTGCCGACGATTAATTTGCGGACCTGAGGTTCCCCGGCGTAACTGAGAATGGCGGTGGTACTTCCGACAAAATCGGCAAGAGCCAGGACCGCGAGGGTGCATTCAGGATGGGCGGCAAAAACGGCGTCGGGATGGATTGCCTTGACACGGCTAACTTGTGCTGCCGTCAGGTGATGATGGATGGGACAAAATCCTTCCCAGGGGATGATCGTCTTTTTTGTCCGTTGGGCAACATAGCGGGCCAGATTGCCATCGGGAATCATCAGGACCGGTTCCTCCCCTGGAAGCGATTGAACCACTTTCAGGGCGTTGGCGGAGGTACAGCAGATATCGCTGTGGGCTTTAATTTCCGCTGAGGAATTGATGTACGTAATCACCGGGGCGTCGGGGTATTGCCGCTTTGCCGCCAAAAGCTGCTCGACCGCTATCGTGTCGGCGAGGGGACAGCCGGCCTCGGCCCGAGGCAGAAGAACCGTTTTCTCCGGAGAAAGGATGGAAGCGCTTTCCGCCATGAAATGAACCCCGGCAAAGACAATCACCTCTGCATCCGTCTTGGCCGCCTCCAGGCTCAAACCCAGGGAATCTCCCAGATAATCGGCAATTTCCTGCACCTCATCCCGCTGATAGTAATGGGCAAGGAGGATCGCCCTTCTTTCTTTGAGGAGCTTGCGTATCTTGCCCTGAATCTCTTTTTTACCCATCTGCACAACCATGATTATTATTTTTCACTTTAAGGAGGTCTTTCTATAATATAAACAGCTTTTCTTCAAGGGCAAACATGGGTAATGGTTGACAAGACCTCCTTTTTCATATAGTTTCCCCGACATGATCCGTGTTGATGAAGCACTGAAGACCATTCTTGGTACCGTCGCCCCGCTGCCTGTGGAGAAAGTGAACATCCTGGAGGCCCTGGGGCGGGTTCTGGGCGAGGATATCGTCGCCCCCCGTCACCTGCCGCCGACAAACAATTCCTCCATGGACGGCTACGCTGTCCGCGCCCGCGATACGGTAGGAGCAAAAAATACAAGTCCGGTAATTCTTAACGTCATTGAGGATATACCGGCCGGAACAATCCCCCAAAAGGCCCTTGCAAAAGGTCAGGCCTCCCGAATTATGACCGGCGCTCCCCTCCCGAAAGGGGCCGACGCCGTAGTCCGCATGGAAGACACCCAAAAAGACGGCCATCAGGTCCATATCCATATCGAAGCCAGGCAGGGATTGGACATTCGCCTTGCCGGTGAGGATGTCCAGGAGGGCGAAACGGTTATCTGCAGCGGGTCCGTCATTCGTCCGGCGGAAGTAGGGATGTTGGCCGCCCTGGGACGCTCCTTCGTCTCTGTCTATCAGCGACCGGTGGTAGCAATCCTGGCCACGGGCGACGAGCTCGTCGATATCGACGAACCGCCCTCTTCCTGGAAGATTATCAGCAGCAACAGCTACGCCACCGCCGCCCAAGTTATTGAAAGCGGCGCCACCGTCCTGCAATTGGGAATCGTGAAAGACCGGCGGGAAAACCTGATCGAGAAATTCCGGGCGGCTACCCGGGCGGACCTGATCATCTCCTCGGGCGGTGTCTCCGTCGGGGATTATGACCTCGTCAAGGACATCATGAAGGAAGTGGGCAACGCCATGCAATTCTGGCAGGTGGCGATGCGTCCCGGCAAACCCCTGGCCTTCGGGTCCATTCAAGGCGTTCCGGCCTTCGGACTGCCGGGGAATCCTGTCTCTTCCATGATTTCCTTTGAGCAGTTCGTCCGTCCTTCCATACTTAAGATGATGGGACATAAGAATCTTTACCGGAAAATGATCCCGGCCACCCTGGAAGATGATCTTGCGAAAAAAGAAGGGATGCGCTATTTTATGCGCGGGCAGGTCCGCTGGGAAGCCGGGCGTTATTATGTAAGATCGACAGGGGAACAAGGATCGGGGATACTGAAATCCATGGTCCAAGCCAATGGACTCATCGTCCTGCCGGAACAGACGACATCATTCCGAAAGGGTGAGGAAGTACTGGTTCAGTTGCTGGACAGATCCATGGAACAGACGGGCCATCCCGATTATGCTTAGGATATGAGGGCTCTAATGGCATTTAAATAATTGAGCCGACAAATAATATTTCGCATTGCTTGTTCAGCGCGGAAGTGCCAAGGTCACTGGTGGGCCTCCCGGACTTCAAATCCGGTGTGGGGCGCTAAAACCGTCCCAGGTGGGTTCGATTCCCATGCACTTCCGCCATTTACTTAATAATATCATAGGGTTACATTCTAGAACACGTTCCGATAACTGCCTTCTTCCCGAGCTCCCCGGCATTCGCATAATTGTGAGGCTCATTTCCTCTTATCGTAACAAAATTTGATGATTTTGAGGTAATGAATGGTCATAATCTCTTTGACTTTGAAGAATGTTTTCCCTTATATTCTCGAAGCGTCGTAAAGAGATTCTTAAGTAGTGCTACCTACATGGCGCCACCCGGTGCCTGGGCAGTGAAAGGAGAATAAGTGTATGTCACGTCATAAACGCCGGACTAAATCATCACCTGGGAACACCAAGGAAAGTGGCGGGAAGTTTCACAAAGACTGGCGAGTGTGGCTGGGGGTCATCCTTATGTTGGGGGCCATGGCCATGTATGTCCTGTCGCTGGACGATTCGGTCGTACCGCGACTTTTTGGACAATAATCGGCAATTTCAAACTACATATCGGAAGTAATAAGACTGCTTGCCTCAATAATCAATTTCGGCATTGATCGTTATGTAACAAGAGTCTATATAGGAATTAATGAGACAGAAAAAAATGGCGGAGCGTCTGCTTGCCCTTGGCAAAGACCGCAAGGCGGATTACAGGGTAGGTTATCACCTCCTGGAGTTGTTTAAAAAAGTAGGATATGCAGATCTTTGTGTGAATGCGTATCAACCGAAATATAAGACTGGCGAAAAGAAACGATACTGGGAATTACATTATGTGTAAGACTGTTTCGCGAGCGCGGCCTGCCTGTTTTCCATATCCAGCACGTCTCATCACAACCCAATGCACCATTTTTTCAGGCCGAAACAACGGGCGTGGAAATTCACGCCTCCGTTACCCCGGCCCCGGGCGAACCGGTTATTATTAAACACTTCCCCAACAGCTTTCGTGAAACTTCCCTGCTGAATCAACTGCGTGCGGCCAATGTCAAGACGCTGGTGGTCTGTGGGGCCATGAGTCACATGCGCATCGATGCGACGGTAAGAGCGGCTGTGGGGCACCGGATTTAATTGCCTTGTGGCTTATGACGCCTGCGCGACACGGGAGCTGTCATTTCTTTCCCATACCGTAGTCGCGTCAGAAGTTCATGCCGCGTTTATGGCTGCCCTGTCAGGGCTCTATGCCCGGGTCCTTTCTTCGTCAACAATTATGGACAAGATAAAATAACTCACTGTCCAGATTTGCGCGGCCAACCGGACCTACAGATCTGATTGACTTTTTTTATTTCAGCACAATCGCAATCTCTCTCAGGGGGCTTTGCGGATTATTTTCAATTCGGATGGGGTCAGGTAGAATTCGCTGTAGCCGCATTCCGGACAGGCATACACATCGAACCCTGTAGATTTATTCTCCATCTTTACACGTTTCCCGTATTCCAAGGTAGCCAGGCGGATGGCATGAAAGGTATCAGTGTTTTTTTCATTTAAAACAACCATTTCCAAATCTGGGTGATTGAGGCAATATGTCTTTTCATTGTTTCGGGGCATCGTTCCATTCCTCACAAAAGGGTATCGTTCCGTGTCTACTATCACAAAACGGAGGCAAAGCAAGAATATTTGTAGAATTCCCCGCATATTCCTGATAAAATGGCGACCCTAAGCGAAAGTTACCCATCAGGACAGCGACATATCGAGCGGATTAAACTTTATGAATTAGTACAGGTCTGAAGAAGACAGACATAAATAGTTTGCCGGGAGGTAGCCATGATCGACAGTTTGAAGGACCAGTGCCTGATGTATTACTATCAGGTTATGGGATGGTATGAGAGTCTGACATATGTGCAACAATACTTTACTCTCTTTGGTATGCTTGCGGTGATTGCCGTTATTGTTGGACTGTATATAGTGAAGAAGGTTATCAGTTAATCCAATTCATCCAAGGAGGTCATGTTCATGTCAAATCCTGTTATCATCTGCGCCGCCCTTACGGGTGCGGCAACCTTTAAACAAAATAACCCTTCTGTTCCCTATACCATCGAGGAATTCGCGGTTGAAGCCGAAAAATGCTTCCAAGCCGGGGCAGCCATGGTTCATGTCCATGCCCGGACCGACGACGGCGACTCCAGTCATGAGATCGACCGGGTCCAGGCCGTTTATGATGCCATCAAAGAACGCTGCCCGGACCTTATCATTTGCCTGTCTTCAGCGGTAGGGGCCTTCAAGACCACCGAGCAGCGTCTGGCCCAGATCGTCGCCGTCAAGCCGGAAATGGCCTCCCTGAATACCAATACCATGAACTTCAGCATCATCGACCGTAATTCCGGGCAGATATTTTTTGATTATGTCTTTGAGAACACTTTCACCATGCTTCAGGATTTCGGCAAGGCCATGGAAGAAAATCGGATCAAACCGGAACTTGAATGCTACGATATCGGCGGTCTGGACAATACCCTCCTCATCGGTCGGCAGGGCTTCTTTTCCGAACCCATGAATTTCAATTTCGTGTGGGGTGTGGCGGGGGGTCAGAAATTCCGGCCCGACGTCATGATGGCCATGAAGAACGCCCTGCCCCCAAACGCCAACTTCACGACCTGCGCCGTAGGTCCCGAGCAGTTCCCCGCCAATGTTCTGTCTTGTCTTTTAGGGGGTCACATGCGGGTGGGCATGGAGGATAATACCCGCATGCCGAATGGAGATCTGGCCAAGGGGAGTTATGAGCAGGTAGAGTGGGCCGTCCGGGCAGCCGCCTCCCTGAACCGTTCACCGGCTACTCCCCGGGAAGCTCGGGCCATCCTGGGGATCAGGAAGGGCTAAGATGGAAAAGGCCTCGGCTGCCGATGCCGCCTCTATCACCTGTGTATAAACAGCCTTTCGCAACCGGCGGGTAATCAACAGGCGAATTTCTTCCGCATCATCGACCAGAAGAATGTTATGGCTCGTGTTTTTTTCTGCCTTGTCACTCATATCGCAAAGCTTCGATCGGGTTAAGTAAAGACGCCTTGTAGGCAGGATAAAATCCGAAAAAGATTCCGACCATTCCGGAAAAACCAAAGGCCAGGACGACGGAAAGGGGCGAAATGATCGTTGTCCAGCCGGCAAGCTGGGAGAGTATCTGCGAGGTCATAACGCCCACAATTATCCCGATTATCCCCCCGCTCAAAGATAAAGTCAGGGCCTCCACGAGGAACTGCATCCGGATGGCCCAGGTCTTCGCCCCCACCGCCATGCGGATACCGATTTCCCTGGTTCTTTCCGTGACGGACACAAGCATGATATTCATGATCCCGATGCCCCCGACAAGGAGTGAAACGGAGGCGATTGCCCCCAACAGCAGGGTCATGACCCGTGTGGACTGTTCGGCAACCTGGAGCATCTGGGTCAGGTTCCGGATGGAAAAATCCATTTCCCCTTTGGGATTGATCCGGTGCCGCTGTTTGAGCAGGTCGGTGATCTGCTGTTCCGCCCGGTCCATCTCCCCGGCACTTCTCGCCTTGATAAGAATCGTCCGCACCATTCCGGCAAAGGTCGTTCCAAAAATCCTCTTTTGCGCTGTAGTCACGGGAATATAGGCCAGATCATCCTGGTCCTGGCCGACGATGGATTGCCCTTTTTTTTCGAGAACCCCGATGACGGTGAAGGGAACCTTGTTGATCCGGATGATCTGCCCTACGGAATCCATGGAACCGAAGAGATTTTCTACCACCGTCTGTCCTAACAGGACAACCTTGGCGGCGGCGCGGATATCCTGGTCCGTAAAGGGCCGTCCGGAAACAAGGGCTGCATCCCGGGCTTCGAGAATACCGGGCGTGGTTCCCTGGACCCCGGTGGACCAGTTCTGATTTCCGTACACGACCTGAGCGACACCGTTGAGCATGGGCGCTACCGCCGCCACGGCAGAACATTCCCGTTCAATGGCATAGGCGTCCTCCAGGGTCAGGGTCATCTGGGTGCCACTGCCCATACGCAGGCCCCCGGAGGTGACACTGCCCGACATGACAATAAGGAGGTTGCTCCCCATCGATGCTACCTGTTCGGAAATTTTCTCGCTGGCCCCTTGCCCCACCGCCAGCATGGCAATAACCGCTCCGACACCGATGATAATCCCCAGCATGGTCAGGGAGGACCGCATCTTGTTGACCCAGAGGGCTCGGAAGGCGATTTTTGTCGTGGACAAAAGACTGACGACCATACCCTATGCCCCCTGTTTAACGTCGCTCACCACGACGCCGTCAACAAAGCGGATCACCCGTCGGCTGAAGGCGGCGATATCCATCTCGTGGGTCACCAAGATAAGCGTGATATGGGATTCCTGGTTGAGTCGGACAAAGAGATCCATAATTTCCATGCTTGTTTTCGTATCCAGATTACCCGTCGGCTCATCGGCAAAAATTAAGGGGGCTTCATTGACCAGGGCCCGGGCAATGGCCACCCGTTGTTGCTGCCCCCCGGATAGCTGATTAGGCTGGTGATGTTCCCGTCCTTCCAGCCCCAGTTTCATCAGGGCCTCCCGGGCTCGCTGCCGGCGTTCCTTGGCCGGGGTCCCGCTGTAAAGCATGGGCAGTTCGACATTCTCCTGGGCCGAGGCACGGGACAGGAGATTGAACCCTTGAAAGACAAATCCCATCTTCCGGTTCCGGATCTCCGCCAGTTCATCCTTGGAAAATTGACTGACATCGATCCCGTCCAGGAGATACCGGCCGGATGTAATCTGGTCAAGGCAGCCGAGAATGTTCATGAACGTGGATTTTCCGGAACCTGAAGGACCCATGATCGCCACGAAGTCCCCCCGACCAATGGTCAGCGTGACTCCATTCAAGGCCGGAACGGTCATTTCTCCGACCTGATAGATCTTGGTGAGGTCCTGCGTTCTGATCATCCTGGTCTTACCGATTTCGCAAGGGTTATAACAGAATTAAAAGGCAATTGTCCCTTTTCAAGTCCAACCTATTATCTAATGAAACGTGGCGTCGCCGCGCCCGGATTATCCCGCTTCCTGCTTGGGTCCATCGCCTCGATAATCACTTCCTGACCAGAGCGGAGCGTCCCGCCCACGACCTCGGTATAATTGCCGTCGCTGATCCCCGCCTGGACAGAAATCTTCCTAGGCTTCTCCTCCTCAAGAATCCAAACCTGTTGTCCTTTGCTTCCTGGGATGTCTTTCTTCCCTACCGTTTCCGGCATCCGGAACCGCAAGGCGGCGCTCGGTATCCTCAGCACTCCCTGTTTGCTGTCGATGATAATTGATACATTCGCCGTCATTCCCGGCCGCAGTTTCATCTCCGGATTGTGAACGCGGACGATAACTGTATAGGTCACCACATTCTGGACTGTCGTCGGGGAATTTCTCACCTCCGACACCTTGCCGTGAAACACCAGCGAAGGAAAGGCATCGACGGTAAATTCCACGGGCTGTCCTACCTGCGCTCGGCCGATGTCCGCTTCGTCAACACTTGTTTCAATCTGCATCTTAGTGAGATCCTGAGCGATGTTAAAGAGCGTCGGGGTCTGAAAACTTGCCGCCACGGTCTGACCGATATCGACCGTCCGGGAAATGACCATTCCGTCCACGGGAGAGCGAATTGTTGTATAAGCCAGGTCTGTGTCCGCCAATCTCAGCGACGCCCGGGCCTGGTCCACCTGGGCTTTGGAAGCGCTCACCTGGGCCTGAGACGTTTCCATATTCGTTCTTGCCGTGTCAAGATCACTCCGGGCGATAAGATTCCGGGCAAAAAGGGTTTCGTTTCTATCCAGTGTTCTTTTGGCGTCCTGGAGGGTCGCCTCCGCCTTTTGCAGATTGGCCTGGGAAAGGTAAAGATTAGCTTTTGCCTGCTCGACCTTGGCGGCGAAAGTGGCCGGGTCAATCTGGGCAAGGATCTGACCTCTCTTTACCGGGGAATTGAAGTCAACATATAATGCCTTGATCATCCCGGATGTCTGGGCGCCGACAATCACTGTGGTCACGGCGTTGACTTTCCCGGTAGCCGTCACGGTCGCCCGGATATTCCCCGTGGAGACCTTATCCGTCCGATATTTAATCCCTTTGTTGCCGCCCCGCATGAGCACAAAGGCGGCGGAGGCAATGATGATCAGAATCAAAATGCCGGCGATGATCAAGATTTTTTTCTTCATGGAAGACCTATTGACTTTTCAATACTGGCCTGCGCTATTTTGTGATCATAAATGGCCGCCGCCTGGGCAGTCTGGGCATTGCTGTATGCCACCAGGGCGTCGGTAATTTCGATGGCACTGCCCACCCCGGCCGCGTAACGGCCATTGGCCAACTCCATATTTTCCGCGGCCTGCCTGACCGCCAACTCGGTAGTCGTTATCCGGTCCGTGGCCTCCCGGAGATTGGAATAGGCCTGCTGCAGTTCGAGATAAATGTCCTGGCGGAGGGTCTTTTCATTGGCCTTGATGACCTCGAGGCTCGCCCGGGCTTCATCAACCTGATATTTTGTAGACAGACCACTGAAGATGGGGATATTCAACGTTGCGCCGACGTTCCAGCCCTGATCCCAGGGAAAGTCCTGACCTCCCCAGCCGTAACCGGCCGTACCTGTCACATTGGGATAGTAACCTTTTTTAGATAATTCAACAGTCTTTTCCTGGGCCTGTCGTTTCGTCGCCAGGGACTTCAGATCCGGCCGATCCTGGTAAGCCTTCTGCAACGCCTCTTCAAAAATGACCCCATAGGGCTGGGGCACAAAATCAGCGCGGCTGGTATCGTAATCCGGGGCGTCGGGGTATCCCATGGCATTGTTCAAGGTCGAGCGGGCAATCCGCAGGGCGTTTTCCGCCTTGAGGAGATCCAGGCGGGCATTGCTCAGGTCCACCTCGGCCTTGGTCACATCGAACTTAGGTTTCACCCCGACCTCAAAAAAACCTTTTGCCTGATCGAGATGCTTATGAAACTGCTGCACCTTTTCAATGGCAACTTCTTGATTTTTCTGAGACTTGAGAAGATTTAAATAGGCCTGTTTGACGATAAAAACAATCTGTTTCTGGACGGCATCCAGATCCAGGCGTGCCGAACCCGTATTGAGTTTCTGAACCTCCACCTGGGCCGCCGTCTTGCCGAAATCATAGATGTTCTGATTCAAGGAAATGGTTGAACCATACTGATTGTAAATATTGCCCGCCTGTTGGGCAACCGTGCCGGCCGGAGTCGTATAGGGGTCCGTCCGGGAATAGCTTGAGGATATACCCACCTGGGGTAAATAACCGGAGCGGGCCTGGCCGATACGGCTTTCATTAACGCTGACGGTGCCGGCGGCGGAAAGAACGGCCGGGTGCCTGGCCAGGGCAATCCGGATACATCTTTGCAGATCCAGGGCCTCGCCTTTTTTTATGACCTCTTCCTGCCCCTGCACCGGCAGGGGAAAAAAGAGGGAAAAAAAGAGGATCAAGACCGCGACAAATTCTCTCCTCATCAGATTTCCTTCCCCAGCAAAATAGGATCTTTTAACTTAAGTTCACCAGTTTTTACAGAACAAAGCGGGTTCAGAATACGTCCACTCCTCTATTATTGCTGATTCCATTGGACCTGTTGGTAAGCAATGGTCGTGCCATAATTATAAGAATTCCCATATTCACTTAATTTAATTGATCATTTATCAATATCGGCCCTTACCGCCTGTGTCCTTAACGACAATGATCCGGAAAAAGCGAATAATAAATATCCAGGCGGGGTATCCATTTGCATAAAAAGTATCCATCAACTACTCGCGCCAATGGATTCAACAGGGCACAGCCAAGATATTAAACAATCTGCAGCGGTTTGGACTGACGGATTTGGAAAGCCCCATGCGGCCGCCATTTGAGATCGGGGGAATGAACCTCGCGGGCAGCTACTCGATTTTCCAGATAGTTCGGTCGGGAGTGTCCTTAAGACTAACTTTTTTCTCCACAAGCATCTTCCGTATCTCGTCGGCCTGCTTCCAATCCTTCCGCGCCCTCGCCAGGCGGCGCACCTCCACGAGACCTTCGATCTCCCCAACATCCAGACCTCTCTTGCGAACTTCCCGGTTCCTGTCTGCTTCGAAATAATGGTCGGGATCATCGAGAAACAACCCCAGGACGGCGCCGATCCGCAACAGTATTTCCCGTGACCGGACAAGAACATAGACCGTCTCGGGGGCCGGTTCGTTTTGACCTTCCGCCATGTAACTGTTGAGAACGCGGACAGCGTCATATAGATGTCCGATCGCCCTAGCCGTGTTAAAATCATCGTCCATGGCCTCGGTGAAGCGTTCGGGAAGGGTCATCATTTTTTCAAAAACCTGACGTTGTTCTTCCGTAAGGGAACCTTTCCATTCATCGACATTCGTCCCCCCATCGCCGGCAAAAGTGTCCTTCAGGGTTTTGAGAGTGGTGTAGAAACGGTCCATCCCCATCCTCGCATCACGCAGCGATTCCCCGGAAAAGTCCACGGGACTGCGATAGTGGCTCTGGAGAACAAAAAGCCTCAGCACCTCGGGATGATAATCAAGGAGCATATCCCGGATGGTAGAGAAATTACCAAGGGACTTGGACATCTTTTCGCTGTTTACCCGGACAAAACCGTTGTGGAGCCAGTATCGGGCCAGTGGTTTGCCCGTAGCCCCCTCAGACTGGGCAATCTCGTTTTCATGATGGGGGAAAATCAGATCTTCGCCCCCGCCATGGATATCAAAAGTCTCGCCCAGATAACGCTGACTCATGACCGAACACTCAATATGCCATCCCGGCCGGCCCTTTCCCCATGGACTGTCCCACCATGGTTCCCCCTCCTTACTGGCCTTCCAAAGGGCAAAATCCATGGGATTGCGTTTCTTTTCGTTAATGTCGATGCGGGCGCCGGCCAGCATATCTTCCAGGTTTCTCCCCGATAATTTTCCGTAACCCTTAAATTTATCGACGGCATAATACACATCGCCATCGACATCATAGGCAAGCCCCTTTTCGAAAAGGGTTGTAATCAGCTTTATCATACCTTCAATATTCTCCGTTGCCCGGGGCGCGATGGTGGGCCTGGCCACACTCAAGGCATCCATGTCCCGATTGTGAGCCTCGATATATTTTTCGGTAATACCTTTTATTTCGCATCCCTCCGCATGGGCGCGGTCGATAATCTTATCGTCAACATCCGTGAAATTCTTGATGAAGGTAACGTTAAAGCCAAGGTATTGCAGATATTTGTTGATGACATCAAAGACAATCGCCGAACGGGCATGGCCGATATGGCAGAGATCATAAACTGTTATCCCGCAGGCGTAAATGCCAATCTTTCCGGGTTCGATAGGCTGGAAAGCCTCTTTTTGCCTTGTAAGCGTATTGTAAACTCGCAGCGCCATATGTGTGCCCCTCAAAAAAACTACTGAACCATCAGGGATAAAGGGAAATCATCTCCAGGCCGAGATTTTCCTTCATTCCCCACTGGAGATTCATATTCTGTATCGCCTGACCCGCAGCCCCTTTGATGAGATTATCGATGGCAGAGATCACGATGACCCTTCCCGTCCGATCATCGACGGCGATACCGATATCACAGTAATTAGCGCCCCGAACCGAAGAAATATTGGGATAGGCGCCTTTTTTATATACCCGGACGAATGATTCGTCCTTGTAGAAGGCCTCAAAAAGTTCATGGATAGCCTCAGGGTCAGCCTTTTTGGACAAGGCGGCATAAATGGTACTGAGGATCCCCCGGGAGATCGGCAGCAGATGGGGAGTAAAGGAAATTCTTAGTTCCCGGCCGGCAAGGACGCTCAATTCCTGCTCAATCTCCGGGGTGTGACGGTGCTGAGCCACTTTATAGGCTTTGAAGGCCTCAGCGACTTCGCAGAAGAGGGAGGCGACCTGGGGTTCCCGGCCGGCGCCGCTTACTCCGGATTTGGAATCGGCGATAATGGAGGACGGTTCGATCCAGCCTTCCTTGAGCAGCGGTGCCAGGCCAAGGATGATGCTGGTGGGGTAACAGCCGGGATTGGCTACGATACGGGCCGTCCTGATCGCTTCCCGGTATAGTTCGGGAATGCCGTAAACGGCCTCTCTGAGGAGATCGGGGGCGGTGTGTCGGCCGCCATACCAAGCGGCATAGGTATCGGCGTTGCGGAGACGAAAATCGGCGCTCAGATCGATAACCCTTTCCCCGGCCTGAAGGAAAAGGGGGGCGACACTCATGGATACCGCATGGGGTAGCGCCAGGAAGACATGCTCACATTTTGCAGACATCTCCTCAGGGGAAGCGTCCATGAACATCAAGTCCGTCAATCCGGTGAAAGCGGGATAAACAGCTGCCACGGACTTGCCCGCATAGCGACGCGAAGTGATGGCGGCTACCTCCACAGCCGGGTGTCGCAGCAATAACCGCAGCAACTCCTGTCCCGTATAACCGCTGGCTCCATAGACTCCGACCCTGACCATTCTGCGCCTCCAAAAAAAAGGGAGGCCTGAGCCCCCCTCGGTCATTATCGTTTAGAAAACTGGAATCGCTTCCTTGCCCCGGGCTGACCGTATTTCTTTCTCTCCTTGATCCGTGCATCCCGGGTTAGAAATCCAGCCCGCTTAAGGGCAGGCCGCAGGTCCAAGTCGTATTCGACCAGGGCTTTCGATATGCCATGCTTGATGGCGCCTGCCTGACCGGAGATACCACCGCCCTTGACGTTGATGTACAGATCGAACTGATCTTTCCTTCCCACCAGTTCCAGGGGCTGCTGGATGATCATTTTCAGACTATCCCGCGTGAAATAGTCGTCAAAATTTCTTTTGTTGACGACCAGGGAACCTGTCCCTTGTTTCATGTAAACCCTGGCTACGGCAGTTTTTCTCTTTCCCGTCGCATAAAAACGCTTTTCTATGACACCCATTTTTTCCTCACTCCTCCAGATCTGTCTTACAATTCAAGTGTTCTCGGACACTGAGCATCGTGGGGATGTTCCGGACCCTTGTAAATTTTCAGTTTTTTAAGCATCGCCCGTCCCAGGGTATTCTTCGGAAGCATTCCCCGCACGGCTATTTTCAAAACATCTTCCGGCTTTTCCTGCATGAGCTTACCCGCCGTAGTCTCCGTCAGTCCGCCGGGATAACCCGAGTGCCGGTAATAGATCTTATTCGCAAGCTTATTTCCCGTCAGTCGAATCTTTTCGGCATTGACCACAATTACAAAATCCCCCGTATCAAGGTGGGGAGTGTAAATTGGTTTATGTTTTCCCCGGAGGCGGCTGGCAATCTCGCTTGCCAGTCTTCCCAAGATCTTCCCTTGGCCGTCGACAACACACCAGTCTTTGATAATCTCTTCCTTTTTAACATTGAAGGTCTTCATGTCCAACTCACCAGATTCTAAAAATTAGTGGGGAAGGCTACGCAATTTCCCCTCGTTTGTCAAGAAAAATCCTACGCAATAATCATCAGCGTGGCTTATTTTCAAAGACCATAGATGGCAAATTTAAATTCATAAATTTTATCGTCATTCAGATTCCCGTATCTGAGGATGATGTTCCAACATTGCCGCCGGTAACTGAACCCGTAAGTGCTTTCAATATTTTTGCTATTAAGCAGATCCCGTTTGAAATTAAAGTTGAGACCCAAACTCTTCGTTATCGGCGCCGTCAACAACAGATTGACCTCTTCGAGAGAGTTCTGGGTATACCGGTAAACGACATTGGCGGAATCACCACGCCAGTCAGTTACGCCCAGATCGTAGTTGGCCTGGGACCAGGTCGTGTTATAGACGCTGTAGAGGTTCCGGGCTCGCAGGGAAAGATAAGTAACAGGCGTGAAGTCGAGCTCCATGGCAATGTCGCTGAAGGGCCGCCGCTCCGTCCCCGTCGGAACCGCATCCGTGGCCGATGCCTTGAGGTCATAGGTCTGGGCCAGCTTGAACCGCAAGAACTCTAGATACTTCGCGCTGCCGCCCTTCTCGAGCACCTTGGCAATCAATGTGTTGGTCAGGGCGTAGGTAATGGTGTTCTGCTCACCAACCGGGGCGGCATAATTCGGCAGGTTGTCCTGCAGGGCGTTGGGAATGTACGTATATGTAACCTCGGGCTGAATTCCATGGCGAATCCGGTCCAGGCTCTCGCCGCCGATCTGGAAGATCTGGTGAACCTCCGAGACCAGGTTGGCGCCAGCCCTGTAGACTTCCCGGTCCCCCCGTTTCGCCAATCCGTCCTCAATCTTGTCGTCCCGCGACCAGAAGGTCCCCTGCACGCCGCCAAAAGGAGTCAACTGAAAATAATCGCCCACGTTGAAAGGGACAGAAAGGATGGGATTGATGTCCAGATATTGTCCCTTCTGACCTTGACCCCGGTAGAAATAATCATAGGTCGAGGAAATTTCATAATTTACCGGGGAACCGAACAAGGGCGCTTTGGCCCCGGCTAGGGTCAGCTCCGGATATTTCTGGAGGGTTCCGTCATTGGAGGTAACGGTATAATCTGTCGTATCTTTCACCAAGGCAGTCAGATTGAACAGTTTCCAACTCTTGACGAGGCGGAGGGTAGAATCGAGGGAAGTCAGCGATTCGTTGCCGACAAAGGCAACCCTTTTGTAAGGCTGCATCTGGTCGGCAGAATAATTATCGAGGAAATAATTATAGGATGAAAAATCCTTAAAATACCAGTTATCTGATACCTTGGCGACATCGGCCCGGAAATAGAAGGTCGAATCAAAACGCGTCTCCTGGTTCCAGTAAAAAGACCATCGCTGCTGGTTAGACTGCCAGTCCCGGCTGATATTGCCGACGCTTTCCGTAATCTTCTTGCCGTCATTGAGGAAATCGCCATAGAGGACGCCGGTTGTTAACTCTCCGGCAAAGCGAAACTCCGCCCCTTCCTGAAATCCCCGCTGACTCATATAACGCTGATAAAAGGTGGCGTCCGTATCCTTGGAAATGGCCCAATAAAAAGGGACCCCCACATCCCATCCGAGCTTGTCTTGAGAATAACTCATGTGGGGAAAGAGAAAGCCCGACTGGCGGTTTGTCTTGGCGGGAAAAAGGAGAAAGGGGGTATAGATTACCGGCGCCTTCCCCGCGTAAAATTTGCCGTGCGTGATTGTTCCATATCCGTCAACAGTAACGTTCATGGTCTTGCCCGTCAGGCGCCAGTCAGGCGCCTCCCCGTCACAGGTTGTGGCCTGGCCATTTTCCACAAAATACGAGACCTCTCCCCTTTTCTCAATACGGTCACCCCGGATGTAAAAATGGGTTTGGGCAATAAAAACCTTTCCTTCCTCAAGAATTCCCGTTTGCGAAGGAATATGCATCTTTAGCCGGGATCCCTCCATGATATCCTGCTGGCTTTTAAAGACCACCCGTCCCTGAGCGAACGCCTCGTCTGTCTTCCTGTTGAGGGCAGCGGAATCAGAGGTAAGGATGTTTCCGGTGTATCGGATTACAACGTTTCCTTCGGCATGATAGGTGTCAGTATCTTGTTCATAGCTCAGAGAATCCGCCTCAATATGGACGGGTTGCGGCTGTCCCGCGCCGACGGCGACCGGCTCTGCCTGAAGCGGTTCCGCGGGCAGAACGGACAGGACAATCTCTTTGACATTCCTTTCTCCTGCCCGAGGGGAGAATGTCTCAAAAACCGGGAAATAACCTTCCTTATAAATGGATACGGCCAAGGGTTTGCCGGGGGGAAGACCGTTCAGGAGAAAAGATCCATCGGGACCGGTCATGAGCATCGTGTAGGGCTCATTTTTCAATTCAATGATAACACCGGCAAGAGGGTTCCCATGCCGGTCATGCACCACCCCCCGACAGGATGTGATTTCATCTCCGAAGACAATAGCCGCGGGAAAAGAAAACAACAGGACCATGGCTAAGCAAGCAAGGCTTTCCCAAAGCCTGATAAACCTTCCCGTAAAGAGGTCCCATTCTGTCTGTTTATCCTGCGGGATCATTTCCCTTCCGCCGCTATCATGGTTCCCGTGGAAGGGAAAGTTTTTTTATTTCGCCGACGAGATAGAGGGACCCGGCAACGCAGATCAGATCATCCTTACCCGCGAGGGAGAGGGCGTATTTAAGGGCGTCGGCAGGCGACTCAATCATTTCTACCCTTTGGAGAAAGGCCCGGGCAACTGGCAAGAGCTCCTTAGGGGGCATGGAACGTTCGCTTGGGGGCTGCGTCAGAATCATCAAGGGCTTAAAGGCCGATAGTCTTCTGATCATCTCGGCATAACGTTTGTCCCGGAGAACCCCGAATATGACAATGAGGCGGCGGAAAGAAAAATCATTCCCGAGGGCACTGCACAGTGATCCGATCCCCGCAGGGTTGTGAGCACCGTCCACCAGTAGGACAGGGGATTTCTGCAGGACTTCCAACCGTCCCTCCCATCTCACATTGCCTAATCCCTCCCGGACAGCTTCCTCATTAACCGTGAATCCTTTAACGGCCATTGCCTCCACGGAGGCCACGGCCAAGGCTGCATTGGTCTGCTGATGGACCCCGACAAGGCCACAGTGGAGGCGGGCATAGGCATGAGACGGACTCCCGTAAGAAAAGGCGCCGTCCCGATGTCGGGATATGCGTATTTCACCGCCAATTCTCAGGAGGCTCGCCTCCCTTTCCCGGCACGTGTCTACTATTACCTGCCGGGCCGACAGCTGTCGAACCCCGGTGATACAAATGCCTCGCTTCGGAATTATTGCCGCCTTTTCTCCGGCAATATCCTTCAAGCGCTTCCCTAAATACTCCTGATGGTCCAGGGCGATATGAGAGATGACCGCCACGGAAGGGTCAACAACACGCGTCGCATCGAGTCGCCCGCCCATACCGACTTCAACCACTGCAACATCTATTCTTTTTTGCTGAAAATAGCGGAAGGCCATCACTGTCATGAACTCAAAGTATGTGAGCGGCTCTGCCAGGTGGACATCAACATCCCGCATGGTTTCCCCAAAGTCCCGTTCCGGAATCATCACGTTGCCGATCCGGATTCGCTCTCTTACTCCGATAAGATGAGGAGAGGTGTAGAGGCCTACAGAAAAGCCTCCCGCGCTGAGGATGGAAGCAGTCATCGCCGCAACGGAGCCTTTACCATTGGTGCCGGCAATAAGGATGGAGGGATAGTTTCGTTCCGGATTTCCCAGCACCTTCAGGGTCTTCCTGACAGCGGCGAGGTCCATGCGGATCCCCATCTTCTCAAGCCCGCTCAGGTATGTATAAGGATTCCATTGCGTCATCATGAATATAGAAAAAGCCATGGATTCGCAACAAAACATGAAAATCCATGGCTTAGATCAATTGGCAATACGGGCGTTTCAGATCAATCAGAAATCACTCTGAAAACCTCGTCGCCGGGACGGACACGGTCTGATACCTTAACACCGATGTAATCCCCCGGTACAGCTTTCGTCACCTTCTCGTTGTTGACCTCCATGGAATCTATGAGATTGGTAACATCCGTGGTATGTCCTGTAATCTTGATGGTGTCTCCAACTTTGAGCTCGCCGCTGACAATCTTGACCGCTGCAACTGAAGGTTTCGCAAAAAATTTCACAACCTCGCCGATCTTTTCTTCCGCCATAATCAGACCTCCTTTCATCAAATGACTTTCCAAATGAAGTAATGGGGTATTTTTATACTTTTTTATCAAAAAAGACAAGAACAAATAAAAAAGGCAAGTCAGAGACTTGCCTTTTTCCATGGCATAAAAGTTATTCCGGGGACAACTTATCTGTGAGTCCTTATTTTGCCATCGCCGCTTTTTTCTTCGTTTTTTCCTTTTCAGCGTCTTTGACAAATTCTACAATGGACTCAGGGGCGTTATCCCCGTTGCGGAACCCAAGCTTCACAATCCTCGTATAACCTCCGGCCCGATCACGATACCTTGCCGACAGTTCATCAAACAGCTTCTTAACCATTGAAGTGCTGCGTACATAGGCCAGCGCCTGCCTGCGGGCATGGAGATCGCCCCTTTTCCCTAGGGTGACCATCTTTTCAGCTACCCGCTTGAGTTCTTTTGCCTTACTGTCCGTAGTCCTGATTGACTCATGCTCTATAAAGGACGTGACCATGTTTCTCAACATAGCCGTTCTATGGCTTGTTGTCCTTCCCAGCTTGCAACCCGCCTTACCGTGACGCATAGTTCTTTGTCCTCTCTATCTGATGTCCAGCGTTACCTCTGTGGACTTATTGTCTCTATATCTTAGCCGTCTTCCCGCAGGGTCCAAGGCGGAAATTCCAGCTTCATACCAAAACCCAATCCTTGCTCGGCAAGAATCTCTTTTATTTCATTGAGTGATTTTCTTCCGAAGTTTTTTGTCTTAAGCATTTCCGCTTCTGATTTCTGGACCAGCTCTCCAATCAGATTGATTCCCGCATTCTTGAGACAATTGGCAGACCGTACCGACAATTCCAGATCATCGACATGCCTGAGAAGCTGTTCGTTGAGATTATCTTTCTCCTCGATCTCCGGTTGTTCCAATTCCTCTTCTACTTCACTGAAGTTGATGAAGATATCCAGCTGCTCCTTCAATATCTTCGAGGCGTAGGCCACGGCATCCTCCGGAAGGACACTGCCGTCCGTCCATACCTCGAGTACGAGCCGGTCATAATCGGCGATTTGCCCCACCCGCGCATGGGTCACGGTATAATTGACCTTCTTGATGGGCGAGTAAATCGCGTCGATGTTAATGGTCCCCTCGGGCTGGTCGAAATCCTTTTCCTTTTTTGCCTGCACATAACCACGTCCCATTTTGACGACCATTTCCGCTTTCAAGGAAGCGCTTCCGGAAAGAGTGGCAAGATAGTGGTCGGGATTGAGGACCTCCACGGTACTGTCATGAACGATGTCTCCGGCCGTGATAACCCCTTCCTTAGAGGTGTCGAGGCGAATGACCCGCGGCCCGTCCTGGTTAAGCATCACGCGCACACCCTTGAGATTCAGGATGATGTCCGTCACATCTTCCTTGGCCCCGGGGACGGTGGAAAATTCATGAAGAACTCCGTCAAAACGTACGGAAACAATGGAGGCTCCTTGAATCGAAGACAGGAGAGTCCTCCGCAAGGCGTTCCCCAAAGTGACGCCCATACCCCTCTCCAGGGGTTGACAGCTAAATTCCCCATAAAACCGCGTATGGGTACTCTCGTCGATCTCGATCCTTTTTGGTCGTATTAAGCCACGCCAGTTTCGCTGCATTGTCTTCATCCTTACCGTTCCGGTTATTTCAACTCATCCCCGGAGTGTTAATATTATTTTGAATAAAGCTCCACGACCAGCTGTTCCTGAACCGGCATGGTCAATTCTTCGCGGGTGGGGAACATCCTGACGGCGCCCTTGAAATTCTCTTTATCCAGGGCCAACCACTGAGGTATACCGCGCCGGGCAACCGATTCCAAGGCCTCTATAATAAGGGAAACCTTCCTGCTCCCCTCCCGAACCTCGATCTCATCTCCCACCTTGACCAAATAAGAAGGAATATTGACCTTTCTGCCATTGACTGAAAAATGATAATGTCTGACCAACTGTCTCGCTTCCGTCCGGGAGCTTGCAAATCCCATCCGGAAGACCATGTTGTCCAACCTTCTCTCTAAAAGGACCAGCAGATTTGTCCCGGTGATTCCTTTTTGCCGGTCGGCTTTTTCGAAATAACTGTGGAATTGTTTTTCCAAGAGGCCATACATCCTCTTGAGTTTCTGTTTGGCCCGCAGCTGCACGCCATAGTCGGAAGGTTTTTTTCTCATCTGACCATGGTCTCCCGGTGCGTACTCCCGACGTTCAAAGGCGCATTTTTCACTATAACACCTGTCGCCTTTAAGAAACAATTTCAGGCCTTCCCTGCGGCACAATCTGCATACGGATTCTCGATATCTTGCCAAAGTTCCTCCCTGTTAAACCAATCTCTGCAATGAAATGATAATTTCTAAACCCTTCTGCGTTTCGGTGGCCGACACCCGTTATGCGGAATAGGTGTAACATCACGGATCAGGGTTATATTGAGACCCGTGAGTTGAAGAGCCCGCAGGGCCGATTCACGTCCCGACCCGGGCCCCTTGACATAAACCTGAACGCTTCTCAAGCCGTGTTCCTTTGCTTTTTTTACGGCGTCTTCCGCAGCCATCTGGGCGGCAAAGGGAGTGCTCTTCCGGGAGCCCTTGAATCCCTGAATACCCGATGACGACCACGAAATAACATTCCCACTGAGATCAGTAATAGTCACAATGGTATTGTTGAAAGTTGACTGAATATGGGCAACCCCTTCCGGGATATTCTTCTTTTCTTTTTTCTTTCCTGTTTTTCTAGCCGGCCTCGCCATGTTTCCTCCCCGTTACTTCTTCTTTCCTGCAATCGCCCGTCTGGGTCCTTTTCGCGTCCGGGCATTGGTGTGGCTTCTCTGCCCTCTGACCGGCAGACCTTTCCGATGCCTCAAACCTCGATAAGTGCCAAGATCCATCAGCCGCTTCAGATCCATGGAGATTTCCCGTCGCAGATCTCCCTCAACCTTATGCTCTTTATCGATAATGTTTCTGATGGCCGTAATTTCTCCATCGGCAAGGTGATCTGTCTTCGTGTTGACATCAACACCTGCCTTCACGAGGATATCTTGAGCCTTCGTCCTGCCGATACCGTAAATGTAGGTCAAGGCTATTTCCATCCTCTTGTTCTTTGGTAAATCCACCCCTGCAATTCTTGCCACGCTCTAACCTCCTGACCTTACTACCGGCCTTTTTATCCCTGCCGCTGCTTGTGCTTGGGGTTTTCACAGATTATCCTGAGAATACCCTTCCTTTTCACGATCTTACATTTATCGCAGATCTTTTTCACCGAAGCTCTTACTTTCACGATCTTTACTCCTTGTGTCTTATATCAGGGCACGATCTTCGTGTATCCAGCACTCTCTATTTTGTCCGGTAAATGATACGTCCCCGGGTCAGATCATAAGGGGAAAGCTCCACCGTAACCCTGTCTCCGGGAAGGATCTTGATAAAATGCATCCGCATTTTCCCGGATATGTGGGCCAAAACCCGGTGCCCGTTTTCCAATTCTACCCGGAACATGGCATTGGGCAATGGCTCAACAACTTTTCCCTCGACCTCTATCGCCTCTTCTTTTGCCATAAGGACATCCCTGATTGACGACTATCGCCACTGCCTTTCAATTCAACCGACTTAAGATTTCCGGACCGTGATCAGTAATCGCAATGGTATGCTCAAAATGCGCGGACAGTCTACCATCCGCCGTCACGGCCGTCCAGCCGTCAGTCAGCATCCTGACCTTATAGGTTCCGGCATTGACCATCGGTTCAATCGCCAGGACCATACCCGCCTTCAACGCCACCCCTCTACCCTTGATGCCATAGTTGGGGATCTGTGGATCCTCATGGAGATTCCGGCCAATGCCATGGCCCACAAAATCACGGACCACCGAAAAGCCTGCCGCCTCAACATGGTTTTGCACCGCTGCGGAGATATCACCTATCCTGTTCCCCACCGTTGCCTCCTGGATCGCTCGAGCAAGGGACTCCTCGGTCGCTTTAAGAAGCATTGACGCCTCTTTGGAAATCTTCCCTACGGGAACCGTCAGGGCGGCGTCACCATAATATCCGTGATAACAGACCCCAAAATCAAGGCCGACAATATCCCCCTCCATGAGCACCCGCTGGGAAGGGAGACCATGGATCACTTGTTCATTTATCGAAGCACACAGGGAAAAGGGGTAGCCGTGATAACCCTTAAAGGCTGGTTTCGCTCCTTTTTTTAAAACAAGCTCCTCGGAAATACGATCCAGGTCTAAGGTGGTAACCCCCTCCTGTACCTTTTCTTTTAACTCCGCCAATATTTCCGCGACGATACCGTTACTCGCCCTGATCTTTTCTATCTCGCTCTGCTGTTTCAGAATGACCATTTAAACGGCTCCCATATCCTGTTCATGGCCTTCCTCAGCGCCGCCTGGCTATCTTTCCTTTCTTCATGAAACCTTCATACTGCCTGGTCAGCAAGTGGGTTTCTATCTGACCAGCCGTGTCGAGGGCCACCCCGACAACGATGAGAAGCGCGGTTCCACCGAAGTAAAAAGGCACGTTGAAATAACCTATCAAAATGCTCGGCAGGACACAGACGGCAGACACATAAATTGCGCCGCTGAAGGTCAAGCGAGTCAATACTTCATCTATATAGTCGGCCGTTTTCTTACCGGGCCGGATTCCCGGAACATACCCGCCGTATTTCTTCATGTTGTCCGCCACATCAACAGGATTGAAGGTAACGGCTGTATAAAAATAACAAAAAAATACTATAAATGCGACATACATCAATTCGTAGATAGCCTTGCCGGGGACCAAAGAATCGGCCACCAATTTCATCCATGGATGGGGGATAAAATTTGCTATGGTCGCCGGAAACATGATGATAGAGGACGCAAAAATCGGGGGGATGACCCCGGCCGTATTTACCTTCAAGGGCAAATGGGTGGATTGTCCCCCGTATATTTTTCTTCCCACCACCCGCTTGGCGTACTGGACGGGAATCCTTCGCTGCGCGCTTTCAACATAGACAATCGTGCCGACAACGCCAAGCATCACTACGACAAGAAAGATAATTGCGAAAATTCCCATCTCCCCCGCCGACAGGAGCTGAAAAGTGTTGATAATCGCCTCCGGTCCCCTACAAACGATCCCGGCGAAAATTATCAGCGAGATGCCGTTACCGATCCCCTTCTCCGTCATCTGCTCACCCAGCCACATGATAAAAGATGTTCCTGCGGTCAGGGTTATCATGGTCATGAGCCGAAAAGCCCACCCTGGTTCCAGAACAATCGATACCCCCGTCGGTCCCGCCATATTTTCCAGTCCGATAGCGATACCAAAACCCTGAATGATGCTCAGGACAACCGTTCCGTAGCGGGTATACTGGGTTATTTTTCTTCTTCCCGCCTCTCCTTCCTTGGAAAGCTTTTCCAGATGGGGAATGGCAATGGTAAGAAGCTGCAGGATGATAGAGGCGCTGATATAGGGCATGATCCCCAGAGCAAATACGGAAAGATTGCTCAGGGCGCCTCCGGCAAACATGTCAAAGAGCCCTAGTAGAGATCCCTTGGCCTGTTCGAAATAGGCCGCCAAAGCCGCCGTATCGATGCCGGGCGTCGGCACATGGCAGCCGATACGGTAAACTATCAGAAGGAGAAAGGTGAATAGTATCCTCTTTTGAAGTTCGGGGATCTTTGATATATTGCCAAGTCCGCCTATCAAATCAAGCAACCTCTACGACAGAACCACCGGCTGCCTCGACTTTGGCCCGCGCCCCCTTGCTCAGGGCATCCAGCTTGATGGACAGGGCGCGTTGAAGATCACCTTTCCCCAGGAGCTTAATGCCGTCTCCTCTTTTTTTGATAAGGCCCCTCTGGATCAACGCTTCGGCGTCGACAACGCTATTATCCGGAAAATCGTTCAACTGCAAAAGGTTAACGGTTATTATTTCTTTTCGGAAGGGGCTCCGGAAACCTCGCTTGGGAAGCCTCCGCGCCATGGGCATCTGGCCGCCTTCGAAACCGGGGCGCGTACCCCCTCCCGAACGTGCATTCTGACCCTTGGATCCCTTGCAGGCGGTTCCGCCATGCCCGGAGCCGTCGCCGCGACCGACCCTTTTACGCTGTTTCCGTGATCCGACCGGCGCCTTTAATGATTGCAAATCCATATATATACCTACGCCTCCAACTCTTCCATGGAAACCAGGTGGCAAACCTTGCTGACCATACCGCGAATCTCGGGAGTATCGGCAAGCAGAACCGTCCTGTTCATTTTCAGGAGCCCCATCCCACGGAGGACCTTGCGCTGCTTTTCAGGCCTCCCGATATAGCTCCGAATCAATGTAACTTTCAATTTACGTCCCACGAAACATACCCCTCTAAAAAATATTACCGGCTTTCCAGAAACACCTGGCCACGCAGTTTGGCAATCTGAGTTGGTTCTTTCAGTCGGGAAAGACCTTCGATGGTAGCTTTGACCAGATTGTGAGGATTATGCGACCCCAAACACTTAGTCAAAATATTATGTACTCCGGCGGCCTCCAGCACTGCACGCACGGCGCCTCCGGCAATGAGTCCTGTTCCTTCTGAGGCCGGTTTGAGAAGAACACGGCCAGCCCCATAGATTCCGATGACTTCATAGGGAATCGTCCGGTCCGTAATGGCAACCTTTTTCATGCTTTTCTTGGCCTGCTCCATTCCCTTGCGGATCGCCTCGGGCACTTCATGGGCCTTGCCAAGCCCCGCGCCTACGGATCCATGACCATCCCCAACCACGACGATGGCGCTGAAACGGAACCTCCTGCCGCCTTTTACGACCTTGGCTGTCCTGTTGATAGTAATAACCCTGTCTATCAGTTCGACTTCTTCCATCATGATCTTATCCAATCGCCCCTCTTGTTATTGATCCTCAGAATTTCAAGCCTGTCTCACGAGCGGCGTCGGCAAGGGCCTTGACCCGTCCATGGTACAAAAAGCGCCCACGGTCAAAAACGGCCGCTTCAATCCCGATTGCCTTGAGCCTCACCGCCACTAACTTGCCAACTTCCTTGGCCGCTTCCGACTTCTTCATCTTCCCGAGTCCATCTCTCAATTCCGGACTCAGGGTCGAAGCCTCTACCAATGTCTTCCCAAGATCATCCGCAATGGCCTGCACGTAGATATGCTTCGCGCTCCTGAAAACAGCAAGGCGGGGCCTTTCCTGAGTCCCGGAGACCTTGCCCCGGACCCGGGCTTTTCTCTTCTCTCTGACCTTTTCAACCTTCGATGCCAATTCGCCTACCTCTTCAAAAGGATATATGCTAATTTCTTAATCTATCACGAACCTACAGATTTGCCGACTTTCCTACGCACCTGCTCGCCAACGTACTTAATGCCTTTCCCTTTGTAAGGTTCCGGCTTTCTCAGCTCCCTGATTTCTGAAGCCACCTTGCCGACAAGATGTTTGTCAATACCTGAAACGGAAATGTTGACAAGCTTTTCTATCTTGACCGCAATCCCTTCCGGAACCTTGTACTCAAGGGGAGTGGAAAAACCAAGAACCATTTTCAGAATATTGTTGTTCAATTCGGCGCGATAACCAACGCCGGATATCTCCAGGCCTTTCTGAAACCCCTTGCTTACCCCTGTTACCATATTGTTCACGAGGGTTCTTGCCAGACCATGAGCTGACCTTCCCATACGATTATCGGAGAGTCGTTTGATGACAACAGTATTGTTTTCAAGGGAAAAGTCAATTCCCGCGGGCATGACTGCTGACAACTGTCCGTTTGGACCGGATACCTTGACTACCCCCGCCTCCTGCACAACCTGGACGCCAGCAGGCAATTCTATGGGTTTTCTACCAATTCTCGACATTTTTATCTCCCGACCGTATACAGAATATCCTCAGACACGGTTACCATACTTTACAGAGTATTTCTCCACCAACCTTCGAATCCCTTGCTTCCTGATCCGTCATGATCCCCCGGGACGTAGACAGGATCGCGATGCCATACCCGTTCAATACCTTGGGGATGTCCTCGCTGTGTACATAAACCCTTCTGCCCGGCTTACTGACTCTCTGAATGTCCGTCAGTACGAAATTTCTCGTATCGGGATAAACAAGCTCTATCCGCAAGTTTTCACGATCATATTTATCTTTCTTCAGTTCATACGCCGTGATGTACCCCGCCTTTTTCAAGACTTCCGCAATACTTGCGTTCATTCTTGATGAAAGAACATCCACGGTCTTGAAATGCATCCGGTTGGCATTTCGGATCCTGGTCAACATATCTGCAATTGGATCGGTCATTCCCATGAGTATAGCTCCTTTATTGATCTACCAGCTCGCTTTGATCACCCCGGGGAGCTCCCCCTTGGTGGCAAGATCCCTCAGACATATCCTGCACATATCGAACTTGCGATAATACGCCCGTGGCCTGCCGCACAAAGGACAGCGGTTGTACTGCCGGACCGAAAATTTCAGTTTCCTTTTCGCTTTTGCGATAAGAGATTTCTTCGCCACGTTTCTATTCCTCCAGCCGCTATCTCGGCCTAATTTCTGAAAGGCATGCCCATCAGCCTTAAAAGCTCCCGGGCCTCTTCATCCGTCTTTGCCGTCGTCACAATAACCACGTTCATACCCCGGATTTTATCAATTTTGTCATACTCGATTTCGGGGAAAATGATCTGTTCCTTCAGTCCCAGCGCAAAATTTCCTCTGCCGTCGAATGACTTGGGCGCAATTCCACGGAAGTCCCTTACCCGGGGCAGATTGATATTGACGAGCCGGTCAAAGAATTCAAACATTCTCTCCCGCCTGAGGGTCACCCGGCAACCAATGGACATCCCCTGACGAAGCTTGAACGTAGCGATCGATTTCCTCGCTTTCGTGATGACAGGCTTTTGCCCCGTGATGGTGGAAAGTTCCTGGACGGCGCTATCCAGAATTTTTGCATTCTGAATAGCTTCACCGAGGCCCATATTAAGAACGATTTTTTGCAGTCTCGGCACCTCCATGACATTCTTGTAATGGAATTTAGCGATTAGCGCCGAAACTACTTCTTTTTGATAATACTCTTTGAGTCTTGCCATATTGATCGACCTATGCGTCTAAAGTCTCTTTACATTTCTTACAGATACGGACCTTGTGACCATCATCCAGGACCTTGTGACCGAGGCGCACGCCGGTGTCGCATTTGCTGCAGAAGTAGGAAACATTGGTAATGTGGAGGGATCCTTCCTTTTCCACTATACCGCCTTTACCCTTGGCATCCGGCCGTTGGTGTCGCTTGACAAAGTTGAGTTTCTCAACAATTATCCGATCCTTATCCCTTATGATTTTGATGATCTTGCCGGTTTTACCTTTTTCCTTGCCGGCCATGACCTTAACCATATCTCCCTTTTTCAACTGCTTCCCTTGCATTTTCTCGTTCCTTGTTTCCATATCTCGCCCGTTTACCCCTCAGAGCACCTCGGGGGCCAAAGAGATAATCTTCATGAATTGCTTAGCTCTAAGTTCCCGCGCCACAGGGCCAAAGATTCTGGTTCCGATCGGCTCCATCTGGTTTGAAATCAGGACGGCTGAATTATCATCGAACTTCAGATAAGACCCATCCGGCCTGCGCACCTCTTTAACCGTGCGGACGATGACGGCTTTCATGACATCCCCTTTCTTAACCTTGGAATTGGGAATGGCTTCCTTTACCGAAACCACAATGACATCGCCAACACTGGCATAGCGCCGCTTCGACCCCCCCAGAACCTTGATGCAGGCAACTTTCTTCGCACCCGAGTTGTCTGCCACATTTAGAATGGTCTGCATCTGAATCATAATACTGCTCCGCCTTCACAAAAGTCCCAATGCTACTTGGCTCGCTCCAGAATGGTCCGCATCCGCCACCGCTTGTCCCTGCTCAGTGGCCGAGATTCAACAATGAGAACCTTATCTCCGACACGGCACTGATTGCCTTCATCGTGGGCCTTGTATTTTGCATATTGTCTAATATATTTCTGGAAAACAGCGTGTTTTACCAAGCGCTCCGTACGAACGACTATGGTTTTTTCCATTTTGCTGCTGACCACTACACCCTTGATCGCCCTTTGGTTACCCCGGCCTTCCATGACTACTGACCCTCCTTCTGTCGCAAGACAGTTTTGATACGGGCAATGTTTTTCCTTGTCAGGCCCAGCGCAGAGGGAGAATCCAATTGCCCAGAAGTGTGACGAAGCTTCAACCGAAAATACTCTTCATCAAGTTCCTGGTTTTTCTGCTTTAATTCATCGATGCTCAGATCCCTCAGCTCATTAACTTTCATCAGCCATCTCCGTTGCTAAAAACTTGACTCCGATGGGGAGTTTATGGGCTGCCAGGCGGAAGGCCTCCTTGGCAATTTCCGGGGAGACCCCGCGCATTTCGTAAAGGATCATTCCCGGCTTGACAACGGCAACCCATTCTTCCGGAGCTCCCTTTCCTTTTCCCATACGGGTCTCCGCAGGTTTCTTTGTCACGGCCTTATGGGGAAAAACCCGAATCCATATCTTCCCGCCCCGCTTTACGTGCCTCGTCATTGCCACACGAGCCGATTCTATCTGTCTTGCTGTTACCCAGCCGCACTCCGTTGCCTGCAGTCCGAATTCACCGAAGGCAACTGCATTGCATCTCGTTGCCTGACCAGTCATACGGCCCCGCTGCGGCTTTCTATATTTGACCCTTTTCGGCATTAACATGGTTCAAAAACCCCTGTCTGAAATCCTTGCTCAATCTTATGTCTATCGGTCGCGCTCGCTTTTGGTTTTAAGTATTTCACCAAGAAATATCAATACTTTAACACCAATTTTGCCATATGCGGTCCTGGCTTCTGCAAACCCCCAGTCAATATCGGCCCGCAAGGTATGGAGGGGAACGCGCCCTTCACGATACCACTCAGCCCTAGCCATTTCCGCGCCTCCGAGTCGCCCCGAACAATTGACACGAATGCCCTTTGCCCCAAATTTCATGGATGATGTTACACCCTTCCGCATGGCCCGCCGGAACGCAATCCTTCTTTCCAGTTGCAGGGCGACGTTCTCCGCGACAAGCTGGGCGTCGATCTCCGGCTTCCGGACTTCCAGAATATTAATTATGATTTCGCTGGTACTCACCTTTTCGAGATCTTTCTTCAATTTTTCGATTTCAGATCCCTTTTTGCCAATAATGATTCCGGGACGGGCAGCGTAAATATTGACTTTCGCCTTATTTGCCGCCCTTTCAATCTCAATCCTTGAAATACCGGCATGATAGAGTTTCTGTTTGAGATACCGGCGGATGCGGATATCTTCATGAAGGAGCTCGCTATAGTTCTTCTCAGAAAACCAAAGCGATTTCCATGTTTTAACGCCACCCAGCCTCAAACCGATCGGATTAACCTTCTGACCCAATCTCCCACCTCCTAAAGATGTCTCTATGCCTCGTCAAGGACAACGGTAATGTGACTCATTCTCTTCTTGATAGCTGCCGCCCGGCCTTGAGCCCTTGCTCGCCAGCGCTTCAGCGAAGGGCCCTGATCAACGAACACTCCCTTGACAATGAGAATATTTTCATCAATGTTTTGGTTTTGCTTCGCGTTTGCCAAAGCAGACTTAAGAACCTTCCCCACCAGCATGGCCCCGTACTTTCTTGTGAAGGAAAGTATTTTTTCGGCCTCCGCGACCTTCTTGCCCCGGATAAGATCAACAACCAGCCGCGCCTTCTGGGGCGATATCCGGATATATTTAGCAACTGCTTTTGCTTCCATAGCGCCACTCCAAACCTTGCCGTTGTCAAAACAGCAGGATTATCTTCTCACCTTCGATTTCCTGTCTCCGGCATGGCTAAAAAAGGTCCTTGTCGGCGCAAACTCACCCAGTTTATGTCCAACCATGTTTTCCGTAACAAAAACAGGGATGAACTTCTTGCCGTTATGGACAGCGAAGGTATGACTGATGAGATCAGGGGTAATCGTCGACCGCCGTGACCAAGTTTTTATGACTGCCTTACTCCCCGCCGCTTCTGCCTTCCTGACTTTTTCAAGCAGTTTAGCCTCGATGTATGGACCCTTTCTTACCGACCTTGCCACCTTCTAACCTCTTCTCTTTACGATGTATTTATCCGTACTTTTGTTCGTCCTGGTCTTGTGACCTTTTGTCGGAACTCCCCAGGGAGTACAGGGATGCCTTCCTCCCGACGATTTCCCTTCTCCGCCACCCATGGGGTGATCGATGGGGTTCATGGCCACCCCTCTGACCTTGGGACGTTTCCCGAGCCAGCGTGTTCTTCCCGCCTTGCCGATACTTATATTTTCATGCTCGATATTGCCAATCTGACCAATGGTAGCCTTGCAGGCCAGAAATATTTTCCTGACTTCACCTGAAGGAAGGCGTACTTGCGCATATCCTCCCTCTTTGGCCATCAGCTGGCCATACGAACCGGCGCTGCGGATGATCTGTCCACCCCGGCCGATCTTAAGTTCCACGTTATGAATAAGGGTGCCCAAGGGGATATTCTTGAGGGGAATGGTGTTGCCAGGCTTGATATCGGCCCGTTCGCCGCTCAAGACAACATCGCCCACAACTATCTTGTCCGGGGCAAGAATATAACGTTTTTCGCCGTCGGCATAGTTCAACAATGCTATTCTCGCGGAGCGGTTAGGATCATACTCAATTGAAGCCACTCGCGCCGGAATATCAATTTTATCTCTCCTGAAATCTACAAGACGGTACCTTCGTTTATGACCGCCGCCGATATGCCGGCTCGTCATCCGGCCATTGACGTTCCGCCCGCCGCTTTTCTTCAACGGACGGAGAAGACTCTTTTCAGGCTTCGACGCGGTTATTTCCTCAAAATCAGAGCAGGTCTGAAATCTTCTCCCTGGTGATGTCGGTTTATACGTTTTGATTGCCATGATCCGTTCCCTTAATACTTGTTACACACCTTCAAAAACTTCGATACGGCTGCCAGGCGCCAAGGTAACCACTGCCTTCTTCCACGATGGTTTCTCTCCCAGGATTTTGCCTGTCCGCTTCTTCTTCCCCGGCACATTCATAACCGCTACGTCGACGACCTTGACTTTGAATAGCTTTTCGACGGCGTTGCCGATTTCTATCTTGTTGGCCCGGCGATCAACTTCAAAGAAGTATTTGTTCGCTTCGTCTTTAGCGATGGTGCTTTTTTCCGTAATCAGCGCTTTTTTAATTATCTTATATAATTCCATTATGACCGCAACGCCCCCTCAATGTTCTTCACGGACGGTTCCAGGAAAACAACATGATCATGATTCAAGAGGTCATAGACATTGATGCCTTCCGAGCGAATCATTTTGATGTTTTTGAGGTTCCTTGAAGATTTCTCCAGGACAGGATTGGATTTGTCTATTACCACGAGGGCTTTTTTCATCCCGAAACGATCTACGACTTCCTTGAATTTCTTTGTCTTTATTGCTTCCATGGGAAAATCATTAAGAATGATCATCCGCTCTTCCTTAAACTTCTGGCTCAGTGCTGATATCAAGGCGAGTTTTCTAACCTTTTTGGTAACTTTATACGAGTAGTCCCGCGGCAGGGGTCCGAAAACTGTACCACCTCCGCGCCATATCGGGGAGCGACTCGTTCCCGCTCGCGCGCGCCCCGTTCCCTTCTGGCGCCATGGCTTTTTTCCGCCCCCCCTGATATCCCGCCTCGTCTTTGTACACGCCGTGCCACTGCGCCGGGAGATCAGTTGCATCCTGACTACTTCATAAATCACCGCTTCATTAACCGTGGCGCCAAACACCTGATCACTAAGGTCAATTTCGGATACTTTCTTGTTTTCTATATCGTACACTGCCGCTACTGGCATGTTCACCACCCTGGATTTCTGTACAAATACTATTTTTTGATCGCTTGTCTGATCAGAACGATACCCTGCTTTCCTCCCGGAATCGAACCTTTCACCAAAATTGCGTCGTCATCTGGTCTCACAACTAGGACCTGCATATTTTGCACGGTGTTTCTCTCGCAGCCCATCTGCCCGGGCAGTTTCCTCCCTTTGAAAACACGGGACGGTTCAGCGCTGGCGCCTATCGAACCGGGAGCCCGGTGAAACATGGACCCATGGGTTGCCCTGCCACCCCCGAAACCATGTCTCTTTATAACACCGGCAAATCCTTTACCTTTCGATGTCCCGGTTATATCCACGTAATCTCCCGCCTTGAAGAGGTCCGCCCGTAGTTCCTGGCCGACCTCATATCCAGTGATATCCCCCCGCAATTCACGCAAGATGCGGAAGAAACCCTTGTCTGCCTTCTGGAAATGCCCCTGGAGGGGTTTCGTTACATGTTTTTGCTTGACACGACTGCATCCGATTTGAACGGCGTCATATCCTTCCCGCTGCGCGGTCTTCTTCTGAATGACAACAGAAGGTTCCACTTTGATAACCGTTGCCGGCATGGCCTCTCCGTCGTCAGTAAAGACCTGCGTCATGCCCAATTTCCTGCCGATAAGTCCCTGTCTCATCTCGCTTCTCTAATCGCCTAAAAAAATCAGGAGATGGACAAAATATATCCTTCCATCTCCTGGCATGTGAAACCTATAGTTTGATCTCCACGTCTACACCAGCAGATAGATCGAGCTTCATCAGGGCATCGACTGTCGACTGCGTAGGTTCGATGATATCAATCAATCGCTTGTGCGTCCTGATTTCAAACTGTTCCCGGGACTTCTTGTCCACATGGGGTGAACGATTGACGCAATAACGGTTGATTTCCGTAGGCAGTGGAATGGGACCGGCAACCCGGGCCCCCGTACGCTTAGCTGTCTCGACAATATCCTCTACCGATCTGTCCAGTAGTTTGTGATCGTATGCCTTAAGACGAATTCGTATTCTCTGGTCTTTCATGGTCGCGCTGGACCCCTTTTCATTATTCGATTACCTTGCTGACAACACCGGCGCCAACAGTTCGGCCACCTTCGCGAATAGCGAATCGCAGCTGCTCCTCCATGGCGATGGGTGTAATCAGGTCGATCTCCATCTCGACGTTGTCCCCGGGCATTACCATTTCCACGCCCTCGGGCAGTACGGCCACACCGGTCACATCCGTCGTCCGGAAATAGAACTGGGGGCGGTAGCCTGAAAAGAACGGAGTATGACGACCTCCCTCTTCCTTCGTCAGAACGTAAACCTGGGCCTTGAATTTCGTGTGGGGGGTAATGGAACCCGGCTTGGCCACAACCTGACCCCGCTCAACTTCTTCCCGCTTGGTCCCCCGGAGGAGCACGCCAATGTCGTCGCCGGCCCGGCCTTCATCCAGGGTCTTGCGGAACATTTCCACCCCGGTGCAAACGGTCTTGAAGGTAGGACGGATACCGATGATTTCCACTTCCTCACCGGTCTTGATGATACCGCGATCGACTCTTCCCGTGACCACAGTACCGCGGCCGGAGATGCTGAAGACATCACCGACAGGCATGAGGAAAGGTTTGTCCAGAACACGCACGGGCTCGGGAATATAGTTATCCACGGCATCCATAAGTTCCCAGATGGATTTGGCGTCTTCCGAGTCAGAGTCATCGGTCTCCAGCGCCTTAAGCGCCGAACCGCGGATGATGGGAGTCTCATCTCCCGGGAACTGATAGTCTTTCAGAAGTTCCCTGAGTTCAAGCTCGACCAGGTCAAGCAGTTCCGGATCGTCAACGAGATCAACCTTATTCATGTAGACGACCACATAGGGAACTTGGACCTGTCTGGCAAGCAGGATGTGCTCTCTGGTCTGGGGCATGGGACCATCGGAGGCGGCCACAACAAGGATGGTGCCATCCATGTGGGCGGCGCCGGAAATCATGTTCTTGATATAATCGGCGTGACCGGGGCAGTCGACATGGGCGTAATGCCTTTTGTCCGTCTCGTACTCCACATGGCAGATATTGATGGTAACTCCTCTTTCCTTTTCCTCCGGCGCATTATCGATGGAGTCAAAGGGCCTGAACTCGGCGAAGCCTTTCTTGGACAAGTGCTTGGTAATTGCTGCCGTCAATGTCGTTTTACCGTGATCCACGTGACCAATGGTACCGATGTTCAGATGCGGCTTTGTCCTTTCAAATTTTTTCTTAGCCATCTCTACTTACCTCCTTCGTCTTTTGAAAAAATCTCTTATATGTTTATGACCCTTTGCTCGTGTACTGACTTATATCAATTTATGCTTTAAAACCGATAGTGGGCAAATGCCTTGTTGGCCTCCGCCATTTTATGAACGGCTTCCCGTTTCTTGATGGCCGCTCCTCTGTTGTTGGCCGCATCAATCAGTTCCGCAGCAAGCTTTTCCCTCATCGTCTTATCCGTCCGCTCCTTGGCATGGGTAATCAACCAGCGGATAGCCAGGGCAACCCGTCGTGAGGGCTGAACCTCCGTGGGAACCTGGTAAGTGGAGCCGCCGACTCTTCTCGATTTTACTTCAATCACCGGTTTCACATTATTCAATGCCTTTTCAAAAACATCCACAGGTGATTCTTTAATTCTCTTTTCAATAAGATCAAGGGCGCCATAGAGTATCGACTCAGCGGTACTTTTCTTTCCCTGCTTCAAAAGATTGTTGACGAACTGGGCCACCATCTTGTTGTGATATTTGGGATCCGGAATGATCTCTCTTTTCGTTACTTCTCGTCTTCTCGGCATGATGATTTAACCCCGTTTAGCTCGGCTTTTTGGCGCCGTATTTGGATCTTCCCTGTTTTCTGCCCTGGACTCCCACCGCATCAAGGGTTCCACGGACAATGTGATAGCGAACCCCGGGAAGGTCCTTGACTCTGCCCCCCCGGACAAGGACTACCGAGTGCTCCTGAAGGTTGTGCCCCACACCCGGAATATAGGAAGTTACCTCGTATCCACTCGTCAGGCGAACCCTGGCCACTTTTCTTAACGCCGAGTTCGGCTTTTTAGGCGTCGATGTATAGACCCGCACACAGACCCCCCGGCGTTGCGGGGAGCCGGCAAGGGCCGGTGTTTTTGTTTTTCCCTCTATCTTGGTCCTTCCCTTCCGGACCAACTGGTTTATCGTTGGCATTGCTCCTCCCAAAAAGCTTAAGCTGTCTCTTCAGACAGGTACGGCAAAGTTTGGCTTATTACCAATAAGATGATCAGATGTCAAGCATTTTCTCATCCAAAATTCCTTCCAACTCCCGGTTTTCAAGGACCCCAGGGTCATCAGCGAGAGTTTTTATTCCGAGTTTCCGGTACATGGGTAATCCCGTACCGGCCGGAATCAGGCGTCCCATAATGACGTTTTCCTTCAAACCGCGGAGGTAATCCGTTTTACCGGCGAGGCTCGCCTCTGTCAACACCCGCGTTGTTTCCTGGAAGGAAGCGGCGGAAATGAAGCTCTGGGTTGACAGGGAGGCCTTGGTAATACCCAGCAGGATGGGTTTCCCGATGGCCGGTCTGCCCCCCTCCGCAGCCACACGTCCATTCTCTTCCTGAAACCGATGTCGCTCCACCTGCTCATCGGCAATAAAAGTAGTGTCCCCCGGATCGACGATCTTAATTCGCCTGAGCATCTGGCGAACGATGACTTCCATATGCTTATCGTTGATCTTGACACCCTGAAGCCTGTAGACTTCCTGAACCTCATCGACAAGATAGCGGGCGAGTTCCTTCTCGCCTTTAATCGACAAAAGATCGTGGGGGTTATTAACGCCATCCATCAGGGGCTCCCCTTCCATAACCCGGTCGCCTTCCTGAACACTGACATGCTTGCCCTTGGGGATCAGGTATTCCTTATCTTCGCCGCTGTCCGGGGTGATGATAACCTTTCTCTTGCCTTTGGCGTCCTTGCCATAAGACACGACCCCTTTAATTTCACTTATAACAGCGAATTCTTTTGGCTTTCTCGCCTCAAACAGTTCGGCCACCCGGGGAAGACCGCCGGTAATATCCTTCGTCTTGGTCGTCTCCCGGGGGATCTTGGCAATAATATCTCCGGCGCTGGCCTGGTATCCTTCTGAAACAACGATATTGGCCCCCACCGGCAAGAGGTGACGGGCAACCATTGCCGTGCCGGGAACCTTGGCCGTCCTGCCTTTCTTGTCTTTGATGGAAACCCGGGGACGCATATCCGTTCCCTTGGATTCGACGACCACCTTACGGGAAAGACCGGTCACTTCGTCGACCTGTTCCTGCATGGTTTTACCTTCGATGATGTCGCCGTATTTGATTATGCCGTCGACCTCCGCAAGGATCGGTATGGAGAAGGGATCCCATTCGGCAATCAGCGTCGCCTGTCTCTCCTGTCCTGTTTTGGCATCCTTCCCGGGGCCGTAAACAGTGTTTCCTTCCATAACCTTCAGATGGGCGCCGTACGGGACGGGATACTTCCCCCGGTTTCGCCCCTGCTCGTCAAGAACGTGGATTTCGCCATTACGGTTCATGACCACAAGATCTCCGGTCTGGATTTTTACGGTGGAAAGGTTCACAAACTTGACCGTGCCATCGTGTCTTGCCTGGAGGGTGGAATGCTCATCAAACTTTGCCGTCCCGCCGATATGGAACGTTCTCATGGTCAACTGCGTGCCCGGCTCGCCGATGGACTGGGCGGCAATGATGCCTACGGCCTCGCCGATGTTGACAATATGGCCATGGGCAAGATCACGACCGTAGCACATGGCGCAGGCGCCGTGCTTGGACTTGCAGGTGAGAACGGAGCGAATGCTTACCCTCTCGATTCCGGCGCGGTCAATTTTTTCCGCCAAAGCCTCATCGATTGCTTCGTTTGCCTGGACCAGAATTTCCCCTGTAAAAGGGTCAGCTATCTCTTCCAGGACGACCCTGCCCAAGACACGTTCTCCGGCCGTTTCAATGATTTCCCCACCTTCCATGAGGGCAGAGACGTAAATGCCGTCGATGGTCCCGCAATCCTCTTCGGTAATTATGCAATCCTGGGCAACATCCACCAGCCTTCTGGTTAAATAGCCCGAATTGGCTGTTTTGAGCGCTGTATCGGCAAGACCTTTCCGGGCGCCGTGAGTGGAAATGAAGTATTGGAGAACCGTCAGTCCCTCGCGAAAATTGGCGGTAATGGGCGTCTCGATGATTTCTCCCGACGGTTTGGCCATCAGTCCGCGCATACCCGCCAACTGACGGATTTGAACTGCGGATCCGCGCGCTCCGGAATCGGCCATCATGAAAATGGGGTTGAAACTGTCGGCCCGTTTCTTTTCTCCGGAACTATTTGTAATCTCGGTCGTAGCGATACCACCCATCATTTCCGCGGCGATCTTTTCCGTTGCCTGCGCCCAGATATCGATGACCTTATTGTAGCGCTCTCCATCCGTAATCAAACCATCCATGTATTGCTTCTGAATCTTTAAAACATCCCTGTCGGCCTTACCCACGATCTCCTTCTTATTGCCGGGAACAACCATATTGTGAATGGCAATGGACGCTCCGGAACTGGTGGCATATTTGAATCCCAGGTCTTTGAGACGGTCTGCCAGCAGGACGGTGGTTTTCGCTCCACATGTCCGGTAGCTGTAGTCGATGAGGTTGGCAAGTTCCTTCTTGTTCATTACCTTGTTGACAAGATCAAAAGAAATACCTTCCGGAATAACCTCATAGAGGATCATCCGCCCTACGGTAGTTTCCTTCCTTTCTTCGCCTATCCGGACCACAATTCGCGCATGCAGATCCACACTGCCGGCATCCAGGGCTCTCCGCACCTCCTCGGGATCGGAAAATACCATCCCTGTCCCGCGCACATCAGCTTTTGACCTCGTAAGATAATAAATCCCGAGAACGATATCCTGGCTCGGAATAATGATCGGTTTACCGTGGGCGGGGGACAGGATGTTGTTCGTTGACATCATCAATACCCGGGCTTCCGTTTGTGCTTCGATAGACAAGGGCACATGGACCGCCATTTGATCGCCGTCAAAGTCAGCGTTAAATGCCGTACAGACCAGGGGATGGAGCTGGATGGCCTTACCCTCAATGAGGATCGGTTCAAAGGCCTGGACTCCCAAACGGTGCAATGTGGGAGCGCGATTCAGCATTACGGGGTATTCCCGGACGACCTCGTCCAGGGCGTCCCACACTTCCGACGGTTCGCGTTCCACCATCTTTTTGGCGCTTTTAACGGTCGTCACATAACCCTTTTCCATAAGACGGTTATAAACAAATGGCTTGAACAACTCCAGGGCCATCTGTTTGGGAAGACCACATTGGTGCAACCGCAAATCCGGCCCCACGGTGATGACGGACCGGCCTGAATAGTCTACCCGCTTGCCCAGGAGATTTTGACGGAAGCGTCCCTGTTTTCCCTTGAGCATGTCGGACAGGGAGCGGAGAGGACGCTTGTTGGTTCCGGTTATCGCCCGTCCCCGACGTCCGTTATCGAACAGGACGTCTACAGCTTCCTGGAGCATTCGCTTTTCATTGCGGATAATGATTTCAGGTGCATTGAGTTCCATGAGACGCTTCAGTCTGTTGTTACGGTTGATCACCCGCCGGTAGAGATCATTGAGATCCGATGTCGCAAAGCGGCCACCATCGAGAGGGACGAGGGGACGCAGATCGGGAGGAATGACGGGAAGAACGGTGAGGACCATCCATTCCGGTTTGTTTCCTGATTTCTTCAATGCCTCTACAACCTTGAGCCTCTTGACAAGCTTCTTCTTTTTCGTGTCCGATACGGCCGTCCTCAATTCCTCGCGCAGTTCCGCATCCAGATTGTCCAGATTCAGTTCTTCGAGCAGTTTTCTGACCGCTTCGGCGCCAATGCCCACCTCAAATGCGTCTTCGCCATATTGCTCCTTGAGTTCATGGACTTCCTCCTCCGACAGCAGTTCCTTCTTTTTCAGAGAAGTGCCCTTGGGATCCATGACAATCCACGATTCAAAATAGAGGACCTTCTCCAGTTCTTTGAGGGTGAGATCGAGGACGTTACCGATCCTGCTGGGCAGGCTCTTCAGGAACCAGATATGCGCCACGGGTGTAGCAAGCTTGATATGCCCCAACCTTTCTCGGCGCACCTTGGACTGAATGACTTCCACTCCGCACTTCTCACAGATAACGCCCCGGTGTTTCATCCGCTTGTAACGGCCGCAGAGACATTCATAATCCTTGACAGGCCCGAAGATCTTGGCGCAGAACAATCCGTCCCGCTCAGGTTTGAATGTTCGATAATTGATTGTCTCCGGTTTCTTGACCTCGCCATTTGTATTCGGCCGCGCCGACCATGAGAGGATCTTTTCCGGTGAAGCAATGGAAATCCGGATCGCATTGAAGCGGATGGGATCCTTTGGTTTTTCAAAGTAGGTGAATACGTCTTCCACGCATGCTCTCCTTAACTTTATTCCTCGATTAATTCGACGTCCAGGCAGAGGCTCTGGAGCTCCTTGACGAGTACGTTGAAAGACTCCGGCAGGCCCGGTTCCAGAGTATGTTCCCCTTTGACGATGGCCTCGTACATCCTCGTTCTACCCGCAACGTCGTCCGATTTCACCGTCAGAAATTCCTGAAGGGAATAGGCGGCGCCGTAAGCCTCCATGGCCCATACTTCCATCTCGCCGAGGCGCTGTCCACCGAATTGCGCCTTGCCTCCCAAGGGCTGCTGGGTAACGAGAGAGTACGGACCGATGGAACGGGCATGGATCTTGTTGTCTACCAGGTGATGGAGCTTCAGCATATAGATCATTCCTACCGTAATCTCCTGATCAAAGGGTTCTCCTGTCCTGCCATCGAACAGGACTGTCTGGCCCTTCTCGGGAAGATTCGCCGTCTTGAGCATGTGGCGGATTTCACTTTCATCGGCGCCGTCAAAGACAGGCGTTGAAAACGCCACCCCATTTTTCAACCGGTAAACCAGCCGTTGTATTTCATCGTCAGTGGCAGCGTTTACAAAGCGTTCACACTCCTGCGATGCATAGATCGCCTTGATCTCTTTCTTGACCAGTTCCAGATTCTCCTGTGTTTTCAAGATCTGGTTTATTTTATCACCCAGGCCCTTGGCCGCCCATCCCAGATGGGTTTCCAGAATCTGGCCCACATTCATGCGGGAGGGAACGCCTAAGGGGTTAAGAATGATGTCCACCGGGGTCCCGTCCGTAAAGAAAGGCATATCCTCTTCCGGCAGGATGCGGGAAAGGACTCCCTTGTTCCCGTGACGACCCGCCATTTTATCTCCCACGGAGAGCTTCCTCTTGATGGCCACATAGACCTTCACCATCTTGATCACACCGGGGGGCAACTCGTCTCCGGCTTTCAGTTTCTCAACCTTTTCCTCAAAATATGCATCGACAAGTTCGGTCTTCCGGGCCAGATTTTCATGGAGCATGCGGATCTTTTCTTCCGTCTCTTCAGCCTCGACAAGGGCGATGTCCTTCCAGAGATCGAAGGGTATTTTATCTAAAAACTCGCTTGTAATCACATCTCCCTTTTTGAGATAGATCTTTTTCTTCTTTGCATCGGCAAGTTTGGCAGCCGTTGTCTTGCCTGTGAGCATCTCCGAGATCCTGAGTCGAACGGAATCGAGAATAATCCGGATTTCATCAGTTCGATCCTTTTCAATGGACATTAGGGCTTCTTCTTCGATTTCCTGGGAGCGATGATCTTTCTCAACTCCCTTACGAGTGAAGATCTTGGCGTCAATAACCGTCCCCTCTACCCCGGGAGGCACCCGGAGGGATGTGTCTCTGACATCACTTGCTTTTTCTCCAAAGATCGCCCGGAGCAACTTTTCTTCCGAGGATAACTGCGTCTCTCCCTTGGGCGTGATCTTTCCCACCAGGATATCGCCCGGTTTTACGGAAACACCCATCCGGACGATACCGCTGTCATCCAGGTTCTTCAGTGCCTCTTCACCCACATTCGGGATATCCCTGGTAATCTCCTCTTTCCCCAGTTTCGTGTCCCGGGCCATGGTCTCGAATTCTTCGATATGAATCGACGTATAAATATCTTCCTTGACCACCCGCTCGCTGACTAATATGGAGTCCTCATAGTTATAACCTCCCCAGGACATGAAGGCCACCATGACATTCCGTCCTAAGGCCAGTTCGCCATTATCGGTGGCGGGACCGTCGGCAATGATATCACCCCGGCGCACCCGATCACCTTTGACGGCAATAGGTTTCTGGTTGAAGCAGGTATCCTGATTGGAGCGTTGATATTTGATCAGATTATAGATGTCGACACCGATATCCAGGTTATCGTCCTTCGCCCCGTCACATTTCACGACGATCCGCGAGGCATCGACGTTTTCCACCACCCCATCCCTCTTTGCCGCCACAACGGCGCCGGAATCTCTCGCCACAATCGCTTCCATACCCGTACCGACCAGGGGAACGGCGGGACGCATGAGCGGCACAGCCTGTCGCTGCATGTTCGATCCCATGAGTGCCCGGTTGGCATCATCGTGCTCAAGGAACGGGATGAGCGTCGCCGCGACACTGACCAGTTGATTGGGGGAAACATCCATATAATTGATCTCGGAGGGTTCGACGGTGATAAAATCGCCGCCCTTGCGGGCAGAAATCATCTCGCCAATAAATCTTCCCTCCTTATCAAGAGGACGATCCGCCTGGGCAACAATAAAATTTTCCTCTTCGATGGCCGTCATGTAGCGGACTTCGTCCAGAACCCGTCCGTCCTCGACAAAGCGATAAGGGGTTTCAATAAAACCAAATTCATTAACCCTGGCATAGGTGCTCAGGGAAACAATAAGACCGATGTTAGGTCCTTCCGGCGTCTCTACGGGGCAAATCCGCCCGTAGTGGGTAGGATGGACATCCCGGACTTCAAATCCCGCTCTCTCTCTGGTGAGCCCGCCCGGACCGAGGGCGGAAAGCCTCCGTTTATGAGTAATTTCGGATAAGGGATTGGTCTGATCCATGAACTGAGACAACTGACTGCTGCCAAAAAACTCATTCACCACGGCCGAGACCGGTTTGGCGTTGACAAGATCATGGGGCATCATGGTCTCAATATCCTGCAAGCTCATCTTTTCCTTGATGGCCCTTTCCATGCGTACCAAACCGATTCGATATTGATTTTCAATCAGTTCCCCCACGGATCTCACCCGCCGGTTGCCAAGATGATCGATATCGTCAACACTGCAATCACTGCCGCCGTTCTTCAGATCGATGAGATATTTCACCGCCGCCATAATATCGTCGTTTCTCAGGACCGTAACATCCGTAGGAACGTCGAGACGGAGCTTATAATTCATCTTGGCGCGGCCCACATCGGACAGGTCATAGGTTTCCGGTTCAAAAAAGAGGCTCCGGAAAAAGGCATTGGCCGTCTCGGGTGTAGGTGGATTGCTGGGCCGGAGGCGCCGGTAGATTTCGATTATGGCATCTTCCACAGCCTCGATCCGGTCAGCCAGGAGGGTATCGCGGATCGACGCATTAACCCGCTCTTCATCGAGGTGGATAAAACGTACTTCCTTGATATTGTTAGTTCGCAAGAGCTTCAGACCATCCGGGGTAAGCTCTTCATTACACCCGAGCAGAACCTCTCCTGTCTGAGGGTCCAGAACGTCCGAGGAAAGGATCTTGCCGATGACATCGGTTTCATTAATGGCAATGCGGTTGACCCCCGCGTCGGACATCTTCTTCAACAATACCTTGTTGATTTTTCTGCCCTTTTTTACAATAACTTCTCCCGACTTGAGATCCTTTATGTCATCAGGGGCCTTCTCACCCATGAGCGACCCGTCAACAGCCATGAAAAACTGGTCTTTATCCAGGAATATAGTTTCAATGCTGTAGAAATAATTCAAGATGAATTCGGTTGAATTACCCATGGCCTTCAGCAGGATAGTAACCGGCATCTTACGTCTGCGGTCGATACGCACGTAAAGAAGATCCTTCGAATCGAATTCCAGATCCAGCCAGGACCCCCGAATGGGGATCACCCGGGCCGAATAGATCAGTTTTCCGCTGGCCAGGGTTTTCCCTTTGTCGTGATCGAAAAAGATGCCCGGAGAGCGATGGAGTTGGCTGACAATGACCCGCTCCGTTCCATTGACGATGAACGTCCCGTTTTCGGTCATCAAAGGAATTTCACCGAAATAAATTTCCTGCTCTTTGATATTACTGATCTGCTTCTGACCCGTACCCGGATCGACATCAAAGATCAGCAGCCGTACCACGATCTTCAGTGGGGCCGCATAGCTCATTCCCTTCTGAATGCACTCCTTGACATCGTAGCGAACGCCGCCGATCTTGTAACTAACGAATTCAAGAGAGCATTTCTTGCTGTAGTCAGAAATGGGAAAGACACTCTTAAAAGCCCCCTGAAGACCGAAATTCCCCCGTTGCTCCGGAGGCGTCTCCATCTGGAGGAATTTTTCATATGATTTGACCTGGATATCGATCAAATTGGGAATATCTACGATCTTCTTTATCCGTCCGAAAATTTTTCGAAACTCGCCCATATTATCCTTTCGGTTTCGTGATCTCAGTAAGCCGCCCTGAAGGTTACTACTTAACCTCTACGGTGCCGCCGACTTCTTCGATCTTCTTCTTTATATCCGCCGCCTCATCCTTTGATACCGCTTCTTTAATGGGTTTTGGCGCGCCATCGACAAGGTCTTTGGCTTCTTTCAATCCCAGACCCGTGATGGCCCTGACGACCTTGATGACCTGAATTTTTTGGTCGCCAAACCCGGTCAGGATGGCATCGAATTCTGTTTTTTCTTCCACCTGTGCCGCTGCATCACCACCCGCCGGAGCGGCTGCGGCAACCATCATCGGGGCCGCTGCAGAAACACCAAGCCGCTGCTCCAATTCCTTGACCAACTCGGAAAGATCAAGAACTGTCATTTCTTCAATAAATTTTACCACGTCTTCTTTGGTTATCTGACTTGCCATCTTCGCTTCTTCCTTCCTGTATTATAATTTATTGTGCTGACTCTTTTTTCATACGGTAGGCGTCGAGAACCTGTACCATGCCCCGGGGCACTGCACTCAAGACGCTCACCAAACCTGTCGGAACACCGATGAGCACCGATAGCAGCCTTGAAAGGAGTACCTCGCGGCTGGGCAGAGTAGCGACGGCATTAACCTGCTCCCTGCTCAACACCTTCCCCTCCAGCATGGCCGCTTTAATCTCTAACTCGGCATTCTTCTTTGCGAACTCCACAAGCACCTTGATCGGTTCCACTACATCCCTGTCTGTCATAATCAGGGCTAAAGGCCCTTTGACATGGTCATTCATGGCGCTGAAATCCGTTCCCTGCGAGGCTATTCGCAGCAGGGTATTCTTGATCACATGAATGTCGGAACCAGACTTACGCAGGGCTACGCGCAAGGATGTAATACGAGCCACATCCATTCCCGAGTAACCGGCAAGAACCGCAAGCTTAAAATCTTTCAACTTTTCGTGAAGTTCTGCAATAACCTGCTCTTTTTCCTTTCGATCCAATCTTCAACCTCCTTTCGTATATCTATTGTCAGCCTGGGTGGCATCCTATCATCCAACAGGCCCTATGTAACCGAAAGTTCCAAAACTGCAGATAACAGGAAAAAAGACGATGATGACCAATGTTAATCATGGTTTTTCTCTCGTCTCGGCAGGCCCGTTACAACCGTTTAAACACTGTACCTGCTGTCTCAGACTTAGTTAGCAAACAATTGATCTATCTACTGCGGACTTTATATGTTTCTCACATCAAGGGGATCGACCTTAACCCCCGGACCCATGGTAGAAGAAAGGGAAATGCTCTTCAGGTAGGTTCCCTTACTTGCGGCCGGCTTCAGCTTGATGATGGTTTCGACGACAGCGGCAATATTCTCAAGAAGTTTGTCGGCACCAAATGAGACCTTTCCCACCGGGGTATGGACAATGCCAGCTTTCTCGACGCGAAACTCCACCTTACCTGCCTTGAGTTCCGCCACGGCCTTGGCAACTTCAAACGTTACCGTTCCCACCTTCGGATTGGGCATGAGCCCCCTTGGACCCAGAATCTTTCCCAGTTTTCCGACACTCCCCATCATATCCGGGGTCGCAACCACCCGGTCGAAATCCAGCCAGCCTCCCTTGATTTTTTCAATCAAGTCGTCCGCACCGGCAAAATCCGCACCGGCATCGAGGGCTTCCTTCTCTTTGTCCCCCTTTACAAAAGCCAGTACCCGGACCGTTTTGCCCAAACCGTTAGGAAGAACTACGCTGCCCCGGACCATCTGATCGGCATGCTGAGGATTGACGCCCAACCGCAAGGCAACTTCCACCGTCTCATCGAACTTGGCCCTCGTTGCACCGATCAAAAGTTCGATTGCCTCCCTCAGCAAATAGCGTTTCCCCGGTTCCACCTTCCCTTTTGCCTCAATAAATGCTTTGCCTCTATTTGTCATGATCAAACCTCAAACAACGTGAGTTTATCCCTCGATAGTAATCCCCATGGAGCGCGCCGTGCCCTCGATGACCCTTATGGCGCCTTCTATATCCACGGCATTGAGATCATTGAACTTCTGTTCCGCAATATCCCTGATCTGCTTGGACGTTACCGTCCCCACCTTTTCTTTATTCGGACTGCCGGACCCTTTGGCGATTTTTGCCGCTTGCTTGATAAGCACCGATGCCGGGGGCGTCTTCGTCACAAACGTGAAGGACCGATCGGCATAAACGGTGATCACCACAGGTATAACCGTGCCCTCCTGGTTCTGGGTCATGGCATTGTATGCCTTGCAGAACTCCATGATGTTCACACCATGCTGGCCAAGGGCCGGTCCGATCGGCGGGGAAGGAGTGGCCTTACCTGCCTTGATCTGCAGCTTTATGTTTGCAATTACCTTTTTCGCCATAGTTTTCCACCTTATTTATGATGATTTTAATTCTGGACAACCTGGATAAAATCCAGCTCCACCGGTGTGGATCTTCCAAAAATACTGACGATGACCCGCAGTTTTCCCTTCTCCGGCTTGACTTCATCAATAACGCCGTCAAAATTGGTAAAGGGCCCATCGATGATACGGACATGGTCGCTAACTTCGAACTTGAACTTCGGTTTTGGTTTGAGCGTGCCTTCATCGATCCTGGTTCTAAGAACTTCGACGTCCCGGTCTTGAATGGGGGAAGGTTTTTCTTTCCCCCCGATAAAGCCCGTTACCTTCGGTGTGTCTTTGACAATGTGCCAAGTCTCGTCATTCAATTCCATTCGCACGAGGATATATCCGGGAAAGAACTTCCGTTTGGTTGTCTTTTTCTCTCCGGAAACAAGCTCGACAATATCTTCCTCCGGAATCAGGACATCTGAGAAGAAGTCCTGTTTCCCTGCCGCCTCGACGCGCTCCTTCAGAGAAAGCTTGACCTTGTTCTCATAACCCGAATAGGTGTGCACAACATACCATTTCTGAGCCATGTTCTTATCCCAGCAGCAATTTAATTAATTTGGTCAGGCCAAAATCGACGATACCGAGAAACGCAGAAACAATGGCGACCACAACTATCACGACCGAAGTCGAAGCGAAAGTCTGCTTCGGCGTCGGCCAAGTCACCTTTTTCAGTTCTACTTTTGCCTCGGAAAGAAACACTTTGATTTTGTCGATCCAAATCTTGATTTTATCCATCAAGTTTACCAATTCAATAAAAAATGGCAGGCCAGGAGGGACTTGAACCCCCAGCATCCGGATTTGGAGTCCGGCGCTCTATCCATTAGAGCTACTGGCCTGTCTGATATCTCAACATAGCGACGAAAGGAGGTCAAAATCTACTTTGTCTCCCTATGGGCCTTATGGGACCGGCAGAACTTGCAGAACTTTTTCAGCTCGAGCCGACTCTGCATGGTTCGCTTGTTCTTTGTGGTCGTGTAATTCTTCTGTTTACACTCCGTACACGCTAAGGTAATAATATTTCTCATAATCTTAACCACCTCTATTTTTAAAGTGGAGCCCACGACCAGGATTGAACTGGTGACCTCATCCTTACCAAGGATGTGCTCTACCTACTGAGCTACGTGGGCCGATCTTTCCTGATGGAGCGGGAAACGGGATTCGAACCCGCGACCCTCAGCTTGGAAGGCTGACGCTCTAGCCACTGAGCTACTCCCGCATATAGTTCTTCAGGATCACCGTCGGCAACGACACCCGCTACGTCAAAAATGGTGGAGGGGGGAGGATTTGAACCTCCGTAGGCTGAGCCGGCAGATTTACAGTCTGCTCCCTTTGGCCACTCGGGAACCCCTCCATCGGAATTCGTTATCATTGCTGAAGCTGGCGATGGGACTCGAACCCGCAACCTGCTGATTACAAATCAGCTGCTCTACCTGTTGAGCTACGCCAGCAAAACGCAGTTCGCTAATTATTCAAAGAGCTTACACAAACAAGACGCCTCCGGCTAAACCACGCCGAAAATGCGAATTGGGGACTTTAGATTTATTGATTTATTTTGTCAAGCATTTTTTAGCATCATATATTCACAAGTGCAGGTCATGATCAGAAATACCGATCCATAACCATTTGATTTGTTGACTTATTTGTCCACATTCACCTCAGCTGTGCCTCCAGAAACTTCCCTGCGGGGTATCATAGACATCGATGCCCAGGGCAGCGAGCTTCCCCCGGATGGCGTCAGCCTCCTGCCAGCGCCGTTCTTTCCGCATGGCGGCCCGCTCGTCCAACAGTTTCAAGATCTCGTCGCCAATCGTTTCTTCTTCAAAATGCATGATTCCCAGAACACTGTCCAGGCCCGTCATCACCTCCAGAACGCGGTCCCTTTCCCTTTGATTGAACTGACCACGGGCCAGGGGAACGCTCACCTTGTTGATAAAATCGAAGAGGGAAGCAAGGGCACCGGAGATATTGAGGTCGTCATCCAAGGCGCTTGTGAAGCCCTGCTTGACATCATAGATAAACTGATCCGTGTCGGGGAAACCCGCGCCGGAAGTAAAACGGATCAGCCGCTGGATGAAATGATTCAGCTTTCGGACCGTATTTTTGGCCGTTTCCATGGCTCCCCAGGAAAAATTCAGGGGTTTACGGTAGTGGGAACCGAGCAGGAAAAAACGAACCTCCCGGCCTTGGTAACCTTCATTTTCCAGGTCTTCCATCGTCAGGACATTTCCCAGGGAACGGGACATTTTTTTCCCTTCGATCATCACCAGTTCCGTACTGAGCCAATAGTTGGCCATCCCCTTTCCCGTCGCCGCCTTGCCGATAGCCAGGACATTTTCACAGTGCGGAAAGGTAATATCGGCGCCACTGGCGTGAATGTCAAAGGCCTCTCCCAGATACTTCAGGGAAATGGCGGCGCACTCAAGATGCCAGCTTGGCCGGACACTCCCCCAGCGGGTCTTGAAATACACGCCCTTCTTCAACTCGCTGAGGGTAGAGCGTTTCAGCAGGGTAAAGTCCACGGGGCTGTCCTTTTCGTAATCATCCAGATCAATGGTTCGGCCATGCTGAACCTTGCTGAGGTCGACGTTGGAAAGTTTCCCGTAATCATGAAACTTCGAGATATCAAAATAGACGGAACGCAGCTTTTCATAGGCATATCCCTTGCCTACCAGTTTCTCGACCATCCGGATCATATCTTCGACATGCTCGCTTGCCTTGGGATAGACCTCGTCACGCCTGATACACAACTTTTCGATATCCCTGAGGAATGCCTCCGTGCACCGGTTCGTGTACGTGGCCAGATCCGTGTTGGTCCGCTCCGCACCCCGGATGGACCGATCTGCCAGATCAACGATATTGGTAACATGCTTGACCGTATAACCCCGGTATTCGAGGTACCTCCGCAGGAGGTCGGACACGACAAACCTCCGGTAACTGCCGATATGGGGCACGTCATGGACGGTGGGCCCACAGGAATAAACACGGACCTCCTCGGGGCGCAGGGGTTTGAAGAAATCCTTCTGCCGGCTCAGGGTATTGTAGAGGCGAAGCGTCGTCTCCCGCCGGTCCGCAAACAGGTCCGTGCTGAGATACCGTTCGCCGCTGTCTGGAAAAACGACCACGATGATTCCTTCGTCCAGTTCTTTGGCCTTCTGGAGGGCGACGTGCATGGCCGCACCGGAACTCATTCCCACAAGCAAGCCCTCTTCCCGGGCAAGGCGCCGGGACATTTCAAAGGCGTCCTCGTCAAGGATGTTGACCTTTTCATCGAGGCAGTTCTTGTCAAAGATCCCGGGCCGGTAAGATTCTTTCATGTTCTTAAGCCCCTGGATCTTGTGCTGTAGATATGGTTCGACGCCGATGATCTTGACGGCCGGGTTGTATTCCTTGAGGCGCCGGGATATGCCCATGGCCGTTCCCGTCGTTCCCAGGGCAGCCACCACCATGGCCACCTTGCCGGCCGTCTGCTGCCATATTTCCTCCGCCGTACCCTCGTAGTGGGCCAGGATGTTGTCGGGGTTGTTGAACTGATCCGTTCCGAAGTATTTATCCGGATGTTCCCGCATCATGTGATAGGCCATCTCGATGGCCCCATCGGTGCCAAGATTGGCCGGGGTAAAGATCAATTCGGCGCCCATGGCCTTCAGGATCTTCTTTCTTTCTTCGCTGGCCGCCTCCGACATGGTCAGACAAAGCCGGTATCCCCTGGCGGCAGCCACCAGGGCCAGACCAATGCCGGTATTGCCGCTGGTCGCTTCCAGGATAACCTTGTCCCTGGTAAGTTCCCCCCGCTTTTCGGCGCCGCTGATCATAGTCAGGGCCGCCCGGTCCTTTATGGACCCCCCGGGATTGAAACACTCCATCTTGGCAAAGATCCTGACCCCCGGACTGCTGTGGAGGCGGCAGATCTCCACCAGAGGCGTATTGCCGATTGTTTCAAGAATGCTGGCGCAGGAGGGCTTCATAATAGAATTCACCTTGATTAACGTTGACCGCTGGGCGGATTTTTCGTGACTTCAACTGTCAAATTTTGGAAGGGGGATTTTGACAAAGGGTACCCCTTCTTCGCGGAGGGTCTCCTCCTCCCTTTCCGTCGTGACGCCACGGATGTTGCGTCGATCTTCCTCACCGCGGTGGATCCGGACGGCAACTTCAGCAAATTGTTCACCCACATCGTCAAAATATTTGTCGATCTGCTGATGCAACTGCTCCAGATATTTCAGGGGCGAGATTTCCACATCGCTACGTTTCTTTGCCGAGCCCTTATCTTTTCCCAAGAGCGCCAAGGAGGCGGGGATAATCTCCGTCTCCATGCTTCCGCACCCGGGACAGGTAATCAATTTGCCGGCCCGCTGCGTTTCAAAGGCCTGTCGGTCCTGAAACCAGCCCTCGAATTTGTGTCCACGATCACAGCGCAGATCATAAATAATCACGCATCATCTCCATAAAAAAGAAAAAATGGGTTTTTGCAAATCCATTAAAAATAACATTGGACTTTTCCCAAGTAATTTTATATTTGACCACCGAGTCGGGATGTGGCCCAGCCTGGTAGGGCACTGCGTTCGGGACGCAGGAGTCGCGCGTTCAAATCGCGCCATCCCGACCAT
>Ga0247842_10000753_pt1 | contig 62127 bp, 62 predicted proteins | sample LaCruzMarch2015__3_FD_192411 | JGI IMG/M metagenome (GOLD analysis project Ga0247842, IMG submission 192411) | Freshwater microbial communities from meromictic Lake La Cruz, Castile-La Mancha, Spain - LaCruzMarch2015_19m | ecosystem: Environmental > Aquatic > Freshwater > Lake | place: Spain... | reverse complement strand
CGTTTCCCAATTTCCGGAACTGAACATTTCCTGGAGCAGTTCCAATCCGGCCATTCTGACTAATGATGGAGCGAAAGCGGGTACGGGAAGCGTAATTCTGACCGCGGAAGTATCGTTAGGGTCGGCCTTTGCGCAAGTCGCCTTTCCGATCACCATGCTGGCTTCCGAACCGGTCTTTACTGCCTTGGATCCGGAATTAGAAACCATCGACACCGGCACTTATGCCACTGATTGGACCGCGGGGGGATTCATTTTCCATCAGGCGATCCTGGCTTTGAACGAGGCGGATGCCATCATTCGCATGAAAGCGGACCAAAGCGCGACTTTGACAACCCAAAGTCCGGTTTCCGACCCCAGCCGCTTGGCTTTTGATTTTCAGTTATTTGCGACGGACGCAGCCAAACTGACCAAACCGACCACCGTTTTGGTGTCTTGGTCGGATGACTTGATCGTCTGGACCAACATCTACACCCAAATCATCGCCGATGCAAACAACCTTCCGGTGGATTTGGACGTCTCCGGTTTGGATGGCGACGTTTATTTCCAAATCTCGGTGATAACCGAGTATTTGACCGACCTGCGGGTCGACATGGATAACCTGATCATTGAACGGGAACTGAGTGCTATTGACATCGAAAAATGGATCGAAGCCAGTGTACCCGATAAAACCAACAATTCGCTGATCCTGCCGAGAACTACCGCGTATGGGGGAATCATTTCCTGGAGCAGTTCCAATTCCGCCCTGATGAGCAATGACGGTCTGATTGACCGCCCGGCCGAAAGCGCGGACGTGATCATGACCGCGACTGTCACCGGATTGGCTTTTCCGGTCAGTTACCCTCGATCCATTACCGTTTTGGGAGTTTCCACCGTTACCCCTTTGGAAATATACTTCATTGATTTGGGAAAGTACGGGACCAGCGACACCGGCGAATCGATCTACTTCAAGTTGGGCGATTATGATGTTTTGATCGACGCGGGAAGCGACTTCAATGCTTCCAACCAAGTCATCCAGGAAACCATTGACGCCCATAGTGAAGATAAGATCATCGATTTGATCGTAGCGACCCATCCGGATGCGGATCACATCGGCGGGCTTCCGTTTATTTTCGGGGCTTACGAAGTTTTAAACTTACTTCAATTTTACGGGGATCATACCACGCTTCTGTATCAGGAATATGTCAGTTCTTATCAAGCAGAAGATCTGGCATCCGAGTGTTTGGTCACCGATGCTTATAACAACCAAAATGGCTGTTCGCGCGTGATCACGATCGCTGAAGGCGTCACCATCAGCGTTGTTGACACGGGGTATTATCAAACCGATGAAACCAACGGCCGCAGCGTGGTATTCGTATTGGAAGCCTATGGAACCAGGGTCCTTCTGACCGGAGACGCAGACAACAACGACGGAAGAACCACCGAAAGCAATTACATGAATGACGTCGGGGACATTGACATCCTGAAAGCCGTCCATCATGCCACCAGTAATGGAACTACCTTGGAATTTTTGGCGGCGGTCGATCCGGAAACGGTCATCATCACCAACGGGAATTATTTCGGGAACAAACACGGCCATCCGACCGCTGATGTCATCAACCGCGTTTACCAATATGACGAGACCATTGAAATTTACGCCGTAGTCGGGGGCGATGTCAACGATTGCACGGTCACTCTGAGCGAGTCCTATGAATGCGAAGTGACGGATCCGACCGCTGATCGCAACGGCACGATCTGCATTACCATCGATAATTCGGGCTATGTCATCACCGCCGCGGACGTTTCCGCCCCGATTGAACTGTCTTCCACGGATTTTTGGTCAACTCATCCCCAGAAACTTTATGATTACGGCGGATGATGGAAATAGATAAAAAAACCATTGGAAAAGCGTCCTTAATATAGTATAATACTCATAGTGCAAAAAAATAACGTTTTCTTTTTGGAGGTAGGTATGAAAGAATACAAAACGAACGAAATCAGGAATGTCGCTGTCTTGGGCCATTTAGGATCCGGAAAGACCAGTTTTGGTGAATCCGTCCTCTATGTCTCCAAAGCGATCGAGAAGAAAGGCGAAGTCGAAAGAAAAACCACCGTCGGTGATTATTCGATCGAATCTCAAAATCGCCAAACCACATTGACATCTTCGGTACTGCCGGTCGAGTGGCGGGATTGTAAAATCAATTTCATTGACACTCCAGGATCCGAAGAGATGGTTGGGGAAGTCGAAAATATTCTTTCCGCCATTGACGGCGCCGTGGTGCTGGTCGATTCCACCAAAGGAGTCGAGGTCGGCACCGAACGCGTTTGGGATATCTGTAGAAAACGCTCCATTCCGACGGTCATCGTCATGAACAAACTGGACAAAGAAAACATCAAGTATGAACCGGCCATTGAATCGGTCAAGACCCGTTTAAGCAAAAAAGCCGTGGAATTTTCCGTTCCTTACGGAACCGATGTCAATCTGACCGGATATGCCCGGGTTTTGGCTCGAAAAGGATTTGCTCCATCCGAGGATGGCAGCGTGACTGAACAAGCCATTCCCGCTCATTTGAAAGACAAGGTCGAAGCGATCCGCTCAACTCTGCTTGAAGAAGTCGCGGAAACCAGCGAAACCCTGTTGGACAAATATTTCAGCGGTGAAGAGCTGACCATGGACGAGATCCGGGAAGGATTGCACAAAGGCGTTTTGGCTGGAGACATTTTCCCCGTTCTGGCCATTTCCAGTCTGAAAAACATCGGTGTTAGCGCGGTTTTGGACATCATCGTTGATTACTTGCCTTCTCCGGCCGCCGTCGGCTTCAAAAACGGCCTTGATCCGAAGACCAAAGCGGAAATCAAACGGGAAATGAATCCGGATGTCCCGGTTTCGGGAATCACCTTCAAGACCATCATCGACCCTTTCGTCGGCACCGTTTCGATTTTTAAACTTTATTCCGGAACCCTTCGCATGGGCCAGGAAGTCTATATTCCGGAAACCGAGCAACTGGCTAAGATCCCTCAGTTATTCATCGTGCGCGGAAAAGGCCAGATCAACGTTGACACGGTTTACGCCGGCGACATCGCGGGAGTATCAAAAGTCGCGGAATTTGCGACCGGACTAACCTTCGCGGACAAGAAAGACCCGATTCTTTTCCCGAAAGTGGTTCATGCCACCCCGACCATTTATGTAGCCATCGTTCCAAAGGACAAAAAAGACGAAGACAAGATTTCTTCATCCCTTCATAAACTGAAAATGGAAGATGTTTCATTTGAAATCAAACGTAATCCGGAAACAGCCCAATTGCTGATCGGCGGTCAGGGATTGACGCACATTGGTTACATTCTGGAAAGAATGAAAAACATGTTCAAAGTCGATGTGGACATGAATGACCAAAAAGTCGTTTATCGCGAGACCATTCGCAACAAAGGCGAAGCTCAAGGAAAACATAAGAAGCAATCCGGAGGCGCCGGCCAATTCGGTGACGTTTGGATCCGGTTTGAGCCTTGCAAAGAAGATTTCATTTTCTCTGAAGAAGTGGTTGGGGGAGCAGTTCCGAAAAACTATTTCCCGGCGGTTGAAAAAGGTTTGATCGAAACCTTGGAACACGGCCCGTTGGCCGGATTCCCGGTCATTCGCGTCAAAGCCACTTTGTATTACGGATCTTATCATCCGGTTGATTCCAACGAAATTTCCTTTAAACTGGCCGCGGGATTGGCTTGGAAAAATGCTTTGGAAAAAATCGGCCCGACCATTTTGGAACCGATCGTTCAAGTCAATGTCGTGGTGAAGGATGAATTCGTGGGCGATGTCATGGGTGACATGACCAAACGCCGCGGACGGGTTTTGGGAATGGATCAACAAAACGGAATTCAGGAGATCATCGCCGAAGTTCCGGAAGCCGAAATCATCAAATACGCGGTCGATCTGAAAGCCATGACGCAAGCGAGCGGACGGTTCAGCCGTAAGTTCTTGCGATATGAAGAAGTTCCCCAAGCTTTGATCCAAAAAATCATTGACGAATATAAGAAGAATTAGGGTCGAAACATCGACCCTTTTTTCACTCGAGGCAATATGAAACTAAAATATGTCATTACCGAGGAAGGAATCGTTAAGGATTATCTTCGGAAAAATCACATTTCGCGCCGCTTTGGGCGGAAAATCAAGTGGAACGGAAAAATTTTCATCAACGGAGCGGAAGCGGCCAACTGGTATCCGCTTCACCCGGGGGATGAACTGTCCGTCGAATATGAAGAGGCGCTCAACCCGGAGATCGCCATTTCCGCGATCGAACCGGACATCGTTTTCGAAGACCAGTATCTTCTCATCGTCCGAAAACCCCGGGAATTGGCCAGCCAGCCTTCTCATAAGTATTTTTCCGACAACCTGATCAGCCGTCTAAAAAACCATTTTGTGAAGAATGGGATCGAAGCCAACATCCATGTCATCAGCCGGCTGGACTTTAGCACTTCCGGGTTGGCGCTGGTTGCGAAAGAAGGCTATACCACCCATTTGTTGGACGACACCAACATTGAAAAAAAGTATTTGGCGATGGTGGAAAATGAATTTTCCGAAACTTCCGGAGAGATCAACCTGCCGATTGACCGCGAGGGCGATCATCCGGTCAAAAGAAAGATCAGCGCGACTGGGAAGAACGCGATCACGAAATATCGGGTTTTGCGTTCGGGAAATCCCAGTCTGCTTGAACTGACGCTCGGAACGGGACGCTGTCACCAAATCCGGGTCCACCTTTCCGCGATTGGCCATCCGGTGGTTGGCGACAGATTATACGGTCATTCCGGGGATTGCCTGATGCTGCACGCTTATTCGCTAAGGTTTTCTCATCCGGTGATCAAAGAGCCAATCGAGATCGTTGATCTGCCTGATTGGTTGGATGAAAATGACATTTTACTGGTCAAAAATTAGTATTTTTATAAATTGATTTAGACAGTTTAGTGTGATATAATTACTCCGTGTAAGCAAAAATCAAATAAAGGAAGGAATAATAAATGAACGAAGAAAAAGTAAATGTTGAGGAAAACAATGTGGCGGAGGGCTTCACCCTCATGGAACTGCTGACCATCATCAAAAACAATATTATCTTGCTTTTGCTGATTATCATCGGCTTTTCGATTTTGGGATTCGTCTATACCAATTATTTGGTGACCCCAATGTACACCGCTTCCATTGACATGATCATCTATGTTGCGGATACCGAGACTTCGGGAAGCGACACTGCGCGCATGACCACCGCGGATAAAGTGGCGGAAAACATCAAAGAGTTCATCAAATTTAAAGACATCATTGAAAATGTCATTGATGCAAACGGTTTGGAATATGATTGGGATTACGTCCAAGAACATGTAACTTCCAAATCCATCGGCGAAGCCGCCGCGGTTACTGTCAGTTTTGAAGACCCCGATCCGATTTTGGCGCGAACCATCGTCATGGCTTTGGCTTCCGAACTCGCGAACAACATCAATACGAAAGTCCCGGGAGAGGACGCCGATGCCTTAAGATTTGCTTCCGAAACCATTACTTTGCAAAATGCATCCGATTTGGATCCGAATCAGAAACCTTCTTCACCGAATAAACTATTGAATTATGTGATCAGTTTCTTGCTAGGCGTCGTCATTGGCGTGGTCGTGGTCATTCTGAAAGAGCAGCTTTCGACCCGTTATAACAGCAAGAGCGAGGTCGAAAGAACCTTGCAACTGCCGGTCATCGCCTTGATCCCGGCTTTGGAAAATAACCCAGGTGAAAAACATGTTTAAATTGAAACAATGGAAACGCCGCGAGAAATTTGACAAAGAATATAACATTCTGGTTTCCACGAACCCGAATTCGGCTTACGCCGAAAGTTTTCGGAAGATCCCGATTGACATCAAATATTCCAGCATAGACAAAGAACCGCGCGTCATCCAAGTCACTTCCTCGGTGGCCGGGGAACATAAAACCACCACTTCGGTCAATCTGGCCGCCGTTTACGTCGAACTTGGACACAAAGTCATTTTGGTCGATTGCGACCTTCGCAAACCGAAAGTGCATCGCGCGGTCGAACTTTTGAACGATGACGGACTGACCAACTATCTGATTGACAAAGTCGACCGTTCGCAGCTGATCAAAAAGACCAAGTTTAATTTTGACGTCATCAACGCCGGGGAGATCGTTCCTTTTCCTCACGTCATTCTGCGCAGTGACAAGTTTAAAAACCTGATCAAAGAACTTCGGGGAATTTACGATTATGTCATTCTCGACTGCCCTCCGGTTTTGTTGGTCACTGACAGTCTCATCATCTCAGAAGTGGTTGACACGACTCTGTTCGTCATCAATCAGCAGACCACCAGCAAGAGTGAGACCAAAGAAGCCATTTCCTTGCTTAAGGAATCCAACGCCAATCTGTGCGGGATCATCCTGAGCAATGTCAATCGCAAGATATCCAACTACGGATACCGTTACGGATACCGGTATAAATACCGCTATACCTCTCGAAAAGAGTAACTCCGATGATTGATGTCCACACTCACATTTTGCCGTTTTTCGACGATGGCTCCGATGATTTGCAAGAATCGTTTCGGATGATCGAACGAGAAATTACCCTCGGCATAAAGGACATCATTATCACTTCCCACGCTCTTAGGCTCGATCTGCGAAAGTATACCCAATCAGAATTAAAGGACGCCTTCGCGATCTTTCAAAAACAAGTGAAGGATAAATATGGCGTCTCCTTGTATTTGGGCCAGGAAATAGCCTATTGCGAGAAAATGATACCTTTACTGAAGAAAAACGAGTTGCTGACCATCAACGGAACCGAGTTTTTGCTTTTGGAACTTCCTTTTGTTGAAGCAGTTTCGGATATGGAAGAACTTGTTTTCAGTTGTCGGGTTCTCGGTTACAAAGTTGTCATCGCTCATGCGGAGCGATACAATTATTATGAATATAAAAATCTCGCGGATTTGAAGAAACTTGGAGTTTTTTTTCAGATCAACAGCAATAGCGTGACCGGCCGGGGCGGAAAAGACGCCCAGAAACTGGTCTTCAAACTGCTTAAGAACGGTTTGGTTGATTTGGTTGGCAGCGACGTTCATGCCTTTCGTAAAAACGATTTGGATGAAGCTTTTCAGATCGTCGATAAAAAATTTGGACACGGAATTGCCACTGACATCTTTCAAAACAATGCGGCCCGAATGTTTCGAATTACCAATAATCAATAAAATCTTAACCAAATGTTCGAATAACCTTGAATCTGAAACGGTTTTCGGGTATAATACCATGGAAAGAAGAAGTGAGGAGAAACATGAGAAAAATCATTTCATATTTATTACTGGGAGCATTGGCTTTGATGCTCATCGGTTGCAATAAACCGGAGACTTATACTCTGGCTTTGACCGGACTTGAGACCGTCAAAACCGGAGAAAGCATCACCTTGACGGCGACGACCGCCAAACCGGAGGCCGTGTATGTATGGACCTCAAGCAATGACGCCATTGCCACCGTTGATGACGGATTGGTAATCGGAGTCGCAGTGGGAACCGTCACCATCACCGTTACGGTGGAAGGCGTCGGCGAACAAACCAAGACCATTACCGTTACCGAAGACATCATCGTCATTCCGCCGAAAGAATACACTCCGGCTGAATTGAAAGTTTTGCTTGGCGACACTTTGACTGACTATTCCGAGTCTTTGACCGGAGATGTCATGATCGAAGCCGTTGACGGCGAAAACGTTTTGACTTCGGAATTAATGTTTAACTTTAACGCTGAACCGTGAATCGATTCGATGGCCTACACTTTGACCGGAGCCGAAACCGCTCACGTTTATGTCAAGGAAGGCTTTGCTTACATGCTTCGCAATGAAGTCAAGACCAAAGCGGAAATGACGCCGACGGAAGAAGCGACCATCATCAACAATTACGGGTTTGACGAATTTGTTTCCAGCGTTGCGGCTTTCTATTCCGAAACTGAGTTCTTTGATGCCTTGGTTTTCGGATCGCGTGTCGAAAACGTTCTGACTTATACTTTGACCCTGGCATCTTATACCGGGACCGTATTTACCGTCGCGGGAAAGGATTCCATCACCCTGAAAGTCTATCTGGGAGCCGAAGATGTGGTTCTCAAAGTTGAGACCTTGATCGTTGAAGGAACACTCACCAACTACACGATCCTTTATTTCAAAGGCCTTGGAGTTCAGACCATTACCTACCCTTACGACTTGAATACTTACGAATGAAACCAATAAACCATTTAGGAAACTAAATGGTTTTTTGTTTGAAAAAAGAGAAAAACATTTGAATCTGCCCTGGTATATGGTAAAATAGTAGAGGATAGAAAAAAATGAGAAGCATTGATTTAAAATCTCTCGGAAAACAAGACATTTCGTTTTATTTGGCCGTCGAGCAATATTTCTTGCCCCGACTGGAAGAAGATCTCTTTTTTTTGTGGGACCTCCATAAAGCGATCGTCGTGGGTCGAAATCAATTAATTTCCAGCGAAGTCAATATGGAATACGTGCGTCGAAACGGTATTCCCGTTTTTCGTCGTCCAACCGGAGGGGGTGCGGTCTTCGCGGATGAGGGCTGCTTCATGTTCACGTTCCTTTCCAAAAACGTAAACCGGGAACAGGTTTTCTTTAAATACCTGGGCATGATCAAAGACTGTTTTCAAAAAATCGGATTGGAAGTTGAACTGTCAGGACGAAACGACTTGCTTTTCAATAACAAGAAGTTTTCCGGAAATGCGTTTTTGAATAACGAATACGGTTCGATTCTCCACGGGACCATCCTTTATGACACCGATTTGGAGAAACTCGTCAACTCCCTGACTCCCGACGACGCCAAACTGATATCCAAGGGGATCAGAAGCGTTCGGGAACGGGTCATAAATCTGAAAGAGTTTGTACAAATGCCGATCGAAGATCTGATGGATCGCTTTTGGAAACATTTCACCACGTCTTCCTTCACGCTTAAACCGGATCAATTAAATGAAATCAAAGTGATCGAAAAAGGATTTCTATCGGATAAATGGATCAATTATCACAATCCTCCTTACTCTTTCCGGGCCAAACAGCGCTTCCCTTGGGGTTCGCTCGAGGTTTTCATGGACATTAAGAAGGAACGGATCGTTTCCATCGAACTGTCAGGCGACTTTTTCGAAAGACAGCCGGTGACAAAGTGGTGCGGGGAAATGACGGGAACAGGGTTTTCCGAAACCGACATGAACAAAGCTTTGGATGCCAATCCAATTGAAAAATACATTGAAGGTGCGAGCAAACAGGATTTAATCGATTTGATATGGAGGAAATTATGAGCAAAAAAACGATTTTGTATGACGAACATGTGAAACTTGGGGGAAAGATCGTCGAGTTCGCCGGCTATTTATTGCCGATCGAATATTCCGGGATCACGCCGGAACACCAAGCGGTCCGGGAAGGTTGCGGTCTGTTCGACGTTTCTCACATGGGTGAGATCGCGGTCCGCGGGAAAGACACTTTGAAATTCGTCAATTGGCTGGTTACCAATGACATCATTAACGCCCCGTCCATGAAAATGACTTATGGGATCTTGCTATATCCCAATGGTTGTGTCATTGACGATTTAATGGTTTACAAGTTTACGGATGATTACTGTTTGTTATGCGTCAATGCCAGCAACAAAGACAAAGATCTCGAATGGATCCTCACTCATCAAAAAGGATTTGAGGTTCAGGTGAAGGATGAATCGGACTACTATTCGCAATTGGCTTTGCAAGGGCCGAAGGCGCATGAAGTGCTCCAAAAGATAACCAATTTCGACCTTGGGAAATTAAAGATGATGGAATTTGCGCTGATGAAGATCCAAAAACACGAATTTCTGGTTTCCCGAAGCGGTTATACCGGCGAAGACGGCTTTGAGATCTACGGAGCCAACCAACACATATTGGAGCTGTTCCGCCATTTCGAAACCACCCCGGAAGTCACTTTGTGCGGACTGGGATGCCGCGACACGCTGCGATTCGAAGCCGCCATGCCGCTTTACGGTCATGAGATCGATGACACCATCAATCCATTGGAGGCCGGACTCAATTACGGAGTCAAATTGGATAAAGATTTTATCGGCCGCGATGTTTTGCTCCAGGCCCAAAAAGACGGTTTGAAACGCAAAGTCGTCGCTTTGGAATTGATCGAACGGGGAATCGCCCGAAACGGTTATGAAGTCGAAGCCGATGGGAAAGTCATTGGCCGGGTTACCACCGGATATATGATCCCGAATACCGAAAAAGCTTTGGCTTTCGCCTTGATCGACAGTGCTTACGCCGTCATGGGTAACCTTGTCCAAATCCGGATCCGGAAAAACTTGGTTAATGCCAAGATCAGAAACAAGAAATTTTTAGATAAAAAATACGTTCGCTAGGAGGAAAATAGCATGAGTAAAGTATTAGAAAATTTGAAGTACGCAAAGAGCCACGAATGGGCTAAAATTGAAGGAAAGTTTGCCTTTATCGGCATCACTGATTATGCGCAACACAGTTTGGGCGCAATCGTTTACGTTGACGGCGGAGAAGTCGGGGGAACCGTTTCCCAATTTGAGGAATTCGGGGCCGTGGAAAGCGTAAAAGCTGCTTCCGATCTTTTGAGTCCGTTAAGCGGGACGATCGTGGAAATCAACCAGGCCGTCATTGACAGCCCGGAATCGATCAATTCGGATCCTTATGCCAATTGGATCATCAAAATCGAAATGAGCAATCAAAAAGAGATCGGTAACTTGCTCGATGCGGCCAGCTACCAGAAATTGGCGAAATAGATGAATAAATACTTTCCCCATACCGAGGGCGACATCAAGGAAATGCTCGATAAAATCGGCGTTTACCAAGTCGAAGACCTTTTCAAGGACATTCCGTCTTCGGTGATCCATCAAAAACCGTTTAATCTCCCTTCCGCTTTATCGGAAACCGAGATTCGGGAAGAAATGGCGAGAATTTCCGGACGCAACCAAAAAATGGTTTCGTTCCTTGGCGCCGGATCTTATGATGTTTATACTCCGAGCGTCATCAATGCGCTGACTTCCCGACAGGAATTTTTGACTTCCTACACTCCGTACCAACCGGAGATATCACAGGGAAATCTTCAATACATTTTCGAGTTCCAAAGCATGATTTGCGAACTGACCGGACTTGACGTGGCCAACGCTTCGGTTTACGACGGCAGCACTGCGACCGCCGAAGCGATGTTCATGGCCGTGGTTCATACGAAACGAAACAAAATGTTAATCAGCAAAGCGGTCAACCCGCGGATCATCGACGTCATCAAGACTTATGCCCATTTTAGGGATGTTGAACTGGAATTCATCGATGAAGAAAATAATCAGACTTCCAAAACTTCGCTCTTGGCCCGTTTGGATGACCAAGTGGCGGGCGTCATCGTCCAAAATCCGAATTTCTATGGTGTCATTGAAAACTTGGATGGGCTCGCCGAACCGATTCATGCGAACAAAAGCCTTTTTATCATGAATGTTGACCCAAGCACGCTGGCAGTTCTCAAGACTCCGGGCGAGACCGGGGCGGATATTGCCTGCGGCGACGGCCAGACATTGGGGATCCCGACTGCGTTTGGCGGCCCTTATGTTGGATTCATGGCGGCTACTACCGCTTTGGTCCGGAGACTCCCGGGCCGGATCGTCGGAGCCACTACCGATTTGGATGGAAAACGGGGATTTGTTTTGACGCTTCAAGCGCGCGAACAGCACATTCGCCGGGAAAAAGCCAATTCAAACATTTGTTCCAACCAAAGTCTGATGGCCCTTCATACCGTCATTTACATGAGTCTTTTGGGAAAAACCGGGCTGGCGGCCGTGGCCAAACAAGCTTATAGCAACGCTCATTATTTATGTGAGGCTTTGGTCAAGACCAAGATGTTCGAAAAAGCCAACAAGAACCCATTCTTCAAAGAATTCGTGCTAAAATCGAAAGTAAACGTTGGCGAACTGAACAAATATCTGGGAACTTTAGGGATCCTTTCGGGACTCAATCTCGGCGAGATCAACCCGAAGCTCCAAAATCAAATATTGTTCTGCGCCACCGAAATGCGTTGCAAAGAACAAATGGATGATTTGGTCCGGAAAGTCGAGGGCTTCAAAAATGTACGATAAACTGATATTTGAAATCTCGAAACCGGGTCGGGTCGGGTACAGCCTTCCGAAATCGGAAGTAAAAGACTGGGATATTCCGGAAGAACTGACTAGGAAGATCGGACTTGACATGCCAGAAGTCACCGAACTAGATGTCGTCCGTCATTTTACCCGTTTATCTTTGAAAAATTACGGAGTCGATCAGGGATTTTATCCGCTCGGCTCCTGTACAATGAAATACAATCCGAAAATCAATGATGAAATGGCCGGCAATCCGAATTTCGTGGGATTGCATCCTTTGCAACCGGCGGAGACCGCCCAAGGCGCTTTGGAGATTTACTTTCAGACTTCAAAGATGCTTTCCGAACTGACCGGTTTGGCCGAATTCTCTTTCAATCCTTTCGCGGGAGCGCACGGTGAAGCGACTGGACTAATGATTATGAAAGAGTATCATTTACAAAGACATGATTATAAGCGTAACAAAGTCATCATTCCGGACAGCGCTCACGGAACCAATCCGGCCAGCGCCAGCGTCTGCGGAATGGAAACCATTGTCGTTCCTTCAACTGAGCTCGGAACCGTCGACATCGCCAAACTGAAAGAAGTCTTGAATGACGAAGTCGCAGGAATGATGCTGACCAATCCCAACACTGTCGGGATCTTCGAGAAAGACATTTTGGAAATTTCGAAACTCATGCATGCCAATGGCAGCCTAATGTATTATGATGGCGCCAATCTGAATGCGCTTTTGGGCGTATCAAGGCCCGGAGACATGGGATTTGACATCATGCACATCAATCTTCACAAAACCTTTTCCACTCCGCACGGCGGGGGGGGACCGGGAAGCGGTCCGGTCGGCGTAACCAAAAACTTGGTTCAGCTGCTTCCGAATCCGCGGGTCGTTTTCGAGAATAACCAATATCGATTGCAAAGCAATCCGTTCTCGATCGGATCAGTCAGCGGTTTTTACGGAAATTTCCTGGTCGTCGTCCGAGCCTACACCTATCTGCGCACCCTAGGAAAAGAAAACGTGGGAATGGTTGGAAAAATGGCCGTTCTGAACGCCAACTACATCAAAGAATCACTTAAAGATTATTATAAACTTCCGATTAAGGGCGCATGCAAACATGAAGTCGTTTTCGACGGTCTGGTGAAGGGCGAGGCCTCGACGCTGGATGTCGCCAAAAGACTCATGGATTACGGTTATCATCCGCCGACCATTTACTTCCCGATGCTGTTTCACCAATCGCTCATGATCGAGCCAACCGAAATGGAATCCAAGGAAACTCTAGATGATTTTATCGAGGCGATGATCAAAATCGCCAAAGAAGCGGAGGAAAATCCGGACTTGCTTCATAATGCTCCGCATACCACCATCATTCGCCGATTGGATGATGTAAAAGCGGCCCGAACTCCGATTATAAAATACAAGGATTTCCTATGAAAGATCTGATCATCATCGGCGCCGGACCCGGCGGGTACGAACTAGCCATTCAAGCCGCCAAACACGGCCTTTCGACGGTTTTGATCGAAGCTGACCAATTGGGCGGAACTTGTCTTAATCATGGCTGCATTCCCACGAAATCCTTCTATCACGCCGCATCGATCCTAAAAGACTTTCAAACGGCTTCTGATTTTGGGATCACCGGTTCATGCGAATTCGATTTTGCTTCGATGCTTAAGAAGAAAAACCGCATCGTCAGCGAACTTCGCGACGGGATCCGCTTCATGGTAGAAAAATCCGGGGCAGAATTGATAAACGGATCCGGAAAACTTCTTTCCAAAAGCCAAGTTGAAGTAAACGGGACCGTCATTGAAGGAAAAACCATCGTTTTGGCGACCGGCTCATCATCGGCTCGGCTTCCCCTTCCGGGGTTTAACCTGCCCAACGTCATCACTTCCAAGGAAATCCTGGAACTGGATTATGTCCCGAAAAAACTGGCCATCATCGGCGCCGGAGTCATCGGGATCGAATTCGCCTCCATATTCAGCCGTTTCGGAAGTCAGGTGGAAGTTTTCGAAGCGCTGGAAGGCATCCTTCCGGTCACCGATAAAGAAATCTCCAAGCGGCTCCTTGGTTATCTCAAGGCCGCGGGGATCAAATTCCATCTGAATGCGATGGTTTCCCGAGTCGAGGAAGACCATGGACTTAAACTTTGGTACACCGAAAAAGGGCAGGAGAACAGCGCTTCCGCCGATGTCATTTTGGTGGCAGTCGGCCGAAAACCGAATCTGGGAAATCGGGGTTTGGATGAAGCGGGGATCTTGTATGACCGCCGGGGGATCAAAGTCGATGCCAACTTCAAAACCAATATCGACAATGTTTATGCCATCGGGGATGTCACCGGCCAGATGATGCTGGCTCACAGCGCCACCTTTAGTGGCTATCAGGTCCTGAAAAATTTGCTTGGAGAATCTGAAAAAATCGATTTTTCCGTGCTTCCGAGTTGCATTTTCTCTTTTCCGGAAGTGGCTTCGGTCGGACTGACTGAAGATGAAGCGGCCGGAATGGACTATAAGGTCAACAAAGCCTATTTTCGGGCCAATGGAAAAGCCGCAACGATGGGAGAAACCGACGGATTCGTGAAAATCATTTCCGTTTCGGGTCTGATCAAAGGCGTTCACATTCTCGGACCGCATGCCAGCGATTTAATTTCGGAGGGTGTCGTTCTGATCAACAAAAAAACCTCCGCGAAGGAATTCAAAGATTTCATTCATCCGCATCCAACCCTAAGCGAGATTTTCCCAAACGCGCTTCAGGATTAATTCAAAATTACGAGGACCATGGCTCATGGTCCTTTTATTTTTTTGCGCAATATGGTACAATATGACCAGGCGGTGAATGAAAATGAGACAGATAATTGAAATTGTTCCTAATTATTCCGAAGGCAAAAACCCGGAAATAATGAAACAAATAATCGCTCCGTTTACGGACAATCCGGACATTTCCTTGGTGACCATGGAAATGGATCCTTCTTACAACCGAACCGTCGTGACGGTCATCGGCGAAGCTTCGGAAGTCTTAAAACGGATGGAGGAAAGTTCCGTCATTGCGGTTTCGTTGATCGATTTGCGAATTCATATCGGCGAACATCCGCGTATGGGGGCCGTCGATGTGGTTCCGATCATCCCGATTGCGAACATCACGGAAGACGAATGCGTTCGGCTTTCCAAAATATTGGCCAATGACATTTTTGAAGCCACGCAAGTCCCGATTTATCTTTATTCGAAATCGGCGACGCGCGAACAGTGCGCCAATCTTCCCGACATTCGCCAAGGGGAATTTGAAGGCTTGGGGGAAAAGATGAAGGATCCAAAATGGGCTCCGGATTTTGGGAAACCGATTCCTCATCCAACCGCGGGAGCCATGGCGGTCGGCTGTAGAAAACCATTGGTAGCTTTTAACATTGATTTGAACAGCAATGAAAAAAACAAAGTTTTAAAGATTTCCCGAAAAATCCGCTTTAGCGGCGGGGGATACCGGTTCATTCAGGCCGGAGCGGCCAGATTGGCTGATCGGGGCTTATGCCAATTGACCATGAACCTGACCGATTACGAACAAACCGCGCTGTATCAAGCTTTGGAAGCGACCATCATGGAAGCCAAACGTTATAATATGGAAGTAATCGCCACGGAAATCGTGGGCTTGGTTTCCAAACATTGCCTAATCAACTCGCTGAAATATTACTTGAAACTTGACGATTCCGCCCAAGTCAATTGGTCGCTTGAAGAGATCACCGAGCTGGCGATCAAGCATTTTAAATTACGGGATTTCACCGTTAAAAAACTGATTGAGTATTATGTTTAAACGCTTGGTTTTTTGTCATACAATAATATTCTTTAATTGAAAAAAGAACCGAAATTTGATATAATATACCTAAATATCAAGGAGAAATGCATGTATCAAAGATTTAAGGCCGGGCTATTCAATCCCGCGGACGCGGCGAGATTTCAAAACGACAAGAAAATAATCACCTGCTTATTTTTCTTGCTTTTAGTTTTGATCTCGGTTGTTCCGGGAATCATTGCCATCAAGCGGGGCTCGGGAGGGCTGGACTATTCGGACCGAACCGTCATCCGTCAGGCCTTTGTTGATCATGACGTTCCTTTCTCCATTGTCAATTATCAGCTGGGTCGGACTTCTGGGACCGCCTCGGACTTTGTCATTGATGTGACTTACGCCTTGCAAGCCGTCTTTACCGAAGAACTCGGGAATCTTTCCGAGGTCAACCCGCTGGACACTTTCACAAAAATCATTTTTGATCCGACCGGTGTTTATTTTCAACAATCCATGTTGCGAATCTCGCTGTTTACTTATGATGAATACCCCGAGCTTCAAAATTTGGATTTCTCGGGAGCCGCATCGGATGATCCGGATTTCTGGGCGGTGATCTTTCCGATCATCGATGAACAAATCGAGAATTATGCGTCGGTGAGCATGGCTACCGAGATCATTTCTCTGGTCTTGTATGAAATATTCATTCTGGTGTTCTTAAGTTTTACCGTGGCCATTTTTCAAATGATGTCTTTATCGGGATACCTGAAATTTGGTAAAGTCTGGCAAGTCATGGTTTATGTCATGGTCCCGTTCGTCATGGGCCAATTGTTTGATGAACTATTCGCGTTGGGATTTTTGTCCTACATCGGCATCGCCATCACGATTTTCCATGCCAACCGCCTGACGCAAGTCATGATGCAAAAAAAGGAGTAGACTCATATGTTCTATAATCATCTTGAAATTGAAAAAAAATGGCAAAAATATTGGGAGGAACACAAAACCTTCAAGACCGGGAAAGACCTAACCAAGCCAAAGTACTACGTTTTGGATATGTTCCCTTATCCGAGCGGGGCCGGACTGCATGTTGGTCATCCGGAAGGTTACACGGCTTCGGACATCATTGCAAGAATGAAACGGATGCAAGGATCCAACGTTCTGCACCCGATGGGTTGGGATGCTTTCGGGCTTCCTTCCGAACAATACGCAATTGCGACCGGCCGCGATCCTCGCGATTTCACAATGGAAAACATCAAAACGTTCAAACATCAGCTGAGCATTCTCGGGCTCTCTTTTGATTGGGACCGGGAACTGGCCACTTGCGACCCGAAATATTATAAATGGACGCAATGGATCTTTACGAAACTTTATGAAAAAGGACTGGCCGAGATCCGCAATATCGACGTCAATTGGTGCGAGGGCCTCGGTACCGTTTTGGCCAACGAAGAAGTACTGAACATTGAAGGCAAAATGGTCAGCGAACGGGGAAGTTATCCGGTGGTAAAGAAACCGATGAAGCAATGGGTTTTGAAGATCACCGAATACGCCGAGAGGCTGCTTTCCGGACTTGATGGTCTGGATTGGCCGGATTCGATCAAAGAAATGCAAAAGAACTGGATCGGGAAGAGCGCCGGGGCCGAAGTGACTTTCAAAGTCGCGGATTCGGATCGCAGTTTCGTCGTTTTCACTACTCGTTCGGATACTTTGTTCGGAGCAACTTATTGCGTTTTGTCTCCGGAACATGAGTTGGTAGAGGTTATTACTTCCAAAGAAAGACAGAAAGAAGTTCAGGACTATGTCGTTTACGCGAAATCGCGCAGCGATCTTGACCGAACCGATTTGAATAAAGAAAAAACCGGGGTTTTCACCGGCGCTTACGCCATCAACCCCGCCAATCAGAAGAAGGTCCCGATTTGGATCGCGGATTATGTTCTGAACAGCTACGGAACCGGAGCCATCATGGCCGTTCCCGGCCATGACGAACGCGACTTTGAATTTGCGAAGAAATTTGGTTTGGACATTGTAGCGGTTCTGGACGCGGACATCAGCGAAGCGGCCTTCACCGGCGATGCTTTGCACATCAATTCCGGGTTCCTAAACGGACTGGGCAAACCAGGTGCCATCGATGCCATGAATGCTTGGCTGGAAAAGCAAGGCTTGGGAAAAAGAAGCGTCAATTACAAACTTCGGGACTGGGTTTTCAGCCGTCAGCGTTTTTGGGGCGAACCATTCCCGGTCATCCTCTGGGATGACGGGAAAATTGAAGTTCTGGGGCTTGATTCGCTTCCGCTTCAGCTTCCGAAAGTTGACCGCATCACTCCAAGCAAGACCGGCGAGTCGCCGCTTGTGAATGCTAAAGACTGGGTGAACGTGGTGCGGGCGGACGGCGTCAAGGGCCACCGCGAGACCAACACCATGCCTCAATGGGCCGGAAGCTGCTGGTATTACATCGGTTATGTTCTCCGCGAGCAGAATGAATTTTTGGATTTCTCGAAACCGGAAGTTCAGGATCTGGTTAATTATTGGCTGCCAGTCGATTTGTATATCGGCGGAACCGAACACGCGGTACTCCATCTGCTTTATGCGCGATTCTGGCATCAAGTGTTGTTTGACCTCGGGATCCTCAAGAGTCCCGAACCTTTCCAAAAACTGTTCAACCAAGGCATGATCCTTGGGGAAGACGGCGAGAAGATGTCCAAATCTCGCGGCAATGTCATCAACCCGGATGAGATCGTCGAGGAATACGGAGCCGATACCCTGAGATTGTACGAAATGTTCATGGGACCTTTGGAATCCGTCAAACCATGGTCGACTGCCGGGGTGGAAGGACCGCATCGTTTCTTGGAACGGGTTTACCGTTTCTATACGGAGGTTGCCAACTTCGATCCGACCAATCTGACTTTGGAGAAAATTTATCACCAAACCGTCAAAAAGGTGACCGAAGATTACCAGAACCTGCGTTTCAATACCGCCATCAGCCAAATGATGATTTTCATCAATGAATGTTATAAGAACAACAATGTTCCGCTGGAATATCTGGAAGGGTTCTTGCAACTGCTCAACCCGATCGCTCCGCACATTACCGAAGAACTTTACCAACAGGTTTTGAATCGCCGGGAATCCATTTCTTTCAGCCAATGGCCGGCTTTTGACGAGGAGAAGACTAAAGAGAATTTACTGACCGTCGTTCTTCAGGTCAATGGCAAGATCCGGGACAAAGTGGACGTTTCCGCGGACGTTTCCGATGATGAACTGAAAAAGCTAGCTTTGGAAAATGAAAAGATCAAGAATTGCATAAATGGGGCAACGATCCGAAAAATCATCATTGTTCCGAAAAAAATCGTTAACATCGTCATCTAAAAAAACCAGGAGCAAATTCCTGAGTTTGAAAGGCCGGGCCTAAAAGTGAACTGAACCCAAATAGTTGGACAAAATAAAAATAAATAACAAGCTGTATAAAAGCGCGGTTTGTTCATGATGAAATTCCAAGGTATGATTTCCTGTATTCGTTGGGGGTCATACCTTTTAATTTTAACGATATTCTTTCATTACCGTAATAATCCAAATAATCTTTGAGTTTAATGATAAAGGCCTCAACCGATTTAAATTTCTCCAGATTATAAAATTCCGATTTTACTATTCCAAAGAAGTTCTCAGCTAACGAATTATCATAGCAATTGCCTTTTCGAGACATAGACTGGGTTATCTCGTTTTCCTTCAGGATCCCCTGAATTTTGGTATGCTTGTAATGCCAGCCTTGATCTGAGTGAAAGATTATGCCTTTTCCTTTTGGCTGGTGTTTTTCAATCGCATCCTCAAGCATCATGACAACTGGATTTAAGTTGGGATTAAGGGATATTTGATACGATACGATCGTTTTATCATGAATATCTAAGAGTGGCGATAAATATACTTTAGTTCCGCACACCTTAAATTCGGTGATGTCAGTGACCCATTTTTGATTGGAAGCGTTAGTGCTGAAGTCCCTTTTATAGTAGGTCTTGTGATTAATTTTATCGACCGTTTTTGTGAGCAGCCGGTTTTTAACGGTTTTTCCCCACTCGCCTTTGTAAGTTTTGTATTTTTTTACTCTTATCTTGCTTGCAAGACCCAATGCCTTCATTAACCTGGAAACCGTTTTGTGATTGATCATAAGCCCGTATTGCCGTCTTAAAGCCATGGTTATGCGCCGATAACCATACCTTCCTTTATGTTGGTGATAAATTTCTTGAACCAGATTCTTTTCCTTTAAATACTTATCTGGACGTTCTAGCCTTGACTTAACATAGTAAAACGTTGATTTTGATATTTGAGCAATTTTTAGAAGAGGAAGGATAGCATAACTTTTTTCTCGCTTTAATTCTAATATCGCTCTTACTTTGATCTCTTTGGTTTCTTTTCCTCTTCTTGAATTAAAGCTGCCATTTTTTTTAAGTAGTCGTTTTCCATTCTTAGTCTTTGGTTTTCCGAAATTAGATCCGCTTCAACCTTAGCGCCAAGTTTAACGGGTCGGCCTTTGGGTTTACCTCCGGGTCTAATGGATCTTCCTCGTCTTTCAATGGATAATCCTTCCATGCCTTCTTCAAGATATATTCTTTCCCATTTATAAAACACCGAGGATGAAATGTTATAAACCCGTTCGGTTTGTGATTTGCCCTGTTCGCGGTTGTACATTACAACTTTCAGTTTAAATTCCGGTGTATAACGATGATTATTTCCGCCTTTTGGTCTTCCCATATAAAAAGCACCCCTTTTAAAATATTATAACATACTAATTTTGTATGTCCAATATTTGGGGTGCAGTTCAAAACCACAGGGCTTTTTTATGCAATTTTTTATAAATCAATGGCCAAAACCACTTCACCGTCATCGATCTCTCCGGTTCTTTTAAAGCCTTCTTCTTCGTACATCTTGATGGCGATGTCGTTTTGAGGAACCGCGCTTGTGTAAAAGCGAATATGTCCGTGACGTTCTCTCATCATTTCCAAAAGTATTTTCAGGGCGGCTCGCCCATAACCTTTCTTTTGATGCCTGTGATCGACCATCAGCCGGCACATTCCCCAAGTATCGTCATCGGGATCATAGTCATACATGACGAAGCCGACCATGACATCATCGGCGTAAATTCCGCTTGGAAATTCATTGGCTTCATAAAAAGACTGGAGAACGGAATAAGCGTTCGAAGCCACAAAATGGGTCTGTTCTTCGGTAACCTTCAGTTTGGCGCATGCTTCCCAATTGCTTTTGTCAATCGGGACTAATTTTATGTTCATGTTGCTCTCCTTAAAAATGTATCATCGGGATTCATCAAACGGTAATGGTGAACCGGTAAATGGTAAGAACTCGATCATCCTCGTCATAAGCCAAAAACAAGCATTCATAGGTGTTTCCCCAGTCCGGGAAAATGTTGTATTCCCCCGTACTAATATTGTAAACCATGAAATTAGAACCGGTTTCCAAAAGCTCCTCGGCTCCGAGCGGGACCATGGCCGCACCCAGTTGGTTAAGGCCGGTTTCCCAAAGCGCGCTGTGGCTGATTCGGGATTCAAAATCGGCTATTTCCTCCGCATCCTCAAAAGAAACTTCAATGATCATTGTTACGTCAATGTTGTCTTTTTCATATCCAAAATTTCCGCCGATTTGAAAATTTTCAACAAAACGCGAAGCTGGAAAGTTAAAAGAAACGGCTTGTTCAACATCAACCACTTCGGCGGTGCCAAGCCCCTGGATTTTGGTTACAAAAGTTGGCAATAAAGCGGTTATCGCAATCCATAGACAAGCAAACCCTCCCACCAAAATGGTGGCAATCGGAAATCCCAGCACGTTTTTCTTTAGCGCGTAAATCGAAAACCCCATTGCGCAGATCGGGATGATAATGATGAAAATGACTCCCCAGAAATTTGGGAAAAAGGTTTCGGAAATAATGGCGGTTACAACCGCGATGATGATTGCAAGCGGGATCGAAGCAATGGCCGCGATCAAGGCAAGGACCGATAATTTTTTAATTCGTTGGTTTTGGTCCGTGTTTTCAGACATTTGGTTTCCCCTTCCTATCCCTGAATGTTTTTAAAAACTCAAGATTTATTCATTCCAAATCAGATTGGCTTGGCAATAAGCCATCCAATCAGCGTGCCAAGCAGCCGAAGCCGACGAAGAACATTGAAAACTGATGGTCTGGGTTGTGGACCAATTTAAAAAAGCGGATGCACCGACGGCTGAGACCGTAGCCGGAACCGTCAAATTTACCAGAGAAAGGCAATCGGAGAAAGCATAGTCTCCTATTTGGGTCAAACCGCCCGGAAGAGACAAACTGCCAAGAGCATCACAACCCCCGAAAACGGAATTGCCAATGATGGTAACGTTCTCCGGAATGGAAACCGAGATCAGGTTTTTGCAATCGTTAAAACAAAAACTCGGGATTTCGGTGATTCGCGCTCCCAAATTTACCTCGGCCAAAGCCGCGTTTTCGAAAGCCTTCATGGCAATTCGGTTCACCGAATCTGGAACAATGAAAGAGGTTTCCGTTTTTCCTGCCGGGTAACAAAAGAGTACGGACCGATCCCAACCATACAAAACGCCGTCAACCACTTCGTAAGTTCCATTTGGAGCCCGGAATGAAATTGTTTTAAGATTTTTACAATGGGAAAAGGCTCCTTCTCCCAAATAAGACAAGCCCGAAGGTAATACAATCTCTTCCAAAGCCCACATGTTTCCGAATGCGAATTGTCCAATCGACGAAACGGTTTCCGGAATCAATATATTTCTGACGCTTACACAACCGCTAAAAGCGGAAAAACCGATGGAAGAAACTTCTTTTACTCCATGGATTCCGTCATCGAACTTGCTTGGGATGATTATTTCTTCGAGGTGGAATCGCTCAAAACCTCCTAGTCCGTCATCCAGTTGCACGACGTAGTAATCAAACATCTCGCTATAAGTGAAACTAAGCCCTTCCGAATGAGAAAATTCAGTCGATGCTTCCCATTTCGGGTATAAATCAAGATCGCAGAATATACCATCAAAACTGGTGAATTTGGTGCAATCCGTCCCGATTCCAGCGTACCAACCCAAAAACCGGTATCCGGATCGGGTTGGAATCGGAAGGTCGATTGTTGAGCCGCTTTGGACCAAAGCATCCGGGATCTGGTCGTTCATGTCTTGAAAAGTAACTGTAAATACTTGAAGGGTTTCCACCGAAACACCGGTATCGGTTTCACCGATCCACCAATGACCGTTTTCTCCAATGAAAGGCGTTTCGCCATCTTGCCCGTTAAGCCCGTTTTCACCGTTCTGACCTTCGAGAATCGCATAAAATTCCGCTTCGGTGCCAATATAACCGGCCTCCACGGCCAGAACGTACAAATCCATGGTTTGCAATTTTGGTTCGTTGCAACCCACGAAAACGAACAACAAAATGAAGGAACAAATAATTGAAAAGATTTTTTTCACGTTGCCATCCCCTTTTTAATCGTTATTTGCTCAGATGTTTGGAAACAACAATGGCTGCTTCCTCAAACAACTTAACATCTTTTTCTTGAAATCGGTTCAGTTTAGCGCTGTCAATGTCCAATACCCCGTATAGTTTTTGGTTTACAAATAACGGAACGACGACTTCGGATCTTGAGGCTTCATCACAGGCAATGTGGCCCGGGAATTTGTTAACATCGGGGACAACGATCGTTTTTCCGGTCTTGGCGCTGCTGCCGCAAACCCCTTTTCCGACCTCGATGACATTGCAGGCGACTTTTCCCTGAAACGGACCCAAATAAAGTTTATCTTGTTTCAAGACATAAAAACCGACCCAGTTGATATCTTCGGTCATTTGCTTTATCAGCGCGGAAGCATTGGCCAGAATGGACATTTCAAAGCTGTCCCCGGTCAACAAGTCATCCAAGTATTGATTCAATTTTTCGTTTGGTTCGTGCATGCTTTACGTCTCCTTTCCATAATGATAACAAAATTCATGGCGTTTTACCATCAAAACCACGAAATAATGAAAAAGTTATTTTCATAAACCGAGAAATAAGGTATAATATGATGGTAATAGATAACCCTCATCCCGAAGGAGAAAACCATGATATATTTTGATTACGGAGCCACAACTCCGATCGACGAACAGGTTCTGGATGCTTACATCCGAACCCAAAAACTATTTTTTGCGAATACATCCTCCGCTCACAAACTTGGGCAGGAAGCCAACCGCATGCTTGAAAAAGCCAGCCAGGAAATTTTGGAGACCTTCGGCCTCAAAAACCACCGTTTGGTATATACCAGCAACGCCACCGAAGCCAACAACCTCGGACTTCTCGGCGTGGCTCATCAATATCCTTTGGACGGAAAAACGAAATGGCGCCTGATCACTTCGAAAATCGAGCATCCGTCCGTTTTTGAAGTCTTCAGACAATTGGAAGCCGAAGGCTACGATGTCATTTATCTTGATGTGGATTCTCAAGGCGTGATCAAACTGGATCAGCTGCGATCGGCCATGAACAAACAAACGGTTTTGGTTTCGGTGATGTGGGTGAACAACATCGTCGGATCGATCCAGCCCATTTCCGAAATCATTGAAATCATGAAAGACTTTCCGAAAGCCGCTTTGCACATGGACGCCGTTCAGGGTTTGTGTAAAGTCGTTCCTGATTTTGATCTGAATGACATCGATCTTTTCTCGTTTTCCACGCACAAGATCTACGGACCGAAAGGCATCGGCTTTTTGTGCTATCGGAACACTCTGGAACTTTCCAAACGATTGTTTGGTTCTTCCGCCCAATTCGGAATCAAACCGGGAACTCTCGATCTGGCTTTGGCCGTGGCTACATGCAAAGCCGTCAAGATTTATTTTCCGGCCGCGAAAGCTCATTCGGAGCAGGTTCGTAAACTCAATTTGCATCTTCGCGAAGGACTTAAAAACCTTCCCGGGATATATATCAACAGTTCTCTGAAAGGCACCCCGTATATTTGCAGTCTTTCCATTCCCGACATCAACAGCGAGACGGTCTTACATGGCTTGGAAGCCGACGAGATCTATGTCTCCAGCGGTTCGGCTTGCTCATCGAAACAAAAGAAACCGGAAAAAACGGTGTTCGCGATGACGGATTCGCTGCCGCTGTCCACTTCCACGATCCGCATCAGTCTATCCCACCTTACGACTTTGGAAGAAATAGGCAAACTGATCGCGGCTTTGGGGAGGGTCTGCCATGTATGACGTCATTCTGATTACTTATGGAGAAATGACGCTCAAAAAAAGCAATTACAAAGAGTTTCTCAATAAGGTCAATCAAAACATCATCAGCAAATGCAAAGTATTTCCGAAGATCGAGTTCAAGCATTCTTCCTACCGTTTTTACATTGAACTAAACGGCGAAGATTGGGAACCGATTGTCAAAATATTGAATACCGTGGTCGGCTTGCATTCATACAGCCTGTGCAAACGGGTGCATCCGAATTTCGACGAGATCGCGAAAGCCGGGATCGAAATGCTTCGGGAGGAAACTTGGGCCAAGACCTTCAAAGTCGAAAGCCATCGCGGAGACAAAACTTCCCCCGCCACTTCCATCGAAATATCCCAGGAAGTCGCCAAACGGGTGCTTCCGAACCTGACCGTCCTGAAAGTGGATGTTCATAAACCGGACATTGTCCTTTCGATCGATCTGCGCACCGAAGGAACATATGTATTCGTTAAAGAACTGCCGGGATTGGGCGGATATCCGAGCGGGATCGCGGGAACGGGTTTGCTCATGATCTCCGGCGGGATCGACAGTCCGGTGGCAGGATTCTTGGCCATCCGAAAAGGCATCAACGTTTATGCCCTGCATTTTGCCTCCCCTCCTTACACCAGTGACATGGCCCTTCAAAAAGTAATTGATCTGACGCAATCCATGGCGCGTTACACCGTTAACGGCAGAATGAAACTCTTGGTGGTTCCTTTTACCAAGATCCAGGAAGCCATTCATGAATCGGCGGACATTGAATACATGATCACAATCATGCGCCGCCAGATGTATAAGGTCGCCCATCAGATCTGTTTGGACAAAAACATTGATGTCATCATCAACGGGGAAAGCATCGGCCAGGTGGCTTCGCAGACCCTCGAAAGCATGCGCGTCATCAATGAAGTGACCAACATCCCGATCATTCGGCCGTTGGCTACTTATGACAAAGACGAAATCATCAAATTATCCAAAAAAATCGACACCTATGACATCTCGATACGGCCTTACGAAGATTGCTGCACGATCTTTGTTCCGGAACACCCGGTCATCCGGCCGAAACTGGTCCGGGTGAAAGAGGAAGAAGACAAATGCCATTTGGAAGGATTGGTTTCGGAAGCCGTTGCCAATACCAAAGAGATCGAACTGAGCTGCTTTAAAAACTATTCGGTGTTCGCCCAAAGCGACGAAGCCAAATATGAAATATGAAGAAGAAAAACAAGGAGTTTTTATGGAAAAGAACAACAAAGAAACGATAAAGGAAGAAACAAAGAAGCAAACGGAACCAAAGGAAAATTTGGAAGCGCGTGCTGAAGCAGATACCGCCGAGGAGGCCAATTTGGAAGAAAATGAGGAAGTGGAAATCGCTTCGGAAGAAGATACCGAAGAAGTTGGGAAGATCAAAGCCCAGATTTTTGGGATCGAAGTTCGCATGCAAGAAATCGATGCCATCCTGGAAAGATATGAAGACGACTATTTCCAAAAACAGCAGAGTCAGCCCGAAGAACCGGTTAAGGAAGATGAGAAGATCAGCGCTTTAAAAGCCGAATACAAAGAACTGGCCAAAGCCCGAAAAGAGTTACTTAAGGGAAACAAGAAATCCATTTGGGACAACTTCCCGGTCTGGATGGGGTTCTACGCGGTGTTCCAAATCATTTTCTCGTTTTACCTGATCATGACCCAGTTAAGCACTTATTTTGCTTCCTGGTTTTATGCGCTTTTCACCTCGCCAACCGAGTTTTGGTTTTACTTTGCATTATTCGTCATCCCGTTTTTGAGCCTTTTGGCTTCCTTGATCATTCTGCTTTGTACAAAGAATAAAGTTCACAAAAAAATATTTTTGTTCGTATATCTCATTCAAGGAATCGAAACGCTCATGTCGGTCGGAATGCTGATGTACGCGATTTTATCCTAATGAAGAAAATCGAATCGGTTTCCAATCCCTTGATCGCCTCGCTGTATAAGCTTCACGAAAAGAAATACCGCGACGAGACCCGGAAATTCCTGATTGAAGGACACCATTTGGTTGAAGAAGCCAACCGGACTTCCGGATTGGAAATGGTGCTGATCGCCAATGAGAACGATGCCTTTTCCGGCGTCGAAAACATTTTGGTGACCGAAGCGGTCATCAATAAACTGTCGTTTACGAAGACCCCGGCGGGGATCATCGGCGTCTGCTCCTTTTTTGAAGAACCGAAGATCAGCGGGGACCGATTTTTGCTTTTGGATAATGTCCAGGATCCCGGGAATCTGGGAACGCTGGTTCGCAGCGCCCTCGGTTTCGGAATCGACTTGGTCGTTTTGAATTCGCAATCGGTGGACATTTACAATGATAAATTCATCCGTTCCACTCAAGGGTCGATCTTTCAGATCAAGATCTTGAAAGCCGATCTGAACCAGGTGATCCGGGAATTGAAAAATTCCAAAGTGATGATCATCGGAACCAGCATGGGAAAGCATGCCCCCATTTCCGAATTGGTTCCGCCGAAACGTTACGCTCTGCTTTTGGGAAACGAAGGCCAGGGAGTTAGCGAGGATTTGCAAGATTTGGCCGATCAGGTAACATACATACCGATGAGGGAAAAACTGGAGTCGCTCAACGTGGCCGTCGCGGGAAGCATCATCATGTGCTATCTGGGCGGAAATCTCCAAAAGTAAAAGAGTTGCGAAAAAAGAAGCGTCGTGTATAATTAAGATGACAAATAAATTACAAAAGGAGGAACATTATGGACAAGTATGTTTGCGGTGTCTGCGGATACGTTTATGATCCCGAAGAAGGCGATCCATCACAAGGAATTGCCCCAGGAACTCCGTTTGAGGATTTGCCTGAGGACTGGGTTTGCCCGGAATGCGGCGTAAGCAAAGACAATTTTTCGAAGGAATGAACAATTGATGCAAGCTTATCAAATTAAAAACGAAGTGTATTGGGTTGGAGCGATCGATTGGTCGCTCCGTACTTTTCATGGCTATGCCACTGAACGTGGATCGACCTATAATGCTTATTTGATCATTGATGAAAAAATCACCCTCATCGATAATGTGAAAGATCATTTGGGTGAGGAAATGATGGCGAGGATTTCCTCGGTCATCGATCCTTCCAAAATCGATGTCATCATTTCCAATCACGGAGAACCGGATCACAGCGGGAATTTGGTGGCGCTGATGAAAAAGGCCCCGAACGCGAAAGTCTATGCGTCGGCACCCAACGGAATCAAAATTCTGAATGCCATTTACGGAGAACTTCCGATTCTTCCGCTTAAGAACGGGGACGAACTGAACATCGGGAAAAGGACGCTGAAATTCATTCATGCGCCGATGGTTCATTGGCCGGACAGCATGGTCACTTATGATGCCTTTGACCGGATCCTTTTTTCCAATGACGCTTTCGGGCAGCATTTTGCGACTTCCAAACGCTGGGACAGCGATGTGGAGCTGGCAACGGCTTTGTTCGAAGCCAAAAAGTATTATGCGAACATCGTGATCCCGTATTCGGCACAGGCCAACCGGCTTCTTACCGCGGCCAAAACGCTGGATCTGGAAATCATCGCGCCGAGCCACGGGGTCATTTGGAAAGATCATGTGGCGGACATCATCGGCCTTTATGACTATTTGACAACTTCCCAAAAACAAAACAAAGCCGTCGTGGTATATGATACGATGTGGGAAAGCACCTTCAAGATGGCGGTAGCCATCACTGAAGCTTTCAAAGACGCCGGGATCCCGGTCACGTTGTATGATGTGAAAACCACGGAGATCTCGGACATCATGACCGATTTGGCGGATGCGAAATATCTGGGGGTCGGTTCGTCAACGATCAACAACGGCATGCTTTCCCCGATCGTCGGATTTCTGAACTATCTTCATGAAATGGCGCCAACCAAACTTCGGTACATCGCTTTTGGAAGCTATGGCTGGGGCGGTCAGAGCATTCAAATGATCGACGAACAATTGGAATCAATGGGTTATGAAAGACTGGTTCCGAAAATCCGGATCAATTTTGTTCCCAAACCTAATGATTTAAAACAAATCCGCGATTCCATCATGGAAGCGCTAAGTAAAAAATGAACTGATGAACAGCCGGCAAGACGGCTGTTCTTTCTTTTTCCCCGGATTTACTTTTCAAATGAGCTGGATTTTGTTATAATCTAAGCAAAGATCTTTTAGGAATTGGAAAAAGAACATATCTTCAAGAGGAAAATAATGACCAAAACCAAACTCGCCGTCACCAGACTGGATGCGCATATTCAGAAATTAGCGGCCGAATGCTCGCAAAAAACTTTAGCCATCTGGGCTTCGGATTGCGCCAAGCGGGTGCTTCCAAATTTCGAAGAAAAGCATCCCGGCGACGACCGTCCGCGTCAAGCCATTGCCATCGCTTCGGCTTGGGCCCAAGGGAAGGCTAAAATGATGGAAGGACGAATGGCGTCCGTGGCGGCGCATGCAGCGGCGCGAATGGCGGCTTCCGATTCGGCGGCCTGTGCAGCGGCTAGGTCCGCGGGTCAAACGGCGGGGACCTGCCACGCGAAAATGCACGCGGTTGCGGCGGGAAGATATGCGATATCTTCGCTAAGAGACCAATTGGGATTGTCAGACAGCGATGAGATCCTCATACGGGAACGGGAATGGCAGCTGGCCCGATTGCTTGAGATTGTTTCCGAAGAAAACAAAACTGAATAATGATAGGGTCTTAAAAAGGGAAAAGGAAGAAATGGCATAATGGAAATATTGAACGAAAAACGATTTGATTTCATCGATCCCAAAGACAAAGAATTCATTGTAGCATTTGATTCGGAAATGAAAAAACTCGGATATACTTTCGGAAACGCCATTGGCAGCGGTTATTGTTGGGGAAGATACATGATGATCTATCGAAAGGCCGGGGCCAAATCGGCCCAAGTATTTGCGCGTATCTACATCCCCAATCACGGGTTGGTCCTCAGGCTGTTTCTGAATCAAATCGACGAACATCGCGAATATATCGGAAAGGCTCCGGATTTCATCAAAGACGTTTTTGTTGGGGAAGCCGCGGATTGTAAACATTGCCGGCCGGATGTGAACGGAACGTGCCGCTTTCGGAAATCCTATACCATTGATGGCCGCAAGATCGATAAATGCAACGGCATTACTTTCGAATTCCGAAAGCCGACGATCGCGAAGCTGGATGCATACATCAAATTGTTTTTGGAGTTCTTTCCAAAAAGGGGTAAACGGGGGACCGTTTAACCGAGGAGGAAAAACAAGTGATCCGAAAAATGCAAAAAAACGATGATGTTCTGAAGACGGCGGAGCTGATCTACGGAACCGATGATTTCATTTTCCCGTTTTTGTTTGGGAAGAAAGAAAAAGCGATCTGGAAGTTATCCAAATTGGTTTCTTTGGAGAATAATGCTTTTTCATACAACCGGATCATCGTTGATTCCGAACGGGACCTCATTCGGGGGATCCTCATCGAAAACGATCAAAAGCACAATCGTTTGGAGACCCGGGATTTTCTGAAAACTTTTGGGTTCTGGTCCTTGGTTCGTTTGTTTTTTGGCCAAATTTTGCTGTTTCCTATTTTGTCCCATAAACAAAGCGAAGGAAGATATATTCAAAACGTCAGCGTCGATCCCCGGTTTCGGGGCTTGGGCATCGGCACGGCTTTGGTGAAAACGGCCATCGCCCGGGCGGACGCAGACAAAGCAACGGGATTATTTTTGGATGTATCCAAAAAAAACGAAGGGGCTTTGAAACTGTATAAAAAACTCGGTTTTGAAATTGTAAAGAAAAGACGGATCTGGGGTTTGTTCTTTGCGACTTTTCTGATGAAAAAGAACCTTAATCATTGATAAAACAAACGACAAAAAAGAAAATGGAAGGATAGCTTTTAGTTATGAAACTGCTGATCATCCGCCACGGCGAATCCGAAGCCGACATTCTAAAAGTTCATGAAGGAAGAGCCGATTTCTCTTTGACCGAAAAAGGGCGAAGGCAAGCCCAAAAAATGAGCGAATGGGTTTCTTCAAATTTTCAAATAGACAAAATTTATTGCAGCCCCATGGCGAGGACCAGACAAACAGCCGTTTTTCTAAAAGAAAAGACGGGATTGGAACCGCATTTTGAAGATGACCTCATGGAGTTCAACAACGGTCTTCTGAAAGGACTGCCGTTTGATGTGGCTTTGGTGAAATATCCGCCGGTTCAAAACCTTCCCATCGACCAATCGGTTTACGAAATGGAATCGCTTAAAGAATTCCGAGCCCGGGCGGAAGGAATCTTAAACCGGATCATTTCCGAAAACGACCCCCGTTCTACCGTGGCCGTCATCACTCACGGGGGAATGATCGTTCAGCTTTATCATTGTTTTCTCGGGCTTCCGATCGGATTCCATCCGGTCTTCACGACCGGCGATACCGGGATCCATTGTTGGAAGATCGAAGGAAACACCCGCCGGATCGAATTTTCCAACCGGGAAACGCACCTCAAAAAATGAAAGAAGAAACCGGCCGGTTCCTTCTTTTTTTATCGGAAATGTGGTTTAGATAACGGCGGAAAAACTCTCGGAATTCCGATTTTTTCTGAAAAACTTTCATTGAAAATCAAATGGACAAGCCCTCCCCCCTATGATAGAATACAATTATCAAAGATGGATCGCGGTGATGAGGGATGGTTGTTTTTTGCATCGATTTAAAAAGCTTTTATGCCTCTGTCGAATGCTCGCTTCGAGGATTGGACCCTTTTTCGGTTGATCTGGTCGTCGCAGACAAAGAGCGGGGAAGCGGATCGATCGTTTTGGCGGTCACCCCGCATCTCAAAAAAATGGGCGTCCAGTCCCGGTGCCGGATCTTTGATCTTCCCAAAAACGTAGACATCATCTATGCAAAACCGCGAATGAAACGGTACATTGAATTTTCGTGCCTGATTTATGACATTTATTTGCAATACGTGTCGGAGGAAGACGTTCATGTCTACAGCGTCGACGAAGCCTTTCTCGATCTGACCACTTATCTGAAATATTACCAAGTGCCGGCCGAAGAAATCGCCGCCAGGATCATCAAAGACATCTTTTTGAAAACCAAAATAACCGCCACCTGCGGCATCGGGGACAATATGTTTTTGGCCAAAGTCGCGCTGGACTGTCTAGCAAAGAAAAGCCCGACGAACATTGCTTATCTGAACTCCGAGACTTTCAAAGAAAAACTTTGGGATCTGCGGCCGATCAGCGAGATTTGGGGGGTCGGTTTCCGAACCGAAAAGCGATTGGCAAAGATGGGGATCTACTGTTTGCGCGATTTAGCCAATCATCCGGTCGAAAAGTTGGAGAAACAATTCGGGATCGTCGGAAGAGAGCTTCATGACCATGCCTTGGGCATTGAGAAAACCACGGTGGCGGAAGCCCGGAATTACATTCCCGAAAGCACTTCTTTCGGACACGGACAATCGCTTTACGAAGATTACAACAAAGAAGACCTGAAGATCGTTTTGACCGAAATGATCGATGAACTGGTCACCGAACTGATCACCAAAAAACGCTGCTGCCAATTGATCGGCCTAGGGATCGGGTACTCCAAAGCTTCGGGCGGAGGTTTTTTCCGTCAGCTGACTTTCGATTGCAAGACCAATAGCCGAAAAAAGATCCTGGACGGATTCTTCAGCCTGTATGAAAACAATGTTGGGGACTTTCCGATCCGAAGCCTCGCGGTTCGGGTGGGCCAGCTGTCGAACGAAGATTTTACCCAGGGTGACATTTTCACGGATGCGGAAGAATCCAAAAAAGAGCATGACTTGTTTCAGGCCATCGGAGAAATCAAGAACCGCTACGGAAAAGATGCGGTCACGATGGCGGCGAGCAAATCCCAAAAAGGGACGCTCATCAAAAGAAGCAAACTGATCGGAGGACACAATGCCGAGTAATGACGAAAAAGGACGAAAAGGAAAATGGCAGCCGTTTGACGGGCTCGAGGGTTACAAGAAATCCATTCGAAACGTGGTTACCGAACGCGGGAAAATTCCCAAGCCGGTTCTTCTTCCCGACGAACTCGAAATTTTGAATGAAAAACTTAATCTGGCCATCAGCCAAAACGCCGAAGTTACCGTTTCTTATTATCAAAGCGGATACATCCGGTCGGTCTTCGGAAGGATCTCCAAAGTTGATGCGATTAACAAAGAGATCGTCATCGGCACCGAAAGAATCAAAATAACCATGATCACGAAGATCAGCGGCGAAAGCATTTGAGTGGCGGTAATTCCTAGGTTTGATATAATGTAATGGTAAAGACTTACATTATAAGGAGATCAAAAAAATGAAAAAAGAATTTATCGACATATTAAAAAACCGGCGCAGCCTTTATGCGCTAAGCAAGGAATCAACGATCAGCGATGATGAGATCGTGGACCTCGTCAAAGACGCCCTCTTGCATACTCCGTCGGCTTTCAATTCGCAATCCGGGCGGGCGGTGGTCTTGTTTGGGAAAGAACATGACGTCCTTTGGGACATCGTCACCGAAGAACTTCGCAAACTGGTTCCCGCCGACCGCTTTTCTCCGACCTTGGAAAAAATGAAAATGTTCAAAACTTCGCACGGCACCATTCTGTTCTTTGAAGATCAAGACGTCATCAAAGACCTGCAGACCCGGTTTCCGAAGTACAAAGACGTTTTTCCGGTTTGGTCCTATGAAGGAGCAGGAATGCTCAATTTCACCATTTGGACGGCTTTGGCCGAAAAAGGGTTGGGAGCGTCTTTGCAACATTACAATCCGATCATCGATGAAGCGGTCGCCAAACATTTCCGTCTGCCTTTGAGTTGGAAATTGATTGCCCAGATGCCATTCGGGGTTCCGGTCGCTAAACCTGAAGCCAAAACCTTTCTTCCGGTTGAAGGAAGAATAAAGGTCTTTGGAAAATAATTTCAAAAGACTGACGAAAAAACGTCAGTCTTTTTTGATTTCGGGGTATGCTTTTCGAAAGAAATTTGGTATAATTGTTAATATCAGGAAAAAGCATGAAAACAAAAAATGGAAAATCAATCATATTCGCCGTTTTGGCTGCGGCTCTCTACGGGATCAATTCCCCGATCTCCAAACTGCTGCTCGCGGAGATCTCGCCGACCTTAATGGCATCGCTTCTTTATTTCGGAGCCGGGATCGGAATGCTGGCCATCTGGCTGCTAAAAAAAAGAAATCTCCAGACCGAACATTTGGAAAAGAAACAATGGCCTTACATATTGGGAATGATCCTGTTGGATGTCATTGCTCCCATCTGTCTGATGATCGGACTGCAAAAGACGACCGCCGCCAACGCCTCGCTTTTGAACAATTTCGAGATCGTGGCCACCGCCCTCATTTCCATGGTCTTTTTTAAAGAGATCCTAAGCAAACGGCTTTGGATCGCCATTGCGGTCATTTCCGTGGCCAGTTTTCTGCTTTCGTTTGAAGACTTAAGCAGTTTGCAATTTTCGCTCGGCTCCCTTTTTGTGCTTTTGGCCGCGGTGAGCTGGGGTTTGGAAAACAACTGCACCCGGGTCTTATCAAAAAAGGATCCGTTTGAAATTGTCATCATCAAAGGCTTGGCTTCCGGAACCGGAGCGCTGATCGTCGCCTTGATCGTCGGGATCGGACCCATCAAAATATCGTACCTGCTGTGGGCCTTATTATTGGGATTTGTAGCCTACGGACTGAGCATCTTCTTTTATGTTCGGGCCCAAAGAGAATTGGGGGCCGCCAAAACCAGCGCTTTCTATGCCTTTGCGCCTTTCATTGGCGCGGGGTTGTCCTTCCTCATTTTCCGAAATTCCCCAACCGTCATTTACATCAGCGCGCTGATTTTGATGATCATCGGCGCTTACCTGACGGCAACCGATTATCAGCACCGGCATTTACTTGACATCATTTTCAAATCTACCAAAAACCATAAGGAGTAAAAAATAATGAAAAGAATCGTTTTGGCCGGAGGCTGCTTCTGGGGCGTCGAAGCCTATTACAAGCAGCTGAAGGGGGTCCTCGACACCAACGTCGGATATACCAACGGAAACATAGACAAACCAAAGTACAAAGATTTGAAAGAACACCGGGCCACGCACGCCGAAGCGGTGGAGATCTTCTACGACGAAAACGTCATCACGCTCACTCAGCTTCTGGATCACATGTTTAGGTTCATTGATCCGCTCAGTTTCAACAAGCAGGGCGAGGATGAAGGGATCCAATACCGAACCGGGGTCTATTACCAAACCGAGGAAGACCGGATCACGATCGAAAACTTCATGCTTCGAAAAAAACTGAAATTCGGCGGCTTCATCGCCGTGGAAGTCAAACCCGAAACGGGGTTCTGGCTGGCGGAAGAATATCATCAGGATTATTTGGACAAAAAACCGAACGGGTATTGCCATGTCAATTTTGGCGTGATCAAACCGGCGGAAAAGAAATAAGACAAAATCTTAGGAGAAGAAAGATATGATTCATAAGAAATGGCCATTGTTGTTGATTTTGGGGCTGGTGTTTTTCAGTTCCGGATTGTCAGGCTGCGAAAAAGAGCCGGATGACGACCCGGATGACGATGATCCGATCGTCACGCCGCCGACGCTCAGTCTCGCGGCTGCCGTTTTCACTTTGGAATTCGGAGGAACCGCCACCATTGTTCCGACCATCGGAAATACCACCGAAGTTCTGGAAGTGGCTTACGCCATCGCCGACCCAACCGTCATAAGCATTGAAGGCAATGTCATCACCGCCCTAAAAACCGGGACGACCGCCGTCACCGCATCGCTCGTTGGACATCCGGACATTACCGTTGCCATGAGCGTCACCGTCAAAACCTTCCCGCTGGCCATCTCCGGCGAATCGGAAGTATATGTTGACGAAACGCTCACTTTAGGGGCGTTTGATCGCAATAACCCGCAATCCGCCGTCGTGTTCTGGGAATCCAATGACATCGGGATCGCCACCGTCAATCAAAGCGGCGTGGTCACCGGCGTATCCGAAGGAGTGGTCATCATTAAAATCTCATCGTTCATCACCAATCACACTTTAGAAAAAGAAATCACCGTTTTGGTTCCGGATGCTACTGGGATCGAACTGAATACGCAAACGGCCGGACCGTTCAAGAGCTTCAGCCAAATCGTTTTGGAAGCGCATGTTTTTCCGTCCGGAGCGGGTCAGGAAGTCATCTGGTCCAGCGAAAATGAAGAAATAGCCACCGTTGACGCTACTGGAAAAGTAACGCTATTGAGATCGGGGACAGTCATCATCAACGCCGCTGCTGCTTCAAACAGCCAGATCAAAGGGGACATTTCTCTTTCCGTCGAACCGGATCCGATCGCCCTTTTGCGAAGCCTGAACGTTGATAACCCGATCGTTCAGTATGTCACGACTTACGGAAACACCGAGTTGCAACAATGGGTCAAAGGCAGCGTTTCGGAATATTACCCGGGCTCACTGAATCTGAAAGTGAATCTGATGCCGGTCGGAACCAATCTGATCGCCAAATTCACTTACCCAGCCGGTCCCAACATTTACTCGGGAACTTATTTTACCGCCGCAATCGCTGATCTCATCGATGAAAGAGTGACCCGCAGCGGACTGCTTAAAACTTCGATTTCCAACATCATTTATCATGATACCGGAAACAATACCGCCGGAGCCACCGCGGCCATGCACGCCACTTACATCGCCGGCGATGCCAATCGGGATTACCGGGCCCGTTCCTGGCATTATACCGTCGATGATGAGGAAGTCATTCAACATCTTCCGGATAACGAAGTCGGCTGGCAAGGCGATACCGACGCCGCCTACAGCACCACCATCGGCATCGAAACCTGCGTGGACTTCGGAAGCGATTTGTACATGACCTGGCACCGGACCGCCAAACTGATGGCCGGGCTTTTGGCCAAGTATAGCCTGAAAATATCGGCCATCAAACAGCATTATGATTACAGCGGGAAAGATTGTCCGCGAACGCTTCGGCACAGCAATCTTTACGGAAACGCCATTGACCTGATCACCGCCGAATATCTGGTTCTGACCGAGCTGGAGGGATATACCATTGCCTTCACCTCGAACAATCCGGAATACATCAATAATCAGGGACGGATCGTCAATCTTCCGGCCGTGGCCACCCGGGTAAGTTATACCGTCCGGATCACGAACGAAAGCGGTTATGACGCCCAAGTAGTCCTCTATTCGACCTTGCCGGGAAATCCGGTTTAAGACCAAAAAATATTATCAGTTGACAAAACGGCCGTTTAAATGATATAATATCGTCAGATATTGAAAATGAAGGAGTGAGGTTCTCACTCCTTTAAATAATGTTATGGGCCTTTTTTAAAAGTAACGTTATTTTGTTAAAACGCGCCAAGCGCAAACATTGGAGGAAGTCATGATCAGTAAAAGTTTTTTCGAGTCGCTCGAAGCCATCGCCTTTGAAAGAGGGTTCAACGTTGAAGACGTCAAAGAAAAAGTGGAGATTGCCATTTCGGTATCCAGCCGAAACAGCGGATACACCGGTGATATCAAAACCGAGTGGGATTTCGAAAAGAAAAAAATAAAAGTATACGAATACAAGTACGTCGTCGAGGAAGTCGATCCCGAGGGAGTCCGCGGCCAGATCACTTTGGAAGAAGCCTTGGAGATCAAGCCGAAAATCAAAGTGGGAGCTGAGATCAAGACCGAGATCAACATTACCGCTTTCGGACGAAAAGCCGCTTCGGTATTTCGTCAGAGTCTGCTGAGCGGACTGAAAGAACTTGAACGCGAAGAAAGTTTTCAGTTTTTCCAGGAACGGGTCGGCGAAGTCATCACCGCGACCGTCGTCGATTACAGCAACAACTTTGTGACTTTTTCCATTGGCAAGAACTGCCAGGCCAACATGCCGGACAAAGAAGGCCTTCCGAACGAGAGTTTTAACATCGGCGATGAGAAAAAAGTTTACATCACCAAAGTCGAAAAGACCACCAAAGGCCCGAAAGTGTTTTTAACCAGGACCAGCCGCGAGATCGTGAAACGTCTGTTTGAACTGACCATTCCCGAGATCGCCGACGGCTCGATCGAGATCATGGGAATTGCCCGCGAACCGGGCGAGAAAACCAAGATCGGGGTTTTGTCTCTTAAGAACAACCTAGACGCCAAAGGCGCCTGCGTCGGCCAGGGCGGTCTGCGCATTCGCAAGATCAACGAGATGCTGAACAACGAAAAAATCGAAATCTTCACTTGGCGGGACGACCCGGTCAATCTGATCGCGGAAGCCTTGCTGCCGGCCAAATCGCTGGGTGTTTTGACGGATGAAAAAACCAAACAAGCCACCGTCATCGTCAAGGACGATCAGTATTCTCTGGCCATCGGAAAAATGGGCCAAAACGCCCGCCTGGCCGCTTATGCGGTCGGATGGCGCATTGACATCAAGAATCTGACTGATGCGACCGCGGAAGGGATCAATTTCACTTACAACGTCACCAGAAAGTAGGCCGGCCATGAAAGAAAGAAAAATACCGCTGCGCAAATGCGTGGCTACCAATGAACAGCATCCCAAAGGGGAAATGTTTCGGATCGTGCATACCGCCGAAGGAACCATCGTCATCGACCCAAGCGGCAAGATCCGGGGACGCGGCGCTTACCTTTCCAAGAGCAAAGCGGCCGTGACCATGGCCATGAAGAAGAAAATACTGGATCGGCATTTGGAAACGCAGGTTCCCGAAGAGATCTATCAACAACTATTGAAAATTTTGGGTGAAAATATTGAATAACGAAAACAAAAAGAAAATTTTAAGTTTATTGGGATTGGCGCACCGGGCCCGAATGATCATTACCGGCGAAGAAGCGGTTTTGGAAACGCTTCGAGCAAACCAGGCCAAGCTTGTTTTTGTGGCCGGGGATGCATCCGAAAAAACCCTTGATAATTTTAACCGGAAATGTTTTTTCTATCATGTTCCGGTTTGCTTTGAACTGCAAAGCGACGAATTGGCGCAAGCGCTCGGAAAAACGCTATGTAAAATCGTGGCGGTTACCGATCAGGGATTTTTCCAATCGATCCAAGAAAAATTAAACGGAGGTGAAAAAAATGAAGGTTAAAGAAATATTAGAAATTCTGCTGGCATCGGGAGAGAACGTAACCGAGAAATATCTGCTGGGTCTTTTGGACAACATCGGGGTCGTAGCCAATCTCGATACCACGATTGATCCGATGGTCATCAAAAAACTCGGAAAGCGATTCAAGACCGAAATTAAGCCTCTGAAGCCAAAGAAAGAAACCGTTGAAAAACCAGTGGTTGCGGCGGCGCCGGTGGCAATGCCTGAACCAGTCGCGGAAACACAACCGGAACCGGTCGTTGTAAAGGAAGAACCAAAACCAGCGGTTATCGAAACCCCGAAAGAAGTCAAACCGGTTCCGAAAGTTGAAGTTGCGGCCCCGAAAAAAGACTTCCGTCCGCAATCCGGAAAACCAGTTTCAACCGGACCAAAACCGGCCGGAAAACCGTTTGTGAAACCGGAAAGCAAACCAGAAACCCCGGAGATCGCGAAACCCGCGGAATCCGGAAAAGAAGTCGAACTCAATCATGTTTATGATGACAAATACAATGACTTCGAAACCGAATCAAAAGTTTATACCCGAATCAAAAACATCAAGAAGAGCAAAACCACCAACCGCGGCTCGCGTCAAACCAACATCACCGGAAATGACCGCGCCAAGGCCAATGTTTTGGTTTATACTCCCGGAATGACCGTGGCCCAAGTGGCCGACGGACTGGGAGTCCCGGTCGGCGAGATCGTTCGCAAATTGGTCATGCTCGGATATATGATGGCCGCCAATGCCTCGCTGGAAAAAGACGTCATCGAGATCATCGCTGATGAATACCGTTTCACGCTGAAAGAAAAGATTTTGGAAGACATCACCAAATTCGAGGATATCAAGATCGAAGACGACGAAAGTCTTTTGAAACCGCGTCCGGCGATCGTTACCATCATGGGTCACGTTGACCACGGGAAAACCACCCTGCTCGATACCATCCGTCATTCGAAGGTCGTAGCCACCGAAGCCGGCGGCATCACCCAGCACATTGGTGCGTACCAAGTTAAGAAAAACGGAAAACTGATCACTTTCATTGACACTCCGGGACATGCCGCCTTTACAGAAATGCGAGCGCGGGGAGCCAATGCCACCGATATCGTCATTTTGGTCGTTGCGGCCGATGATGGCGTCATGCCTCAAACCAAAGAAGCCATCGACCATGCGCAAGCCGCCAAAGTACCGATCATCGTCGCCATAAACAAAATGGATAAACCGTCCGCCAATCCGGACCGGGTCAAACAAGAACTCAGCGGCTATAATCTGGTTGCCGAGGAATGGGGCGGAAAAACCATTTTCGTTCCGATCTCCGCTCTGACCGGAAAAGGCGTCGACGAACTTTTGGAAATGGTCCTTCTGACCGCCGACATCGAGAATTACCGCGCCAACCCGGACCGTTTGGGTTTTGGTTTGGTCATTGAAGCCAAACTGGACAAAGGCCGCGGGCCGGTGGCCACCCTTCTCGTCAAAAACGGAACCGTCAAGATCGGCGACCCGATTGTCGTTGGAACGACTTACGGAAAGGTCCGCGCCATGCAAGATGAGATGAAATCGACTCTGAAATCGGCGGGCCCATCGAAACCGGTTGAAATCACCGGACTCGTGGATGTGCCTTTGGCGGGAGATCATTTCATGATCTTCGAAGACGAAAAAGTCGCCAAGCTAGTCGCGGAAGAACGCGCTATGCGTACCTATAACAAAGAAATGGGCGTCGGAAAACCGATCTCCCTGGCCAACATCTTCGATGATGCGGAAAACACCAACAAAGAACTTAACCTGATCGTCAAAGCGGACGTTCAGGGTTCGGTCGAAGCCCTGAAAGGCTCGCTGGAAAAAGTATCGGTTGAAGGCGTCAATGTCAACGTCGTTCGGGCCAGCGTCGGAGCGGTCACCGAGACCGACATCAGTTTGGCCATTGCTTCGAAATCGGTCATCATCGCTTTCAACATCCGTCCGGCGGCGAAGATCACCGAATACGCCAAGGAAAAGAACATCGAGATCCGTCTTTACAACATCATCTATAAAGTCTTGGAAGACATCGAAGCGGCCATGAAGGGCATGCTCGAACCAGTCTTCGAGGAAAAAGTTACCGGTCAAGCTGAAGTCCGAAGCATATTCAAAGCTTCCAAGATCGGTACCATCGCCGGCTGTTATGTTACTTCCGGAATGATGATCCGTTCTTCGGACATCCGCCTGATCCGCGATTCCATCGTCATTTATACCGGAAAAATGTCTTCGCTGAAACGTTTCAAAGATGACGTGAAAGAAGTCAAGACCGGCTTTGAATGTGGAATCACCATCGAAAATTACAACGACCTCAAAGAAGGCGACCTCATTGAAGCCTTTGCGATGGAAGAAGTAAAATAGGAGAAAATCATGGGATACAAACAAGAGAGATTGGAAAAAATCATTGAACGCGAACTTGGCAACCTGCTTTTGTCTGAAGTAAAAAACGAACGGCTGAAACTTCTGACGATCACCAAAGTGTCGCTGACCAACGATTTGTCGCTGGCCACCGTCTATTTTACCGTTTTGGGAACTGATTCCCAAAAAGACAAAACCATCGACAGTCTGATGGAGGCGAAAGGCTTTTTCCGCACGGCTCTGAGCAAAGTTCTGGAAATACGCAAGGTTCCGGATCTTCGCTTCAAATATGACGAATCCCTTGAATACGGAAAAAACATCGAAAACATTCTTAAGAATCTGAAATTATAATTACTTTTCTGATCCGATTTTTTGATTTCCAATTTTGAAGCGGAGGACATGAATGGATCCTATCAAAGAGAAACTGCATCAGTTGCCCCAAAAGCCGGGTTGTTATCAAATGTTCAACTCCGACCATGAGATCATTTACGTTGGCAAGGCCAAAAACCTGTTCAACCGCGTGAATTCTTATTTTCGGGGCAGCCATGACGCCAAAACCACGAAGATGGTTTCCAACATCGCCGACTTTGAATATATCATCACCTCGACGGAAACCGAAGCTTTGATCCTGGAAATCAATCTGATCAAGAAACATCTTCCGAAATACAACATTTCCCTGACTGATGACCGGCAGTACCCGTACATTCTTATCTCCGATGACAAAAACCCGAAGATCAGTTATACCCGGGAACTGAACCGGAAAGGACGGCTGTTCGGACCATATCCGAACGCCACTGCGGCCAAAGAGGTCGTAGAGCTGCTCAACCGGATCTACCCGCTGCGAAAATGTAGAATCGTTCCGAAAAAAGAATGCCTCTACTATCACATGGGTCAGTGTTTGGCCCCTTGCATCAACCAAGTTGATCCGAAAGAATATGCATCCATCATCGAAAAGATCACTTCGCTGCTCAAAGGCAATGTCAAGGAACAGCAAAAAGCCCTCGAGACCCGGATGACCGAAGCTTCGGAAAACTTGAATTTTGAAAAAGCGATCGAATACCGAAAACTGATTGAAGATTTCAACACCGTCACCGAAAGACAAAAGATGGAACTGGACGTTGAAGACACCGATGTTTTTGCTTATGTTACCAACGAGGAATACCTAAGCATTCAGGTTTTTCACATCCGCGGACACAAAACCATTGCCCGGAACGGATTTTTGTTTGAGCTGATGGAGAAACCGGAAGAAATGTTCATTAATTTTCTGGCTCAGTTTTACCGGATTCAGAATTATCCGATCCCCAAAGAGATCCTGATCCCCAATGTGGATCATTCATCTTTGGATGAGGAACTGAAGGCCCGAATTACCGTCCCGAAGATCGGACAGAAAAAAGAATATGTCCGCCTGGTTGAAGAAAACGCCCTGGAAAAACTGGACGAACTGATCAGACAGGAAAAACGCAAATACGAGAAGACCTTTGGATCCGTGGTGGAGCTGGGGAAACTTTTGAACATATCTACCCCGCGGCGGATCGAAGCTTTTGATAATTCCAACATTCAGGGAGCATCGAGCGTAAGCGCCATGGTGGCCTTCGCCGACGGACTTCCGGATCGGAAGAACTATCGGAAATACAAAGTAAAAACGGTTGAAGGCGCCAACGACTACGGAACCATGTTTGAAGCCGTGACCCGAAGATTCAAGCATCCGGAACTCAAGTTTCCGGATCTGGTCATCGTTGACGGCGGAAAACCCCAAGTCGGAAGTGCAAAGAGCGCTTTAGACAAACTGGGGATCACGCTTCCCGTTCTGGGACTGGGGAAGGATGACAAGCATCGGACCTCCTATCTTTTTTACCAGGATATAGAGATCTTCATCGATAAAAAAAGCCCGCTGTTCTTCTTTCTGGAAAATCTTCAGGATGAAGTTCACCGGTACGCCATTACCTTCCATCATCTTCTCCATAGCAAAAATACGCTAGCCTCGCGTCTTGATGCCATCAAAGGGGTCGGCAAGGTTCGCAAAAAACAAATCTTCAGCCTGCTCAAAGATGCCGATCAGGATAATATCGAAGAACGCCTGCGGGGAATCAAACTGAATGACGAGCAGATCGCCGAAGTTGTGAAAACCCTGAAGCAATAAAAACGGTAAGGAAAAGAATACATGAAAATTTACGGTAAAGTCATTGCCATGGATCCCAAAGAAAGAGTCATCAAGATCTTTTGTCAGGATCGCATCGATTTTTTGCACATGACCCGAAGACAATTCAAAGATTACGGTTTGTATTTTTCAAAATCCCCATACGTTTTTGTTAATGTTGGGGAACAGAAAAAACAATTCGGGGAATATTATTGTTATGAAACCGAATACTTCCGAAAGATCATCGAAGGGACTCACCGGCAGAAGAAAACCTATTTCAACATCGACGTCATCCGCCGGGGATTGAAGAAACTGATCAACGGAACCAAAAACAAATTATTTTTAGATCTAGAGTTTTCGCTTCCGTCCTACTATCAGACCATGGTTCACATTCCGGAAATCCTTCAGTATGGGATCGTCGTCGAAGACGAAAACAAAAAGGTCATTTTTCAGGAAGGTTCGCTGGTTAAACCGCTACGGAAATTTGCCATCAACAACCGCACTTTGAAATTCCTTTCCAAAACCTATGATGAATTTGAAAACGCGCCGTCCTACATCGAGTTCTACCAGCTTTTGGAACGGCTCATCGCCATGTATGATCCCAAAGTCATTGCCTGGGGAAAGAATGACATTCTGACCATGGAACAGAGCTTTCGGCTCAACCGTTTGAAACCGCTGGCCGTTCGAAAACGATATGTCAATCTCATGCAACTCATCAAAAATTATTATAATTCCAATACCGATCTCGGGTTATTCAGCACTTATGAGGAAATGAGCGGCAATGTTCAGGAACCTCAGCAGCATGACGCCCTTGAAGATGCCATGATGGCCAGAGACATTTATTCTCTGTTTGAAAACATTTTGGACAAAGAGGTAAAGGACTAACAAAAAAACGTCACCAAAGTGACGTTTTTTTATTGGAAAAGGCCGAAGCGAAATCGGCTATTGGACGTTCATGACGATCGGAACGATCATTGGTTTTCTTTCGGTTCGTTCGTAGATGAAATCGGCCAGGGCATTCGTTATGACATTGTTCAGCTGGGTGAGAATGAATTTTTTGGTTTGGCTGTAATATTCGTCGTAAAGAACTTTGGCTTTGTTTTGAATGGCATCAACCAGATCTTCGGAGTCCTTCATGTAAATGAAGCCCCGGCTGATCAAAGTCGGCGTTTTCGTCAGTTTGTTGGCCTGGGTTGGGAATACGACCGCGACCATGCCATCATCGGAAAGAATTTTTCTTTCCTTGATGACGAGGTTGTCCACGTCAAAGTTGTTTTCATCAATGTAAACGACTCCGGATTTGACGGAATTCTTGATGAAGACTTTGTTTCCCGGCGCGAAAGTCAAAACTTCGCCGTTATCGAGAATGTGGACTTTCTTCGGATCGACGCCGGTATCAACCGCTAGTTGGCCGTGGCGGCGAAGCATGGCATATTCGCCATGGATCGGGAAGAAATGCTCCGGTTTTACAAGCGAAAGCATGATTTTCAGTTCAGTCTCGCTGGCATGTCCGGAAGTATGGGTATCGGTCAGGGGGCTGTTGACGATGACGTTGGCTCCCGCCCGGTATAATTTATTGATGGTGCGGTTGATGTGTTCCTGGTTTCCTGGGATCGGCGAAGACGAGAACACGATGGTGTCGCCCGGGATGATCTTGATTTGTTTGTGACTGCCATCGGCGATCCGTGACAAGGCGGCCAAAGGTTCGCCTTGAGAACCGGTGCTGAGAATGGTGATCTTTTCCGGAGGCAGGTGAGGGAACTCTTTCGCGGTGATGAAGGTTCCGGCGGGAGCCGTGATGTATTTCAGCTTTTGGCTGAAACTGACCGCTTTTTCCATGCTTCGCCCGAAAACGATGACTTTTCGGCCTTGCAAAACGCTGGCTTCAACGATCTGCTGCACCCGGTGAACATTGGAGGCGAAAGTAGAAATGATGATCCGGCCTTTGATCTGCGCGAAAATGCTCTTGATGCTTTCTCCGATCTTCTTTTCGGAAGTTGCGAATTTGGTTACCAAGGCATTGGTGGAATCGGCGAGCAGACATAAAACCCCGGCTTCGGAGAATTTGGTCAGTTTCGCGTACTCGGTATGTCCCGACAGCGGCGTAAAGTCAAATTTGAAATCGCCGGTATGCAAGATGTACCCCAAATAAGTTTTGATGGCAATTCCCGAGGAATCCGGAATGCTGTGGTTGGTTTTGAAAAAAGTGATTTCGAAGTTTTTGAACTGGAAAACCGAGTTATTGGTATATTCCACGATGTCGGGATTGAGCCCCCGGAATTCGGATAATTTGTTCCGAATCAGGCTGGCGGCCAAGCCGCAGGCATATATCTTCGGTATGTTCACTTTTTTTAAGAGGTACGGGATTCCGCCGATATGGTCTTCGTGTCCGTGGGTAATGAAAAGGCCCACGATTTTTTCTTCGTTGTCTTTCAGATAAGTGTAATCGGGGATGACATAATCGATTCCGAAATTGTCTCCCGGGAACATGATCCCCGAATCGATGATGATCAGTTCGTCGTCACACTCGACAACATACATGTTTTTCCCAATTTCGTCGAGTCCCCCCAACGCAAAAACTTTAATGTTTTTGTCATTGAAACGTTCGACCATCGGAAGTTGGCGTGAGTTAATGTTGGTCACAATAATCTCCTTTCTGGTTCATAAACATATTATAAGCATTTTCCAGAGAAAAATAAAGATAAATGCGTTTTATTTTCCGGACGGCTTTATTTTCTTGTTTTATGGGGGAAGACATGTTAAAATTAACCAAACGGAGAGCGTTTTGGGAAGAGCAGCCAATGGAAAACAAAAAACTGATTTTATTTGATATCGACGGGACGCTTTTTGATAACAAAAACGGCGTCATTCCCCCCAAAAGCCTCGAAGCCATAACCCAGATCGAGAAGAGGCATTCGATCGGCATTGCGACCGGAAGAGCGGCTTTCATGCTCTATTCGATCGATCAGCTGAAACCGCTCATCGATGATTACGTGCTGATCAACGGCCAGTACATAACTTCCAAAGACCAAGTGGTTTATAAAAACCCGATTCCGACTTCATTCGTGGAAGCTTTGGTTTCGGACATTGCTTCGATGGATTTGGCTTACGGATTTGAAAACAGCCACGCGGAAGCAATCTCGAAGATCAACGACAAAGTCATTTACAGTTTCCAAAAACTGGGATTGAAGCTGCCGCCGGTTGATCCGCTTTTTTACAAAGCGCATGACATCTATCAGATCTGGGTCTTCGCCGAACCAAACGAAGCCAAAAGCCTGCGCGAGCGGTACCCGGAATTTCAGTTTATACGCTGGATGGAAGTGGGCTATGACATTCTTCCGAAAGATTGTTCCAAGGGACTGGGGATGAAAAGACTGGCCGAATATCTCAAAATTGACCTGGCCGACGTCATTGCTTTCGGAGACGGAGACAATGACTATGAAATGGTCCGCGATGCCGGTTTGGGCATCGCCATGGGGAACGCCACGGCCAAAGTCAAGGCCGTCGCCAAATATGTTACCGCCGATGTTTCGGACAACGGCATTCAAAAAGCGCTCAAACATTTTAATCTGATCTAATGACAAAACAATCGGTAAGGGGGAAAACATGCCGGCACTAGCTTATGTTTTGATATCACTGGAAGCCATCGCCATGCTTTTGTATCTGATTTTATATTTTCGAGCCGGAAGCCGGGTCACCCTGCTTCTGAAGACTTTGACCAGCGTCTGCTTTTTGGCGCTTGGAGTTTTGGCGCTTTTCTATTCGGAAGATGCCAAATTCGCGACCACGGTTTTGCTTGGGCTGTTCTGCGGCTTGGTCGGGGACATCATCCTGGGATTGAGAAGACTATACCGGAACCGGAAAAAAGAGTTTTTCCTGGCCGGACTGTTCATCTTCTTCCTGGGGCATGTGCTTTACATGATCGCTTTTTCCAAGTTTTCCACGCTGGACCTTCATGTCTTTTTGATTTGCGCCGCCGTTTTAACCATCATCATGATCATCGTCATGGATCTTTCGGGAGTAAATTTCGGAAGCACCCGGCCGGCGGTCATCATTTACACATTGATCAGCGCTTTGCTTCTGTCCGTTACCTGGGTCAACGTCATCGCCGCCTTCACCACCGTGAATTTACTTCTGGCGCTGGGGGCTTTGCTGTTCGTCGCTTCGGATTTTCTTTTGAGTTTTCTTTATTTCAAAAAAATGAACACCGTTTCCATGCGCGTTCTTAAAATACTGAACATCGCTGCTTATTACGCCGGGCAGACCTTGTTTGCTTTGAGCGTCTTTCTCTCATAATAAAAAGGCCTTTCAAAGGCCTTTTTCTGCGGGTTCTTCTTCTGGGGTTTCCTCTTCGAAACTAAACTGGATCGGATGGCTGTTTTCGGGAACGAAGAACGGATCGAACTTGTCGATGCGGTCGAAAAACAAGATCCCGGACAGATGATCGTATTCGTGCGAAACGATGATGGAAAGGTAGTTTTGGAATTTCAGGATTTTCCGGCTCAGGGCATTGGCCTGAAAATCAAAGACATCCGCGGAAATCGAGACCCGTTTCGGCCGGTGCACCAAACCGGTTACATTTCTATCAACGGAGAGACAGCCTTCGCCGCTCGGCATGTAAACCGTCTCCACCGAATGGGAAACGATCTTCGGATTGAGGAAACCGTAATGATGAAGATTTCCTTCTTCGTCGAAAGCCATGACCACGAACATTTGTTTGAGAACGCCGATCTGGGGAGCCGCGATGCCGACTCCGGAACGAAGACCGTATTTCTCAACCATGGTTTCATCATAGCCGTTGACCAAATATTCGTTCAAAAGCTCCAGCGTCTGCTGGTCCTCCGCGGAAAGCGGAATGGAAACCGGGGCGCACTTTTCGCGAAGCCGTTGATCTTCCTCTTTGATAATGTCAGAATAAAGTAACATGATATGTACCTCTTTATGACGAATTTTAACATAACGGCGGACAAAAAGCAAATAGAATGACCCAGGGGACCAAAAAAACCCTTGGGAATATCTTAGAAAGATGATAAAATGAGAACGGGTGAAAAATATGAACGATTATCAGATTGATTTTGAAATGTTCACGACCGAAGAGATCGTGAAGATATATGCTTTCTTTGGTTTGATCGAACTGACCAAACATCGCAAACTTTCCAAAAACCTGCTTCGGGAGAAATACCGCGAATACCGAAACATTATCAACAACAAAGCCCTGGAAAAGAAATATGACAAAATGGTCCGGGAGAAATCCGGGGTTTCGATTTTTGAAACCATGAAAGCCCTGCTTCCGAAAAAAGAAGGATCCGAGAAATGAGGTTGGACAAATTCATTTCCCACGCTCTCGGAAAGACGCGAAGCGAAGCCCGGGACATCATCAAACAAGGGCAGATCAGTGTCAATCAGACCATCATGAGGAAGAACGACTGGACCGTCGACGAATATCATGATGCGATCCTATTCCAAGACCAACCGATCGTTTTCAAGAATTATCTGTATCTGATGCTGAACAAACCGATGGGATATCTTTCCGCGACCAAAGACGCCAAATACCCCACCGTCATTGATCTGATCAAAGAATATGAAAACTACGACTTGTTCATGGCCGGACGTTTGGACTTAGATTCGGAAGGGCTGATGATCATTACCAACGACGGGAAATTCGCCCATGGACTGACCAGCCCGCGACACGAAGTCCCCAAGAAGTATTACGTGAAAACGGACGCGGCGTTTTCGGAAGCCGATGTCTTGGCTTTTCAAGAAGGTTTGTTCATTTATGACGGTCACAAGAACCGCTTCAAGACCCAACCGGCCGGTTTGGAGATCATCTCTCCCCAAGAAGCTTATGTTACCATTTTTGAAGGGAAATACCATCAAGTCAAAAAAATGTGCCTGAAGGTCGGCAAGAACGTTACTTATCTGAAACGCCTGGCGATGGGCGACCTGGAACTCGACCCCAATTTGAAAACCGGAGAATATCGTTTGCTTTCGGTCGAAGAAATTGATCGTTTGAAAGAAACTGTTAAGTAAAACTACTTGACAGGCAAAACGCTCTGTGTTATAATAACTCATAAATCAACAAGGAGGTAAATACACAATGGCTGTAAAAATCAGATTACAAAGATTTGGCGCAAACAAAAGACCGTTTTATCGTGTTGTTGCCACTGATTCCCGTAATCCCCGTGATGGACGTTTCATCGAAATCTTGGGAACATATCATCCGATCGAGAAGGATGTTCTGAAAATCGATGAAGAAAAAGCTTTGAAATGGCTGAACTTTGGCGCACAACCAACCGATACCGTCAAATCATTGCTTACCCAACTAGGAATCATCGACAAGTTTACCAAACAAACAAAGACTAAGTAGGTGAGAAACAGTGAAAGAAATAAATTTTGAGAAATTTCTCAGTGATTTAGTCGGACCGCTGATTTCTTTTCCTGAGGAACTGGTGGTCAAAACCTTCCCGGATGACAGCAATGTCATTACCATTCAGATTCTTGTCAATCCGGAAGACGTCGGACGCTTGATCGGAAAAAAAGGCCGAATCATCAATTCGATCCGTACCATCGCTTATGCCTGCGCGGCCCGCGGCGGCAAGAAGATTGAAATTTCGGTCGATTCATTCTAAAAACGTTTGGAAAAACAAAAAAGTCAGCAGCGCTGACTTTTTTTGTTATTTGTGTCATCATTAGGTTGACTTACGTTTTTGAAGGGCGTATAATATGTGAATGTATGAACATATGTTCAAATGATAATGAGGTAGAATTATGGATCAAATCGAAAAAAGCGTCCAGATCTTCAAGTGCCTAGGAGACATTACCCGCTTGCGGATTGTTGAAGCGCTTTCGGAAAAACCCAAATCAGTCGGTGTCATCGCCGCCGAATTGCAAATGACGCCATCGGCGATATCCCATCAGTTAAGTACCATGAAAACCTATAATCTCGTCAAAAATGCTAGAAAAGGAAAAGAAGTTTATTACGAATTGAGCGACCGCCATGTTCGGGAAGTTCTCGCTCAGGTTCTTAATCACGCTTCGCACATCTGATCATGATGAAGAATTTTCGTAAACAATTTTATTTGGATAACGCGGACAACCAAAACACTCTTCGGAAAATCGAATTCGATCTTTCGAACCAATATAAAGGCATTTTCAAGCTTAATAAAGAAACTCATCTTCTGACCGTCGATTTCCCGGCCGGAAGCGACGCGGAAAAAGAGACGCAAACCATCATCGGCATCATCCGAAATGTGGACGATGCGGTGGAAGTCAAGGAACGGGAGATCAAACCGACATTCCGAAAAGTCCTGATCCTGGAAAACCTGGATTGCGCGATCTGCGCTTCCAAGATTGAAAGGATCGCCAAACGGACCTTTAACCATGAATTCATCGTCGTCGATTTTACTTCTACAAGATTCATCATCGAGACCGCGGACACCGAATTGATCGCCCATCTGAAAGACCGCGTTCAAAACATCGCTTCCAGCGTTGATGCGGAAATTACGGTTGTAGAAAAGACCAGAAAACCTCAGAAATTCGAAAATGATTTTTTGAAAGACCGCAACCGCCGCGCTTATTTTCTCATTGGCTGCACCATCTTTTTGATTGGATTCATCATCAAGACTTTCCTGAAGGAAATGACGACCGTCAATCCGATCATCATCACCGTCATCATTTACGTCACTTATACCGTCGGTTATTTGATGCTGGCGGGTGACGTTTTGTACGGTGCTTACAAGAACATCAAATCGGGCCGGATCTTCGACGAAAAATTCCTAATGGCCCTGGCGACCGTCACCGCTTTGGCGGTCGGTTACTACGACGAAGCGGTTTTCGTCATGATCTTTTACAAATTGGGCGAACTGCTTCAAAAACAAGCCATCAATTATTCCCGGAAATCCATCGCGGAACTGCTTGACATCATGCCTCAGACCGCCAACATCATCGTCAACGAAGAGATCGCCGAGATCGATCCGATGGAAGCGGTCGTCGGAGACATTTTGTATGTCCGTAGCGGCGAACGTCTTCCTTTGGACGGAATCATCATTGAAGGAACCAGCGCTCTGGATGTTTCGGCTCTGACCGGCGAAAGCCTGACCAAAGACGTTCGTGAAGGCGACCCGGTTTTGTCCGGATCGATCAACGCCGGGGAAAGCCTGAAAATTAAGGTCACCAAAATTTACGAGGAATCGATGGTTTCGAAGATCCTCAATCTCGTAGAAAACGCCAGTAGCAAAAAAGCCAAAGCCGAGAACTTCATTTCCCGTTTTGCTCGTTATTATACCCCGATCGTCGTCATCATCGCCTTCGTTTTGGCAATCATCCTTCCGTTTGTTTTGCCATCCCATGATCTTTCCTGGGAAAACGGCTTCAAAAAGTCCATCTTGACCGCTTTGATCTTCCTGGTCGTTTCCTGCCCTTGCGCTTTGGTCATCTCCATTCCGCTCGGCTTTTTCGGAGGCATCGGCGGAGCGAGCCGCCAAGGCATCCTCATCAAGGGAAGCAATTATCTGGAAGCTTTAAACAATGTTGACACTTTCGTTTTTGATAAGACCGGGACTTTGACCAAAGGGAAATTCGCGGTCAGCGAGACGCTGGCTTTCGGGGATTATTCCCCGGACAAGATTTTGGAATACGCGGCTCACTGCGAATTCAACACCAACCACCTGATCGCGAAATCGATCGTGGAAGCTTACGGGGCAGAAAACATTTTTCTGCCGCGGATCGTCTTCCAAAAACAAGATTCCGGATTCGGAGTTACCAATCTAGTTGATGGCATCCGGATTATGGTCGGGAAAAGCGAATACTTGCAAAGCCAGAACGTGGATGTTCCGGCTGTGGAATATCCGGGAACCAAAGTTTTTGTAGCCATCGAGGGCAAGGCCGAAGGCTGCATCATCATCAAAGACCGGATCAAAGGCAACGCTAAAGAAGCCATCCAAGAACTTAAAGCTATGGGCATCAAAAAGATCGTGATGCTGACGGGGGATGCCCAGCCGATCGCGGCGGAAGTCAGCCGCGAACTCGGGATCGACGAATATTACAGCGAACTGACTCCGATCAACAAAGTCGAGAAACTGGCCGAAATAAAAGCCAAAATGGAAGACGGCCGAAAAATCGCGTTTGTTGGAGACGGAATCAATGACGCTCCGGTCTTGGCGGGAGCGGACATCGGGATCGCCATGGGCGGACTAGGATCCGACGCGGCCATTCAAGTCGCGGACATCGTCCTGATGAACGATGACATTTCCAAATTGCCGACCGCCATCAAGATCGCCCGAAAAACTCACAAGATCGTCTTGGAAAACATCATCATGGCCCTGGGCGTGAAATTCGCCGTGCTGGGCTTGACGCTGGCCGAACCGTTCATCGGGGGAGCGTTCTTTGGATTCCTGCTTAATTTTCTGATTTATGAGGCCCTCTTCGCCGATGTTGGAGTATCGCTGATTGCGGTGCTCAATTCCTGGCGGGCCATGAAGGTGGACAAATGAAATACATCGAAATCGGAAAGATCGTCGGAACCCACGGCATCAAAGGGGAAGTGAAAATCCTTCCCGATACCGACTTCCGAAGCGAACGATTCAAAAAAAACAACCAACTTTATTTGCAATTTCAAGACCGCATGATGCCGATCATCATTGATTCCCATCGCGAATTCAAGAACATCGAACTCGTGGCTTTTAACCAAATTAAAGACATCAACGAAGTTCAAAAATATGTTGGATGTTTAGTTTACGTTGATCGGGATTCGCTTGGGGATCTTCCCGAAAACGAATTCTATTATGACGATCTGATCGGCATGAAGGCGATAACCGTCCAGGGGGAGCAAATCGGAATCGTTGAAGAACTGATCGACGTTCCCCAAGGCGTGATCCTGACGATTCGAAAAGCCGACGGAAAAACCGCGATGGTTCCCTTTGTTGACGAATTCATCAAAGCGGTTCGCTATGAAGAAAAAACCATCGTCATCGCCCCGATCGAGGGATTGCTATGATCATTGACGTATTGACTTTATTTCCGGAAATGTTTGAAGCTCTGAACAGTTCCATCATCAAACGGGCATCCGAAAAAGGCATCGTGGAGATCCGGGTCCATAATTTCCGCGACTATTCCAAGAAGAACAGCCGCCAGGTCGACGATTATTCTTACGGGGGCGGAGCGGGCATGATCCAGAGTCTGCAAGCGCTCGTTGATTGTTTGCGTTCGATCCCGGGTTATGAAAAGGCGCAGAAGATCCTTACCGCTCCGGTCGGAAAAGTTTATCAACAAAAAACCGTCGTTGAATTTTCCAAACTCGATCATCTGATCATCATTTGCGGCCATTACGAAGGCATCGATGATCGCATCGAAAACTACGTCGATGAAGCGATATCCGTCGGGGATTATGTCTTAAGCGGCGGGGAGATCCCGGCTTTTGCCATCATCGACAGCGTGGTTCGGCTGCTGCCGGGCGCACTCGGGAACGAAGAATCAACCGACATCGAAAGTTTTGACGGCCAGCTTTTGGAATATCCCCAATATACCCGGCCGGAAGTATTTGAAGGTCTGAAAGTCCCGGAAGTACTGATCTCGGGAGATCACGAGAAAGTTCGGAAGTATCGGCGTTTCATGTCTTTGGAAAGAACTTTCAAACGTCGGCCCGATCTTTTGGAAAAGGCCGAACTGACCGCTGAAGACCTAAAATTCCTTGAAAAGATCAAACGGGGTGAAACCCTATGAAAAAATGGCTGATCATCCTGCTCTTCTTTTTCCTGATTGGTTGTGACAAAACCGCCGTTCATGTCTACGAAGACGGCGACATTGCCGCTTTCGATGAGATCTGCGAAAACATCGGCGACGGCCACACGAAAGCCTACGATCTTCGGGTCGAACCCGACTGCATCGCCGGACGGATCCCCGGTTTCTTCTGCATGCGCACCGTCAACAGCGAAGATGTCGTCCAATCCTTGGATACCATCTACGAAAACATGAAAATACTGATCGGGAAAGATTACGATTACCTGATCATCTTCATGGATGAAGACGGAACCGATTCTGCTTACCTGGCAGAGAAGCTGGCCGCGGATGGTTATGACAACATCCATTATTTCCATAGCGGCTATGACCGGTACGCAGTTTTGGCCGGAGAAGACTTCATCCCCGAGACCGGAGAATGCGACGCTTGTTGAATTAAAACGGAAAATACTTGCTTTTATCGCCGGGTTAAGTTATAATATACCAGGCTGGAAACGTATGTGTTCCGGCTGATCACGGTGTTCCGCTGCCATCAGATAGGTGATGAGTTATGAACACTGGCCGAAGGAGCGTGAAAACTATGAGTCAACAACTGATTGCTGACATTACCAAAGAGTACATGAAGAACGACCTTCCCGATTTCCGTCCCGGCGACACTGTCAAAGTGCATGTCCGGATTAAAGAAGGAGATCGCGAACGTGTTCAAATGTTCGAAGGACTGGTAATCAAACGTCGCGGTGGGGGAGTAAGCGAAACCTTTACCGTACGTAAAAATTCCTATGGCGTCGGCGTGGAAAGAACCTTCCCGGTTCATACCCCGAACATCGCCAAAATTGAAGTTTTACGAAAAGGTTTGGTTCGCCGTGCGAAACTCAATTACATCCGCACACTGTCCGCGAAAGCTGCTCGTATCAAAGAGCGCAATTAAAGAAAAAGCAGGAAACTGCTTTTTTTATTTTATTTCCCTTGATAAAACATCGGATTATGATATCATAAAAAGCAAAGGAGACAGAATATGAATATTGAAAAGTTAAAGAAATATGCCCGCTTGGCGGTCGAAATCGGCGTAAACATTCAGCCGGGACAACTCTTGGTGATCAACTCCCCGGTGGAATGTAAAGACTTTACCCGCTTGCTCGCGGAAGCAGCCTACCAAAAGAAAGCCGGAAACGTCATCATCCGCTGGAATGACGATCTGATCAACAAACTGTATTTCGAAAACGTTTCGGATGAAGTTCTAAAAGAAGTTCCCGATTACGTCGTGCAACAATTCCATTACATCGTTAACAAAACCGCGGCCGTCATTTCGATCGCGGCTCCGACTCCGGGACTTTTGAAGGACATTGATCCGCACAAACTCCAGATCAGTTCAATCGCCACCCAAAAGGCCGTTGAATTTTATCGCAAGCACATGATGGGAAACGGATCGCAATGGTGCGTCGTGGCTTATCCGACCGAAGCTTGGGCCAAGAAAGTCTTCAAAGGCAAAGATGCTTTCGAAAAACTGCTTGACAACATTCTGATCGCCTCCCGCGTCACCGAAGACAATGATCCGGTCGCGGAATGGAAAAAACACATGGAAGTTTTGGCAATGCATAACCAAAAACTGAATGATTACAATTTTGAGTCCCTGCATTTCACCAATTCGCTCGGAACCGACCTAACCATCGGTTTGGTTGACGGACACATTTGGGCCGGCGGCGGAGAGACTTCGCAAAACGGCGTTTACTTTGCTCCGAACATCCCGACCGAAGAAGCATTTTGCATGCCGCACCGGCTGAAAGTCAACGGAAAAGTCGTCGCCACCAAACCGCTAAATTATCAAGGCAAACTGATCGACGGATTCTGGTTGGTTTTCAAAGAGGGCAAAGTCGTCGATTACGACGCTGCCAAAGAAAAGGGCGCGCTGAAGAATCTTTTGGAATTGGATGAAGGCAGTTCCTATTTGGGAGAAGTCGCTTTGATTTCGCACGACTCGCCGATTTCCAAAACCAACGTCTTGTTCTTCAACACCCTGTTTGACGAAAACGCATCCTGCCATCTGGCCTTGGGGAATGCTTACACCATGAACATCAAAGACGGAAACAGCATGAAGGAAGAGGAGTTGGCGGCCAAAGGTTATAACAAATCCATGAATCACTGCGATTTCATGTTTGGAAACGCGGACATGAAGATCGTTGGAACCACTCATGATCATAAACAGGTCAAGATTTTTGAAAAAGGAAACTTCCTGTTCTGATGACGGTTTTAAAAGACAACCCGGGCTTTCCGGATTGTCTTTTTTTTAAACGAAACCCAGGTTCCAGAGAAATAGTCATTTGATTATCGGCTTTATGAAAATCATTTACATTTTATTACAATAATCTTGAAAATATTTTCATGATATGATATACTTTTCTCAAAGAGGTGAAGAAATAATGAACCAAGCAAAAATCTATGACATTGCTGGCGCGGCCGGAGTAAGCTTAGCTACCGTCTCCCGAGTCCTGAATCATCCCGAAAAAGTAAAAGAAGGAACCCGAAACAAAGTACTCAGGATCATCAAGGAAAAAGGCTACAAACCAAACGCCAATGCCCGTGGATTGGCCAGCCGCCGTTCTACAACCGTTGCCATCGTAGTGCCGAGAATCTCGCAAGCTTCCGTCGCGGAAATGATTCAGGGGATCGACGACAGCGCCAAAAAATTCGGCTATGCCCTTCGTTTGTTCATTAACTCCGATCCAAAGCAAGAACAAGAGCTGTGGGGCGAAGTCATTGCTTCCAGCGTGGACGGAATTTTGTTGATGAACGATGAAATGACCCCGGAGACCGTCAAACTGCTTCAGTATACTCCAGTTCCGGTTTTATTCATTAATGCCATTCCGCAATCCGAAAGATACGGAAGCGTCTGCATTGATTACCGCGAAAGCGGTTATAAGATCACCAAAGCCATGATCGATCGCGGCAATACCGACATCATGTTTGTTGGGACCGAGCACAAATACACCGTGAACGATCTGAAACTGAAAGGCTACATTCAAGCCATGGAAGAAGCTCATCTTCCGACCAACATCGTTTTTTCAAGCGGGGACATCAACATCAACGAGAAACATTTTGCGACCCTAATCGATCAGAGACTTCCTCATGTGGCCATGTTTGTTCGCGATTCGATGGCGATCTCGTTCATGAACATCGCCGCGAAAAAAGGATTCAAGATCCCGAAAGACCTCCAGGTCATCGGCTTCCAGAACACCAAATACGCCGAATTGGCCAACCCGAAACTGACTTGCGTGGAAACTCCGATTTATGAAATCGGCAACCGTGCCATGGCCTATCTGACCGAACTCATGAAACAGCCGCCGGAGCAGGAGAAACCTTCTCATCTTCTGGTCGACTATAAGATCGTTTGGAGAGAATCAACTAAACAATAAGCGATGATCAAGAAAAAAGTATGAATTGGCTTGCGTAAAACCAGAGATTTGGATGGTCGGTGCGAATCCAAAACCTTGCAGTTCAGAATTACGGCTTGTGAGCTAATAAAAACTCAAGAGGGTTCAGAGTTTCATTCTGAAAACTAAGGTGGTACCGCGGAAAATTTTCGTCCTTAGGATTTATCTTAAGGACTTTTATGTTTAATTTAGGAGGAATATATGAATTTACTAAAAGAACTCAAATGGCGCGGGCTGATCTTCGACATCATCAACGAAGAAGAGCTAGACAAAAGACTGCAAGAAAAACCAATCACTTTATACTGCGGGTTTGATCCGACCGCGGACAGCCTGCACATTGGATCATTGCTCCCGATCGTGACTTTGATGCGGTTCCGGAAAGCCGGACACCGGGTCATTGCTCTGACCGGAGGGGGAACCGGATTGATCGGCGACCCGAGCGGAAAACGCAACGAACGCCAGATGAACGAGATCGAAACCGTTCAAAAATGGGGAAAACTATTCAAAGAACAATTCGCGAAATTCCTGACTTTTGACGGGATCGGAGCCGTTTGTTTGGATAACTATGAATGGCTGAGCAAACTGTCGGCCATTGAACTGTGGCGCGAATACGGGAAACATTTTTCCATCAACAACATGCTGGCCAAAGAAAGCGTCAAGTCCCGTTTGGACAACGGGCTGACTTATTTGGAATTTTCATACATGATCATGCAAAGCATTGACTTTTTACATATGTACCAAGACCAAGATTTGCACTGCGAAATGCAGATCGGCGGCCAAGACCAATGGGGAAACATCACGGCCGGAATGGATTTGATCCGCAAGATCGAAGGACCGGATTCCAAAGTGTTCGGCCTGACCATGCCGCTCATCACCAAAAGCGACGGAACCAAATTCGGGAAGACCGAAAGCGGCGCGGTTTGGCTTAACGAAGAAAAAACGACGCCATACGAGATGTATCAATTTTTCATCAACACCGCCGATGACGACGTCGTCAAATTTCTAAAGTATTATACTTTCCTTTCCAAAGAAGCCATCGAGGAACTGGAAGGAAAAGTCAAAAACGAACCGCATCTTCGCGAAGCTCAGAAGGTTCTCGCAAAAGAAATCGTGACACTGGTACATGGTATAGATGCATATGCCCAAGCCGTAAAAGTCACCGAAGCTTTGTTCAGCGGAAAGATCGGCGAACTGAACGCCAAGGAGATCAGCGAAGGTTTCAAAGATGTTCCGTCGGTGGAACTGTCTGAAACGATCGGTTTGGTCGATGCCCTGGTGCTGGTCAAAGCCGCATCATCGAAACGCGAAGCCCGGGAGTTCATTACCAACGGCGCCGTCAGCATCAACGGGGAGACCATCCGCGATCTGGGATTTTTGGTTGAAAAGTCTAAAGCCATCGAAGGGCAATTCACCGTCATTCGCCGCGGGAAAAAGAATTATTATCTATTCAGACATATCTAATAAAAAAAGATGGATCAGGAATCAAACCCTGGTTCATCTTTTTGTTATCATTGTCTCCCAAGTCCCAATTTGTGATAAACTTTGGCCAGTTTTCGTTGGGCGAGAACATGGGCTTGGTCCCGGCCTCGGTCAAGCAAAGCATCCAGTTCATCGGAATTGATGTAGCGTTGGTATCGTTCCTGTATGATTTCGATCTCTTTGGCCACGATTTCGGAAAGATCATCTTTGAATGATCCGTAGCCCTGACCGCGGTATTTGGCTTCAATTTCCGAAAAAGGCATCTCGGCAAGAATGGAGTAAATGGTCATCAGGTTGGCGATCCCCGGTTGCTTGTCCGGATCAAAACGCACATTGGCTTCGTTGTCGGTGACGGCCGATTTGATCTTCTTCTTGATCGAAGCGATCGGTTCCAAAAGGAAAATGCAGCCTTTGTCATTCTCGGCCGATTTGTCCATCTTTTTGGACGGATCCTGGAGATCTTTGATCCGGGCCCCTTTTTCCTGAACCAGTCCCTCCGGAACGGTGAAGGTGTTTCCGAAACGGTTGTTGAAACGGATGGCCAGATCCCGGGCCAGTTCCAAATGTTGATTCTGGTCTTCGCCGACCGGAACGTATTTGGCGTCGTAAAGAAGAATGTCCGCCGCCATCAGGGCCGGGTAGGTGAACAACGCGGCGGTTACCCCCACGGTCTGTTTGGCCATTTTGTCTTTGTATTGAGTCATTCTTTCCAATTCGCCCATGTAAACCACCGATTGCATGACGGCGGACAGTTCCGCGTGTTCATGGACCTCCGACTGCAAAAACAGCGTTAGACCTTCCGGTTTAAGCCCGCAGGCCAAATAAAGAGCGGCTACATTTTTGATGTTCTGTCTTAAGATCTTGGGATCTTGGGGCGTGGTGATGGCGTGAAGATCGGCCACGAAAATGAAGAATTCATAATCCTTCATCTTCTCCTGAAGTTTCACGAAATTGCGAAGGGCTCCCAAATAATTTCCCAATGTGGGGATTCCGGTCGGCTTGACGCCTGATAAAACGATATTCATATTTCCTCCAAATAAAAAGTCCCTAAAAAGACCAATGCTTTTAAGGACGAATTTTTCCGCGGTACCACCTTAGTTCACCGTTTCCGGTGCTCTCAAAGTCCTTAACGGGGACGAACCGTCGGCGCATTTCCGCGCCGCACTCAAAGATCCATTCGAAAATATCGGTATTTGTTGCTTGCACTTTCCAACAATCGCTGGGAAACCGAAGAACTTTTCTACTATTTCTTCTCATCGCTTGTGCCCATGATTATACACCCTTTTTGAAAATACAACAAGATATAAATTCAAAAAACGCAAAAATGGCGATGTAAGCGATTTCTATGGTAAAAAAACGGAATAAAACCGTCAAAAACGCCTATAAAAACGCTTACGAAAAAAAATATTTGTTGACATTGATTTTGGCGGTGTGTATAATAAAGTTAATCACTTGGGCTCATGGCACGGGTGAAAAAAATGGGAGGAAAAAATGAAAAAATTCTTAAGTTTATTTTTCTTTTTGGCTCTTGCGTTAGTATTTGTGGGCTGTAACAAAACAGAGTACACTCTGGAACTTACAGGCGCACAAAGCGTAAAAGTCGGAGAAACAATCACCTTAACCGCTACGACTGAAAAGCCTGAAGCTGTATTCGTTTGGACATCAAGCGATATAAGCAAAGCTACAGTCAGCAATGGCGTTGTTACAGGCGTTGCGCTTGGAACTGCCGTCATTACCGTTAGCGTTGAGGGATTGGGAGAAAAATTCCTGGTAATCAACGTTACGGAATTCTCATTTGCTTTAACCGGCGATGAATCCGTAAAAGTGGGCAAGACCCTAACCTTGACCGCTACAACAGATAAACCAAGCCCAGCATTTACCTGGACATCAAACAATGCAGCCGTTGCGACTGTTGCGAATGGTGTTGTAACTGCTGTTGCTCCGGGTACTGCTGTAATCACCGCTGCTCTTGCAGGAGTTGGATCATTGACAAAGACCATCGTTGTTAGACCGCTTACAACTTTAACAGTCGGATCGACAACTGAAGCCGGTGTCAATATGTTTGGAACATTCTGGGGAAACAATGCTACCAACGCCGATGTCAGAACATTGACTTTCGGTTATGGAACTGTATCCTATCAAAAAGAAGCTGCTCGTTACATGGTTGACCCAACCGTTGTCAAAGAATTGACAACTCTTGTCAACGCTGACGAAAGCAAGACTTACACCATCGAAATTTACCAAGACTTGCTATGGAACGACGGAACCGTAATCGATGCGAAAGACTATGTGTTCGCAATGTTACTGTCGATCAACCCGGTTTTCGCTGATGCAATCGGTAAATCATTGACTACTACCGGCGACATCGTCGGCAGCGAAGATTATGCAGACGTCGTCGCAAACGCAGACGGATTGGATGAACTGACTGGCGTTGACCTAATCAGCGATTATAAGTTCTCCATCACCATTGCTGCAGATCGCTTCCCTTACTATTATGAATTCTTATACTATTCTGCAACTCCTTATCCAATGCATGTAATCGCCCCGAATGCTGACGTTGCACAAGGAACAGAAGGCGCTAAGATTACCGGAACTTGGACAGCTGAAGCTTTGGCAGCAACTGTTGACCAAGACGGCGCCGGATATCGTTATGACATCGCTGTCACTTGCGGACCGTATGATCTGTATGACTTTGATGAATCAACATCGACAGTTACTTTGTCAATCAACGAATTATACAAAGGAAACTATGAAGGACAATTACCAGACATTGACAACATTGTTTTCAAGTATGTTACTACCGCTACTCAAATGCAGGCATTGTTGAATGGCGAAATTGACCTGATCGAATCTGTTTCCGGCGGAAACGCCATCATCGCGGGACTTGAAGAAGTT
>Ga0247842_10000750_pt1 | contig 62473 bp, 69 predicted proteins | sample LaCruzMarch2015__3_FD_192411 | JGI IMG/M metagenome (GOLD analysis project Ga0247842, IMG submission 192411) | Freshwater microbial communities from meromictic Lake La Cruz, Castile-La Mancha, Spain - LaCruzMarch2015_19m | ecosystem: Environmental > Aquatic > Freshwater > Lake | place: Spain... | reverse complement strand
GTTTGTCTAACGACACCACCATTTCCTTATCAAACATATGATAAAAATTTAATATATAATGGGGTTAAAATTAATTTTAGTGAAAAACTAGTCAAAGATAAACTTAACCATATACATTTTGAGGGTGTTAAGAATATAAAAGGAAATTATTATACAGCAAGTGATGCCGGATATATTTTATATGTAGCAGCTGTTAGTGACTCTGTGTCAGCATCAAGAAAAATGGCTTATAATATAATTAAAAACATTAGTATACCTAAAATGTTCTATAGAACAGACATTGGAAAGAGATTTATTAAAAAAGATCAAAAATTATTAAAAAAATGGGGTTGGATATTATAAATATGCCTTGGGATAATGTAAGAAAATACATAGGTGGTTGCTGTGGTAATACTTTTGTGATTTTAGATTGCAGAGAAATTCAATTAAGTAGGACCGACAAAATAAATTTTTCTCGGCAATATATTAGGAAGTATAGAGTGGACTCAGCCCTTATAATAAATAATTTAAAGGGTTTTGATGTATTTCTAGAAATTTTTGAAAAAGACGGATCAGAGTCTGAATCTTGTGGAAATGGTCTTATTTTAATCGCTTATCTACTAGAAATGACGAATGGTTTAGTTAAGTTTGGTGATACCGTCTTTAATATAAGTAGTGGTCCAGAAACTCAAATAATATCTATAGATACAAATTTTATACACACTGAAAAAAATTTAGTAGAAAAAAATTGTTTATTTGTTAAGGTTGGAGAACCACATCTAATTTATTTTGTGGACGATATAAATAATTTTGATTTAACTGAGATAGGTGAAAAAATGCAAAAAAAATATAGTGGTGGTGTAAATGTGGATGCCGTACAAAAAGTCGACGAATTTCATTATCTGATTAGAACATACGAGCGTGGTGTTTTTGCTGAGACAAGATCTTGTGGAACAGGTTCACTATCAGCATATTTTGCTATTTGCCTTATTAATGATAAAATGAATCAGCAATCAATAGATTTTAGGAGCGCCGGAGGTGATCATTGGGTATCTATGGAAAAAAATATTCTTAGTCTAGAAGTTTTAAGGGAATATTGTCATATTGAAGATTTAAAAAATTAATATTAATTATGTTTTATAATTTTTTAACAAACATTGAGAGCTGTCATGTAACTATACCTGCGCTTTTATACTATTCTCATATTCCAACAGCGGTAATTATGGCCTTTCTGGGTTTATTTTTATTAATTAAAAGCAAACATAATAAAATTGCTGCACGTGTTTTATTTTTATTGTCTACTATTTTTTTAATCTGGGTACTGTTTGATATGGAATTATGGCTTACATACAGTAGTATTACGATGATGTTTTTGTGGTCGCTCTTTGGAATGCTTTATATATTAATGTATATTCTTGGTTTATATTTTATTTATGTAGCTATTGAGGGTAAGGATATTTCTAATAAGATAAAATATATTTGGGGTATATTATTATTACCAATAATTATACTTACACCAACAGAGTATAATTTATTGAGCTTTGATATGGTAAATTGCCAACCCTTTGAGAATGCTTATTTTACAGGTTTACAATATATTTTAGGATTTTTATTAATAATATGGGCTGCAATATTTATTTATAGGAAATATAAAATCGAGAAAAAAGAAAATAGAAAAAAAATAATATTTACTGCTATTGGGATTTTATTATTTTTTATTACATTTTTCTGGCCAGAAATGATTGGTAGTATCACAGAGGATTTCGCAGTAACACAGTATGGATTATTTGGGGCGCCTATATTTGCAGGCTTTCTCGTGTATTCTATTGTACGTTTCAAAACTTTTGATATTAAGCTACTAGCCACACAAGCACTGGTGTGGGCGCTCCTAATATTGATTGGGGCGGAGTTTTTCTTTATTCAGAGCAAAGTAAATATGATTCTGACCGCTATTACTTTGGTGATTTCCGGTGGTTTAGGAATCTTTATTATCCGCAGTGTGAAAAAGGAAGTTGCCTTGAGAGAGGAATTGGAAATTGCCAATAACAACCAGCAGGCGCTGATCCACTTTATCTCTCATCAGATCAAAGGTTTCTTTACCAAGAGTAAAATGATTTTTGCTGGCCTTCTGGAAGGGGATTTTGGTGAAGTGTCACCAACCATAAAGGAAATGGCCAATGTGGGTATGGCGTCAGATAATAATGCGGTGGCAATGGTGCAGGATATTTTGAAGGCTTCAAATCTTAAAAAAGGAACGACTGATTATACTCTAAAAAAACTTGATATGGTTGAAGTGGTAAGGGGGGTTGCCGGTAGCTTTACTGAGGAGGTTAATAAAAAAGGCTTAAAATTAGATTTAAATATTTCTAACACCCCTTTGATGATAATGGCTGATGAAACCCAGATCACCCAAACTATAAAAAACCTTATTGATAACTCCCTAAGATACACACCCACTGGAGAAGTAAAAATATCCTTAAATATCAGTCCGGTAAACAAGAAAAAAATGATCTTTTCAGTCAAGGATACCGGGGTAGGACTTTCTGAAGGTGATAAGTCTAAATTATTTACCGAAGGAGGAAAAGGAGAGGAAGCAATAAAGGTAAATACTAATAGTACTGGTTACGGCTTATATATTGTAAAGAAAATTGTGGAGAACCATCATGGCCGAATTTGGGCTGAATCCGCCGGCCGAGGTTACGGTTCCAAATTCTCATTTGAGCTTGATTTAGCTGAATAGCCAAATGCTTGAAATTGAATTAGAAAAAACATATTTAGTAAAGGAAATTCCTCAGGGTCTTTTTGATTGCAAATTTAAGGAAATTTTTGATATTTATGTGCCCAAAAGTTATCCACACCCAACTCTTAGGATCCGTAAAAAGGGAGATAAATATGAAATAACCAAAAAATCACCGATAAAAGAAGGGGATTCATCAGAACAACATGAACATACCATTTCCCTTACAGAAGAGGAATTTGAAAGTTTTAAAATGGTGGCCGGGAAACCAGTCAGAAAATATAGATATTATTATAATCACCAGGGGGTTCAAGCAGAATTTGACGTTTTTAAGGATGACCTAGAGGGACTAATGCTGGTTGATTTTGAATTTAAGGAGGTGGCTGACAAAAATAACTTTGATATGCCGGATTTTTGTCTAGCAGATGTTACTCAGGATGAGGCCTTTGCTGGTGGGATGCTCTGTGGCAAAAAATATTCAGACATTTTACCAATATTGAAGAAATATAATTATAAAAAATTAAAATAATATCATGAAAAACCTTAAAGATTTTGGGGTGGAGTTTGAAGAAACTTCTCTAGCAAATAATGTAAAACTTTACTCTTTTTATAAACCAAATTCACCAATATACTTTCGAGTATTTTTTTATGCCGGATCGCAATATGATGGAGACAAACCAGGCCTTGCACACTTCTGTGAACATGTTTTTGCTTCTGGAACAGAAAAGTATCCAACAAAGGATATTATTAACCAAAGAGTTCAGGAAATAAGTGGGAGAAAATGCGCCTATACCTACTATAAAAATTTATGGCTCACTATTGATTTGGCTGATAAAGCAGATTCATTAGCAATGTTTGAAATTGTAGATCAATTATTAAATCATTCACTTTTTACTCAAGATAGTGTGGATATGGAGAAAAAGGTGGTTCTTGCAGAACAAACAAGAAAAATCTCAAATCCCGCTCAATATATTTATGATTTATCCTCCTCATTACTTTTTCAGGGAACAAATATTGAGAATCCAGTTTTAGGATTTGATGAAAGTGTAAAATCAATTACACGACAGGATTTATTAGATTACCGTGATAAATATCTAATTAATGGGCAGGTTGCATATTTTATTTCTGGAGATTTTGATCAAAAGATGGTGATCAATTCATTAAACCAAATAAATAAATCGAGAAAACCAATAAATATCACTAACGATGTTACGCCAATTTTTGATGCAAAAAAAGAATTATTAAAAAAAATATCAAATAGCGAACAAAATTATTTATGTTTGGGGACTAGAATAAATACCCTAATGGATAAAAAAGATATAGTGTCGGCAAATATTTTTAATACCATTTTTGGCCAAAATAATACCTCAAGACTACATAAAGCGCTTAGAAGTAAGAAAGGGTTGGTTTACGATGTAGGCTCTAATATATATATCAGTCCTGAATATTCTGGATTTTCTATAAATACTAATTGTAAGGTGGCAGACACAGAAATGGTTGTAAAAATAGTTAAAGATGAATTGTCAGGTATAGTTAATAACGGAATTAGTGAACAGGAACTTGAATTTGCTAAAAAAAATATTATTAGAGATATTAAATTTCAGTCAGAAACAGCTGGTTACTGGGTGGAAATGTTTATAATGAAAAGGCTTACTAGTGAATCCGAACCAATTTTAATAAACGAATATATTAATATCTTAAAGTCAGTTTCAGTTAAAGAAGTTAACTCATTCGCTAAAAAATATTTAGCCAATAAAGAATTACTCTTAGCAGGAATTGGTGATTTTAATTCCATAAAATAAATGACCATTAATTATTATTTATTATTTGCTTTTGGTGCCATGCTCTTCTGGGCGTTGGGTGACTTTTTCATCCAAAAAACTACCAGAAAAATAGGGACGATAGAGACCCTAGCCTTTATAGGAATATTTGGGTCCTTTGCTTTGTTTCCTTTTGTTATCAGAGATTTACCCAACCTCTTTTCTAGAGAAACAATCATCTTGCTAGTATTCTTGGGGATTATTACTTTTATTGCCGCTATTTTTGACTTTGAGGCCTTAAAGATATGCAAACTATCAACAGCTGATATTGTTATGTCCGTTGAGCTGCCCATAACTATTGTTCTTAGCTACTTGTTATTAGGAGAAAAATTAACCCTAGTTCAAATAGGAATTGTCGGTGTAATTCTTTTGGGAACAATTTTAACCGCCACCGAATCCTGGACAGATTGGAAAATAAAGCTGGAGAGGGGAATTATCCTGGCTTTTACCGCCGCCATCACAATGGGTTTTGTAAACTTTTTTACCTCTATCTCCTCAAGAAATATTTCCCCCGTAATGGCTATTTGGTTTCCTTGGGTAATATTTTCTATATTGTGCATAATAATTCTTATTAAGAAAAAAGGACTGAAACCCTTTCTTTACCACACCTCAGAATTTAAGTGGCTGATCCTAGCTATTGCTGTATTTGATACCTTAGCCTGGCTTTTTTATGCTCTGGCCACCGTGAAAGAAAAGATCGGTATTACCTTAGCAATAACTGAGGCCTACCCAGCTATCGCCCTACTTCTGGGTATTTGGATTAACAAGGAAAAAATAAATTGGCATCAGGGAGTAGGCGCAGCGTTAGCCTTAGCAGGAAGCATCACCCTAGCCTTTTTTGTGTAAAGAGTATAAGTTTGCTATTATTATCAAATGATCAAAAATAACACGAGGAAAATTTTATTATCCGGAGTAAAGCCAACTGGCCGAGTGCATATTGGAAACTACTTTGGCGCCATGAAGCAATTTGTGGAGATGCAAAATGAATATGAGAGTTATGTTTTTATTGCTGACTATCATGCCGTAACCACAGTCCAAAATAAGGAGGAGCTTTCCCAGGGAATTATTGATGTGGCTCTGGATTACCTAGCTATTGGTTTAGACCCTAAAAAAGTAGTGCTTTTCAAGCAATCTGATTTACCACAAGTCCATGAATTGAATTGGATTTTTAATTGTATTACCACCATGCCATATCTGATGCGCGCCCATGCCTATAAGGATGCCGAGGCAAAAAACAAAGAAATTAATGTTGGTCTTTTTGATTATCCACTTCTGATGGCGGCAGATATTTTAATTCAGGATGCTGATGTGGTCCCGGTGGGTCAGGATCAAAAACAGCACGTGGAGTATGCCCGGGATACCGCTCAGAAATTTAATAATATATTTGGAGAGGGCAAGGAAATATTTAAATTACCCGAGCCAATTATTTTAAAAAATGTTGAGACTGTACCGGGTACCGATGGTAAAAAAATGAGTAAGAGTTATGGAAATGTGATACCACTTTTTGCGACGGATGAAGAAATCAAGAAAGCCGTAATGAGTATTCCCACTGATTCCAAGGGGGTAGATGAGCCTAAGAACCCAGATGAATCCAATATCTTTGCTATTCATAAACTCTTCCTAAATGAGGCTGAAAAGCAGGCTTTAGCAGATAGATATAAAAAGGGTGGTTTAGGCTATAAAGAGGCTAAGGAGGGCCTAATAAACGCTCTGATAGCCTTTATTAAGCCTATAAGAGAGAAGCGTGCAATGCTAGCCAATGATTTAGACACTGTTTTTGACATTCTAAAGGCTGGGGGTCAAAGAGCCTCCCTCCGAGCGGAAAAGAAATTAAGTGAGGTGAGAAAGGCAGTTGGGGTTGAAATTTATAAATAAGATGATATTATAGCTAGATAAGCAATGAAGCCGTATGACACGGTGGAGCTTGGGGAAGAAAGCCAAAAGCGAGTAGAACCCCGTAAATGAGCAATCCCACGTCGCATAAAGCTATGCGGGAGGACAAGTGAGGTGGTACCGCGAACTCGTTCGCCCTCGCAAGAATCAAACTTTTTTGATTTTTGCGAGGGCGTTTTAATTTTAAGCAAAATATGAAAACTGGAATATATAAACATTCGAAAACGGGAAATTTGTACAAGGTGCATTTTGTAGCAAAACATTCTGAAACTCTAGAAGATTTTGTGGTTTATGAAGCGCTTTATGATAATAAAAAATCAAAATATTGGGTAAGACCAATTAAGATGTTTGAAGAATTAGTAACAATAAATAATCAACAGGTCCCGAGGTTCGTGTTTATTAAAGAAAATTAAATTTAATAGTTAATATAAATAAAATGGAAAGAACATATATAAAAGAATTGGGAACTAAAATCGGGAAGAAGGTCATCATTAAAGGCTGGGTGGATATTCGCCGTGATCAGGGTAAGCTTATTTTTCTTGATTTTCGTGATATGACCGGTACCATACAGGGAGTTATTTTGCCTAATGCTAAGGAGGCCCACGAGGTAGGTGAAAAATTAAGACCAGAGTGGGTAGTGGCAATTACCGGAAAAGTGAACAAGAGGCCTGAGAAAAATATTCAAAAGGAAAAATTAAATGGAGATATTGAATTAGAAATTTTGAGTATAAATATTCTGAACGAGGCCCTAACCCCACCAATTGATATTCATACAGATGGCTATGAAATAAGCGAGGATGTGAGGTTGGCAAATAGATATATAGATCTAAGGCGACCACGTCTACAGAAAAATATTCGAAATAGGAGTAAAGTAATGACCTTTGTCCGAAATTTCTTTACCAATGAAGGCTTTACTGAAATTGAAACACCAACCATGACCATAGCTACAGCTGAAGGCTCAAGGGACTTCCTAGTACCATCACGCCTAGAACGAGGAAGTTTTTACGCCCTGCCACAGTCCCCACAACAATATAAACAACTACTAATGGCCGCTGGGATGGAAAAATATTTCCAATTTGCTAGATGTTATCGTGATGAGGATACTAGAGGTGATAGACAACCAGAATTTACCCAAATGGACCTAGAAATGAGTTTTGTCGAAATGGAGGATGTAATGAAATTAAATGAGGAAGCCCTTATTGCCCTAGTTAAGGAGTTTTATCCAAATAAAAAAATCCAACAAATTCCTTTTCCAAGATTATCATATAAGGATGCGATGGAAAAATATAATTCCGACAAGCCAGATATTAGAACAGACAAAAATGACAAGGATTTACTTGCCTTCTGTTGGGTAATAAATTTCCCATTTTTTGAGAAGGATAAAAATGGTGGTTGGACTTTCTCACATAATCCTTTTTCTGCTCCTACACCAGAAAGCATGCCAGACCTAATGGGCAAAACAAATATAGAAAATATAATGACCACACAATATGACGTGGCTCTAAATGGCTGCGAGGTTGGTGGTGGTAGTATTAGAAACCATCGCCCTGATGCCCTAAGAAAAGCACTAGAAATTATGGGCTTTTCTGACGAAAAAATTGAGAAAGAATACGGCCACATGTTAAAGTCTTTTTCCTATGGTATTCCACCTCATGGGGGGATTGCCTGGGGTTTTGATCGCCTTATGATGCTATTGGAGAACGAACCAAATATTCGTGAGGTTATTGCCTTTGCCAAAACGGGTGAGGGACGTGATTTGATGATTGGCGCTCCCGCCAAGGTGTCTCCAGAACAACTATTGGAATTAGGATTGAATGTAATCAAAAAGGAGAATAAAAAATAAATGCCGGAAACAGCCTTTAAAATTAAAACTGAGGTGTTTGAGGGTCCGCTGGACTTGTTATTAAATCTGATTGAAAAAAGGAAACTTTTTATCAATGATATTGCTTTAGCTAAAGTGGCAGATGACTATATTGCTTATCTAAAAAGCCTAGAAAAATTCCCGATAGCGGATAGCGCAGATTTTCTGGTAATTGCTTCTACTTTACTTCTAATTAAATCTCGCTCGCTCTTACCAAACCTTAATCTGACTGAGGATGAACAAAAGGATATTGGTGACCTAGAAAGAAGATTAAAAATTTATCAAAGAATAAAGGAATTAAGTGTTCATATAAAAAATCATTTTGGTAAAGAAATAATTTTTGCCCCCGAACCAAGGAAAATGATTCCTGTTTTTTCTCCAGATCAAACCATGACCAAGGAAAACTTTTTAACGGCTATTCTTTCCGTTATTAGATCATTACCAAAAGTAGAAAATATTCCCAAAGCAATAGTCCGAAAAGTAGTGAGTCTAGAGGAAATGATTTCAAATTTAACTCAAAGAATTCAATCCAGCATCAAATTAAGCTTCCGCGAGTTCGCAAAAGTTGGCAAAGAGGAGCGAGTAAATGTTATAATAAGCTTCCTCGCAATGCTAGAATTAGTAAAGCAGGGGATAGTGAATGTAAAGCAGGATAATCACTTTGCTGACATTGAAATAGAAACCCAGCAAGCTGGTTTACCACATTATAATTAAATTTTATGGAAGAATTAACATTGGACAGTCAAATAGAAGCTATCCTTTTTTGGAAAGGGGAACCACAGTCAATTAAAAAATTGGCGGCTAGTTTGGGTAAAAAAGAAGAGGAAATAAAAGCGAGTCTAGAAATTTTAAAGGAAAAAATACAGGGTCGGGGAGTAGAGCTTGTTTTTAAAGATGATGAGGTGATGCTGGGCACTGCCTCAAAACTTTCCCATATTATTGAAAGATTAACCAAGGAAGAATTAGTCCGAGACCTGGGCCGAGCCGGCCTGGAAACCATTTCCATTATTGCCTATAAGGGACCGCTTTCACGCGCCGAGATTGATTATATCCGTGGGGTCCAATCAAATTTTATTTTACGCAATTTACAAATACGTGGACTGGTGGAAAAAATTACAAATGAGAAGGATCACCGTAGTTTCCTTTATCGGCCAACTTTTGAACTACTTTCCTTCCTTGGAGTATCAAAAATAGAGGATTTACCAGAATATGAAAAAGTAAAGGCAGAATTTGCTGAGCAGTTAGTAAAAAGTGAGGAAGTATCACTGACCGAAGACCGGGTTACAGAGGTAGAGCAAAATAGTAATTTATAATGATACCTACAAATAATAAAAAGGAAAAAATTCTGGCAGTTTTTACGGTTATTTTTTTATTTATTGTCGTTGGCAGTTTATTATTTTTAATTAGTCTTAATAATAAGAAAAATACCGATACCCTCAGGCTTCTTGTTCGGGAACAACAAGCCAGGAATGAGACGGTAAAAAATTTTCAGAACATCCAAGCAAATGGGCCAGCCACCTCCACGCTAACAAGTAAGTCCTACCTTAGTTTAGCATTCATAGACACCGGCACTAAAAAAAATATTCAAGAAAAAAATCCTAATTTAGTTTTACCAATAGCCAGCATAACCAAATTAATGGTTGGAGTTATTACTCTAGAGAATATTGACCTAGAAACAGAGGTTACGGCCACCGTAAATTACATTGGACGAGAGGAAAGCGCTTTTGTATTGGAAGACGGTAAAACTTATAAGACTGGGGAATTATTGATGAATGCCCTGATTTCCTCTGACAATGACTCAGCTAGATTGCTCTCAAGCATCCTTGGAGAAAATAATTTTATTGATAAAATGAACACCAAAGCGGCAGAGTTGGGAATGACCAGCACTCACTACGCAAATGTCACTGGCCTAGATCCAGCTACCTCAACCCAGGATATTAATACCTCAACCGTAACAGACCTAGCAAATCTGTTATCCTACATAATTGAAAAACATCCGGATTTACTTAAAATCACCACTAAGACCAGCTACAATGTTTGTGACATAAATAATTATTGTAAATTGGTAACAAATACTGACAAACTATTGGGTAACCCTGATTTTAGGCATAAAATAATTGGGGGGAAAACGGGAAGTACTGATTTAGCGGGGAAAAACCTAGCTTTAGTTGTTAATTTTTCTAATAATATTTTTCTCATAAATATAGTTTTGGGTTCTGAAAATAGTTTTTTTGATACAACATCACTTATTAATAATATAGTAATTAAATAATTTATGGATATTGTAAAAATTTTTATTCCCACCACCGTCGCCTTCATAATTGGAATACTTATTACTCCAATTATTTCCAATTTCCTATATAAAAATAAAATGTGGAAAAAGAAAAGTGTAGTGGCCTCAACTGATGGTGGTCTGACTACTATCACCCAGAAATTACACAATGATGAGGAACGTAAGACGCCCCGGATGGGTGGTGTAGTGATTTGGGCCAGCGCACTAATAACTGTTCTACTTTTTTGGCTTGGGTCAATAATTGATGGACCAATTTTAGAAAAACTTAATTTTTTAAGTCGTAATCAAACCTGGCTCCCCATATTTACTCTGATTGTTGGTGCCTTGGTAGGTTTAATAGATGATTATTTTAGTGTAACTGAAAGATATGACCAAAAAGCCGGCGGACTTTCTTCTAAAAAAAGATTACTAGCTGTATTTATTATTTCCTTAATTGGTGCCTGGTGGTTTTATTCTAAACTAGAAGTGACTGAAATAATTATTCCCTTTTGGGGAGTCTGGGATGCTGGTTTAATATTTATATTATTTTTTATAATCGTGACTCTAGCCACCTATTCTGGTGGAGTGATAGACGGTCTTGATGGTCTCTCTGGGGGAGTTTTTGCGATCATTTTTGGTGCTTATGGACTAATTGCTTTTCTGCAAAACCAAATAGACCTAGCTGCCTTTTGTTTTGTTCTAGTTGGAGGGATTTTGGCCTTTCTTTGGTTCAATATACCACCAGCCAGATTCTTTATGTCTGAAACCGGAACTATGTCCCTAACCATAACGCTAGTGGTAATAGCCTTTCTTACCAAACAAGTTTTAATTCTTCCTATTATTGCTTTCCCCTTAGTAATCTCCTCTGCCTCCAGCCAAATTCAATTATTATCCAAGAGGTTTAGAAACGGAAAGAAAGTATTCCTAGTGGCCCCCCTTCATCACCATTTCCAGGCCCTTGGTTGGCCAGCCACCAAAGTGGTTATGCGTTATTGGATTCTGGGAATTGTTTTTGCTGGTATAGGAATTATCATTGCTCTAGTTGGTTAAAATGCTCATGCCTAAAAAGGTAGATAAAATTTTTATATTTTCGTTTTTGGCCCTGCTTATTTTGGGCTGTACCATTTTTATTTCAGCCTCTCTAGGAATTTACGCCAAGGATAATGCCAAATTTACTTCTATAATTTTTAGCCAATTATTTTTTGGCTTATTTATGGGACTAATTGCTTGTTTTATAACTTCAAAAATTAATTATAAGTTTTGGCGCCGCTTTTCTTTTTACATTTTCTTACTTTCTATATTTGCCACCCTGCTCGTTTTTATTCCTGGAGTGGGGATAAGTCATGGTGGGGCCACCCGCTGGATATATATTGGTAGTTTATCATTTCAGCCCTTAGAATTTTTAAAAATTGGTTTTATTATTTACTTTGCCGCCTGGATTTCTGGTGTAAAGGAAAAAATTAAAACCCTAAAATATGGCCTTTTACCATTCCTAATTTTGATTGGAACCGTTGGAGCAATGCTTCTTAGTCAGCCTGACACTGACTCATTTGTTATTATTTCTATTGTTGGTCTGGCTATGTATATTATTGGGGGAGGGAGGTGGCGCCACCTATTTTTTCTATTGATAATTGGGGTCATTAGTATTTCTTCACTATTTTTTGTCAGGCCATACTTACTTGACCGTTTAAATACTTTTATTAATCCGGCTGAAAACTCTTTAACGTCCGGTTATCAAATCCAGCAATCCCTGATTGCGGTTGGGTCTGGAGAGATATTTGGACGAGGACTAGGGCAAAGTATTCAAAAATTTAAGTTTTTACCCGAATCTATTGGTGATGCTATTTTCCCAATTGCGGCGGAAGAATTAGGCTTTATCGGTAGTTTATTAATTATAATATTATTTATAATATTTCTTTCTCGGGGACTTAAAATAGCTAATTTGGCGCCTGATGTTTTTAGTGGACTTTTGGTGACCGGAATTGTTATACTTATCACCATCCAATCCTTGCTGAATATTGCCTCAATGATTGGCGTTATTCCATTGACTGGATCTCCCTTGATTTTCTTCAGCCAAGGTGGAACCGCATTATTTTTTACTCTTTTTGAAATTGGAATGATAATTAACGTCTCAAAATATAGAAAAATTAATTAAAGAAACAAACATGAAAATATTACTAACAGGTGGAGGTTCTGGTGGTCACTTTTATCCGCTTATTGCCGTAGCAGAATCAATCAATGAAATAGCCAAAAAGGAAAATCTGGTCTCAGCCGAGCTATATTTCATGTCTGATAATCCCTATGACGCAGAAGCCTTGATTGAAAATAATATTACTTTTATACCAATTTATGCTGGCAAAATCAGACGCTATGCTTCAATATTAAATTTTTTTGATTTGTTTAAAACTGGCTGGGGAGTGATTGTAGCCCTAATTAGGGTATTTAACATCTACCCCGACGTTATTTTTAGCAAAGGAGCCTACGCCAGCTTCCCGGTTTTAGTAGCAGCTAAAATTCTCCGAATACCAGTTATTATCCACGAGTCTGATAGTGTACCCGGGAAAACTAATTTATGGGCTGGAAAATTTGCTAAAAAAATTGCCGTTTCTTATCCAGATACAGCTAAATACTTTGATGAGGTAAAGATAGCCTTTACCGGTAATCCACTAAGAAAATCTGTCCTTAATCTCACCAAAACTGGGGCCCATGAATATTTAAAGCTTGAAAAAAGTATCCCTACTATTCTTATAATTGGTGGATCACTGGGGGCAAAAGTAATTAACGAACGAATTCTAGATACACTTCCAGAATTATTAAAAAAATATCAGGTATTACATCAAACCGGGAAGAATAACGTTCAGGAGGTTTCCAAACTTGCCGATATTATTTTATTAGATAATCCTAGCAAAAATCGCTACAGAATCTTTGATTATTTAAATAATATTAACCTTACCATGGCTGCGGGTGCTGCTGATTTAATTATTAGCCGAGCGGGCTCGACAATATTTGAGATTGCTTCATGGGGTGTCCCTAGTATTATTATACCTATCACAGACTCAAACGGTGATCATCAACGAATGAACGCCTATGCCTATGCCAGAAGTGGTGCCGCCTCAGTTATAGAGGAACCAAACCTAACCACTAATGTCTTGATTGGTGAGATTGACCGTATTTTACAGGATCAGGCCTTAAGAGACAAAATGACTAAATATGCCAAGAGTTTTGCTCAACCAGAAGCCGCCAACAAAATTGCCAGAGAAATTATTAATATTGCCCTAAGTCATGAAGAATAAAATTATAACCAGATTTGCCCCTAGTCCCACCGGACTATTTCATGTTGGAAGCGCGCGAGTAGCCCTTTTTAATTATTTGTATACTAAGCAAAATAACGGTGATTTTTTATTGCGAATTGAAGATACTGATGGGGTTAGGAGTAAACCAGAATGGACTGAAATGATTTATAATTCTATGAAATGGCTGGGTCTAGATTATACTAAATCTTTTATCCAATCAGAACGCACGGAAGTATACAAGAAATATCTGGCTAAATTAATTTCAGAAAATAAGGCTTATCTTTCCAAAGAAGAAATAAAAGAAGAAGGGCAAAGGGCAGAGGTTATTAGATTCAGAAACCCAAATAAAAAGGTCTCATTTAATGACTTAATTAGAGGTAAAATAGAATTTGATACAACCGAATTGGGAGATTTTATTATTGCCAAGAGTTTAACCGAGCCAATTTTTCACTTAACAAACGTAATTGATGACTTTGAATCAGGTATTACGCATGCAATTAGAGGGGACGACCATATCTCAAATACACCAAGACAAATTTTAATCTTTGAAGCTATTGGTGGCCAACCTCCAATCTATGCACATTTACCAATGATTTTATCCGAAACAAAGGAAAAACTTTCTAAACGAAAACACGGAGAGATAGTTTCTGTTGCCCATTATCAAAAGGAGGGCTACCTGCCAGAAGCATTTATTAACTTCATTGCTTTTTTGGGTTGGAACCCAGGGACTGACCAAGAAATAATGTCTATGAAGGAATTAATTGAAAAATTTGATATAACTAAAGTCCAAAAATCTGGCGCTATTTTTAACAAAGAAAAACTATTGTGGTTCAATAAGGAATACATAAAAAGATTACCCGCTGATCAACTCAAAAAGGAGATTTCTGATAAACTATCAAAAAAATATACTTATTCTGACGAGTTATTAGATAGAATTATTCCAACCATAACGGAGAGAATTAATACCTTTGGTGAACTTGAAAAATACGTGCTGGAAGGGGAGTTTGATTATTTTTTTATTACACCCAGCCCTGCCAAAGAAATGCTAATTTGGAAAAAAGACACAGATTTTAAAATACCAAAAAATAATTTACAAAAAATTTCAGAAATAATTGAAAAAATTTCTGATAATAAATTTAATGAAGAATCCCTAAAAACAACCCTAATGCCAATAGCTGAAGGCCTTGGAAAGGGGAGTGTTCTGTGGCCATTAAGGGTAGCTCTCTCTGGCAAGGAAAAGTCCCCTGATCCTTTTTCTCTTTTAGCAATTCTTGGTAGAACAGAATCCATAAATAGAATCCAAAACGCCCTAAACCTGTTATAATACTACTATGGTTAGGAAAAATTCTTTCACGATTATTCTTAAAATTTTTTTATTGGCCATATTTATAATTGGCGGTGTTTCTAATGCGGAAACGGTGGATCAACTCCAAGCCAAAATTGACGCCGCTAATGAAAACCGTGAACAATTAGAAAAAGAAATTACCAAGTATCAGGGTCAATTAAAAGTAATCGGCGAACAAGCCACCACTCTACAAAATACTATAAAATCTTTAGATGTCTCTACTAGTAAAGTGACTACCGAGGTAAAATTAGTTGAAAACAATATTGACCAGACTTCCTATACAATTGAGGATACTGGTTATGAAATTAATAATAAGGAGAAGCAGATACAAAAAGGAAATTTAGTGATAAGAGAGGCCCTACAACAAATAAACGAGGCAGATAGTCAGAGTATCTGGGAAATCCTTTTATCCAATGATGATTTATCAGTGTTTTGGGATGATATGGAAAACATTATTCAGGTTCAAGCCAAAGTCAGTGAACAGGTCTCAACAATAAAAGATATAAAAGTTAGTCTAGAAATAGCTAAGGCAAAACTTGAACAAAAAAAGGAGGAACTTGAGGATTATAACAAGGAGCTGAGTGACCGAAAACAAGTATTACTTTCCACCAAAAAAGAAAAGAGTAATTTACTCACCGCCACAAAAAGTACTGAGGCTAACTACCAGAAAATGCTGAAAGATAAACTCGCGCTTAAGGAAGCTCTGGATCAGGAAATTAATCAGTTTGAATCACAACTTAGACTTATTATTGATCCAAAAAGTTTTCCTCCCGCTGGTAAGGGTATTCTAGCTTGGCCATTAGATTCTATTTTTATCACTCAAAACTTTGGTAAAACATCTGATTCCGGTAGACTTTATGTTAGTGGCACACACAATGGCACAGATTTTAGAGCCGCCATTGGTACCAGGGTAAAATCAGCTGGAAATGGAATTGTAGAGGGGATAGGCAATACCGATCTTGTTTGTTCAGGTTCTTCTTATGGTAAATGGGTCTTTATTCGCTATGATAATGGGCTAGCAAGCATTTATGGCCACCTTTCCGTGATATCAGCAGAACAAGGCCAGCGAGTAAAAACTGGCGATGTTGTGGGCTACTCTGGCAATACAGGATATTCAACCGGTCCACATCTTCATATGAGCGTTTATGCTGGACAAGGAGTAAAAATATCCAATCTAAAAAGTACCGCCTGTAAGGGTACTTATACAATACCACTAGCTGATATCAGGGCCTACCTAGATCCTCTAATATATCTTTAAAAAATATGTTTTTGGGTGTATACTAGACATTATTAATAAATATAAGCAAAATAATCAAATGAAAAATACTTATAAAAATACACAAGGAGGTTTGATCAAGATGATTATTATAATTATTATTGCCATTGCCATACTCAGTTGGTATGGAGTTGATATTAAGGAATTCTTTAATTCACCACAGGTTCAGAAAAATTTTAGTTATGTTTGGAGTTTTATTACTGATATTTGGTCAAATTACATACAGGAGCCAGCTAGTAAGCTCTGGGATATATGGCTTCAGTATATTTGGGGTCCCTTTATGGACATGCTCAAAAGAGGTGATCACGCTAACGTCATAAACCCTTAATAATAATTTCTATGGATGACTTTGGAGAAATATTTACGACTCTGGAAATTATTTTAATCATAGTTCTTGTAATTCTATTTGCTTGGCACTTTTTTGTTTAAGACCCGGGGGAGTGTTTGAACCTTTATTGTCCCTGGCCCCAAGAGATGTAGTGTAGGGAAGATATATTGTGCGACATGGTATCAAGCCGAAATGTTAAGTAAAAACAGCTTGCAAGCTTATATCGCCTACCCTAGAAATAGTTTGATTTAAGGCGTTAATCCCCGAAATGGATTGCCTTGGATCAGGTAGAACCTAAAACAATCTACCCTTTTCAAATTTCTAAAGTAGTTTGATGAACTTTTTATTAAAGGGTGTATTTGACTTGTCTATTTAGCTAAATAGTTTTCTCCCCCTTGCATATCCCCCTCTGTTTTTACCTATTCTTACTAACTAATGTATATACACTTTAGAAATTTAAAACTGTGGATAACTTTTTAAAAACAAAAATGCGAAGACAATATCCGAACCAAGGAACAATAATTTGGTCAAAACTGATAAGACGTTATCAGAAACAAAAAAGGACTAAATCTCGCTACTTTTACGCCAACAAAATACCGAACTATAAAAACTACAACAAATTATGACTTCAAGAACCGCTCGTTACATATATAGAGCCTTAAGACGTAATTCTAGACGACCAGCTTCATGGTTTAGCTCACCTAGAAATCAACGTTATGACCGAAAGATTCAAACTCGCTGGTTTAAATTAATTAGCAATAGATAAAATGTTTCCTCAAGAATCAATCACAATTATTGAAAATAACGAAACAAATACGGATATTTTGAATAAATCCATTTTACCTAACGGAGACTACTATATTCAAAACATCAGCGTATTTTCAAAAGATAACCGCCTCAATACAGTTTACTGCGGTAGTTCCCCCATCTTAATTCAAAGAGCTGGCCCAGCCGAAATAAATTTACCCTTAAATTATCACTGTGAGAACAATGTAAAGGCCGACTTATACCGAACAAGCAATATTTATATTACCTATAAAGAACCGACTATAAGTACCTCCACCGAAACGACCACCTCCATGACAAATACCATGTTGGGCTCAATTAATGTCGGTTTAGCCATCATTGTTACCCTTCTATTCATAATAATTATTGGTTTTATTTTTAATAACATTGATTTGAAAAAGCCATGGCAACACTAATTATTTATTACTTTATATTCGTTATTGGTGCTATCAGCCTAGGTCTGATTGTCTATAAGGTTTTTGACAAAATTTTAGACTGGTTCGCATGGTTTCTTAATTCATTTTAAAAATATGATCAAAAGATTTTTTAAATTATGGATGATCAGAAAAAGCAAGCGAAAGTTTTACAGACGATATAAATTTTAAATATATGGTAAATCAAGATATTTTCATTATGTATTGTTACGCTCCGCTTATCTCTTTATTTATCTTTGTCTTATTTAAAATATTTGAGCATTTTAAGTGGTGATTTCCTTTCCCCTCTCCATAAGAGATTAATTAAAGCTCTTATGTGCAGAGGAAAGGACGACACAAAAGTTTCCACGGCCGTGGTTGTATCTGTCCTGCCTAGTCAGATATGTAAAACAAATATAGGTAAATCTTCATAAGTCGCAAGCTTGATCTATCTTGTAAGTCCAATATAGGCATAGCTATGGGTCAAGCTTCGGGCTTATGAACGTGTGAAAGCGTGTTTATTAGCTTAAAAGGTCGTTGAATAGGGCAACTTCCCTACACTAGATAACCTAAAAACAACCACATGCCAGCATTAAATGCTAGTACGACAGCCGTTTTTGCCGCCATCGGCCTATCTGCCAGCGACATCTACGGCGTCTTTACAGGTTTGGTCGGAACTGCCGTGTCATTCATGTTATGGATGATTCAGGTTTCTTGGCCATTCCTCTTGGGTATAGCTTTCATCTACTTGATGTATAAGCTTGCCCATAAATTTACCGGCTTCGGTAGATAGAGCAAACAAAAAACACCCTGACCGGTGCTTAATGTAAGAAACTTGTTCTCTTAATAATATCACAAAATGAAAAAATTTGCATTAATAATTATTTTTCTAACTTTGTTCGCTCTCAAAATAGCACCTGTATTAGCTTCCTCTTATGTCCAAACTTCAGCCATGTCTTTTGTTAGCCAATGCGATTACGCCATAGGAAATGATATCACCTGCCCTTCCGCAATGGCTTCGGACGGAGAAAATTATGCCATGATTTCTACCTCAACCTCAGCTTCCCGTAAAATGTTTTTTGATGTTTCTTATATTCAGGCAAATGCCTCCATAGATTCCATAGATATTGATATTAAATCTCGCAGTGCTTATGGATCAATTTACATGAAAGTTTATGGTTATAACACTTCGTATGGTTGGGGTAACGGTTGTAATGGTAGCTCTGCTCACGGTTTTACAAAAACATATGCTGTTGATTCCACAACTGGATCAAGCTATGTTTATGACACTTTCCATATTCTACCAACAACCACTGGAGACGCCGTAAATTGCGGTGGTGGAAATACATACCCATCAATTTCTTCCTATATTGATGCCGGTGATGATTGGACTTATAACACCTCCAGTGTTGGAGCTGATGGGTATCCAATCAATGCCGTTCCAAAAGGAAAAATTGCTGTACTCCTCTACTGCTCTGGCACAAATTGCGGAGTTGATGTTGATGATGTCTTATTGTCTGTAAATTATCGTTATGACGAGACTCCATATATAACTGGAATAAAATCGCTCGTCTTATCGGGAGTATCTGGCAACATAATGGCTACCGGTGATGACGTCTTGGGTACTTATTATACAACCGCTACTTCAACATACAGTAAAGTAGTTTTAGATTTGTATGATTATCAGGCGGATCCAAATACAGGTGGACATATTCGTCTGGAGCAATCTGCACCAGTCATTGATACAGTCGGAGCTTCTTACGGATTTTTTAATGTGGAAAGTATGGGGCTGACTTCTGGCCACCGCTATACTTATTACACTAGGCTATATTCACCTACCTTAGGCTCATATACTGCCCCGTTTCCGAATAATTATAGCTCATTCTGTTATATGTCGTGCGGTACAACGACAGACTATTCAACAACAACGCCAGTCATATCAACAACCACAAATCCATTTTCTACTAGCACAAACCCGTTCGTATTTTCCACTTCAACCACCTCATCATTTTCTCCGTCAATGATTTTTGATTCACAAACAGTTCTCAATGCTCGTATGTATTGTGATTTTTTCTCTTATCCTGCTCTATTTGATTTTAGTAATTGTCTTTACTACATGTTCATACCCGATTCGTCTGATTTTTCTCGTTTCTTTACCGCTTTTAAAAATTCAGTACTAGCTCGTGTCCCCTTTCTCGGTGGTTTCTTTTTAACGACATCCACTTCCCTACCGGTCATCAACGCTACTGTTCCAAATGGAGTTGTGGGTACAGGAGCCACCCTTTCTTTAGATTTTAATCACAGCCTAGACTGGTTATTAAATTCTACTTCCACAAAATTCAATAATGTTTCCGCCTCATCAACGCAAACATTATTTCAAATAACTTATCCTTATTGGAAAATATTTATTTACTTTGGCTTTGCCTTGTATGTTTTATCTCGTGTATTCTCTTCCTCTATCTTTGGCGGAGGAATAGGTACAGTCGCCAAGATGTCCAGCCAGCAAAAACAAAACGCCGTGGATGTTTATAAAAATTATCTTAACCGTAAAAAATAATATGTTAATACTTTTTTTACTTTATTGTTTAGGTTTGCTATTCGGAACAGTTTTATCCGTGCTTTCGTTCCTTCCTTACACTACCGAAGTTAATGCCGTAATTGCTCAAGGTGTCGGTTTTGCCAAAGGAGTTATAGTTACAATCCCCTATTTACAGGTCGTATGGGAGGTATTTCTGGCGATCCTGGTGTTTGAAGCATTATTAATAATCTTCAAACTATTCTTTGGCTCTCGTGATTTCACTAATCATGTCAATTAGTTATGAATAGCCTACCTGACATTAATTCAGCAATAACCGGCATAGGAGTAATAGTAATAATCATTATCTTTTATTTAATAGTTAATAAAAATAATCATGGAAAAAATTGATATTAATGACGATCTACAAACCAAGATTGAACCGATGGAAGAAGAGTTTGATAAGTCCCTCAAAATGGAGGGCTATTGGATTTCCTTATCCAAAGCCATAGAATACCGAGACTTTGACTATATGTGGCGGAAAATGTGGGCAATGTATTACCTTCTCCACCCTCAAAAAGCCAAAGAAAACAAAAAACGAGAGCAAGAATATTTTAACTCGCAAAAGAAATGATTTACAAAATAGAAAAATTTTACGATGGTTATAAATGTATTGTGTCCGACACTTTGGTGCCAGAACTAGTTTTTTACGCCCGAACTAGAAGCGATGTTATTAAAATGGCTACTAGGTTCGTTTATCACAAAACTTATAAAGAAGTCTGTGAACAAATAGAGATACAAGAGAAAGATAATAAGGGCTACTCTTTTTAACAGCACTTCATGTTATTAAAACAATTCCCCTTACAAAAATAAAATTATGAATAATTTAGGCAAAAAAATTGAAAACGACATAGACCATTTCAAACCGCCAGAAGGCTCTTTGAATATGTACTATGGAGCAATCGGCTCCGGCAAGACTTACAGTGCCACCGCCGACATTATAGACCTCTTAAAGGCCGGTCAGGTAGTGTATTGCTCTTGGCCGATTGAGCTAGAAGAGTACTTTGATGACCGAGAAAGTCTGTTTATCTCCTTTATAAACTGGATATTAAACCGAAAACTCTATTATCGTATCCACGTCAAGCACAATTTTCACTACTTTGATCAAGTGAACCACATCCTTTACGATCACAAAGGCGAAAAAGTCCAAGAATGGGATAGCCAAAGTAAGTTCATGGACTGGTTAAATAGTCTCTCTTTCTGCCATATTTTTGTAGATGAGGCGTATAGGCTCTTTGACAGCTATGAAAAGACCAACATGAGCATGACAAAGAGGGTTTTTGCCCTAGAAACTAGGCATAACTTCCGCCACATCAACATTCTAGCTCAACGCCCTACCTCAATACAGGTTAGCCAGCGTTCACAGGTCAATAGATTCTATAAGTGTGTGAAAATTGCCACTTGGCCATGGGTTCGTTTTGGACGCTTTGAATTTCAAGATATGACCGGAGAAACAGTAGACGAAACTAAAGAACCGGTAACAAGAAAGACTTACTGGGGTTCAAATAGGATATTTATGGCCTATAACAGCTACTATCTAGGCAAAGTTAAGAGCCAAGACATGTTTTTTGACACTTTTTTGCTCAACTTCAAGGAAAGATACCTAGCCTACCAAAAAAATTTTTTCGGACTTTTTTCTTTCATAAGAAAGAAAAAAGTATCTGAAAAAAATAATTCTAAAATCTTAGAATCTGAAGAAAACCCTTTTTAAAAATTTAAACTATACATTTTATGCTATAATCCCTTATTATGAGCATAATTCAGAACTACAAAGGTAGAAGTGGTGTAGAATATATTTTTGAGTATTCTGATGTAGATTTTTTTGATGATTTAGACTATAACCTATGCCAACAAGTATATGGAGTCTGTTTTTATGAAGATAAAATGGTCATTGGTTATGGTGGAAAAAAACAAGATTGGGGTTTAATTGGTGGAACGATTGAAAAAGGAGAGACTTTTGAACAAACTTTAAAAAGAGAAATTCAAGAAGAATCAAACATGGAAGTATTGAAATGCTTGCCTGTCGGCTATCAAAAAATGACAGACACCAGAAATGGTAATTATATTTATCAACTTCGTTATGTTTGCACTGTCCGTCCTTATGGTAAATTTGTAAAAGATCCGGCCGGTGCCATCACCGAAATCAAACTAATTGACCCAAAAGACTACAAAAAATACTTTGACTGGGGTAAAATCGGAGAAAATATCATCAGCAAAGCATTAAAATTATTAAAAGATTTAAAATAATAGTATGACATCCCAGAAAAAACTTCCTCAGGTAATTTTTGAACAAATGCCGTTAGAACAGGAAACGGAAATGATAATGGGTTTTTTAGATGAAGACTGGAGTGATGTAATCATTAAAAAATTTCCGCAATTATTAATGATTAAAAGTATAAAAACGGAAGAAGAGAAAAGAAAAACTATTAAAAATGAAATAACCAATATTAGGCAAGAACTCGGACCAAAAATGGACGATGGGTTATTATTAGTGAAAGATAATTGGGAAAAAGTAGAAAAAAACACCTTAGAGGCATTAGCAGAGATAATTCAAACAGATTACCCGAAAAGAGATATTACCGCTTATATCTCCATTAATCCTATCTGCCCCCGCTTTCTTAATAAATGGAGCTTTTCCGTACCTCCTGACCATAAAAACCCAAACAAAACCATTGCTCATGAAATATCGCATTTTTTGTTTTTTAAAAAACTTAAGGAAGAATTCCCAGAAATAGAACGCGGTAAATATGAATCTCCACACAAGGAGTGGGTTTTAAGTGAAATTTTGGCTGTTATAATTCTCTGTGATAACAGGCTAATAAAAGCTCTTAATATTCCAAAATATTATGGCTATTATCCAAAACACCAAGAGCTAAAAATAAATGGTGAATTGTTATCAAAATCATTAGAAAATCTTTATGATGATATGGTAATAAAGAAAAAAAATTTCACTGAATTTATTAAAAAAAGTCTAGAATTATTAAAAGACCTAAAATAATGGGTAATTCAATAAAAGATTTATACACACAATATTTAGGAAAAACTGTCCAAGTAGTAATGGATAGACCGCTTGGATCTAACCATCCCAAACATGGTTTTAAATACGAGGTAAATTACGGTTTTATACCAGACACAAAGGCACCAGATGGAGAGGAAATTGATGCATATGTTTTAGGAGTTGATATACCTTTAGATAAATTTTCTGGCAAATGTATAGCCGTTATCCATAGACTAGATGACGATGACGATAAATTGATAATTATTCCTAAAGATATGAAGGAAATTTCTGACGAAGAAATCAATAAACAGACGAATTTTCAGGAGCAATTTTTTGAATCGATTATTATTAGGTAGAGTTAAACACCTACTTTATCTATATAATTCTCAAATTCTTTGATCGTCCTGCACTTTCCTTCCAATACCGCTTTATAAATAGTCTGCCCTAGCACATCCAATTTATTATCTTTTCGATATTTTTTGAAAAAGAGAATTTGCTCTCTTTGCTCATCTGTTAACTCTATTTTATTTATAGAAAATAATTTGCTTCTTTCCTTAAAATCTTTTTCGGAAATAAACCAAACATCAAATTTCCATCTTTCGCCTCCGATTTTCTCTTTTAAGCCAAAATAATAGCCATTTGGGAATTCGGCTCCTTTTCTAGGATCATCCCAATCGCCACCAATAAAATAACTCCTAAACTTTCTCTTAAAATACAGATCTTTGAATATTTCAAAAACTTCTTCTATTGAATATGGTTTCTCTCTAACGACAGTAATATCCACATCACCGTGCATCATTAAGCTCCCGGCATAGGCTCCGGCAAAATAAACTTTCCCATATTTTTTTAAATCTTCAACTAAGCCAGTTTCTGCCAACAATTTATCCGCTTGCTCTTTAAATTTTTTGCTTATCTTGGTTAATTCTGACATAAATAGATTGTATCATATTTTGTCATTTTCAAACATTTCATTTTATGTTATTGTTAAAAAATCCTATAAATAAACAATAATATGAAATCCAATTCTATAATTATTAATAATCTATCAAAAAGGTTCACTTTCCCAGTGAAGAATGATTCTCATGGTTGGTTAAAAAACCTATTTTACCCAGAAAGAAAGGATATTACGGCGGTAGATAATATATCCTTTTCAGTAAAAAGCGGAGAAAGAGTGGCGTTTATTGGCCCAAATGGTGCCGGAAAATCAACTACAATCAAGATGCTAACCGGTATTTTGTTCCCAACCTCTGGACAAGTGAGCGTTTTGGGTCTTGATCCAGTTAAGGATAGGAAGAAACTAGCTTATCAGATTGGAACAGTTTTTGGCCAACGTTCCCAATTATTACCAAACCTCCCACTCACGGATTCACTAGAGTTTTTTGGCGTTATGTATGACCTGACTAATGAACAAATAAAAGACCGTATCAAGGAACTTGTTGAGCTTTTTGATTTAGGATCTTTTATTGATCAGCCAGTTCGTAAACTATCATTAGGGCAAAGAATGCGAGCGGAAGTAGCAGTATCATTAATTCATAAGCCAAAGATAATTTTACTTGATGAGCCAACCATTGGGTTGGATGTAGTAGCCAAAAAGATACTTCGTGAATTACTATTGAAAATAAATAAAACCGAAGGGACGACCATCTTTCTCACATCACATGACGTTGGGGATGTAGAATTTTTATGTGATAGGACCATAGTAATTAATCATGGTGTTGTTATCAAGGATTTACCCACAGCCGATTTATCCAAAGCTTTTGTCTATGAAAAATATATTGATTTAATTCCACTCACGGATTTTAAAAGTTTTCCAGAACTCCCAGAAGGTATTAAATATCTGGCAAAAGATCAAAATAAAATCACAGTAGCTGTTAATGTGAATAAAATGGGTACCAAGGAAGCTCTTAAGACACTGCTGGATATCTTCGAACTTGAAGATATCGATGTCTATGATGCTGATTTAGAAACTGTAATTAGACATATTTATGAGGGAGATTAGATTTGCAAATAAAGTAATAAAAATTTTAGTAAAAGACCGCATACATTACCCGGGCAGACTTTTTGTAGATACGGTTTCCCTGATTGCCAGATGTGGTATTTTACTCATTCTTTATTGGTATGTCTTCAAACTAAATGGTGGAATAGTAAACGGTGTGGCTTACAATATTGTTGCTTGGAGCATGTTTTTTTATTTTGCCTTTTCAACACTTAGACTTAGAGATATTTCTCGGTCAATCATGAGAGATGTGCAATCTGGGAATATTGAAGTATTTCTTAATCGACCAATATCCTATTTATCATTTAAGGCTTGGTGGCAAATAGGTTCTGGTATTTATTCTTTTTTGTTAGTTACTATTTTAGGTAGCATTGGATTATTTCTTATAATCGGTATACCTCAGACCATGACCATTGGTATATTTTTACCAACCCTACTTCTGGTCTTTTTAGGCGCTTCCATTCTTACTTTATTAGTTTATGCTTTAGTTGGAGTTTTAGCTTTTTGGATTGAGGATATCGATCCAGTTTATTGGATTGTAGATAAGGCCGTAATGATATTAGGAGGCTCGTATCTGCCTATAGCTCTATTTCCTACCTTTTTGTACAAAATAGCCCTATATAGCCCTTTTGGGGCTTCTCAATTTATAACACATACTGTAAATGAATCATGGAAATCTGATTGGTATGTTTTGATTCTTACTCAGTTATTTTGGATAATAGTATCAGGAATAACTTTGTATTTTTTGTATTCAAAAGCCAAAAATAAACTATCGGTAAATGGTGGATAAAATTATGTTAAAAGAAATTAAATTTGCTTTGTATTCCATAAAGAAAAACATTCAGAGTAGTGCCGAACTGCGGACCAGTTTTTTAATGAATGTGATTGGAATGGCAATCAACAACACTGCCTTTATTTTTCTCTGGGTCTTCTTTGTAAAATCGGTGGGTATTATTGGTGGTTGGACAGCGATAGATATTATCGGTTTACAAGGTTTTACTGCTATAAGCTACGGCGTCGTCCTCTCAGGGGCAAATGGCTTACGAAAGATTCCAAATTATGTGACGACTGGATCATTTGATCGGTTTATGCTGTCACCAAAAAACTTGATTTTGCGTATAGCTACTTCCTCGTTTGGGGCATCAGCGATTGGCGATATAACTTTTGGTGTAATTTGTATATTCGTTTATTGTTTTTTGATACATGTTTCTTTGTATCAAATTCTTATTGCTGTAGTTTTGTTGTTTTTAGCGTCACTGGTTTTCTTATCAATGACTATTTTAATATCCTCTGTTAGTTTTCTGTTTACCGATGCCAGTTCTGTCCACGAAGGAATGTTTGAGATATTTTTAACCCCCGCTCTTTTCCATGGAGGAGCTTTTCAGGGAGTGATGAGATTTATTTTTACCTTTCTTATCCCATCTCTCCTTATCGGCACTATTCCTTTGGAGGCTCTAAAGGATATCTCTATTATTAAAATAGTATTGATGATAGTAATGGCATTCTTCCTATTTTTCCTTTCCATCTTTCTTTTTAATCGTTCAGTCAGAAAATATGAAAGCTCAAATTTTATGACTTTTGGAAATTGACAAAACAATCCAAAAAGTCAATACTTGTAATATGAAGTTTATCCAAACAAATTGGCATCATGGACTACATCACCTAGGGTGAGGTGGTTTTTCTTCTTATCATCTAGTAGATAAAAGCACACTTTCACCCCGTAAGTGTGTTTTTATTTTATTAATTAATTAAATAAAAAATATGAAAAACATTAGAAAATATCAAATAGGTGTAATGGGTTCAGCAGCAGATTTAAATTATTCAAAAGAACTAGAACAGATAGCTTTTGATGTAGGCAAAGAAATCGCTTTATCGGACAATATCACCGTTTATGGTGCGGAAAAAGACTATGATTCGCTTTCCACCGCTGCTTCAAGAGGTGCTAAAAGTGTCAATGGTCTTACCGTGGGCGTTACTTATGGAAAAGGTAAGGATATTTGGGATAAAAATAGAGATACAGATATCATTATTTCAACCGGTATGGACAGGGGCGGTGGTAGAGAATTTGTCCTTGTAAATTCTTGCTATTATTTATGATGTGGAGACACGGCTTGCTTATTTTGTAAAGATGTAATACCATTTAAATAGATCAATTAAGTACCTCGACATAATATAATAATCTATGAAAAAGGAGGCAAAAACGACACATCTCAACACGCTTTATGAGTCAGTTATCAAAAAACTCCTGTCAAATAAGGCTTGTTTCAAAATTATAGAACACAAACCCCTGTTTACTATGGAGGATGTGTTCAACACTTTGAATATTAAGCCGGAACAAATGGGTAAAACCATGTTGTTGTTTGCAGAGAGTTGCGGAGTAATTGCGGTAGTGGTACCGGGTACTCTTAAAGTAGATTTGGCTAAAGTGGCCAGATCTATCGCAAAACCACGAAACAAGGTTAAATTTTCAGATAGAAAGGAGGTTGAAAATCTGGGAATTTCAGTTGGTGCCATCTCCCCGTTCTTTGATTGTATTTCGAAGGTGATAGTTGACAAGAGTTTTCTATCACAGGATATGGTTTATTGCGGATCTGGTGATCTCGGTAAGACCATTTCTATCTCGGTTGAGGATCTAATCAAGATTACCTCAGCTCAGGTTGCGGATGTAGTGAAAGAATAAACAACAACAGAAAAGGAAGTGAAGAATGAAAGCACATGCGGATGATTGTTGGTGGTGTAAGCCTATACTGAACGTCGAAGGCCAGTCAGCCTTCTGGGATGCAATGTCAGAAGTTTACGAGGGTGCCGATATGACGGTAGACAACCAGAAAGAAATGGATGTCGTCATTAAGCACTGTCGTGAAATCAAGTATCAAGATCTCGTAACTCTCGGTGGAGCCGTAGGGTGTCGAGATCCGAAAATGATATTGGAAGATCTCATCGCCAGAGGTTTTAGCGGAGAACAACTGCCGGTTGTTTTCTACAATGATCTCTCGAGCGAACAGGTTCGCAAAGCAAAGGAATCTGTTTTGAAGCCCTTTACTGATAAGGGTTTGACGATCAAATATCTTCCTGGCGAAATACGGAATACTTGCGAAAGTATTCCCAAAAAGCCGAGGAGACTGATTGTTGGGGTGTACGACTGCCACAGTTTCTTTAATGCTCATCCGAACGATGGGTATCCGAACTGTGGATTCGATGAATATCTCAAGAACAGTGCAATCTTAGGTTGCGATTTCTTGATGGAGTGGGTCAAACTCACTTCGGAGAATCGAATGATTTCTTGTGGGTTCAGGGCGAGAGTTGGTATCGATGACGATATCGAAAGACGCCTTTGGATCAAGAACTTAGTCGATCTCTCTCGAAATTCATCGGTGGGCGGTGTGGGAGGAAATATCACAGCGCTTCAGATTATCGGACGGCATCTCGATAATCCAGGGTTCTTTTTGTCACACTGGTATACACAGCACGGTTTCAACAAGTTGTTGAAATCGGTGTTTACCCCCGATCGTTTTGCTATAAGTACGGAAACCTTTGCCAAAGGTATGGTTGCTGTTGTCGATCCAATAGGAACCAAGCCTTCTGGTGTGGTCACGGTGCTTAACAACGTGATCGGTAATGTCTTGCCTGATGATCAGTTCGAGACATTGTGTGCCATTAGGGAGATTATTGTATAATGTTCGAAAACCAAAACTGGCGCCTGAGTAAAATCAGGCGCCTTTTCTTATACTTTTAAAAGCCTCAATTATCCTAGGAACCAATTCCTTCTTAATAGCAAAAGAAATACGAATATAATTCCTATAATTATTTCCAAAAGCGGATCCTGGTACAACAGCAACATTATTTTTAAGTAACTTTTTAGCAAATTGTTCACCTAAAACAGGAGTTTTGATAAACATATAAAATGCCCCTTTTGGCTCTACTATTTGATAATCATCTTTTAATCCATTATAAAGCTCATCTCTTATTTCTTTATATCTGTTAATTACTATGGGATCTATTTTTTCTTTCAAATAATCGACTGACGCATACTGAAAAGGCGCGGGTGCACAAACAAAAGAAAACTGCTGTATTTTTTCAATAGCATTAACAATATCCTTTGGACCAGCAATAAAGCCTATTCTCCACCCCGTCATCCCTTTTGATTTTGATAGTCCGTCTAAAACAATGGTTTTTTTATAATATTCAGCCGGGCTAGAAACTTTAGTCTCATAACTAAATTCAGTATAGACCTCATCAGAAATAATATAGATATTTGCCTTTTTTGCCACTACTATAATTTCCTTTATTACTTCATTTGAATATACAGCTCCAGTTGGATTATTCGGACTATTTGTGATTATAGCTTTGGTTTTATTCGTTATTTTTTTACTCAAGTCGCTAATTAATGGCTGAAAATTATCATCTGTTTTTGCGATAATAGTTTTTCCTCCCAGAAGGTTGATTATTTCCTTATAGGCGACAAAATAAGGCTCAAAAATAATAATCTCATCACCAGGGTTAATTAAGGCCATCAGTGACATATAAATCCCAGCAGTGGTTCCTGGTGTAATAATAATTTCATTCTCATTTCTTTTTACCCCTTTTCCCTTTAGATATTCGGAAATCGCTTGTCTTAAACCTAAAATACCCCGTGTTTCTGTGTATCGATTAAACCCGTCGTTAATATATTTTTTTGCGCAGTTTTTAATTGTTTTTGGAACATCAAAATCTGGTTGGCCAATCGTTAAATTAATCACACCTTCTCTCCTGCCAGATGAAAAGGCTTTCCTAACGGCCGAATAATTTATTACCTCGACTTTTTCCGAGATTTTACTTTTTTTGTGATTTAATTTTTTCATGAGCTATTTCATAAGCAATAAAGAGCGGTGGTGTATCACTTTTTTCTGATTTTTCATAAATTTTTCTTAGAATCCCTGGGATTAAATTTGTTTTATCCATAGCGTGTGAAATATCAACTTTCTTCACTTCGCACATTCCATGACACACTCCAGCGGCATTTATAACAAAATCCGGGGCGTGCAATATACCTAATTTATGTAACATATTAGCGTGGTTAACCTCATCTTTTAATTGATTATTAGCTCCACCGGCAATAATTTTAGCTTTTAATCTCATTATTGTATCATCGTTTATAATTTCGCCAACAGCACAAGGGGAAAAAACATCACATTCCACATCATAAATCTTATCATTATCAACAATTTTTACATTTTTATTTTTAGAATATTTTTTAGTTCTCGCAGGATCAATATCAGAAATAAAAACAAAAGCCCCATCTTTTAAAAGTAAATCTACCAAGGTCCCGCCGACATTTCCAACTCCCTGAACCGCAATCTTAACACCAGTCAAGATTTCTTTACCAAGTCTATATTTAACCGTTTCTTTTAATCCCTTAAATACTCCATGGCCGGTAGTTACACCAGAACAGCCCTTGGAATTAAAAATATATTTAGTTCGTTCACCAATTACCCTTGCATCTTCAAGCGACAACCCCATATCTACTCCTGTTAAAAAAGCTCCGTCTAAAGACTCAATAAAATCACCTAAAGAATGTAGAAATTCTTTGGTTTTAATCTTTGTTGGATCTCCAATAACAACTGCCTTTGATCCACCAAAAGGCTCGTCGATAATGGCGGTTTTAAATGACATGGCATAAGAGAGTCTGAGGGCTTCTTCTATCGCCTTATCTTCAGACACCAAAACCATTCTGGTACCACCAGTGCTTGGACCGAGCGTTGTATCATGAATGGCTAAAACAATTTTCAAACCAGTTTCTTTATTTGAACCAAAAATTAGCTTCTCATGACCGTTGGTTTCAAGAACTTCAAAAATGTTGGACGATATTTTAGGTTCTACATAACAATAATTTTTCTTTTTCATATTTTTATAAAATAAAAACCGCCCTAATAAAGCATAAGGACGGATAAACCGTGGTGCCACCTTAATTCCTGAATATAAAATATTCAGCTTGTTTGCCGACTCTAAACTTTCGTCTGACATCGGGCGTTCTGTGATGACGGAGAACTTCCGGGCTTCCACTTTTTGCAGAAACCATCTTGCTTTAAATAAAGCGACCCAGGCCCAACCCTTTATTAACAAAACAATGTTAACAAAGGACCAAGATCATAGATATTGCTATTGTATACACCAAAAATTATATTAATTAATGACGTATAAAGTTAAGTATATATATCTTAAGATAAAAAGCAATACTTGACTTTAATTAAAGTTTAATCTAGTATAAAAGGCAGATAAGGCCTTTTACATTGTTTAGGTGTATTAATAGTAACAGAAAGGTAGGTGGTTATGTCAGAAGTCGTGTTATCTGGTATTAGGGCAACTGGAAGATTGCATTTTGGCAATTTCCTGGGGGCGGTGCAAAACTTCGTCAAGTTCCAAAATGGTGGCAATAAATGTATGTATTTCATCGCTGATCTGCATACACTTACCACCCTCAAGAACCCTGAGGAGTTGCGTTCCAATCTCATTGAGATTGTCAAAGATTATCTGGCTGCAGGATTGAATCCTGAAGATTCGATAATCTACGCTCAGTCAAGCATACCGGAGCTGCCAGAATTGTGCTTGTATCTGAGCATGATTCAACCTCTTGGTGAGCTTGAAAGAGTCCCCACGTTCAAGGAACTGGTCAGAAAGAACCCCGATGATGTAAGTTTAGGTTTGGTGACCTATCCTGTTTTGATGGCGGCGGATATTCTAGGTCCACAATCAACAATGGTGCCAGTAGGTGAAGACCAGGTACCGAATGTCGAGATGGCGCGATCACTGGCCCAGAAGTTCAATAGTCGTTTTGGTCCCACCTTTGTGGTGCCAAATATGATGAAACAGATGATCAAAGTGCCCGGCTTGGATGGTTCCAAAATGGGCAAGTCTGAGTCAGACAACGCCATTGATATCAATTCCCCGATGTCGGTTATCAGGGACAGGTATCTTAAAAAAGGGGTGACTGACGAGGAACGCAAACGGTCAAGTGATCCCGGTGATCCCTACAACAGGTGCAAATCTGTGTATGCGGTTCATGAGATAGTGACCGACGGTGAAGTGCAGAGCCGAGCAATTGCGAATGCTTGCATGAAGGCTGAGATTGGTTGTGTTGCCTGTAAAAACAGGCTTGTGGACAGTATTGAGAAGGTCCTGGGGCCTTTTCAAGAGAGACGGGCAGTTCTGGCTAATCAGAACGATCTGGTTAAAGAAATTCTCCACGAGGGAGGAAAGAAGGCTCGGGCAATCATTGCCGAAACTACGGCAACAGTGAGAGACAAGATGGGCATTATTATATACTAAACAAAGGAAAGCGTGGTACAAAACAGCCCCCTTCACGAAGAAGGGGGCTTTTCTTTACAAATTCTTTTTGTAAAAAGAATTGGCGGGCGCGGGGGGATTCGAACCCCCGTAACCGGTTTTGGAGACCGGGAGTCTGACCACTGACCTACGCGCCCACAAGTAAATAACCTCTATTTTAGAGTATAGCCATGGCCAAAAATTTGTCAAGGCTTCTTCCGTGCATTTTGCTCTAATTTTTGTTATCATCAACTGATGTCAAATCAAAAGAAAATTTTACTGTCAGGAGTAAAACCAACAGGACGAGTGCACATTGGTAATTATTTTGGCGCTATGAAGCAGTTTGTGGAATTGCAAAATGAATATGAGAGCTATATTTTCATTGCGGACTATCACGGACTGACGACCGTACAGAACAATGATCAAATGAGTCAAGGAATTATAGACGTTGCTCTGGATTATTTGGCTATCGGTTTAGATCCTAAGAAAGTAGTCTTATTTAAGCAAAGCGATGTCCCCCAGGTGCATGAGCTGAATTGGATTTTTAATTGTCTGACTACTATGCCATACCTGATGCGTGCCCACGCTTTTAAAGATGCGGAAGCTAAGAACAAAGAAATTAGCGTTGGTCTTTTTGACTATCCGCTTCTCATGGCGGCGGATATTTTAATACAAGATGCTGATGTGGTACCGGTGGGTCAAGATCAGAAACAACACGTAGAGTATGCCAGGGATACCGCACAGAAATTCAATAATATTTTTTCTTCCAAAATATTTAAATTGCCAGAACCTTTAATATTGGAAAGTGTAGAAACCGTCCCGGGAACTGATGGCCGAAAAATGAGTAAAAGTTATGGCAATGTGATTCCACTTTTTGCCACTGATGATGAAATCAAAAAGGCGGTCATGAGCATTCCCACGGATTCCAAGGGGGTAGCTGAACCAAAGGATCCAGAGACCAATCATATCTTTGCTATCCACAAACTTTTATTAAATGAGCAAGAAAAGGCTGTCTTAGCTGATAAATATAGAAAGGGTGGTCTGGGCTACAAAGAGGCTAAGGAAAGGTTAATTGGAGCCTTAGAGGCCTTTATCAAACCTATGCGAGAACGGAGAGCCATGTTGGCAAGCGATTTGGACACGGTTTTTGACATTTTGAAAGAAGGGGGTAAAAGGGTCTCTCTGAGAGCAGAAAAGAAAATGATCGAGGTAAGAAAAGCTATTGGGGTTGATATTTATTAATTTTGCCAGTTCGACATTTGACAACGAATATGCTTGAGTGTATAGTGACAACACCTAAGAATGTTTAAAGTTCTTGGAATTAGTTCTTAAACAACGATTTTAAAAGGAGTTGATATATGTCTAGCAAAAGACATCTACGACGACGTTCTTGTGAGTCAAAGATTAAACATCTGAGTGAAAACTCTGCATTTAATCACGCCAAAAGTTTGGGGTTTGGATATTTTCCATACCGGTGCCGATTTTGTTCGGCCTGGCATGTTGGCCGTCCTAATAGCCACAAACTCCAAAGCATAAAAGCGAAACTCAGGAATGTAAGGGCGATGTTATAAACCCGCTTCAGACAAGACTTGTTCTTGTGAGGAGCGGGTTTTGTTTTATTTAACTCCAAACTCGGTAATCGGATTTTTTATACTATTTAATATACCCCCACTTTTTTAATACTGAAGCTTGTCGTTCAAAATCCTTACCAATATCATTACGATAAAAAGCTTTCGGTATAACGATTTTAGTGATGATACCTATGCTCTTTTGTCGGGCTTTTTCTACAGTATCAGCCACGGCGGTAGTATAAGCAATATAACCCTCATCAGTTGAAATAAAATGTTGACCTTGATCCTTTCCACCTACTCGCATAGATACTCCCTCAAAATGTAAACTCTCCATTTCCTTATCGTTTAAGCGGTCTAAGTATATATTTATTCCGTATAAAGTTTCTTTGCTGTGTTTTTTACCATAAGGAAACGGCGGTGTGGCAATTAAATTCACAATACCAAAACCTTTTTTATATTTTAAATTATAGTTTTTACCATCGGCAATAGCATATAAAAACTCTCCCCATGGCGACAAATGAAGTTCGCTATGAAGATGCACGATTGGCGTCCCCATTCTAGCGGTAACTTCAAGTGGATAAGCCCCTTTTTCATTTACAATACAATTTATTTCAAAATCACCTTTAAAATTTATGGACTGCAAATATGGTTTGAACTTATTTAAAACATCAACGAATAGTTTATTTTTTTCATCGTCATCATACCAAGCTAAAGTCCCCATCTCACTCGTTACCGGCCCCACATCATCTGGAAACATTTTTGTATGTTCAAAATTTATTTCAATTGGCCCAACCCAATCTGTACCATTAAAATATCTACCCACGCCCATCTCTATACCATCAATTCGTTCGTGTAATGTAATCCTTTCCCTATTAATATGTCTGTTATTGTAATAACTTTTCAAAACACTTACCGTATCTTTACCACATTCATACTCACCGATATAAGTCATAAATTTTCGGCTGTGATCGTTACACTTTACTACCCATTTTTTAGGGTTATCTCTTATGAAAAAAATTGCTTCCTCTATGTCAGTAAAATCTTTTAACTCTACGGTTTTTAAACCAAGTTCATTAAAGATTTTTTGGCCAAATTCTCGGTTTTGTTCTAGCTTATCAGCCATTTTACAGCCACCAAAGACCTTGTAGCCCTTTTTTCGTAAATCATCCTGAATCTTACCCCAACCTACATCATCAAAGACAATTAGACCATCTTTACCTACCCATTTTAACTCCTTTTTCCAGTCATTAGTTTTCTCCACTAAATTATCAAAATTTTGACGATCATCTTTATTTTTAATATAAAGCTTAACATTATGCCCCTCCTTTTTTAATAAAATAGCCAGATTTCCGGCAATACATTCACTTGAAATAAACAAGATATTCATAATTATTAAAGTATAATACAAAAAACCTTTAAAAACAATAAAAAGTGTTATATAATGACCACACTATGACATGGTTTTTAATTGCCCTAATCGGGCCAATATTATGGGCAGTAGTCAATCATATTGATAAATATTTACTATCTAACAGATTTGAAGGTAGTAATATCGGTGCTTTGATGGTTTTTTCATCTTTACAGTGTGGCGTGCTAGTCCTACCAATATTATATTTAATTAACCATAATATTTTTAATGTTTCTATTCAAAATATTATTTTTCTTATAATTATAGGTGTATTGAGTATTTTTGCCATTTTACCCTATATGTACGCATTGGATGAGGAAGAAGCCTCTATTGTCATACCCCTATTCCAGTTAATACCAATTTGGGGATATTTTTTCTCTTTTGTTATTTTAGGCGAAACTTTAAATTGGGTTCAAACATTTGGTTGTCTGCTTATAATTTTTGGCTCAATTATAATCACGATTGAGGAAGATCTAGATGAAAAAATAAAATTTAAAAAGAAAATTATCTGGTTAATGTTAATCTCCACCGTCCTATTCGCCATCTACGAAACATTATTTAAGTTTGTAGCCATTGATTATGGATTTGTTGTCTCTTCATTCTGGGAATATGTTGGAGTATTAATTATGGGTATTTTATTTTATATCTTTATCAAGAGTTATCGGGAGAGCTTTATTCGCTTACTAAAAACTCAAGGTAAAAAAATTATTTCACTAAATATCGGTAGCGAATCACTAACAATTATTGGTAATGTTGCCACTAATTTTGCCCTAATTATTGCTCCGGTAGCCCTAGTCCTTACTATTTCAGGTATCCAACCACTATTCGTCTTTTTGATTGGTATATTTTTAACTACCTTTTTTCCAAAAATTTATACCGAAAAGCTGTCAAAAAAGCATTTAGTTCAAAAGATAATTTCAATTCTGGTAATAATAGTTGGAAGTATTCTTATAAGTGGATAATTAGTCATTGTTCCAGCAAAATTGCCCTAGATTGACTTTTCTGTTCTAATTTGCTAACCTTTACATCAGATATCTTAGATGGTCTAAGATAAGGTCTTTGAAAACCAATCTCTAAGGAGAATCAGAATGAATATCGTGCCTAATACGGCTTGGTTTACAGTAAACAGATCGTGCAATTTTCGTTGTAAGTGGTGTTACGCAAAAGGCAATGGTTTTGCCAGCGAACAAACACTAACGATGGAACTTGCAGAAAGATTACTGGAAATTGTCCGAGAAATGGGAATTAAACATATCACCTTAATTGGTGGTGAACCTACCCTTTGGAAACATTTAATGGACTTTAACATTAAGTGCCAAAGAGTCAGTATTAAGACAACCCTGATAACAAACGCTTATCGTTTTGGTAATGATGATTACTGGGAACAGTATCTTCAAAACCCAAATGATTCGGTCTGGGCTTCACTTAAGGCATTTGACAATGACTCCGCAATGGAGCTTGCAAAAATACCTAATTTTGAAGTTTTCAAGGTTGGATTACGCAGAACGGTAGACCGTTTCGGAAACGGTGTCTCGTTTTTGTGTAATTCATTCGTTAATGGCAACCTAGTATCTTTAGCTAGAGTTGCCTACGAATGCGGGGCAAAGAATATCGCAATAAGCCCTTGTACCCCATCTTTTTCGGATGGAAAAGTAGACACAGTTGGCATGCTACCGTTAGGAGAATTAGTCGCAAGCGTTACTTCCCAATATGAAGAAATAAACACTCTTTATGCTGGACGATTAACTTTCGCAATCAAAACTCCATTCTGTATCTGGCCAAAAGCTTTTATAGAAAAACTTTTGGAAAGAAAACAGTTACGAGCAACATGCCAATTCCAGCATCGGTCTGGGATCGTATTTGATCCAACAGGACAAGCTCTAGCGTGCAACAGTATGGCGGATTTTCCGATGGGAATGATAGATGTTGATTATAGTGACGCAGTATCACTGATTAAATTATTTAACAGTGATACAGTCGCTCATAACTATAATTATGTCAACTCGTACCCATCAGAACGTTGCGTAAACTGTTCGCAAGCTTCTCGGTGTCGTGGTGGCTGTCCTCTGATATGGACAGTCTATAATGCCAAGGAATCAATACCCGGATGGTAAAGAAAGGAGGTTAATGAGATAGAAAAGACGATACGTGGCAAAAACAGCGTCAAAAAACCAAGAGGTAAAGAATGAATAAGTTGACAGAACTAATGTCGGTAACTGGGATTGAGAGACCAGAACCGAGACGTGAAGCATTCAGAGACTCCGGAGATTGTTCAGATCAATGCAGTGCACCCGGCGATGACTGCAGTACTCCGGACGACTGTGACTGCAACTGTGCCCCGAGTTGATCTCTCGGTGTACATACAAAACTTACCCCTCGTAGCAATTAATTTGTTACGAGGGGTATTCTTTTTTAAGAATTTATATGTTATAATTACACTCTAGTTATAAGTTATAAATACAACATGGAATCAACCCAATTAATTACTTTTGTAATAGACAAAAATTTAGATATTGCTAATCACATTATTGCTCTTAATTCATACAGACGAAACAAAGAACGGGGCTTTAAACAATATAAAAATGACAGTATTGAAAATCTCTTAAATTTTAAATCTGAAGAAGAGATAAAAGTTGAAATAGAGAAATCTATAGAGCAATATTATAAAAAAGAAACTACATTGATTTCGTTAGTAAATGATGTAAATGAAGAATGGATTAAAATTGAAAAGGCTTTTATATCTAAATTAGAAAAAATTCACAAATTTACTTTCCCTAATAACCCAATAAAAGGGGTTCTTTCAACTGCAAGCAGATTTGGATATAATACAGATGATGGTTGGTTCGCCACTGATATGTTGAGAAATAAATTTCTTTGCATTGATACGGCTACTCATGAATTAATGCATTTTATATTTCATAAGTATTATGATCAAATATGTATAAAAAATGGATTATCCAAAGACCAAATGTGGGATATTAAAGAGTCATTTACGGTGTTATTAAATTTAGAATTTATTGAATTTAGATTTCAACTAGATAAAGGATATTCACCACACATGGAATTACGAGAAATAATAAGACATTCTTGGATAAAATGCCACGACTTTGATAAAGCACTAGAAGAAGCAATTAAATTTATTAAAAAAGTTATATAATACCACTATGGAAACAGGAGAACAAAATACGATCCGATATTTTTCATTAGATGAGGCTAGAGAAGAAATCAAAAAAAGATGGGCTAATGTTGAATTAAAGAAAAAAATTGAAGAAGAACTCGGTGATAATTTTATACCCTTTTTTAATTCAAATAAACCAAGATCTGTATCATTTCGTCAGTTAATATCTCCAGACAATGGTTTTTGTCTTTTCCAACAAGAAGCAAAATATATAGATACAAAACCAACAATTATAGAGTATCTAAACGATATTTTTGTATCCCTAAATATTGAAAAAAAGGGGTATGGTCGCCTACATACTGATAAGGGGTATATAGATATAATGGATTTCCATTCAAATGAGAAATTACCGCTAAAAGATATTAAAACCTTAAATGGCGAAAGTCTTGTTGATTTTCATCATAATCTAATTACTGAATCAGGTCTAGAAATTGATATCTTTGACATGTCTCAATGGTTTAAAAAAATAGGCAAGGCTAAAGAATACTATTATCCTTTATTGCTCCACTTTCTAGCTCACGGAATACTATTTGAAAGTTTTATTTCTGATTCCGAGGACGAAAAAGAACTTGAATTTACAAAAGAAATAATTTTACCAACACTAGAAAAAATTAAAGCCAAATTTAGTCTTAATCCATTAATCATAAAAATGTACCCAGATGGACAATCGGACGAAGAAGATTTATACTGGTGGAGTTATCCTCCCTATATAAATAAAGAAATATTAAAATATGCCCAAAATAATTCTCTTAATATAAAGTAAAAAAATGTACTGCACTGAAATAATAAAAACTACTTGGCTAATATTTTCTTCTGAAACACCAACTCTTTTATATTATTCTCATATTCCAACAGCTTTTATAGCGGTTTTTTTGGGGATTTTTGTTTTCTTAAATAATAGAAAAAGTATTTCTAACAAAATATTTTTTGCATTAAATATTTCATACGGATTACTAATTTTTCTGAACTTAATTCTTTGGACTAATTCGTATATTCCCACGATTGCTTTTGTTTGGCCTTTTACACAGATATTGTTTGTGGTTGTACCAGTTCTCTCGTTATATTTTTTCTATGTTTTTATGGAGAAAAAGGATATTAGTTTAATTTACAAAATTATATGGTCAATAATGGTTGTTGTTTTGATGATACTAGCTTCCTCCAAATTTAATTTTAGTTCCTTTGATGCAACACTTTGTGAACCTATCACAAGTAACATTGTGTTTATCTTTCAAAATATTGTTTTTGCATTAGTATATATCTCTTTAATCTTCTCTTTTGCAAAAAAATATCTATCTAAATTATTAACACAAGAAGAACGAAAAGAATTAGTATTCCTTTTTCTTGGTATCTTCTTGTTTTTGGTTTCGTTCACCGTAACTTGGCAAATTGCAGAGACTTATGATTCATTCAACACCGAACAATATGGGTTATTTGGTATGACAGCATTGTTAGGAATCGTAAGTTTTCTTACTGTCCGTTTTAAAGCTTTTGATATCAAACTTATCGGATCTCAAGCCTTGGTCTGGGCATTGGTTATAATGGTTGGCTCTGAATTTATGTTCGTCAGAGGCTTATCTATGACAATCCAAGTCTTGGTTGCCGTAACCTTGGTTATCTCCAGTATCCTCGGTCTTGTTTTGGTCAGAAGCGTCAAAAAAGAAGTAGCTTTGCGTGAATCCTTGGAGATTGCCAACAGAAACCAGCAGTCCTTAATCCACTTCGTATCTCATCAGCTAAAAGGCTTCTTTACTAAGAGCAAAATGATATTCTCTGGTTTTCTAGAAGGAGATTTTGGGGAAACCTCCCCTACAGGCCTAGAAATGGCTAAAACAGGCTTACAGTCTGATAATAACGCTGTAGCCATGATTCAGGACATCCTAGGAGCCTCAAATTTGAAAGCTGGAACAACACAATATAACTTTAATAATGTTGACCTAAATGATCTGGTTAAGGAAATTTGCGGTCTTTACACTAAGGAGATGGAAAATAAAGGACTAAAATTTGATGTTCAAATTACCGAACAACCACTTACAATTTTTGCTGACAGAACTCAAATAATTCAGGTATTCAAAAACTTGATTGATAATGCCATAAAATACTCCCCTGCCGGAACAGTTAAGGCTTCTCTATCCTTAGATCCTAACGGCCTTAAATCTTTATTTGAGATAAAAGATACCGGAATCGGCTTAACCGAGAGCGATAAAAACAGATTATTTACCGAGGGAGGAAAAGGCGAGGAATCACTCAAATATAATACCGACTCTGCCGGTTACGGCTTGTATATTGTTAAGAAAATTGTTGAAACCCATAAAGGAAAAATTTGGGCGGAATCAGAAGGTCGTGGCAAAGGTTCAAAATTCTGTGTAGAATTACCGATCGTTCAAAAAGTTTAAACTTCCTTCCTACTCCCCTTCTTCTAATAATTTAAAATTACCCAAATGTTTTGGGTTAACAATTACATCTATTTGTTTATCGCTCATAACATCCGTGCCTAAAATAGCGTCATATCCCTCTTCAAAAATAGAATTCCACAGGGGCATTTCCGCACCAATACCTTTAACAAGTGCCTGTTCAAAATCTTCTATCGTGAGAACCTTTATTTTACACTTAGCCGGCAATCTGCCTCTAAAAATATTCTTACCAAAATTTTTAGCCCATCCCTTGTCTGCGGTAAAATGCAAACCCTGTTTGTTAGCGATTCCCTCCCCACGATAAAGAAATATGGTCTCTGGATGAGCCAAAAACCTCTTTACTAAAGCAGAGACTTTTTCCTCATCCTCTTTATTAAGTTCTTCACTGTCATTCATAAAGCTATTTTAGCATAAAAAAGCTTTAAATAAATAAAGAATAGTGTTAGAATTGGCTGATGAAAGAGACATTAAAGCCTGTAGTTAAAATAGCCAGAAGTCTAGAATTGCCACCAGTTAAAATACTGGCCTCCGTAAAAACACAACCTTTTTATCAAAAAGGAAACTTTGTTTTATATAACACTGATTCCATTAAATTTTTAGAAGAACTACCCGAAAATTCAGTTGATATGGTTTTTGCCGATCCACCATACTTATTATCAAATGGCGGTTTCTCTGTCCACGCCGGTAAAATGGTTAGCGTTCATAAAGGTGATTGGGATAAAAGTAATGGATTAAAAAAGGACTTTGAATTTCATTTGGCATGGATACAAGCAGTTAGACGAGTCCTTAAACCTAGTGGTACACTTTGGATCAGTGGCACCTATCATTCAATTTATCAATGTGGATTCGCCTTACAGGTTGCTGGATTCCACGTTTTGAATGATATTGCGTGGTTTAAGCCAAACGCTTCACCTAATTTAAGCTGTCGCTTTTTTACAGCCAGCCACGAAACACTTATTTGGGCGAGAAAAGATAAAAAAGCTAAGCATATTTTTAATTATGATTTAATGAAAAATGGTACTTGGCCAGAAGACGCCCTTAAAAAGCCCGGCCTTCAAATGCGTTCTGTTTGGTCAATGGGAACACCAAAGCCAAATGAAAAGAAATTTGGAAAACACCCCACTCAAAAACCAATAGATTTACTTAAAAGAATTGTTTTATCTAGTACAAATAAAGGAGATATAATACTAGATCCTTTTACTGGTAGCTCTACTACCGGTTTAGCTTCCGTCATAAATGATCGTAAATTTATTGGTATTGATTTAGAGAAAAAATATCTAGAATTATCAGTTAAGAGGTTTGAAGATTTACAAGGTAATTTATAAATTAATAATTAATAACATGATAGAAAAAGGAAAAGGTGGCGGTAATACTATCACCGGACTAAATTTTGAAAAAGAGGGTGATATTTTAGAGCTTCTTAAAAAACAAAAGGGCTATACAGTAAAAGATAATATTATTTTTTATTATGGCAAGGAAGTTGCTCAAAGCTATAGGAAACACGCTCTTTATAAATATTTAAAATCAAAAGGCGTTGACTATAAAAAACATTTATCAAAAATGCTTTTACCAGACGAAGCTCTTTATGTGATAGTAAATAACACCCTCTTTATCATTGAGATGAAATTTCAAAAAGTCGCCGGCTCTGTGGACGAAAAACTCCAAACCTGTGATTTTAAGAGAAAACAATATGCAAAACTTATGGCACCTCTCAATATAGAGGTTGAATACATCTATATCTTGAGCGAATGGTTTAACGCTCCCGGATATAAAGATGTACTAGATTATGTTATTTCTGTCGGTTGTCAGTATTATTTCAAATACTTGCCCTTACAGAAATTGGGATTGCCAGTACCTGAAACAGGTAAATAAGATGACGGCAAGTATCCCAGATAATTTAAAAGTCTTATACAGAGAAGCAAAGTATGAGGAAGCATTAAAATTAACCGAAGATTTACAAGATAATTTTGACTTACTTAAATTTAGAACCTCTTTATTGTGCTTATTAAATAAATTAGAAGAAGCACTTATAACTGCAGATAAAGCAATTTCCTTAAACAAAAATGATCATGTTATTTTACACATGAAAGGCTCAGCCCTTTATGATCTTAAACAATATGAAAAAGCAATTCCTTATTTTGATCAATGTTTAGAAATAGCACCAGACTATAATCTCGCTATTGAAAGAAAAATATCAACCCTAATACTCCTAGGTAGATATAAAGAAGCCACAAACTTATATGAGAATAGCGATCTACCAGTCAATAATAATCCAATCCATTTCAATAATTTAGGTTTTGCATATTTAAAATTAAACAACCTTACCCAAGCTGGAGAATTTTTGTATAATGCAAAATCAATAAATAAATATGAGCCTATAATTTACTTTAATTTGGCCAATTTATATTTAATAAGGAAAAATTATTTGAAATATTTTAAACATAAATCATACTACAAATTCCTTCAAATTATTGAGAAAATAGGGTTAAGAAAAAAGATTTTTAATTGCAATAACAACAAGGAAATACCAGATGATATGATCTATTACAATGATTCCGGCGTCCTTTATAAATCAAATAAACAAAATCTTGAAACCAGAGCTATTTATAAACTTCTAAGAGGAGCCAACATGCCGGCCTTGTGCAATGATACTTGGGAATGGTTTGCCGTAAATATTCCTTATGACGCTATTGAAAAAAATGGTTTTGTCGGTGATATAGATATTATTTTAAAAAGACCTAGATATTTAGGTAATTATGATGCTGGTTTTACGTATAGAGGATTTGAGGTAAAAATCGCTAAAGTAAATAGTGCCGGAAAAATTGAAAAAATACACCGAGGAGAGAGTAAAGAAAGAGAAATTAAAAAAACAATTAAAGAAATTAAAGGATTTTGGCTGTGAGCAGGTATTCTTACTTGAGCTTTTTGTTCTTGAGCGTGGATATTCTATGGGCAATCATTTCCCCTCAAAGGAAATTATTAAGGAAATACAGAGTAAAAGTGAATTTCTTAAAAATAATGGTTACGGTTATGTTGTAATGGCCGAAGAGCCATCCAACACCCATAGTGAAGAATCTGGCGGAATTATTCACCTCCCTCTTAATATCATTCAGGCTCAAACAAATACAACAAGTAATAGTTTTAAAAAATTAGTAGAAAATATAGATCTTATTATTAAACAAGGTAACACCTCTTTAATTGACATAAAAAGAAACCATGAGTCTGCTTCACTGAAGTCAACTTACTGCAAAATATGTAAAAAATTAGTAATTGCTATCCCAATAGGATATAGCACACATATTTGTGGTAATTGTAAAAATAAATTCTACTAATTTTCGCGATTTTTTCTGCGGAAAAAATCGGTTATCCACACGAAAAAGACGAAAACGCAAACTATTTCCTATGCTAGGAATATTATAATATAAGTTGCCACTTGTTTTTTTATAAGGATTTTGATACAATAAAAAGTAACATTTCCTTGAAATGTCGCACAATACGTTTTTTGCAACACGGGTGTGTTTTTATGTCAACACGGTTCCCGTGTCGCAAAAAACACGATATATTGTGCGACATGCTATCTACCTTTAGGCCTATATTCCCCAACCCATAAAGACAGCAAAAAACACCTATCTCATCGACGGGTGTTTTTCGCTGTTAGTAATATTAATTAGATTTATTTCTTCCAACATTTAGCTGAAGCGCTCCATGGAGCCACTCCCTCCTTATTGTATAGGTACTTAGCATATGCCAAGTTACCATCTACAGTTAGAAGATCAAAACCTAAATCAAATGCTTTTTCTCCGTGGTAATATTCATTGACCTGCATTAAGCCAACGTCTGATTTGTTTACCTTACCTCGAAGAACCTCTCCATTCCTATCCACTTGTCTAAAAGTAGACTCACATCTAGCCACCTCGGCTAAAATAGGAGTTTCAGCAAAGTATTCACGAACATAGGATTCCAAGGTTATTGGATTCTCTACAGCCGTACCACTTTGAGTATTAGAACTATTTGATACATCCTGTGCCACGGCAACATTTGCTGGGCCATATAGGGATGATACCAATAAAACTATAGCTGATGTAATTTCTATCATAAAATAATTTTAATGCTTCCCCGGTTTAATTGTAAACTGACACCTCTAGTCGGAAAAGTATTTTCCTTTACTTTGGTCAGCCGTTTGGGCCTAATAAAGCAAAAATCAGAGCTCGCCTCTGACTCCATATATACTAGCATTTTTAAATATTCTTGTCAAGCATTAAACAACAAATATCTACCTCGTCAAACATAAAAATATGGCTAACTAGAGCCATTTTTTACTTGAAATACTCCCCCATTTATGTTCTACTTTTCTCATCCAAGTGAGATTTTTTGATACTTTTTACTTGCAATATCAAATTTCTCAGGTAATCTTCATACTAGAGCTGGTAATGGTCCCATGGTTTTGCTTTTGGCGTGTATTTGTTATCTCCTTTTACACACCAAAAGCGTACATCGTAACAAGATATACTGCCACAGGCACATATCGTTACCGGTTATGACTGATGACATACACCGTCAACACCATCAGTCTAAAGTACCGCGAGGCCTCCGGGCTTGAGCCCGCTCTGCCACGTTATCCATTCTAGATGGTAACGTGGCTCTTTTTTTATTCTAAACCCTTACAATTTGAGGCGGCGGTATAACCGGCTTGCTGAGCTTCCATATAGGAATCAAACCATATTTTATTAATTGCGGTTATTTGTGAAGCTCCCGCACACCAGGGAAAATGATACTTGGTACCATTTTTTGAGGCGACTAACAGCCCTTTGGCGCTTTCAGAGGCAACCAGGGCAGCCGCTGACATGGGGGCCATTTGCATAGCCGAAGTATTTGACGTACTAGTTGATGATGAAATAATGGTGCTTATATCAACCTTTTTAATCTCTACTTCTCCCCTACTTTTTTCTAGAGCCGAAAGCCTACCTAGCCCAAATCCAGCCAGACCAATAAGAATAATCGATACAACAATAAAAATGTCCTCCTTTATATTCAAACCAGCCTTTACACTTGATATACCAAGGTTAACCTTCTCAACCAGGTAGGGCTTGATTTTTTTGCTAATATCCTTTATACTCATGTGACGAATTATAACAGAGATTTAATATTTAATATAACCATATGGCACATAAAAAAGCGGCGGGTACAACAAAAAACGGTAGAGACTCAAATCCAAGATACTTGGGTATTAAACTTACTGACGGCGACATTGCTCAGGTTGGTTCTATTATTGTGCGCCAAAAAGGTGTTAGCTTCCTAGCCGGCCGAAATACCAAAATGGGTAAAGATTACACTGTTTTTGCAATGAAGGATGGTAAAGTAAAATTTGGTACTAAAAGAAAAATGTCCTTTGATTCTAAAATAGAAAAGAAAGGAATTGTCTCAGTAATCTAGGGAAACAAGAAATTGTTTGATTTAAAAATGTCTGGCCGAGACTTCCGAGCGAGGAAACCCGAGGACTTTTTAAATTAAATAATTTCTGGTTTGATAATTAACTTAAAGGCTACTTCCCTATCCCCAACCTTTACAGTAATAGCATGATCCCCCACTTCCTTAATTGGTTTTTCTAGTATAAGGTGCTCCGCTAAAATATTTACTCCTTTTTGCTTCTTAACCGCCTCAATTATTTCATCCTTGTGAATTCCGGCAAATAAATGACCCTTATCATTAACCTTACCCTTCATCTCAATTGAAATTCCTTTTATCTCATTTAGGGCCTTTTGTAATTCTGCTTCATTTTTTGCCCCTTCAAGCATATCCCCTTTCTTCTTCACCTCCACCATGTTTACATTACCAGTAGTGGCAGGGATAGCTAAATTACCTGGGATAAGCATGTTTAGGGCATAACCATCAGCCACCTCCTTAATATCATATTTCTTCCCGATTTTCTTTACATCTTTTAAAAGGATAATTTTCATATTATTTTGATTAATTAATAATATTCATAATATAGCCCTAAATTAGCCCAAAATACAGCTTGACAAAATACTTTTATCTTGCTACTGTATTTGCTGGTAATCTGGGTTCTAAACAGTTCATTAAGAAAAGGAGTGAAGATATGAGGGGAATATTTGCTATAATCTTGACTGCGATGGGTGTATCATTAGGCCTATATTCTGGTATTCTCGTAGAGAGGGTGACCTACGAAACAAACATTGCGCTTGCTGTAGCGGCAGGATTAATGTCCGTAGGGTGCATAATTCTCTCTTCAGCCTTCATGATCTGCCAGGCCATCAGGGAGAGATTGTAGAATAGTGCCCAACACAATAGCCCCGCGACCGTTTTACGGCGCGGGGCTATTTTTTTTATTTATTTTAATAATTCCAGGGCTTTATCCATCTGAGGATCTTTTTCCGCCTTGAGGTCCTCCTCAGTAACTTTTACTTCATAATCTGGGGTTAAACCACCATCAGAAATTGATATGCCACCTGGTGTGAGCCACTTAGCAACTGTCACCTTGAGTGAGGTATCTTTTGTCACTGGCAAAAGTTCCTGAACCGAACCCTTACCATAGGTCTTTGTTCCTACCAATTTAGCAATGCTATGTTCTTGTAGAGCACCTGCCAATATCTCTGAGGCTGAGGCTGAGCCATTATCAACCAGGATAATCATCCTGAGCTTATCCGTAAAAATATTATAGCCCTTACTTCTATACACCGTTTCATCCTTACCTCCACCAAAATCCTCTCTGACAATTGGCTTTCCTAATGGTAAGAACCAGCTGGCCATATCCACCGCAGCGTCCAGATAACCACCTGGGTTCCCTCTTAAATCTAGAATTAATTTATGCTTCTTGGAATTTATAAATTCTTTCAATGCACTATTAAACTGTGATTTAGATGGCGCGTAAAAATTATACAAACTAATAACAAAAACATCTCCTTTTATTTCTGTCTCAACTGTAGGTAAAACAATCACGGCTCTAGTAATCTCAAAATTAATTGGTTTGGAATTACCATTTCTTAGAACGGTAATTTTTACAACAGTGCCCTGAGAACCACGGATTAACTTAACCGCTTTATCAGTTGGAAGGTCAATTGCTGGTTTCCCATCAATAGTAATTATTTTATCACCAGCCTTTATCCCTGCTTTCTCGGCCGGTGAACCCTTTAAAGGTGAAATGACAGACAAAACTCCGTCTTTAATTCCTATCTCCATACCCACCCCTTCAAAATTACCACTGATGTTTGTCTCAAACTCTTCCGCATCTTCTGGAGGTAAGAAAACTGTATATGGATCACCCAGAGAATCGGTCATCCCCTGTATTGCTCCCCAAATTCTATCCTGCACAGTAGTTGTTCCTTCTTTTGTCTTGGTGGCTACATATTTTTCATCTAACAACCTCCAGACATCCCAAAATGGTTCCATATCAATAGGCTCACCAACTGAAGCATCATTATTTAATACATTTAAGACTGCACCCTGACCATAGCCTAATGGAGGATGACTCCTTCCAAAGGAAACACCAATAACAAAAAAGAGGGCGAGGAAGAGAGTAAAGATAAGAAGGACACGAATTTTCCTTAAAAAATCAAACATGGCACTATTATAGTATAGAAAAAGATATTATGCTATAATTTTGCCAATATCAGCTAATTTAAAACCATGGTAAAAAAACAAAACTATAAGTCGGTCATTTGGGTGGACTCAGAGGTTCCCACCAAAAATGAAGCTCGCAGTTTAATGGAGGAATTCAGTTTGAGCCCAGAAGTTGCCCAAGATATTCTATTACCAACCTTTAAAGATAGAGTTTCATTCTATAAGGATTATGTATATTTAGTATTACACTTCCCCGCTTTCAAGCATACCCATAACAAAAGCCACCGTCAGGAAATTGATTTCGTAATTGGTAAGAATTTTATAATCACTAACCGTTATGAGAGTATAGACTCCATGGAAAAGTACGCCAAGATTTTTGAAGTAAATTCTATCCTGGATAAAAATGAATCCGCGGTTGGCCCGGGGAATATTTTCCTAGCAATGATGAGTAATATTTACCAATCACTAGCTGATGAGCTTGATTCTATTGATTATCTACTCCGCGAGGCTGAAAAAAAGATATTTGCCGGTAAGGAAAAAGAAATGGTTTTTGAATTGTCCAGAATTGGCCGTGAAATTATAAATTTTAATCATATTGTGGCTCCACACGGTAATATTCTAGAGGGCCTAAAGGAAAATTCGGAAAAAATTCTTGGTAAGGACTTCTCACTTGAATTAAGCAAAACTATCAACGAATTCTATAAAATTTCTAAAATCTTGGAAAATGTGACTGAGGTTTTGAGAGAATTGAGAGAAACAAACAATTCATTACTTTCTACCAAGCAAAATGAGATCATGAAAACTTTAACTATCTTCACCTTTTTTGCTTTACCTTTTTCGATTATTACTGGTTTCTTCCAAATGAATACTATCAATACGCCAGTGGTTAGCGGTGAGAATGGTTGGTTTATGATTGTGGGAACAGAAATTATAGTTTTAATTATTGTTTACCTTATTGCCAAAAGAAAGAAATGGTTCTAAATTAAAATGATGTTTAATTTTTTAAGTACTATATTTAGGTATAAGAAGAAAAATATCTTATTTCTATACAATACCCTAACTAGAAAAAAGGAAGAATTCAGACCAATCAAAAAAGGTTCAGTTGGAGTGTATACCTGTGGACCTACTGTCTATGGTTATCCCCATCTTGGTAATATGCGTACCTATATTTTTGAAGATATTCTCAAGCGGGTTTTAAATTATAACAATTACCAAGTAAATCACGTGATGAATATTACTGATGTGGGACACCTAACTGGTGATCGTGATATGGGTGTGGATAAAATCGAAAGAGAATCAGCTAAGGAAGGTAAAACCGCCTGGGAAATTGCCGAATACTACACCAAGGCTTTTAAAGACGACCTTAAGAAATTAAATATTATTTTCCCTAATACTTTTTGTAGGGCGACTGATAATATTCCCGAGCAAATTCAAATGATTCAAACTCTGGAAAAGAAAGGTTTCACCTATAAAACCTCTGATGGTATTTATTTTGATACTTCAAGGGTAACTGACTATACCAAGCTTTCCCACCAAAAACTTGAGGAGCTAAAGGAGGGTGCCAGAATTGAAGCAAATATTGAAAAAAGAAACCCGACTGATTTTGCCCTATGGAAATTTTCTCCAACAGACACCAAAAGACAGATGGAATGGCCATCACCATGGGGTGTGGGCTTCCCCGGCTGGCACATAGAATGTTCAGCTATGAGTGTAAAATACCTAGGCGAGCAGTTTGATATTCACTGCGGTGCCGTAGATTTTGTTAGCCTCCACCACACAAATGAACTTGCTCAAACGGAGGCCGCAACCAGCAAAATCCCCTGGGTAAACTTTTGGATGCATGGAGCCTTTCTAAATATGGTTGGGGGACGAAAGATGGCCAAGAGTTCCGGTGATATTGTAACTCTAAAGACAGAATTCATAAATAAAAATATTAATCCTCTTGCCTACCGCTTTGCCACCCTATCCGTTCACTACCGTAAACCAATGGAATGGAGTGAAGATATAGCCATCTCAGCCCAAAATGGTTATCACAATCTGTTATCAAAAATAAATAATTTTGGTAATGAAATTGGTAAGGTTGATTCGAAATATAGGAATAAATTTATTGCTGACATTAACGATGATCTAAATATGCCAAAGGCCTTAGCAACACTTCAAGAGGTATCAAAATCAAACTTATCAAACGAGGATAAGCTAGCGACTATTTTAGATTTTGATAAAGTGCTTGGTTTGAATCTTATGCCAATAGAAAAGCCTGAGATTATTGTTCCGGAGGCTATTCAGAAAATATTAAATGATAGAGAAAACGCCCGCAAAAATAAGGACTGGAAAAAGTCAGATGAACTTCGAGATCAAATCTCCGCTCTTGGATATGAGGTAAAGGATACAGATAAGGGTCAAGAAATTGTATTAAAAATAAGTTAAACCCGCCAATCTCTAATTGGCGGGTTTGTTTTTAGCGTTTGATTTCAACACTTCCCGAGACGTAATCCTCGACCATCTGATCAGGATCAAATTTAATTTTTCCTGACAGAAAATCAGTAAAAAAACGCCTAAGAGCATTTGGATGTGCTAACAGATTATCAACGTATACTTGCGGAATTTTCTCCCAGTGAATAGCCGCCAGAGTGTTAGTAATTGCGTGAGCCGATTCAACTTTCATAAAACCCCCTTGTTTTTTGTGCTTTCTACGAGAATTATCTCATAATCAAAATAAAAAAGAAGACCCTAAATAAATTAGAACACAAAATATTATTTATTTCCTTCGACAAAAGTAAGTGCTTTACCTTTCTTATTACCACGGCCCGTTCGGCCAATACGGTGTACATAATCATCATAAGTAGCTGGCACATCATAATTAATCACGTGAGAAACATCTGGAATATCCAGTCCCCTTGCTGCCACATCAGTAGCCACTAATATAGCCACGGAGTTGTCTTTAAAGGCTCCTAGGGCCTTCTGACGCTTAGAATGAGGCTTATTACCATGGATTGAATCGGCTTTAAAACCTTTCTCAATTAATTTTTTAGAGAGCTTTTCCACTCCGTGTTTAGTTCGGCCAAAAATTAACACCTTATAAAAATCTGACTTTTTTAATAAATTTTCCAAAGTGGCCATTTTATCACCCGTCACTCTAATAATATCCTGATCCACATTTTTTGAAGTATCACCAGTTTTTACTGACACAATTATCGGCTCACGAAGAAAAGCTTTAATCAATGACTCTATTTCTCTAGACATTGTTGCTGAAAAGAATAAGGTGTGGCGCTTGGTAGGCATTTTGGCCATAATAAATTTCATATCAGCAATAAAACCCATGTCTAACATACGGTCAGCCTCATCAAGCACAATAGTTCCAAATTTTGATAAATCAATAAATCTTCTATTCACTAAATCCTTAAGACGGCCGGGTGTGCCAATTACAAAATTGTTACTTCGGCGTAATTCAGCAATCTGTCCGCCAATTGAGGCTCCACCCACACAGCAGGCAGAAAAAATTCCCAAATGAGTTACAAAACTTCTTAATTCCTGATTGATCTGTACGGCCAATTCTCTAGTAGGTACAACCACTAACACCTTTTCATTTTTATTTAAAATAACCTTCTCAATCAAAGGAATAAGAAAGGCTCCCGTTTTACCAGTTCCGGTATTAGCAATACCCACCACATCCTTACCGGCCAAGATCTGGGGAATAGTTTTGTCCTGTATTAATGTTGGAGTGACATAACCTTTTGTAATTATGTTTTGCTTTAATTTTTGATCAATAATAAAATCACTAAATTTATTATCTGGAACATAGGCTATCTCCGCTTCTAAAGGAACAGCTTTGTTTATAAATTTTGAAAAATGAATATTCTGTCCAAATGATGGCCTACCACCGTTTCCTCTATTTCCACTCTTCCGAACTGGTCCCCTAAACCCACCACTAAAAGACGGTTTACCACCAAATGATCTTTTAGCCGGGCCTCTATAGCCACCAGCTCCGCCTCGGCTAGGTGTACGAAAGCCCCCTGCACCGGTCATGGGTCTAGGATTATGGCCTTGATAACCAGCACTCACGGCCGGTCCTTTATTATTACTGTGCCTAACCGCTCCGCCTTTATGTGAAGGAGTAGATACCCTATTTGAATTATTTCTGTTCATATATCTTGAACAATACAATAGCACAATCCAGTCTTATTTGTCAAGGTTATTAACAATAAATTCTCTTAATTAGCGGATTAATTCGAGTAACAAATTCATAGGCACTGGCATCTAAAAGGGTGGCCACATCATCCACCGTTATTTTTTCTTTGCCATCTTGACCAATAATAGTTACCTCGTCCCCCACTTTTACATTTTTTATATCAGTCACGTCTATCATCACAATATCCATACATACTCGGCCAAGTATTTTTACTTTTTTACCATTCACTAAAACAAAACCAACCCCAGATAAAGCCCTTGGGAAACCATGCCAGTAACCAATTGGAAGTACCGCCACCTTGGAATCTCTGCTTAATTTTTCAGTAAAATCATAACCAATTCTCTCCTCGGCCTTAATATTATTTATTTCCCCTATCACTGTCCTCCAACTTAAAACTGGAGTTAGATTAAATTTATTATTTATAAAAGCTTGGGTTTCTCTTGATGGCCAAATACCATATAAACCAATTCCTAATCTAACCATATTATAATGAGCATCTGGGAAAAGAATGGTGCCGGAGGTAGCTCCCGTGTGACAAATTGCCTTTATCTTTGCCCGATCAAAAGCCTTCTGCCATTTTTCAAAAATAGCTATTTGATTTTTAGTATCTTTTGGAAAGGCCGGGTTCTTGGCGGCCGCAAAATGTGTGTATAAACCAATTACTTTTAATTTATCTTTAAGATCAACTATTTTTTTTATTACCGCCTTTATATCATCCTCTTGAAAACCATGACGGTGCATCCCGGAATCAACCTTAATATGCACTTTTATTTTTTTATAGACTTGAGATTTTTCAAGAGATTCAATTTGATCAAAATAATCAAAATTAGAAATGGTAATCTCTAAATCATTTTCTGCCGCTTTTTCAATCATCTCCGGCAGAGTATAACCCAAAACCAAAATCGGAATCTTAATTCCCTCTTTCCTTAAAGCAATTCCCTCCACTACAGAATCTACCGCTAAATAATTTGCTCCCAACTTTTCTAATTCTTTGGCAAATTCCACCAAATTATGACCATAAGCATTACTTTTCACCACCCCCATAAGCTTGGTCCTTTTGGGAATAAGACCACGAAACACGTTATAATTGTGCTTTATAGCTCTTTTATCTATTTCTAGCCAGGTTCTTAGGCCCAGTCTCTGCTCCTTTTTCATAGGACAATACTACCTAAAAACGGCCCAAAATACAAATAAAAAACACCCGCAAATCGCGGGTGTTTTTCAAAATAAAGTTAGAGACCGAGGGCTGACATTGCTTCATCAACAGTTTTTGAACCTCTGACTTCAGGGGCCTTTTCTGTGGTGGTTGCACCAGCTCTCATTTCTGGTCTTAATCCTCCCTCTGGCTCGCTGATCTTAAGATTAACTCTAGAGTTATTCTTCATCCCAACAACGCGCAAAAGAGTTCTGATAGCCTTGGCAGTGTTTCCCATTCTTCCAATGACTTTGCCCATATCAGCGGCATTGACATCAAGAGTAAGTAATACACCCATCTCGTCTACCGTTCTTTTTATCTTTACATCATTTGGATTATCTACCAAACCCTTGATAACAAAATCCAAAAACTGAGTATCTTGTTCCATTGTATTTTTATAATTCTTTCTTTAATTCATCCTGCAGTAGTTCGACCTGTAATATTAAATAATACTGCCTATTCAGAATATTATCACAATCAAAAAACCCCCGCAAGGGAGTTTTTATTATTTATTAGGCTTTTGGAGCTTCGGCTTTTACTTCCTCCTTCTTTGCCTCGGCCTTAGGAGCTTCTGGCGCTTTAGCGGCCTCTCCTTCTTTCACTCCTGGTTTGATTGGGCGCTTTTTTGGTAAAGCATTTACTTTTTTTCCAGCAATAATCTTCTTAGAAATCAAAAGGTTTCTCACGGTATCAGAAAGCTGAGCTCCTTTGGAGATCCAATATTTTACTCTCTCTCCATCCACATTACTATTATTCTTAGCCTTTCTTGTATCATGGTTTCCAAGAATTTCTAGGGCCTGACCACTCTTGGTACTTCTCTTAGAATCAACTAAAACAACACGAAAGGTTGGTTCGTGTTTTCTTCCTACGCGCTGTAATCTGATCATTAACATAGACGCTATACTAAACGAAAAGGCATAAATAGTCAACAGTAAATATACTTTTTGACCATTTTCTGCTAGAATCAGCCAATGCCAAGCAAACATAGGTCAAATCATAAAAAACAAGAAAAAACCCTTCCTAGTAAGACCCTAACTGGTGTCTTAAGCGTAAATTCTAGAGGGGTGGGTTACCTACGCTCTGAGACCAAGGATCTGGAGGATGTGGAAATACAAAATAATAGCCTAAATACGGCCCTAAATGGTGATATGGTTACGGTAGCCCTTTTACCCACCAGAGGTAAGGAACGCCGGGCCGGAAAGGTATTATCAATAGAAAATAGGGCAAAAAAAGTATTTGCCGGAATATTACAAAAAGAAAAAGATACTTATTTTTTATTGCCGGATGATAAAAAAATGTATGCGGATATTGTAATATCTAAGGATAATGTAATTAGTAAAAAAGCGGAAATAGGGCAAAAAATTTTAGTAAAAATTACTTTGTGGGACAAGCTCCAAACTAGCCCCCGAGGAGAAATAATTCAAATATTAGGCCAAGCGGGTGAACACAACACCGAGATGAAATCTATTCTTTATGAAAAGGGTTTTGAAATTGGTTTTCCGGAACCAGTAGAGGCAGAAGCCATTAAATTAGAAAAAACTGAAAAGCCTATTCCCCAAGCCGAAATTACTAAACGTAAGGATTTTAGAAATACCTTAACCTTTACCATTGACCCAAAAGATGCCAAGGACTTTGATGATGCTATCTCCATAAAGTTTCTACCGAATGGTAATTTTGAAATTGGCGTGCATATTGCCGATGTGTCCCACTACGTTCGGGAAAAATCTGCTCTAGACGCCGAGGCTATAAAAAGAGAATTCTCCGTCTATTTAGTTGACCGCACTATCCCCATGCTTCCGGAGGTACTTTCAAATGATATTTGCAGTTTGAATCCGAATGAGGAAAAACTGACCTTTTCCGCCGTTTTTGAAATGACCGGCTCAGGAAAAATTATTTCTCGTTGGTTTGGTAAGACCATAATAAAATCAGCTAAAAGATTCACCTACGAATTAGCTCAAGAATCAATAAATAATACCCAGGGTGAATTTCATAAAGAATTAAAAACCCTAAATGAGATAGCAAAAAAACTCAGAAAAGAGAAAACTATCCATGGAGCAATTGATTTTGAACAAGATGAAGTAGCCTTTGAGCTTGATGCTAAGGGCAAGCCAATCAGAATTTACAAAAAGCAAAGACTGGATGCCCACAAACTAGTAGAGGAATATATGCTTCTAGCCAATAAAGAAGTAGCCGAATTTATTTTTAAAGCCTATAAAAAAACAAACTCTGAGAGTCCTTTTATTTATCGTATTCATGATTTACCAGATAATGAAAAGATTGTATCCTTGGGTATATTTGTTAAGGCCTTAGGTTATGAACTTGTTACTGACAAGAAGAAGGGATTGAAAGCAATTGATTTACAAAATCTATTTAAACAAATTGAGGGCACAGCTGAAGAATCTATGATCAAAACTGCCGCTGTTCGCTCTATGTCCAAGGCCATTTATTCAACAAAAAATATAGGACATTTTGGTCTAGCCTTTGAATTTTATACCCATTTTACCTCCCCCATCAGACGTTATCCTGACCTTCTGGTGCACCGACTTTTAGAAAAACATCTAAAGGATGAAAAATTACCGAGGAGTGAATGGATTAAATATGAAAAAATTTCCGTATTAGCAACCGAAAAAGAAATTCGAGCAGCTGAAGCAGAGAGAGATTCCAAGAAATATAAGCAGGTTGAATATATGCTAGAAAAAGTGGGTCAGACCTTTAGTGGTACTATCACCGGAGTAACTGAATGGGGTGTGTATGTGGAGGAAAAAGATACCAGAGCAGAGGGTATGGTAAAAATCCGTGACTTAGGTGATGACTATTATATCCTTGATCAGAAAAACTATTGTATTGTAGGTGAAAAAACCAAAAAGAAATTCAGCCTAGGTGACCAAGTAAAATTCAAAATCACTGATGCTAACCTAGAAAAGAAAGCGATTGATTGTGTCTTAGTTTAATTCAAATACTTTTTGTTTTGAGGATGCACCAGAAATAAGCTGGATTCGTGAGGGCGCCGTATCAAAATATTTAGCTAGGGCCTTGATAATAGCCTCATTAGCCTTGCCACCTACCGGCATTTCCTTAACTGAGACTTTATAGGTAACCATTTCTAACTTCCCCACACCTAAATCCAGGGCTGGCTGATCCACCCGCTCCACCCTTTCCTCTTTAGCTCGTGTCTTAGCTTTTACAATTATTTTCATCTTTTAATAAGCATCTCCATTTCAGGAATGATATTTCCACTTTTCATTCTTAATTTTTCATCCATCATTCGCCTCCCAGTGTCTACAAACCCTAATCTTTTATAAAATTCTAAAGCACTTTTATTATAAACCGCTAGCTCTACATAAAAATCCTTCTTTGGATCAGCAAACTTTTGCATTTCCAACCATAACATTTTACCAACTCCTTTTCCCTGATATTCCGGTAGGACATATATTGCCTGTAATTGATTTCTCTCATTATTAACTGTTAATCTACAGACACCCACCACTTTTGTTCCCTCCTTGGCAATAAACAGAGTCTGGCCCGGTGGTGGATTTTTGACAGTATCCACCTTACTTTCCTTCATTCTTTTATGCCTTTTTTCAATATGGTCAAGAATATCATCCACGGTAATCCCATATTCCTCATTAGGGTACGTTGCTAGCCAGGTTTTATCAAAAACCTCACCAATTTGTTTATTTCTCCTCTTGGGAATAGAAATTTTTATTTTCTTATTTGGCATAACCTTTTATCATCTTTATAATTTCTGGAAATTTAGACACATTAAAGTGACCGTTTTTACTTTTATAAATAATAATCTTGGTGTTTTTTAACTTCTTTCTATATTGCTCAGCGTGGTACACCGGCACACATTCATCATCGGCAGAAAACAACATGGTAAGATTTGGAGAATTTTTCTCCATCAGTGACAAATCTGATTTTAATTTAAAACCACCAGCCAAATCCTCATTAGAATTACTTCCATCAAAAGGTGCGCAGGTCAAAAAAGTAGCAAGTATTTTATTCGGAAATTTATGTTCTGATAAATATTTAGCTAGAAATATTCCGCCCAGTGAGTTTCCCATCAAAATAACTTCCTTATTTAATTTTGGAATATATTTCTCAAACATTATCTTCCATTCAGCATACTTAGCGTCATCCTTCATAGGCATTTGTGGCCTAACCACCTGAAAATTTTTACCTAACTGTTTTTCCAAATAGTCCCCCGCCCAGTATATCCTTTTCTCTAAAAAAACCTCGCTACGCTTCAAATCACGTAAATAATCCCCCTTATTCTTAAAGGTGTTGCCCCCATGTATTATAACTACCTGTATTTTCTTTTTCATATCTAAATAATAGCATGTATTTTATAAATAAAAAAAGGAGCGTCACTTTTGGGAAGTGACGCTCGGGAGATGGAGACTTGGAGAGAATGAACAAATCGTTGGGGGCTTAGGAGTATAGGCTTTTGGCCGTCTCTTGGCCCCCAGGAATCTATTTTTTATTGTGCAGTGATATTCCACATCATTCCGCACGCACCCCTTTCCATCTTATTTTTTTTGATTCTCAGCACAACAGAGGATCGTCTGCTAAGAATGTGAGCCGTCTTGCGACGCTCCATGAGATGGTACCATAGGCACCCAACAGCAACTTTTGTCCCGCCTTCACGGGGTTGTCGTTGGAAACTGATAAATACCTGTTCCCATCCCATCTCCCTCAAGTATGGCATATCCCAAAATAAAGTCAATACAAACTATGGAGAATTTATAATTAAATTTCATCACACAAAAAATAGTATATTTTGTCCTTATTTTAAGCCATATTTTATGGTTATCCCCAACCCCGCTTGACGAACATATACTTCCCTATATTATTAAAAGTATGAATAGAATATATTCACAGCTTAATAAGAACTTTATGCCCGATTGTGTCGGCTTCTTAACCGCACGCATTGGAAATAATATTTTGTTTAGCCGTGATATTTTTAAAAGCCCGCGCAGGGCATAAAAAACTCCCCCTCTAACTTAGAAGGATCTCGGCTAAACGAAAGCCGAGATCCTTTCGTTTTGCATTGGCATACGGGTGTATTGCTGATTAGTTCCTTGAGAAAGGCTCGGCATAAATATGGAGGGTTGGACCATGTGGCGAAGAGTAACGGGGGTCGTGGTGTCATATTATATACTTTCTGCTCTCACGAGCATAAGTATGGGATTCATAATGGGCGTCTACAGCAATTTTTTGCGGTCAGGCGGCCTGGATGAATTCTCAGTGAATATGGTGAATGTAGTTTACTTCGCCGTAATCACTCTGTGTGAAATACCAACGGGATTGTTTGCGGACATTTTTGGCCGCAAAGGTTCATTTGTGATTTCATGCTTCATGGAAACACTATCATTTGCTATCTACGGTTTTTCAAGGAGCTTCGCTAGTTTTGCAACCGCTGAAGCACTTGGGGCGGTAGGTAGGACATTTGCTAGTGGGGCCTTTGATGCCTGGCTGGTGGACAGCCTAAAAAATGAAGGCGGAAGTCATAATCTGCTTAAAATTTTTGCCAAACGAAGTCTGATTTGTAGAACATCAGTCATCGTATCAGCAATAATTGGCGGCTGGATTGGTGACAGAGGAATGAACCTCCCCTTCTTTGCTGGCAGTATCCTGTATTTTATAACAGGCGTAACTGCACTGCTAATAATGAAGGAAACTTATTTTGAAAGAGTAAAGTTTTCCTTCAGCAAGGGTATCCAGGAAATGAAGAGCACCTGGAACAGGAGCTTGGCTTTTGCCAAGAGTGATATAAACTTCCGCTTCATTCTTATAATTAGTGCCGTGCAAATGTTTGCATATATGGCACCAAATATGGAATGGCAAAAAGTTTTTTCAGATCTTGGACTAAGCAATTCCTGGAACGGCCTAATTGGTGGGTTTATAAATGCCGCCATAATCACGGGCCTAATCTTGTCCAGAAAACTGGGACGGTTTATAAAGGAAGAAAGAAACCAGATGATCTTTACACAGATACTTACAGGCGTATGTATAGTCCTGACAGTATCATTTGTAAATATCTATCCGATAGCAATATTCTTTTTCCTACATGAGATCGGCCGAGGAATGTCTGGACCGGTTATGGATTCCTATACCCAAAAGTGCATCACCTCGTCAAAGGAGAGAGCCACGCTTGGCTCCTTTGGATCAATGGTGGGACACTTTGGTGGGGCACTTGGTCTAATCACTTCCGGACTCATAGCAAAATATGCTGGGATTACCTCAGCGTGGATTGTCTCCGGAACGGTACTGGTTCTTGTCACCCTTTGGTTGATGAGAAATAATCACCGTAAAACTGAGTAAAGCAAAAGGGTTGTTTGTGCATGCACAAACAACCCTTTTTTATTTTAATACTTACAAAAATAATAAATTACGATCCAGGTCATCACTTTCCGTCCCCCTTACTTTATTTTTCATCGCCTTATGGGTAGAAGCCAAATACACCACCCGCTTACCAAATTTTTCTTCTAGAGAATCAATCTGCTTATGAATCTGCTCAAATTTGTGTGCCTTATCACTTCCCCCAAACAAATCCCATTGAGAAACAGAATCTTGAACCAAATCCTGTAAAATCACGCCGGTAGTCCGGTACAGCACTCCTTGCCTATGCACCTCATTAAACTTTTTATTAATTAATGAAATAATAACTTCTGGCGCATTGGTAAATGAAGAAAGACAAACTACACCAGTCATAAATTCAAAATTTTGAGTTTTAAGGAAAAAAGCCACTTTTTTGGGTACCAGTTTATAATATCTAGCCTTAGTACAAGCTTCCTCCACATTCTTGGAAAGTTGAGATAAAAGAAAAATTTTGTCATTCGTTGGTGGGTGAAAAGTCCTGGTTTTTTGGATAGATGAATAAACTGTTTTAGGTGCTGAATCTATAACCATCAAATATTCTCCGCGCATTTCTCGCCATAGTACTTCAGACGGCTTGGACAAATTATTATTTATCCAAACCAAATCCTTATTAGCAAAATCACCGGCCGTCTGTATCCCCCGCTTTTTTAAAAATTCCGCGGTCTTGAGCCCTATCCCCCAAATTTTTTCTACTGGTGTTTTAGCTAGAAAATCCGGAGCAGTTTCCTTGGTAATCACTGTCAATCCATTTGGCTTAACCCACTTTGAGGCCACCTTGGCTAGTACCTTGGTAGGCGCCAGGCCAACAGATACAGACAAATGTAGCTCATCATTTATTTCTTTTTTGATTCGCTCCGCCATCTGTAAATACGTCATTTTCAAGGTACGCTCCAAACCAGTCAGATCTGCAAAGCATTCATCAATACTATATTCCTCCACGTCATCCGCATATCTTTTTACAATCTCAAACATCATTCCTGAATATTTAGCATAGGCCGCATAATCTCCGGGTAAAACAATTACTTTGGGAAACTTCTTCTTAATCATATAAATAGACATGCCTCTAGTCACACCCAAGGCTTTAGCCTCATAGGAAAGAGCCGAGGCAATACCGCGTTCTTCACCAGTCACTACCGGTTTGCCTTTTAACTTTGGGTTCTTGGCCATCTCCACCCCCACAAAAAACGCATCCCCATCCATATGTAGAATCACTCTTGTCCCGCTGGAAATATTTTTACGTCCATTATTCAATGTCATATAATAATTATAATAAATCCAAATTACTCCAAGAAATACCTCCCGATATTTTCCTGTGGGATTCTCTTCCTTATTATTATACTACATAGTGAACGAGTGTTCACTAATAAAAAAGGCCCGCAACCTTGGTAGGTTGCGGGCCGAGTATCAAACGAACAAACGAACTAAATGCCGATGATGTCAGCTACCTCTTCCGTCTCACAGGTTGAGGCCTTCGTCACCAAGTTCTTTCCAAACTGAACTGGGATGTGCGAAAACTTCAAGCCCGTAGCGGTGGAGACAACCACCACCCTTTCACCTTTAGTGACAAAACCCCGGCTAACCGCCTGACGAAGCCCGGCTAGCGCTGTCCCTGTCTGCGGACAGACAAAGTGTCCGTCACTTCCGGCCACCAGCACCGCCTCATTGAGCTCGTCTTCTTTAGCTGTCAA
>Ga0247842_10000747_pt1 | contig 62916 bp, 53 predicted proteins | sample LaCruzMarch2015__3_FD_192411 | JGI IMG/M metagenome (GOLD analysis project Ga0247842, IMG submission 192411) | Freshwater microbial communities from meromictic Lake La Cruz, Castile-La Mancha, Spain - LaCruzMarch2015_19m | ecosystem: Environmental > Aquatic > Freshwater > Lake | place: Spain... | reverse complement strand
TCCGCGCTTCGCGCTGATGGTGGTCGGCGATGGCACCGAGCGGCGCCACCTGTCGCGCCTGTGCGAGCGCAATGCTGGCGTCCATTGGCTGCCTTACCAGGGCGACGGCCAGCAACTCGCGCGGATTTACCGCGCTGCCGACCTCTTTGTGCACCCCGGCGTGCAGGAAACCTTCGGTCTCGTCGCCCTCGAGAGCCAAGCCTGCGGCACACCGGTGGTCGGAATCCGCGGCAGTTACATGGACCGCATTATCTTCACGGATCAAAACCACTGGGCCGCAGAAAATTCCGCGCCGGCCTTGGCCGAGGCCATCCGCGCCATGGCCCAACGCGACCTCGTCACAGAAGGAAAAGACGCTGCCGCCCGCGTGCACCAATTCTACGGATGGGACCGCGTTTTCGAGCGTCTTTTCGGTCTCTATAGCGAAGTAGCGCGCCGCTGAACCAAACCTCCTCCGTCCCCCGTGGCATAGGCGTCCCTGCCCATGACAATGCGGGTCCATCGGCAAGATGCCGAGGCCACTTAATAGCCTCAGGCCATTACGACACAAGGAACGACGCGGCTTCCCCGAAACGCCGGGACCACATCGTCTTCCCTCGCCGCCGATGAAAGCTGGCGATTTGGCCCGAACCTGCTCAGGCTTCACCGACGCTATGCCCACCGATGCCGTCATCAGGCCATTCCGTCCGACCGATCGCGCGGACGTCCGCCGCCTTTGCTGCGAAACAGGTTATCTCGGCAAAGCCATCGACCCCGTCTTCGAGGACCGCGAACTTTTCGCCGATTACCTGACGCGGTTCTACACCGACTGGGAACCCGAATCGACTTTCGTCCTCGAGCAGGATGGCGAATTGAAAGGCTACCTCATGGGCTCCCGGCGTCCGCTCCTCCATCAGTTGCATAATTTTTTCCACAACTTTTCGCTCTTCGCCCGCGGCATCGCGCGCTACCCCCGTTACAACAGGTCCTCGAAGGCCTTTGTCCGCTGGATCATCCTTAATGCCTGGCGCGAAGTTCCCGCCGCCCCGCGCCGCCTGCCGCACTTCCATTTCAACCTGCTCCCCGAAGTCCAGGGCCTCGTCCGATCGCGCGAGTTGCTCTTCCAATTTCTCCAGCACCTCCGCGCCCACGGTGAAACCGCCGTCTTCGGCCAGGTCGTCACCTTCGAGGAACGTCGCGGCGCCCGCGTCTTCGAACGGTTCGGTTTCCGTGTTATCGAAAAGAAAGAAATCACCAAATACCGCGCCCACCACGCCGAACCTGTCTACCTCTGCACCATCGTCAAGGACCTCGACGACGGCATCCTGATGGAGTCCACCTCGGCCTGACGCTACTTCTGGGAGTGACGGCTGGTCCCAGCCCAGGTGGATCGTGATGTCCCCATCGCGATAGAATTCGAAATTTATCTCGCTGGGACGGCGCCGATCGACCGTTTCCCCTCTGCGCCTCGGCGGTTCTCTCTCCCCTCCACCCGCAATTTCATCTATCAACCTCTTCTCCTATGAACGCCCCTGCCGAAACCCGTTCCTTCTGGACCGCCTTCGGCCCCGGCCTGCTTTTCGCCGGCGCAGCCGTCGGTGTATCGCACTTGGTCCAATCGACGCGGGCCGGCGCGATGTTCGGACTCTCCATGCTGCTGGTCGTGGTCATCGCCAATGTGGTGAAGTTCCCCGCCTTCCGGTTTGGCCCTCAATACGCCGCCGCGACCGGACACTCCCTGCTCGACGGCTACCGGCGTCAAGGACGGTGGACTCTGGTTGTTTTCACCCTGCTGACCCTCGTAACCATGTTCACCATCACGGCAGTGGTCACGGTCGTGACCGCCGGCGTGGCCATCGCCGTCTTCGGCCTCGAACCTCTGCTCGCCGCGACGGTCGGCGCCGCCAACGGTCCGGCCGTTGTTTCCGCCGTCCTCATTGCGCTCTCCGCCGTTCTTCTGGCCGGCGGCGGATACGTCTGGCTGGACCGTTTTATCAAGATCGTCATGCCCATGCTCACCGTCTGCACCGTCGCTGCGATGTGGTTCGCGCTCGGCCGCATCGAGTGGTCATGGGGCGCGCTGGTTCCATCCCCTGCCGTCTTCGATGCCGCCGGTATCGCATTTTGTGTCGCGCTCATCGGATGGATGCCTTCCGCCATCGACATTTCGGTCTGGAGTTCGCTCTGGACCGTGGCGCGCGCCAAACAGCAAGGCGTGAAACCCGCAGCGCGCGGTGTGCTCCTTGATTTCGACGTCGGTTACCTCGCAACGCTCCTCCTCGGGCTCGTTTTTGTCTTGCTCGGAACCGGCATGATGTATGGGCAAGGTCTTACCTTTGAAAACAACACCACCAAATTCGCCGCGCAGGTCATCGACCTTTACACCGCGACTCTCGGTGGTTGGGCGCACCCGATCATCGGCACCGCGGCCTTTCTCGTTATGCTTTCCACCTCGGTCACCGTCATCGACGCCTTCCCGCGCGTCGTCGCCGCGCTGGTTGTGCAGTTGCGCCTCGCCTTCGCCCCGGCCTCCGCATCACCCGATGCCTCCGTTGCGCTCGAGGGGGACCGTCATGTCTACCGCATCGCCTTCACCATTCTTGGAGCCGGCGCCATCGCCATCCTCGTCTGGGGCATGTCGAGCTTCACCGCGCTCGTCGATCTGGCCACCACCATGTCCTTCCTCACCGCCCCCGTGCTTTCCTTTTTCAACCACCGCGCCATCCACGCGCCGGAAGTGCCGCGCGACCAGCAACCCGGTGCGGCCATGACCGCGTGGAGTTGGGCCGCCATCGCCCTGCAAGCCGCCTTCGCCCTCTACTTCCTCTGGTTCAAATTCGGCCCGACCGCCGCCTGACACGCATCCGTCTTGCCCTGTTTAACGGGAGTGCCATGCTCTGACGCCTTGTGACTTACAACTTCACCACCTGCCCCGACCGCCGTGGCACCGGCTCGCTCAAATGGGAGCGCCACGCCGGACGCGACGTGCTGCCCATGTGGGTGGCGGACATGGATTTCGTGTCCGCGCCGGAAATCATCGCCGCCCTGCAAGAACGCGCCGCGCACGGCGTCTTCGGCTATACCATTCCACCGCGTTCCACCGTCGAAGCCGCCCTCGAATATTTGCAGACCCGCCACGGCGTGGCCGCCACCGCCGAACAAATCGTCTGGTTTCCCGGACTCGTCCCCGCGCTCAATGTCGCCTGCCGCGCCTTCGTCCAACCCGGCGAAGAAGTCCTGACCTGCACCCCCGTCTATCCGCCATTCCTTTCGGCCCCGGAACACGCCGGTGTCGGACTCTGCACCGTCGATCTCGTGGAAAACAACGGCACGTGGGATATCGACTTCGACGCGCTCGAGTCCGCCGTCACGCCGCGAACAAAACTTTTCATCCTCTGCAACCCGCACAATCCGGTCGGACGCGTTTTCCCCGAGGCCACTGTCGCGCGGCTCGCGGACTTCTGCCAAAAGCACAGCCTTGTCCTCATCTCCGACGAAATCCATTGCGACCTCGTGCTCGACGACGCGCCGCACGTCAGCGGACTCAAATTCCCCGGACCGAAAACCGTCGCCATGTTCGCGCCGAGCAAAACTTTCAATCTCGCCGGCCTGGCCTGCGCGTTTCTCGTCATTCCCGACGCGGCCACCCGCCGCACCTTCCAACACGCCGCGCGCGGACTCATCACCGAGGTCAACGCCTTCGGCTACACCGGTTGCGAGGTGGCCCTGCGCCATGGTTGGCCGTGGCGCGACCAACTCCTCGATGTCCTCCGCACTAACCGCGACCAGGTCGAAAAATTCATCGCCACCTCCCTCCCGGGGATCCGCACTTGGCGTGTCGAAGCCACTTACCTCTCGTGGCTCGACGCACGCGAACTCCATCTGCCCAACGCCGCCAAGTTCTTCGAAGACCACGGCGTCGGTCTCTCCGACGGCATCCCCTTCGGCGCCCCCGCCGGTTTCCTCCGCCTCAACTTCGGCTGCCCCCGTACCCAACTCGACGAAGCCCTCGCCCGCATGGCGCAGGCGCTGCACTCACGATGACTTCCGCCTTCCAGGTAGGGACGAGCGGCCCGCTCGTCCGTTCGATGCAATGCGGGCACGCGAGCCGCGTGCCCCTACCTTACCCGTCGCGATGACCCACCCGCTCCACGCTCATCCCCTCTGCCGTCCCGAAAACCTCGGCACCCCCATCCCTGATTCCCCCCACGCCGTCTCCGTCTGCCTCCCCACCTGGGCCGACATCATCGGCTACGAAGAAAAAGAACCGCGCGTCATCGACAAAATGCGCACCGGCTACCCGCGCTTCTTCTTCCACCCGCTCATCAATCAGGTCCGCACCGCGCTGGAGCCGAAACCCGGACGCGACGTGCTACCCTTCGCCGACGAAGCAGCCGCCACCCAATGCGCCGCGCTCGCCTCCGGCCAAGCCGTCCCAGTCGACGGCCTCTGGGCGGCCTACTTCCCGCAGGAAAATCTGCCCATGGCCCGCGCCTACTGGCAGCACGCCGGCCGCATCCTCTCCTCGCGAGCCGCCGAGGATTGGCTCACCTCCCGCCGCCTCGCCGCGCCGGACCCTGCGCTCGAACAAACCCTCCGCGACCGCCTCGCCTCGTGGAGCGGCGCCCCCGCGACGAACATCAGCCTCCACCCGAGTGGAATGGCCGCCATCTTCACCGCCTTCGAAGCGGTCACCGCACGCCGGCCGGGCCGGCGCACCGTCATGTTCGGATTCCCCTACACGGACACGCTGAAAATTCTCTCGAAGTTCGGCGCCGGGGTGGAATTTTTCCCGCGCGGCGACGCGGCGGACCTGTCCCGGCTCGCCACCCTTCTCGAGCAGGAAGAAATCGCCGGCCTCTTCTGCGAGTTCCCGAGCAACCCGCTGCTCCGCACCCCGGATCTGCCTGCGCTGCACGTGCTAGCCGCACGGCACGGCGTGCCCGTCATCGTCGACGACACCATCGGCACCTTCTTTAATGTCGACGTCCTCCCGCACGTCGATTTCGTCGCCACCAGCCTGACCAAAGCCATCTCCGGCGAGGGTGACGTCATGGCCGGCGCGCTCGCCGTCAATCCGCAAGGCCTCTTCGCCGACCAACTACCCTCCACCTCCCCCGGCGGCATCTACGCCCGCGATCTCGCGGCGCTTGAGCGCAACTCCCGAGATTTTCCCGAGCGCATGAGACTTACCAACACCACAGCACTCGAGCTCGCGCGCTTCCTCCAAACAAATCCCGCAGTCGAACACGTCTGGTATCCCGGACTCGACCCGTCGCCCGTCTACGAGGAGCTCCGCAAACCGGACGGAGGCTATGGCGCCGTCCTCTCCTTTCTCCCTCATCACGCCGCACAAAACACGCCCCTTATTTTCGAAAAACTCCAACTCAGCCACGGCATCAGCCTCGGCACCAAATACTCTCTCGTCTCCCCCTACGTGCAACTCGCCCACTACCACGAACTCGAGTGGGCCAAGCAATGCGGCATCGACCCCCACCTCCTCCGCGTCGCCGTCGGAACGGAAAAGTGGGATGATTTGCGCGAGCGCTTCGAAGCAGCGCTAGCATAACCGTTGCCAATTGTAGCGGCGGTCTATGACCGTCGCTGCCTTCCAATTTCAGCACCCAAAGCACCGACAGTCATAGACCGCCGCTACATCTGTGCACAAAAAAGGCGGGGAGAACAATCTCCCCGCCTTGCGTGAATTCGTTTTTTCGGCGCGTTACTTTTTCAGCGCGAACATCCCCGGACCGACTTTCTTCACGCCCGGCATGGTATAAATACGCGCAGCGAGATTTTTCTTCGGCTCGGAAACTTTCCAGACGTATTTGTCCTGCTTGAGGCCCTGCAGCACGGCGTTGACGTTGAGCGGGCCACCCGCCCGCTTCATCACTTTATGGACGGCCGGCGCCAGCGGGCCACTCGGCGAGGACGGACGTTTCTGGCCCTTGAACGGCGAGGTGCGCTTTTTGCGGCGTCCGCGCTTGGCCACTTTCTTGGCCGGACGGCCGGGCTTGGCGGCCTTCTTCGCGACCCGACCCGGCTTACGGCCGCGGCGGTGCGGACCGGTCACGCTCACTATTTCGCTGACGAAACCGGTCAGTGAAACATTCTTGCCGAGAAGGCGGGTTAGTTCGCCTTGCAGGCTTTCAATGCGCTCTTGGAGATCGAGCGCGCGACGTAGTGTGGATGTAGTAAGAGTTACCATAACGAGTTGCATTTTCTATATTGACTGCGTTTCGGCAATATAATTCGGACCTGCCGGGCAGAGCTGCTTTCTGGACAGAGGCAAACAAAGAGTTCATGCTCCCGTGCAATGGACGACGCGACCGCCCGTTGGGCCCAAAAACTGATCGAATCCTACCGCGACGAAGGCGGCGTGAACGCCGGCGACGAACCCGGTCTGCCGTCCAAACCGGAGATCGCCTCGCTGAGCATGCAACTCATGCAGTTGCTCTTCCCCGGCTACCATGATGTCGGGCCGATCGGGAAATTGGAGTTGTCCACCCTCACCTTGGACCGCATCAAAGCCCTGGCCGAAGATCTGCAGCGTGCTTTCCAGGCCGTCCTCTCCGGCAAAGATGACGCGGCGGCCACCGCGACGGTCGGCAAACTTTTCCACGAACTGCCCGCCATCCGCGCCATGCTGCAAACCGATGTCGAAGCCGCCTACGAAGGCGACCCCGCCGCACGCACCCGCGACGAGATCATTCTCTCTTACCCGTTCCTCGAGGCCATCGCCATCCAACGTGTGGCCCATTTTCTTTACCGCCACGACGTCCCGCTCGTGCCGCGCATGATGACCGAATGGGCGCACACGCAGACCGGCATCGACATCCATCCCGGGGCAAGCATCGGCAGCCATTTCTTCATCGACCACGGCACCGGCGTCGTCATCGGCGAAACCTGCCGCATCGGCGCGCACGTGAAACTTTACCATGGGGTGACCCTCGGAGCGCGCAGCTTTGCCAAGGACGACAGCGGACGCATCAGGAAAGGCGGCAAACGCCATCCCGATGTCGAAGACGGCGTCACCATTTACCCGAATGCCACGGTGCTCGGCGGCGAAACCGTCATCGGACGCAACAGCACGATCGGCGGCAACGTCTTCCTCATGCACAGCGTGCCGCCGAATTCTCTCGTCTACAACGAGGAAGCCCAAGTGCGCGTGGTCAACAAGGCCGCGAAGGGTGACAACGTCGATTACTCGATCTGACGCCCCCATGCCCGCACGCGCCCTCCAGTCCGGCCCGATTCATCCGTCGGAGACGCTGCGGCAGCTGGCCAACGAAGCGCGCACCTGGGCCTTGCGCCTCGAACTTCCGCGCTTGGCCGCCCGCGTCACTTTGCACTGGCACGCCCGCCTGCGCACCACCGCCGGGGTAGCGCGCCTCGACTGCGCGGTGATCCTCCTCAATCCGCGTCTGTTGGCCTTTCCGGATGAACTGGCCCGCACCTTCCTCCACGAGTTGGCGCATCTCGTGGCGCATGCCCGCAATCCGCGCCGCCTCATCGACCCGCATGGCCCCGAGTGGAAAGAAGCGTGCCGCCACCTCGGTCTCGCGGACGAAAAACGCTGCCACACCCTCCCGCTTGCCACGCCCCGCCGCGTGGCCCGCAATTACCTTTACCATTGTCCATCGTGCCGCCGCGAAGTCGCGCGCGTGCGCCCATTCCGCCGCAGCGAGGCGTGCTTGATCTGTTGCAAGACGCACGCCCGCGGCAGCTATGACCGGCGTTTCCGCTTTCTCCCCGGCAAAGTGCCGCCCCTCCATCACAGCCTTCGGCAAACCGAGCTTTTTCGATTGTGACCCGCCGAGCCCAGTGCGCACAATCCCCTTTCCCGTATTTCCCTATGAGCCAGAACATCGAATCCCACCTCGTCGAAAACCGCGTGGTCAAGCCGACCCGAGACTTCAGTAAAAAAGCGCGCGTCAAAAGCATGGCGGACTACAAACGCCTCCACGCCGCCTCGGTCAAAAACCCGCAGAAATTCTGGGCCAAGGAAGCCGCCGAACTCCAGTGGGGCCGCAAATGGAAATCCGTCCTGAAATGGAAAGTCCCCGTCGCCCGTTGGTTTGACGGCGGTTCTCTCAATGTCACGGAAAACTGCGTCGACCGCCACGCCGCGAGCGACCGGAAAAACAAAGCCGCCATCATCTGGGAAGGCGAGCCCGGTGAAAAACGCACCCTCACCTACGGACAACTCCAGCGGGAAGTCTGTCTCTTCGCCAATGTCCTCAAACGCAACGGGGTCAAAAAAGGTGACCGCGTCATCATTTACATGCCGCTCATCCCCGAAGCCGCCATCGCCATGCTGGCCTGCGCACGCATCGGCGCCGTGCACTCGGTTATCTTTGGCGGGTTCAGTGCGGACAGCATCCGCGACCGCATCGCCGACTGCGGCGCGACCTGCGTGGTCACGGCCGACGGTGGCTACCGCCGCGGCGCCATCGTGCCACTCAAGCACAATGTCGATGCCGCGCTGGCCGGTGAAACGACGATCAGGAAAGTGATCGTCTTCCGCCGCGCCAACAATGAGATCCATATCCAGGAAGGACGCGATGTCTGGTGGCATCGCGAATTGGAATACGTCAATGCCGACTGCCCGGTTATCCACCACGACAGCGAGCACCCGCTCTTCATTCTCTACACCAGTGGCTCGACCGGAAAACCCAAGGGCATCCTGCATACCACGGCCGGCTACCTCACCCAGGCCTACGCCACGACGAAATACGTTTTCGATCTCCGCGAGGACGACATCTATTGGTGCAGCGCCGACGTCGGCTGGATCACCGGCCACAGCTACCTGGTCTACGGTCCGCTGGCCAATGGCGTGACCTGCCTGATGTATGAAGGCGCCCCAAACTGGCCCGACCCGGACCGCTTCTGGCGCATCATCGAGAATTACGGGGTGACCGTTTTCTACACCGCGCCGACCGCCATCCGCGCCTTCATCAAATGGGGCGACGAATGGGTCGATAAACACGATCTCTCCTCGCTCCGGCTTCTCGGCACGGTCGGCGAGCCGATCAATCCCGAGGCCTGGATGTGGTATCACCAAAAGATCGGCGCCGGACGTTGTCCCATCGTCGACACCTGGTGGCAGACCGAAACCGGCGCGATCATGATTTCCCCGCTACCCGGTGCCACGCCGACCAAGCCCGGCACCGCGACCCTCCCGTTCTTCGGCATTGATGCCGCCATCGTCGATGACAACGGCAAGGAAGTCGGACCCAACGTGGGGGGCAAACTCGTGATCCGCAAACCCTGGCCCTCCATGCTCCGCACCATTTACGGCGACCGCGCGCGGTATAAGAAAACTTACTGGAGCGAAATTCCCGGATTCTATTTCACCGGTGACGGCGCCCGCCGGGACAAGGACGGCTATTTCTGGATCGTCGGCCGTATCGATGACGTGCTCAACGTCGCGGGCCACCGCCTCGGCACCTCAGAAATCGAGAGTGCGCTGGTCAGCCATCACTCCGTGGCCGAAGCCGCCGTGGTCGGACGCCCCCATGAAATCAAAGGTCAGGCGGTCGTCGCCTTCGTCACGCTCAAAGAAGGCGACAAACCCAGTCCCGAGTTGCGCGAGAAACTCCGCAAACACGTCGGGAACGCCATCGGCGCCATCGCCAAACCGGACGACATCCATTTCGCCGAAGCCCTGCCCAAGACCCGCAGCGGCAAAATCATGCGCCGCATCCTCAAGGAAATCGCCAGTGGCAAAGACGTCAAAGGCGACACCACCACCCTCGAAGACTTCAGCATCCTCTCGAAACTCAAGCTGCAAGATTCATAGAAAGACAAGCCACAGCCGAGTCTGCGAGACAGCCGAAGGCAAATACAAGAGGATAAACGGTTAGGATAAGACCCGAACGCGTTGACGCGCGATCAGGTCAATACGTTCCGGAAGACACTGTTTTGCGCCGGTGTCCGCCGGCACAAAACTTATCCTCCATCATCTTCTGTTATCCGTGGCCTGCCTTTTCCTGTCTCCATTTCCCGGAGCCAAACGTTAATCTTCACTCATGGACAAATTCCTCATCACCGGCGCATCGAGCGGCATTGGCCGCGAAGTTGCCATCCGCCTCGCCGCCCGCGGAGCTAACCTGACCCTCAACGGCCGATCCGAAACCAAACTCACCGAAGTCGCCACCGCCTGCACCGGCGCCGCCTCCATCGAAATCATCGCCTCCGACCTCACTGTCCCCCACGCCGCGGAATCGCTCGTCACCAAAGCCAACGAATCCATGGGCGGGATCGATTGCGTCATCCACTGTGCCGGCATCGGCCTGATCAAACCGGCAGCCGACACCACCGACGCCGAATTTAGCAAAGTCGTGAACACCAACCTGCGCGGCACGTTTCTCGTCGCGCAAGCCGCGTGCAAAGTGATGGCCGCGCAGAAGCACGGACTCTTCATCACCCTCCCCGGTATCCTCGGCAAAGCGGTGATGAAAAATGCCGCCGCCTACATCGCCAGCAAGTTCGGCGTGACCGGATTGATCAAAGCCTTCGCGCAGGAATACCAGCGCAGCGGTATCCGGTTCTGTCTGTTCTTTCTCGGTGGCGTTGACTCCCCGTTCTGGGACGAGATCAACATGGCCGTGCAGCGCGAAAAAATGATTCCCGTCGCCACCGCCGCCGATCTCATCCTCCAAGCCATCGACGCCCCGCCCCACTTGGTCCTCGCCGAGGTCGTCCTCCAACCAGAGAGCCATCAGTTGGTCTGATCGATTTATCTGCTGCCGCCCGGGGCGCCGACCGTGGGAAAATAAAAAACCCTCCCCATGGAAAACCATGGGGAGGGAGGATTCTGGCAACGTCCTACTCTCGCGCAACCTAGAGAAGCACTACCATCGGGGCTGCAGCGTTTCACTTCCGTGTTCGGGATGGGAACGGGTGGTTCCACTGCGCTAGGATCACCAGAATTTGAGCCGCTCGGGAAGCGGTGGCCGGGGACGGCCGCCCTCCAAACGAATCAAGTTCTAACGATCCAATCGTTACCAAATTTTCAAAGAAGAACCGCGACAAACGTCGTGTTCATTCACATCTGCATAGAGGCACAACTACCAACAGGTTAGTAAAGTCATAAATTTCATGAGCGGCCCCGAAGGGTCCTCAGAGGAAAAAAATGACCAAGCCGGACGATCATTAGTATTGCTAAGCTGAACACATTACTGTGCTTACACCCGCAACCTATCAACGTGGTGGTCTACCACGGATCTTCGGGGAGAATTCATCTTGGGATAGGCTTGGCGCTTAGATGCTTTCAGCGCTTATCCTTTCCGAACATAGCTACCCAGCAATGCCGTTGACACGACAACTGGAACACCAGAGGTTCGTCAGACCCGGTCCTCTCGTACTAGGATCTGAACCCCTCAATTCTCCTGCGCCCACAGTGGATAAGGACCGAACTGTCTCGCGACGTTCTGAACCCAGCTCGCGTACCACTTTAACCGGCGAACAGCCGGACCCTTGGGACCTTCTCCAGCCCCAGGATGTGATGAGCCGACATCGAGGTGCCAAACCCTGCCGTCGATATGAGCTCTTGGGCAGGATCAGCCTGTTATCCCTAGCGTACCTTTTGTCCGTTGAGCGATGGCAATTCCACATTCAACCACCGGATCACTTGGACCTACTTTCGTAACTGCTCGACGTGTGTGTCTCACAGTAAAGCTGGCATATATCCATATACTCGTCACCTGATTGCCAACCAGGATGAGCCAACCTTCGTACTCCTCCGTTACTCTTTAGGAGGATACCGCCCCAGTAAAACTGACCGGCTGCCAGTGTCTCCCAGCCGTATAGCGGCGTGGGGTTAGATTTTCCAATTTCAAAGGGTGGTGTTTCATTGGCGACTCGCCAACCCCCGCAAGGGTTGGGTCAACGTCTTCCACTTACGCTAAGCATTAAAATCGAAAAACCAGTAACAGCGTACAGTAAAGGTGCATAGGGTCTTTCCGTCCTACTGCGGGTAGGCGGCATCTTCACCGCCATTACAACTTCGCTGAGCTCCTCGTTGAGACAGCGGTCAACTCGTTACACGATTCGTGCAGGTCGGAACTTACCCGACAAGGAATTTCGCTACCTTAGGACCGTTATAGTTACGGCCGACATTCACCGGGACTTGGGCTCGAAGCTTCGCCTTGCGGCTAACCTCTTACCGTAATCTTTCGGCATTGGTCACGTGTCACACCCTATACTTGGTCTTGCGACTTGGCAGAGTGCTGTGTTTTTGTTAAACAGTCGGTTGACCCCTTTCACTGCGGCCTGCTCGAAAGCAGGCACCCCTTTTTCCTAAGTTACGGGGCTAGATTGCCGAGTTCCTTAACGAGGTTTCACTCACGCGCCTTGGTATATTCTACCCACCCACCTGTGTCGGTTTAGGGTACGGGCGGCTGAACGAACACCATCAGGCTTTTCTTGGCTCATGTTTTACCAGATCCGCTTTGTCCGAAGACTCCACGTCCCGCCTTACGACGGACTGTCACTTTCGATCGACAGACTGACTCCACACAAGCGTCCCTTGATGGCTTAAATTCAGCCGGTGCAGGAATATTAAACCTGCTATCCATCGCTTACGCCTCTCGGCATCAGCTTAGGTCCCGACTAACCCTGGGAGGACGAACCTTCCCCAGGAAACCTTGGGTTTACGGCGGACAGGAATTTCACCTGTCTTATCGCTACTCATGTCTGCATCCTCACTTCTTTGTACTCCACGGTTGGTTACCCTCCCGCTTCGACGCGCAAAGAACGCTCTCCTACCACGCCCGCACGGCGAACCGCACGAACATCCCGAGCTTCGGTATAACGCTTATCGCCAATCATTTTCGGCGCGAGATCACTCGATGAGTCAGCTATTACGCACTGTTTAAATGATGGCTGCCTCTAAGCCAACATCCTCACTGTTTATGTAACCTCACATCCTTTCCACTAAACGTTATTTAGGCACCTTAGCTGCAGGGCTGGGCTGTTTCCCTTTCGACAATGAAGCTTATCCCCCACTGTCTGACTCCCGTGTTTCATTGTGTGGCATTCGGAGTTTGATTGAATTCGGTAGCCGGGTATGGCCCCTAGTTCATCCAGTGCTCTACCTCCACACATCAGCACACGAGGCTAGCCCTCAAGCTATTTCGGAGAGAACCAGCTATCACCGGGTTTGATTAGTCTTTCGCTCCTACCCACAGTTCATCAGAGGACTTTTCAACGTCCACCTGTTCGGACCTTCAGTGCATGTTACTGCACCTTCATCCTGACCATGGGTAGATCACCTCGGCTTCGGGTCTACTGCCCGCGACTGAACGCCCATTTCGGACTCGCTTTCGCTTCGCCTCCACCCCGTAAGGGCTTAGGCTTGCCACGAACAATAACTCGCAGACTCATTAAGCAAAAGGCACGCCATCGTCCGTTGCCAGACTTTGACACCTTGTAAATGTATGATTTCAGGTTCTATTTCACTCCGCTCGCAGCGGTGCTTTTCACCTTTCCCTCGCGGTACTAGTTCACTATCGGTCGCCAATTAGTATTTAGCCTTATGCCGTGGTCGGCACAGATTCATGCGAAGTTTCACGTGCATCGCATTACTCAGGAACTCCCTAGGCGCTCTCGGATTTTCGGTTACGGGCCTCTCACCCTCTGGGGAGCCGGTTTCCATCGGCTTCACCTAATCTTTGAGCTACCATATCGGGGTCCTACAACCCCGGGAGACAAGTCTCCCGGTTTGGGCTGATCCGCTTTCGCTCGCCACTACTTACGGAATCGCATTCGCTTTCTTTTCCTCCGGTTACTGAGATGTTTCACTTCACCGGGTGTCGCTCCAACCGTCCTATGTATTCAGACGGCGGGGACTGGACATGACTCCAGTCGGGTTACCCCATTCGGAAATCCACGGGTTATAGCGTGTTTGCCGCTAACCGTGGCTTATCGCAGCTTACCACGTCCTTCATCGCCTATTGGCACCAAGGCATCCATCATACACTCTTTGTAGCTTGATCAATCTTCTTACCGCGTCTTGCGACGCGCGTAAATGAATTGAATCTTTATTTCTATAGATTCTCTAACTCTCTTTGAAGTTGTGTTTACCCTCTATGCAGATGTCAAAGAACGTCGACGTCCATCCCGACGTCTGAAAGTGTTGTCTTGTGCTGTCCATGCTCCGGCCGGCCAGGCGTGGGCCTGACTGGGCTCGAACCAGTGACCCTGCGCTTATCAAGCGCATGCTCTAACCAACTGAGCTACAGGCCCAAGAAAAGTTTTAAGAGCTTAAGTTTGTAAGTCTTAAGAGGCGCCGCACACAAGGTGCTGCTTTTCTTAAAACTTTATTCTTACAAACTTAAAACCCACTTGGAGGCAAGGGGATTGATCGCCGTGGCGATCTTTCCTGGTTAGGCTTCGCATGAAATACGAGGCCTCCTCGCTTCGCTTGGAGGCAAGGGGATTCGAACCCCTGACATCCAGCTTGCAAAGCTGGCGCTCTACCAACTGAGCTATGCCCCCGGGAAAAATAATTTGCCCGGATCGGGCTTTTAGAGGGCAGGGCACAAAAACTGAGTTGTGGGTTATACGTCATCAGGTGGTCGCGCTTTCACGCGGCCATGGCATTTTGGAACAAACTTCATTCCAGTGCAGCCATCGACCTGAATGTCTGGTGGTTAAACCGGACAGTCTTGCTCCTTAGAAAGGAGGTGATCCAGCCGCAGGTTCCCCTACGGCTACCTTGTTACGACTTCATCCCAGTTACCGCTCATACCTTAGGGCGCTGCCTCCTTGCGGTTGGCGCGCGCACTTCGGGTACAAACGACTCCCATGATGTGACGGGCGGTGTGTACAAGACCCGGGAACGTATTCACGGCGCCGTAGCTGATGCGCCATTACTAGCGATTCCGGCTTCATGGAGGCGAGTTGCAGCCTCCAATCCGAACTGGGCCCGACTTTGGTGATTTCCTCCACCTTGCGGTCTCGGATCCTTCTGTGTCGGGCATTGTAGTACGTGTGCAGCCCTGGCCGTAAGGGCCATACTGACTTGACGTCGTCCCCACCTTCCTCCCCGTTGAACAGGGCAGTCTGAACAGAGTGCCGGAGACTCACGTCTCCATGGCAACAGTTCACAGGGGTTGCGCTCGTTGCGGGACTTAACCCAACATCTCACGACACGAGCTGACGACAGCCATGCAGCACCTGTGCAAATTGTGTATTGCTACACTCACCGGCTTTCACCGGATTAGAGATGCATGTCAAGGCCAGGTAAGGTTCTTCGCGTTGCATCGAATTAAGCCACATACTCCACCGCTTGTGCGGGTCCCCGTCAATTTCTTTGAGTTTTAATCTTGCGACCGTACTCCCCAGGCGGCACGTTTAACGCGTTAGCTCCGGCACGGAAGGGGTCGAATCCTCCCACACCAAACGTGCACCGTTTACTGCCAGGACTACCGGGGTATCTAATCCCGTTTGCTCCCCTGGCCTTCGTGCCTCAGTGTCAGGAATTGCCCAGGCATTCGCCTTCGCCACTGGTCTTCCTCACGATATCTACGCATTTCACTGCTACACCGTGAATTCCAATGCCCTCTACAATCCTCTAGCAAAGCAGTATCGAATGCAGTTTCCAAGTTGAGCTTGGAGATTTCACATCCGACTTACCTCGCCACCTACGCACCCTTTACGCCCAATGAATCCGAACAACGCTTGAGACCTCTGTATTACCGCGGCTGCTGGCACAGAGTTAGCCGTCCCTTCCTCTTCAGATACTATCAACACACAGTCAGTTAAACCATGTGCCTTGTTCTCTAATGACAGGAGTTTACGATCCGAAAACCTTCATCCTCCACGCGGCGTCGCTCCATCAGGGTTTCCCCCATTGTGAAAAATTCTCGACTGCTGCCACCCGTAGGTGTCTGGACCGTGTCTCAGTTCCAGTGTGGCTGGTCGTCCTCTCAGACCAGCTACCCGTCATAGCCTTGGTGAGCCGTTACCTCACCAACAAGCTGATAGGCCGCGAGCCCCTCGAGAAGCGCCAGGTTACCCCGGCTTTGGCGTCAGGAAGATGTCTTCCTTGGCCACATGCGGTATTAATTCGCCTTTCGGCGAGCTATCCCCCACTTCACGGTAGGTTGCTCACGTGTTACGCACCCGTTCGCCACTAGACTTTTTTCTGTATTGCTACAGAAAAAAATCCCGTTCGACTTGCATGTCTTATCCACGCCGCCAGCGTTCGTTCTGAGCCAGAATCAAACTCTCCGTTGAAAGTTAGCTGATACCACCCTTGCGGGTTGAGTACCAAATTCTGACATAGTATCTCCCGCCGGCTGCTAAGACCGACGGGCGACGGACCTTGCGGTCCAATTTATGTCGCATAAAAAAACTGCTGACGATAACCCACAATTCAATTTTTGTGGTTACCCTCTGAATTTACTTTCAGAGTCAGGATTTCAAAAAACTTGGCTTGTTCTCTCCGGGTGAGCGACCAGCGGGAAGGTTTTGGCCTTGCTGCTTTTCGCGACCGTAAGAAAGAACTAACACCGATTGATTCGGTCCCCATTTAAGGGGATGGAGAGATTGCCAGAAATTAGCGCAGAGTCAACCGCCTTTTTGAAAAAATCTTAAAGTTTTTTTCGAGGCTCCCCTGCGGGCCAGATCTCCAAGTTCGTAGGGTATTGGACCGGGCCGTCAAACGAACGTTCAAAATATCTTTTCGGGTGGTCCGGAAAACGGCCGCGACGGAACCACCTTTCTCCCTTTTGCTTCCGGTCCACCACCGCGAAAGAAAGCCGCTCCGCCAAGGCCGCCGCCTTGTCTCGAGGCTCCCCCTTTGCCATCTTGCCTCGTTCTCCGTGACTCTCCCCAATCAGCTCACCATCCTGCGCCTCTTTCTCACGGCCATCTTTGTCATAGCCCGCGAGAGCGGCATGGCATGGGGTGCCACCGTGGCCGTCGTGGCCTTCGGGCTCGCGGTCCTCAGCGACTACCTCGACGGCGTCCTCGCCCGCCGGCTGGCCTGCGAGACCGACTTCGGCCGCCTCATGGATCCGCTGGCCGACAAGGTGCTCATCGCCGCGGCGCTCGTCTGTTTGGCCTGGTCGCATGACATCCCGGCGTGGGCCGCGATCCTTTTGATCTCGCGCGATTTCCTCATCACCGGGCTGCGGCAACTCGCCCTCAGCCACGGCACCGTCCTGGCCGCCGACCCCGCCGGCAAGACCAAGACTGCCTCCCAGATGATCATGATCGGTTTTTTCCTCCTCCGTGATGCTGTCGCCGATTTTATCGGGATCGACATGTGGCCGGTCTGGGTGCTGAGCATCGGGCACGTCCTCCTCGCGGCGAGCGTGGTTCTCTCCATCTATTCCGGCTGGCGCTACACACGAGCGCACTGGAACGTCGTCGTCCGGAGCGGTCGTTCTTGATGGGCGGCAATGTAAGGTCCAGGCAGGGCGGGGCCTCCGGACCCGCCGGGACCCGCGGCGCGCAGAAAGTTCTTCCCGGTGCGTCATGACGCCACGCCCTCACCTTTTTGACGCCGCTGGGGCAACCGGCAATGCCTGACAGCGGTGCCCGACAACCTTTCTTCTCATCCCGCCGCGGCCCGCGTAGAACAAAGAGCATGCTCCTCACCCGCGCCCGCATGCTCCAGCTCGAGCAGGAGACATTTTCCCGCGGCATCCCTGCCGATGTCCTCATGGAAGCCATCGGGGCGAAGCTGGCCCGCTTTGTCAGCCAATTTTTCCCGCGGCCTGGATTGGTTGTGTGCTATGCGGGCAAGGGCCACAACGCTGGCGATGCCTTGGTCGCCGCGCGGCACCTTGCGGTGCTCGGGTGGCGCGTCTTGGTCCGCAGCCCGTTTTCACGCGACGACTTTGCCGCACTGACCCGCGACAAGTTCGATGCGTTGCATTCTTCCCTTTTGCCCGGCCCGTTCCGGCCTTCTACCCCGCAGGACGGCCCGCTCGTGCAACTCGATGCGTTGGTCGGTCTCGGAGCGCAAGGAACCTTGCGCGAACCGCTCGCTTCGCTCGCGCTCGAGATGAATGAATTGCGCCGCACCGCCAACGCGAGAACGGTGGCTGTCGACTTACCATCCGGCCTCGACCCGGACACCGGCCTTCCCGGAGACCCGTGCGTCGAAGCCGACTTCACCGCGACTGTCGGTTTTGCCAAGACCTGCCTGGTCGCCGATACGGCGGTCAATCACGTCGGCCGGCTCGGCCTGCTTGATTCACCGGACTTTCTCCGTCCGGATGCCGACCACGCTGACGAATTGCTCACCGCTCCCCTGCTGCGCCGCGACTGGCCACCCCGCGCTTTCGACACGAACAAGGGAATGTGCGGGCGCGCCGTCCTGCTCGCCGGTTCGCGCGGCACGCTCGGCGCGGCGTACCTCTGCACGGCGGGCGCCGTGCGGGGCGGGGCCGGATTGGTTTCGCTCGGCGCTTTGCCGGACGCCTATGACCTGCTGGCCGCAACAATGATTCCCGAGGTCATGGTGCGTCCGCTCGAAAAGCTCACCGATATTTTCAACTTCCCGGTCGACGCGATCGGCATCGGTCCGGGGCTTGGCGGCGGACAAGAGGCGCGGACTCTGCGCATCGTCCGCGAGGCGCCGTGTCCGACGGTGGTCGATGCCGATGCCTTGACCATTGTGTCCCACGCCGGACTGCAGCATATCGACCAAGCCAAGGGACCACGATTGCTCACCCCTCATCCCGGAGAAATGCAGCGTCTCCTCGCCGGCCGGAAGATCAAAGACCGCAGCAGAGTGGCGCGTGATTTTACCGACAAGCATGCGGTTACCCTTCTGCTCAAAGGCGCGCGCACGGTCATCGCCCAACGCGGTCTGCCGCTCCGGTATAACACCACGGGTCATCCCGGCATGGCGACCGGGGGCATGGGTGACGTTCTTACCGGGGTTTGCACCGCGTTGCTGGCCCAGGGAACCGACACCTATCAGGCCGCCTCCGTCGGGGCCTGGGTTTGCGGGCGGGCCGCGGAAATTGCCCTGACGCAGCGTGCCTCCACAGAATCGCTCACCCCGACCGACGTGCTCGACAACCTCGGGCCCGCCTTCCGGTCACTGCGCGCGGGGGATTTTTAGCCCGAGGCCCGGCGGGCGGCCGTTTCACCGGAGGCCGCTTTTTCCGCTTCCTTGGGTCCGCCGAGCGATGGAGCCACGGCATCGACCGTGACGGGCGAACCCAACGGCAAGAGGCCAAAGAGTTCGATCGCGACGTCCTTTTTCAGCCGGATGCAACCGTGGGAGGCGGGGCGGCCGGGAACATAGCCGACATGCATCCCGACCCCGGTCTGGGTGAGGCGCATCCAATAGGGCATGGACGCGCCGACAAATCGTCCGCCCTGAGGCACCGCATCCGCGCGGGTGTCGGCGTCCGAGACCACCGTCTGTCCCTCGCCGGAAACGATGCGCCCGTAGAGATTCGATTTGTGGTCCTTTTTCTTCTCGATGATTTTGTAAGCCCCCTGCGGGGTGGGATGGCTGGCCTTGCCCGTGGCCACCGGAAAATCCATGGCCACATGGCCATCGACAACGAGGAGTCCTCGCTGTTCTTGCGTCGCGATCTCGACCGCGGAGTTTTCCGCGGTGGCCTTGGAGAGCAAGTCGTTGCTCCGGTAGGTCAGCTTGCGCCACCCCTCTTGGGCGCGGAAGGCGTCATGCTGTCCGCGGTGCTTGGAGACCAGCCGGGCCCGCGGATTTTCCAAGGTCGCGCAGCCGGTCAAGGCGACCGCGGCGGCGCAGAGCAGCCCGTAAGAGAACGGAGCCCTCATCGTTTCGGCAAGCCGGAGACCGTAGTGAGAATGCCGGTGATCATGGAGTAAGCGACCAAGCCGACGAAGAGCGCGACCATGAGGATGACCATGGGCTGGATCAGGGCGGTGACCCGTTCGATCACGACGGAGAGCTGTTTGTCGTAGCTCTTCGCGCTGCGCTCGAGCGCGGCGCCGAGGTCGCCGGTTGTTTCACCGACCTGGATGATGTCGATCATAGTCGGCGGGAAAAACTGCACACGCTGGATGGCGCGCGACAGTTGGGCCCCGTCCTGCACGTTTTCGGAGATACGCTCGAGCTGCGTCTGGAGATAGACGTTGGGTGTCGCGTTGCGGATGAGCTGCATCGACTGCATGAGCGAGACGTCATTGTTGAGCAGGGTGGAAAGTGTCTGGGTGAACTGCGCGTAAAAACGCATGCGGAGCAAAGGCCCGAAGATGGGGAGTTGCAATTTGGTGCGGTCCCACCAAATCCGCCCGTCGCCCTTGCTGGTCAAATGCCGGAAGCCGAGAATACCGGCCGCGAGGACGATGAGGACAACCCACCAGTAGGATCCGAAAAATTCACTCGTGCCGATGAGCATTCGGGTGGCGAAGGGCAGGGATTGCCCGGTCTTGCCCAGCAACGCGGTCAACTGCGGGAGCAGAAAGGTCATGAAAATGATGAGGAGGGCGATACCGGCGGAGAAAATGACCGAGGGATAGATCAGCGCGCTGGTCACGCGGCGCTGCAGGTCGCCCATCATTGTGAGAAACTCGACTTGGCGCTTGAGGATTTTCGAGACCGTGCCGCTCGCCTCGCCCGCTTTGACCATGTTGCAATAGAGATCGGAAAAACTCGGGCTGGCATTTTTCAAGGCGGCGGAAAAGGTGGCGCCTTCGCGCAGCGATTGACGCGCGCTGGCCGCCACACCGCTGAGCGAAGATTTGTCCTGCCGCTGTTCGATGACCTGGAGCGCGCGGTCGAGTTTGAGGCCGGCCTCGAGCAGTTCGCACAATTCCTCGGTGAAGAGGAGGACTTGCGCGCGGTTGAGGGTGTTATCGCCCGACGCGGGGACGCCGGCGGCGGCCGCGGCGGCAGCTTCGGCCCCTTTGGCCGCGAGGGAAAATGGCTGCAGGTCTTGCTGCCGGAGTTTGTTGAAGGCGTCCTGACGGCTGGCCGCCTCGAGTTCCCCCGAGGTCTTGCCACCGCCGGCTTGCAGGGCTTGGTAGACGAAGAGGGGCATTATTCGTCCTGGGCACTGACGTCGGAAGTCGTGACGCGCATGACTTCTTCAATCGTGGTGAGGCCGGCCGCGACCTTGTCGAAACCGTATTTGCGCAGGGGGCGCATGCCCTCTTTTTCCGCTGCGGGGCGAAGTTCGGCCGCTGTTTTGCGCTGGGTGATCATTTCCTGCAGCTTCGGCGTGACCAGGCAGAGTTCCATGATGGCGAGACGTCCCTCGTAACCCGACTGGCGGCAGTTCTCGCATCCGACCGCGCGCATGATCTTGCTCTCGTATTCCGGCGGCAAGCCGATGCTGCGCAGGTAGGCCGGCGAGTAATCACCCGGCTGGGCGGGCGCTTTGCAAAACGGGCAGAGCTTGCGGACCAGACGCTGGGCGATGAAGGCGCGCACGGCACTGGCCACGAGGAAGGGTTCGACGTTCATGTCGAGCAGACGGGTGATCCCGCCGACCGCATCGTTGGTGTGCAGGGTGCTGAAGACCAAGTGACCGGTGAGGGCGGCACGAATGGCGATTTCGGCCGTTTCGTAGTCGCGCATTTCGCCGACCATGATGACGTTCGGGTCGCCCCGGAGGAAGCTGCGCAGGAGATTGGCGAAGGTGTTGCCGATCTCGGGCTGGACCGCGCTCTGATTCACCCCGGCCAGCTTGTGCTCGACCGGGTCTTCGATCGTGAGGATGCGGCGCTCCTTGGTGTTGAGCCCGGAAAGAAAAGTGTAAAGCGTCGTTGATTTTCCGCAGCCGGTCGGACCGGTGACCAGGATGATGCCGTTGGGCAAGGCGAGGAGATCGCGGACTTTTTTGACATAGTCCTCGTCCAGCCCGAGCCGCTCAAGACTGAACACTTCCTTGCCGAGGAGGCGCAGGCTGATGCTTTCGCCGTTGATGGTCGGAATCGAAGCCACGCGGACGTCGATGGGTTGCCCGCCCAACTCGAGACTGATCCGCCCGTCCTGCGGACGCCGGTCCTCGCCGAGGTCGAGGCCGGCGGTGAGTTTGAGGATGTTGATGACCGAACGCTGGAGCTTGCGCATCTGCGCCGGGACAGGGACTTCCTGCAGCACGCCGTCGATGCGGTAACGGACACGGAGGTCATTGGAGAGCGGTTCGACATGGATGTCGGTGGCCCGCTCGCGCAGGGCCTCGCGCATGACTTGGTAAATGAATTTTTTGACCGAAGCCTCTTCCGATTCGTCTTCGTCAAGCACGTTGACCTGTTCGCCCCGGCCGAGGTCGATATCCTCCTCCATGCCGCGTCCCTCGAGCAGTTCCTCGAAGGTTTCGGCCCCGATACCGTAGACCTGGCGCAAGGCGGGAAGAATTCCTTTGCGGGTGTAGATTTCGTAACGCACTTGCTGCGGCACGGCTTCGGCCACGGCTTGGCGCGCGAGCAGGTCGAAGGGATCGTAGGTCAGCAAGGTGATCGATTCGTCATTCGTCTCGACCGGGAGCAACTGGTAACGCAGGGCGATGCGGGCCGGCAGCTTGGCCCGCATTTCCGGCGTGGCCTTGGCCACGTCGCCCCCGCCCCAGCGCAGGTGAAATTTGTCGGCGAGGTCGCGGTAGAATCCGTTTTCGTCGATCTCCGTGCTATCGAGCAAAGCCCGCATGAGCGACGACTGGCTCCGCGCCGCCTCCTGCAGCGAGGCGGTCACTTTGTCGCGGTCGGCCGCGCCGTGGCGCGCCGCGAGTTCCACCAGTTCGGGGATCAAGGCCATGTAATGCCCCTCCCGCTAGGTAGCCGATCTTTTCTTTTTGCCGGGAGTGGGCGTCGGCTTGGGCTTCGGGTCGGGCGCATACTCCTGGTAGTCGATCCCGGCCGGCCGCAGCGGATCGCGCGATTTGCGGACGCGCGCGTCGGGCGTGAGCATGGGCGAGTCGTTGACCACCGGGGTGCGGCCCATTTGCCAGGCGCCCGCCTCGTCGTAGACCTCGTCCCCGAGCTTGGTGCGGTAGCGCTCCTCGGCGCTGGCTACCGCGGTTTCGGCATCATCTTCCACCACGGTGGGCTGCAGGAGAATGAGCAGTTCGCGCCGCTCAACCGCCCGCGTGGTCTGCTTGAAAATGTAGCCGAGCACGGGGAGGCGCATGAGGAAGGGCAAGCCTCCATCGTTTGCATCGGTCTTTTCGATGATGAGGCCGCCGAGCACAACTGTGCCGCCGCTCGGCACGGTGACCGTGGTGGTGAGTTCTTGGGCTCCGACAATCGGGGCCTTGTTCCCGCCACCGAACTCCTCCTCACCGAGGACGTTGTTGTTCGTCTGCACGATGACCAGCGTGACATCCCGGTTGGCATTGATCAGCGGGAGCACTTCGAGCTTAAGCAAGACGTCGAGATAGGTGATGTTGGCGGTGACGCCGGCGTTTTGGTTCGGACCGACTCCGGTGATAGAGGTGGAGGTCAAGGTGCTGCTGGTGTAGGGCACGCGCTGCCCGGAGCTGATGACCGCCTTCTTATTGTTGGTGGTGTAAACGACCGGGCGGGAGAGGATTTTGAACTTGCCCGTTGTCTCGATAGCCCTCACGTAATAATCGAGCGAGTTGGCGATGGTTCCGTAAAGGGTCAGTCCGGTGAAGAGACCGGTGGCCAGCGCGGCAGGGGTGATGAGGTCCGGCGGGGTGAAAATGTTGGTGCCGGGAAGCGGGTTGAGCAGCGCACCGCCCACGCTGTTGCCATCCTTGCTCTGGTTGCGCAGGAAATAGTTGAAGCCGAATTCCATCTCGTCGCTCAAGCTGAGTTCCCCGATCACGGCCGCGATGTAAACCTGGCGCGGCCGCACATCGAGCATGTCGAGAAGCTGGGCGACTTTCTGGCGGCTGTCCGGCGGCCCGATGGCGATGATCGAATTGGCGCTCTTGTCGGCGATGAGTTTGGTGTTGCCGACGATGACCGATTCGGGGGCGACATCGGCGGTGGGTTCCTTGATCCGGTCGGGCCGGCTGGTGCCGCCGCCCGCGCCGGCGCCCGACTCGGAACCCATACCTTGGCCGAAGGTCGAGCCGCTCTCCACGGAGGCACCACCTGCGCCCGCGCGCGGCGTCCCACCGCCGGTTCCACCCTCCTCGCCTTCCGAAAGCAGGTCCTGGAGGACGGGGAGCACATCGCCGGCGGCGACAAACTGGAGCTGTCGTTCGAGCACGGAATCGAGCGGCACAGGCGCATCAAGTTGCTCGATGAGTTGCTTGATGTAAGGGAAGTTGATCGGACGGGTAACGACCAGAATGCGATTGGTGCGCGGATCGGCAACGATTTGCGTTTCGCCGATGACGAGATTGGATTCGAATTGTCCGGCGGCCGCGCCGCCGAGGGCGGCTTGGATGACTTGGCCCTGGGCATCGACTTGCGGGGCGCCGCCGGGCGTGCCGGATTGACCCGGTGATCCGGCGCCCTCTTTGCGCTCCTCGAGCAGGGTTTGGAGAAGTTCGACCACCTTTTCGGCGTCGGCCCGTTTGAGGTCGACGAATTCGGTCATGACCTGCGCGGGCGGCACATCGACCATGGCCTGTAGGGCGATGAGTTGCTGGATGATCGGGACGTTTTCCGTGATGAGCACAGCCTGCACATTGGGCACCGGGGTGAAGGAGGTGTAGGCCTTGGGAGGACTGACGAAGGTCTGGAAAAGTTGGGCGGCCTCCTGCGGCGAGAGGTAGCTGAGCTTCATGAAATAGCTGACCACCTGATCGGTGGCCGGCAGCATGTAGGGTGTGGAAAAGATCGGGATGCCCTCGGCGCGCGGAAATTTCGAGGGACCGAGAATTTTCACCGTCTTGTCGTCGACCGGGACAAACGAATACCCGTTGAGCAAGAGCGAGGCCTCGATCAGGCGGATGGCCTCGCTGCGTGGAACTTCTCCGGGCACGACAATGGTGAGCGGCTGTCCTTGCGCGAGCATCGAATCCCGCACGAGTCGCTTATCGGTCAGCACCTCGTAGAGACTGAGGATCTCGTTGACCGAAGTATTGGGGAAAGTCAGCCGCACAGTCGGCTCGGGTTGGGCGGTGCGCGGCGCGGGGGCGGGAGGAGCCGGCGGGGAAGGCAACCCCGGATCGACTACGGCGGGCGGCAGCGGCGCAGGTTGCTGAGGTTCGAGAACCGGGGACGGGGCAGGCGGTTGGGGCGCAGGCGCGGCGGCGCCAGGCGGAACAACGGCCGGAGAAGGTGCGGCATCCTGCGCGCCGGCAGGAGTCAGGGCCAAAAAAGCCGCGACCAGCCAAGCAGACGCGAGAATCGGAGAACAGAAGCGGGCCATCGGTGGAATTAAAGCATGCATAGCAAGTTTCTCAAGGCGCGGCAGGGATGAGGGCCCGGCGCCGGATAACGCGGGGCGGGGGCATCTGCCCTTGGCCACCTTGGACCTGCCCATTCGACGGGTCACCCTGACTGGGCATTGGGGGCACCACACCGGGGGCTTGAGGCATGCCTGGTGCGGGTTGGCCGGGAATCTGTGCGGCCGGGACGGCCCCGGGGAAAGCGGCGGCCTGCGGGGGCACACCAGGTTGGGGTATCACTTGTGGCATCGGCCGGGGCACCTGCATGCCAGGCTGCGGCATCCCGGGAGCCATGGCGGCTCCGGCCTCGAAGCGGACCACACCGACCTCCGCCCCCTGGCGCAGCGTGGCCGAGGAGTCCGTATATTTTTTCTGCACATCGACTTGCACCAAGGAAACACCGCCTTCCGTGCTGTTCGCTTTGACCATCAGGCGATTTTGCGTGGCGCGCTCCATGACGAAGGCCATGGGTTCGCCATTGATCTCCGCGATACCCGTCAAGGCAAAGCGTTGGGCCAAGCCGGCCGATTCGACCGGCGGCGCAACGGATTCAAGTTGGAAGGGCGAGCGTTGCCACAAGGGTTCGTAGCGCGAGAGGGGGAAGGCTGGCCGGGTGATGCCATCATCCGCGGGCGGAACTGGTTCCCCTGCAGCCAGCGGGTCGGCCTCGGCGAGCAGCGAGGGCGTGGGGGAAGGGTCGGGCGGGGCAACCTTTTCTTCACCCTCGATGCCGGTCGGTCGCGCCTCGGCCAGAGGAACCTTGAGCAGAGAAGATGCGTCCGGCTTGTCTTCTTCGGCGCGTGCGGATGTCGGGATGCCGAGGAGAAGCGGGCCGGCGACCAGAGAAAGAAGCGCCCGTCTCATGGCTCTCCTCCTTGCACCGGACGATACCAACGCGCCACTTCGACTTCGGCGATCACCTCGGGTGGTTCGCCGCTCTTGATCGAGATCTGTTTGACGGCGCGGAACGCCTTCGGTTGCTGCAACTCGTTGAGCCATTTGACCAGCGACTCCATCTTTCCTTTGACCTGCGATGAGTCGAAGACCTCGGCATACGTTCCACCATCCGGCTGGGTTCCCGCATCGCGCCGCGTGTAAGTGAGCCCGGCACCCTTGGCACTGCTCTCGACGAATTCGTAAAATTTCGCATCGTCATCTGTCGTCGTGACATCGTCCCCGGGTTGATGCTGGTCGAGCCAGGCCGCACGTTCCTGCCAGATCGTCTTCTCCTCGAGAGTGGCGCGGCCTTCGGTCAGCTGGCTCTGGAGCTGCACGATACTGCTTTGCAGCGCCCGCTGGCGGTTGAGGAAAACCTGCAAGCCCACGACATTGAGCAGCACGAAAAGCGCGCCGACCAAGGCGAGGAGCAATTTTTTTTCCTTAGCCGTCAGCGCTCTCATCGGTTGCCTCCTCTCCATCCGCGGCCGCCGCGCCGTGGCGCACACCATCGATCTGGAAACGCGCACTGCCGGTGGGCAACGGGCGCGGGTTTTCCATTGTCCAATCGTAGGCGGTCAGATCCGGGTTTTTGCGCACATCCTCCTGGAAACGCTGCGCCGCCTGCAGGGTCGAAGCCTCCCCGGCCAGGACCACGCGGTCCACGTTCATCTGGAAGAGGGTCAAACGCACCCCGTCCTTCGGGAGCAAGCGCGCGGCTTGATAGAGCACTTCGAGCGGATAACCGACCGGGTCGAGGGCCGGTTCGATCGCGCTCCAGCGCTGCATGGCGGCGCGCACCGCATCCACTTCGCCTGCCTCGCCGGCAATCGCGGCCTGCAGAGATTCCGCCCTCCACCAAAGCCAGAGCGTGTTGGCCGCAAGGGCCAGGACGAGAACAAAATAGACGGCCGCGGCCAAGAGGGCGATTTTCTGGCGCCGGGCACCCGTCTCTTTGGTCCGCTGCAAATCGCGCACCGGCAGGGGAACGCAATCAAGCGGTGCGGCCGGAAGCACCGGCGGGGGAAATTTCTCCGCCGCGACTTCGAGGCCGCCGGCGCTGCGCCAATCCGACAAGTCCGGGGCAGCAGTGCCTTGATAATAGAGGGTAACGCGTCCGTTGCCGCTCAACATGCGCCCCGCATCAAGCGGCGCCTGCATCAGCCAAATTTCCGAAGCCATTTGGGCCGAGGGTGTTTTCTCGGCGAGCGGTTGGAAGTGGAGCAATCGGTCCCCGCGCATGACCCCGGCCACCCATCCTCCTTCCTCCTCCCATACCGCCACCCCATCCGGGGCGAGGGGCAGGCAGGAGGGCGAGACGGCATATTCGGTCACATCGCCATGCCAATAGCGCGGGGCAAGATTCGAAGGTAAAACAACCGCATGGAGCAAAACCTCGCTGCCCTCGCGCGCCACCTCTTGCCAGGAAAAGGAGGTCATTTCCCGCGAGCGGCCGGCCAGGCCCCGTAATTCAAGTTGCGTGAACATGAGGTCGCCGAACAAAGACGGATCTTCAGCCGGCACCCAGACGGCGAGCGAAAATGCGCGGCGCACCGGGACGGCCACAAGGGCGCCGGCCTCGGGCTTCAATTCCGACAAGTCAGTCGCCCCGCCCGATTCGCTCCAAGCCCCGGCCTCGTCTTGCTCCCATTTCTGCCAACCGGCGGAGGCCGGACGGAAGAGGGCACGACGGGTCTGGCGCGGGCTTTTCATTTTTCCTCCCATAGCAGGTAAGTGGCAGCTTCTCCGCCTTCGCCCGATTCGGCGACCACGGAGATCAGTCGGGAACGCTCGCCCACGATGCCCCGGCTATCAATTCTTTTGACCGAGCTCTCCGTGGTAAGGCGCCCCATGATCTGTTCCGTCGGCAACGTCGAACCGGCCAGCCAGCCGGCCACCTGGCTGACATCATCGAAGCGCATATCGTCTTCCGAAGGCTCGACCCCGTCGCCGCCGCGGCGTTGCTGCAGGATGCCCTGCACCATTTCCGGGGTGATGCCCGTGGCGGCTTGGAGCACGTCGGCCTCCGACTCGTTCACGTCGATCAGGCCGTCGCCGAAAATGGTGAAACTCTCGGCCCAATCGGGCTTGAGCGCCGCGAGCTTTTCCATATCGAGCACGCGGCCCATTTCCGGCACGCTGCGGAAGGGACGGTTGGCCGGTGCGTCGGTGATGCCGACCGCCTCGTATTCCGTGCGCTCCGCCCCGCCGAATCCGGTGCGGAACTCATCTTCATCGATCCAATCGGCAAGCTTGTCGATCAGCGCATTCCCCTCGTCCGCCGTGAGCCCCCACAAAGTGAAAAGATTAAGCAGGGTGATGCGGTCCTGGTCCTTGAGCAATTGATTGATGTTGAAACGCGCCCCCTCGCCGCGGATGCGCACTTCCATGCGCTCGCCGGCCCCGAAGTCGCGGTTGAGCAACCCGGTGTCCTCGCGCTTCACCTGCGGGTGCAGGCCGAGGGCCACTCCGCTCACCGCAATCTGGCGCGCGCGCAAACCGGCCGAGTCGGACACGGTCGTCTCGAGTTCGAGATTCACCACGTTGGCCATCCAAAGCACGGCGAAGGAAATCACGGTGATGGCCCAGAGCACGAGGAGCAGGGCGGCACCCGAGGGACGAATCTGCGCGGTCACGGCGCCTCCACCTCCATTTCCCGCGGAGGTCCCTGCGCTTCCGGTGCCGGCTCGGTCAGGGCCACTTCCTTGACCGGTGGCAGCCAGAAAATGAACTGGCGGGGCACCTCCTCGCCGAGCAATTGCAGGTTGAGCTCGACCAGCGGCGGCCGCTCCCCTTCCAACCATTCCTCCAACCATTCCTGCTGCTCCAAGCTGTAGAAGCGCCACTTGACCTCGCGCAGATCGGGCAGCAAGCGCAACCACGCCCCGCGCTCCAGCGCGTCGCGCCGCTCCACCTCCCCGAGTGACCCCGGCAGGAGCATGAGGCTGAGTTCGCGACCGCCGCCGAGGCGCGGACGCGCGGTCAAGAGCGCGGTCCCGGCCGAGGGTCCGCCCATGCCCCAGGCAAAGACGCCGGGCGCATCGCGCAGCGTGATCTCGGGAAAACCGTCGCCCCCTTCCGCACGCACCCCGCCGGCGAACCGGGCGTTGGCCGGCAGATTGTGGAAGGTACGCCGCACGAGCGAAACAAAAGCGTTGAGCCGCTGGATTTGCAGGTTCTCCTCGGTCAGCGTCGCCGTGGCGCGCACCGCCGCATTGACCGTCGCGTAAATGCCGCCGGCCAGCAGGACGAAGATGGCAATGACCACCACCATCTCGAAAAGGGTGAATCCGCGGGTGGCTCTTCTCATGGCTGGTAGCGTAGGAATTTTTCCTCCCACGATTGATCCTCCCGTCCCTCGGTCCACTCCGCACGCACCGTGATCCACCACAAGCCGGTGAGTTCTTGCTCGTCCATATTGAACAACTCGGCGGGTTCGGCGCGGACAAAAAATGTCGCGCCCATCGCATCGGGCCCGACCTCGCGGCCTTGCTCGAGGTCGGCAATCGGCATGACCATCGACTCGTCGAGCAATGACTCCAACTGCTGACGCACCTCGCCGTCACGCCGCATCATGACATTGGCCGCGAAAATTTTGTCCATCGCCATGGCCAGTCCGCCCACCGCGAGGACGAACATGAACATCGCGGTGAGCATTTCCAGCAGGGTGAAACCGGCCTTCTTCACGGGATGTAGTAGCCCTCCTCCTCGATTCCTGCGGTCAGCGGATCGAAGCGCACCTCGATCCAGGCCTCGTCCTCCATGATCCGCACGGTGAGCGGTTCGCACAGTCCGGTCGGCTGGAAAATCCAACGCTGTCCGTCCGGACGCAGCGGTTTGTCGGCGCCGAAGGGCAGGAGCTGATACCGCGTGCCGCGCGGCAACCGCACCGACTCCGAAGGCTCTTCCTCGCCCGCCCGCTGCAAAGCAAAGCCACCCTTGCCGAAAATCACCTCCGCCGCACGACCCGTGGTCATGGCCTCGGTCCGCGCCGTTTTGGCCAACACGAGCAGTCCGCGCACCGACTCGCGCAAACGCTGTTCGCGCACAAAGCCCGAGCTGAGCGGCACGACCGCACCGACCAGCAGCACGATGATGGTCACGACCAACGCGATCTCGAGCAGCGTGTAGCCACCGGTGCGCCGGCCGGGTTGCCCGCTCTTCGCCGCCGCCCGGATCGCTTTCATCGCCTCGGCCTACTCGCCGGGGTCGTTGCCGATATCGTCGCCCCCGCCTTCCTGGCGATCCGGACCCTTGGAAAAAAGATCGAAACCGGCCGCATTCTTTTTGCCGGGCCAGTAATAGACATACTCCTCGCCCCAAGGATCGAGCGGCACCTTCTCCAGCAGTTGCCGCCAGCGGCGCGGTGCCGGTTCGGCCGCCGGGCGGGTGACCAGCGCCGCGAGACCCTGCGCACTGGTGGGAGGTCGCAGGTTCTGCATTTCGTAAACGCGGATCTGGGTGCTGATGCTCTGGACGTCGGCTTCCACCCGCGACTCGCGGGCCACATCGATATTGCCGACCAACAAATAAATGGCCGATCCGACGAGCACGGCAATGATGCCGAGCACGAGCATGATCTCGAACAACGTGTAGCCCGCCTCGCGACGGGGCCGTTTCGAAAAAGGTTTCATCAATGTGAAAGGATGCTCGCACTCGACCGCCTTGTCAAAGCCCCTTGGCCCGGCCGCGCACGGCAAAACAAAGAGGTCTTCAACAAGTCAACGCGGCAGCACGCGTCTTGTTAGGCCGGATTAGAGTGAACCTTCGCTCCGGCCCCAGAAATCGGACAAAGCTTCGGCCGGCGCATTGGCCGGGGACTCCACCGGCGGCAGTGGCTCTTCTTCCGAGTCCCGTGGTTCCCCGGTGGGCAGGTCCGGCAAAGGCAGGGAAAGATCCGGTTCACGCACGGCCGGCGGATAAGACAACTCCAAGACCGCGTCGCGGACAAAAGTGCGGTTGCGGTAATCGGTGTTGAGCGGCGAGCGCAACTCGAGGAGCAGCGAATTTTCCCCCGGCAACATGAGGTCGGCCGGGATATGCACCGAGGCCCGGCGCCATCCGGCGAAAGTCACCTCCCGGCCCGGCAAGCCAAGGTGACCCGGATCTTCGAGGGTCGGAACTTCCACCGCGATCGGTCCCACCTCCTGCCCGTTGACCAACAGCCATATTTCCTGATCCAAATAAACTCCAGCCAGCGAAGCTTCCAAGCGTGCCTGATCCGGCGCTTGTTCCAATTCCGCGAGCAACTCAAGCGAAGGCGTGAGCAACTCCGCACCCTCGGTCAGCGCGGCGCGCACCACACGGTCGCGCCACTCGTCACGCAGAGCCGGACGGGGCCCGCCCTCCACATCGGCTTCGGCCAAAGTCAACCGCGAAGCCGTCACCACCACAGGAACATAGCGCGCATTCGAGGCGAGCATGGTGCGCTCGGAGACCCACTCGAATTTCACGCGGTTGACGTTCAAGTTCGCCCCGCCTTGCAGCAGGAGCGAACCATTGCCGCCGAGGCGCGAGGCGCTGATCAGGAGCGGGCGTTGGTTCGGCACCCCGAGGCTCTCGCCGAGATTTTCCGCGAGCAATTCGGGTGTGCTCTGGCCATCGCGCAACCATTCGATGCGCAGGCCGCCGCCCTCCGTCTCGTCGAAGACAAAATGGACGAGCAAGTCTTGGCCTCTCGGCGGAGAAAGATGGAAGGCAATGCGGGCGCCCTGCCCCGGGGCCGAGACCGGAGGTCCATGCATCCAGGTGGGCAAAGATTGCGCCGCATCAAAAGGAAGGTCGGCCGTGAAGACCCCGCCGTCATCGGCCCGCGCGGCGGCGGTCAAAAAGACGGCCGCGAGGGCGACGGCCAGAAATCGGGGCAAGCGGGCGTTCATGGTTGGGGGGCGGGCTGCGGTGGGTCCTCCAATATGCTGGCCTCAAGATAATCTTGGAAGAACGAATCTTGCAGCACGGAGGCAAAAACCTCCTCCGGCATCCGCGTTTTCGCCTCGCGCAAAAACCCCGCCGCCGCACCATTGTCGCCGCGCAGGAGCGCATCCGCCGCCCCAAAAAATAGCTGCTCCGGCGGGAGCACCCCATTGACCGCGTGCAACTTAAGCGGCGGATGGTCCGCCTGATAATTCAAACGCAATCCGGCCAGCCCGGCCTTCACCGTGGTGACCAGAAAGCTGTCCGTCTTCGACACCCGCTCCAGAGCCCGCCGGTAGGCCTCGACCGCCAGCCCGGGCCGACCATCCGCCCGGTAGTATTCGCCCATGATGTAAAGCGGCATGGGATTGAGCGGATCGGTTGCCCGCGACTCCTCCAAGCGCGCCAAAATTTCCGTTCCCTCGGCCGCCACCGCGCCTTCGGCCCGCGCCTTTTCGAGCAGGATCCAGCCGCGCACGGCCTGCGCATTGCTTTTTTCTTCGCCGCGATCGACCGAGCGCCGCGCGGCATCGTCCGCTGGCCCGTATTGGCCCAAGTCCAGATAAGTCAGGGCGAACTGGTATTCCAATCCGCGCATCCCCGCATCTTGGGCCCGCGCTTCCTCCAGCCGTGCCAAGGCCTCGCCATGATTGCCGGCCAGACGCGCGGCCAGCGCCTGCTCCACCAACCCCCGCGCCGCCGCGCGCTGCTCGGGCGGCACTTCTTTGACTATTTTCAAGGGCGGCGGCTTCTCCGTTTTTTTTGCCGTGATGATACCGGCCACCAGCGCGACCCCGGCCAGCATGACCACCACCATGCCGTAGAGCACCGAGCGAAGAACGTCCAACCACATGCCACCATGCAAACCGCCCCCCGCATTCCGGTCAAGCACCCCGGCCCTCTTGCCCTCTTGCCACCGGGGCCGCTCGCTTTACCATCGCGCACCATGTCCGAGCGTCCACAGCCGACCACCGCCGAACTTTATGCGCGGCACGTCATTCCGACTTACGCTCGCTTCCCTCTTGCTCTCGTCCGCGGCGAAGGGGTGCGCGTCTGGGACGAGGAGGGCCGTGCCTACCTCGACTTCACCTCCGGCATCGCGGTCAACACCCTCGGTCACTCCCATCCCGCACTGCAGAAAGCCCTCGCCACGCAAGCCGCCACTCTTGTCCACATATCGAATCTCTTCCTCAACCGCCCGCAGGCCGAATTGGCCGCGCGGATCGGGGCGATGGTCGGGACACCCGGAAAAATCTTTTTCTGCAACAGCGGGGCCGAAGCCAATGAGGGGCTCTACAAACTGGCCCGCAAGCACGGCTCCGCGCGCGGCCGTCATGAGGTCATCACCCTGGATGGATCTTTCCACGGACGCACCCTCGGCGGCATTGCCGCCACCGGCCAACTCAAGGTGAAGCTCGGATTCGGTCCGCCCCTCGACGGATTCCTCAACGTGCCCGCGCGCCTCGAGTGCGTGGCCAATGCGGTCGGCGCGCGCACGGCCGCCATCATGGTCGAGCCGATCCAAGGTGAAGGCGGCGTGCGACCGCTTTCCGCCGGGTTCCTCCGCGCCTTGCGCGCGCTTTGCGACGAGCACCAATTGCTTTTGTTTTATGACGAAGTGCAGTGCGGCTTCGGGCGCACCGGGCATTGGTGCGGATGGCAGGCCACGGGTGCGGCGGATGCGGTGCCGGATGCGGTCAGCTGGGCCAAAGGCATCGGCGGCGGCTTCCCGCTCGGCGCGTTCTGGGTGCGCGAACCGTTCGCCGATCTGCTCGGACCCGGCACGCATGGCACGACCTACGGCGGTTCTCCCCTCGCCTGCGCCGCGTCCCAGGCCGTCTTTGACACCATCGAAAAAGAAAACCTGCTGGCCAATGCGCGGGAGCGCGGCGCTCAACTCGCCGCCGCGGCGGGAAAAATGCCGTGCGTCCGCGAAGTGCGGGGCGCCGGTCTCCTCCTCGGCATCGAAGTAGAAGATTTGCCGCCGCTCGAGGGTGAAGAAGGCACGGCGGCCCTGCGATTGACCAAACGGCTGATCCAGGCCGGCCTCCTCGTCGTCCCGGCCGGCGAGCAGACCATCCGCCTCCTCCCACCGCTCAATGTCACCGCGGCTGAATGCGAAGAGGCGGCGCAGATCCTGCAGCACGTCCTCGCGGAAAGCCGGACGTAGCCGCAACGATGCCGTTGAAGGCATAAAGGAGAAGCGGCGGGGACGCCGCTTCTCCTTTATTTACCGCGGCGCACGGTTGCGGGTAATCTCGAACCATCCCATGAAGCACCTGCTCAATATCGAGTCACTCGACGCCGCACAGATCAACGACATCCTGGCCCGGGCGGTCGAGATGAAGCACCTGCGCGGCCCGCACCCCGACGCCCCGCTGGCTGGCGAATGCTGGGCGCTCATGTTCTCCAAATCTTCCACCCGGACGCGCATCAGTTTCGAGGCGGGCATCCGGGAACTTGGCGGGCAGCCGATTTTCCTCGCGGCCAACGACATCCAACTCGGCCGCGGCGAACCGATCTCCGATACGGCACGCGTCATGGGCCGGATGGTGCAAGGCGCGGTCATCCGCACCTATGCGCAGGGTGATGTCGAGCAGTTCGCGGCACTGAGCGGTATCCGCACGATCAATGCGCTCACCGACCTCGAGCATCCGTGCCAGATTTTGAGCGATCTTTTCACCATCATTGAAAAGCGCGGTTCGCTTGACGGCCTCACGGTCACCTTCATTGGCGATGGCGACTGCAATGTGGCCCGCTCCTGGATCTGGGCCGCCGCCAAACTCGGCTTCGCCCTGCGCCTTGCCGCCCCGACCAAGTTTCAACCGCCGGCCGAGCTCGTGCGCCGCGCGGGCGGAGACATTGTCGTGACCACCGACGTCCTCGGCGCCAGCACCGGCGCCGATGTCCTCTACACCGATGTGTGGGTCAGTATGGGCAAGGAGGATGAAACCGCTTTCCGCCTCGCGCAATTCGGCGGCTACCAAATCAACCAAGCCGCAGTCGAGGCCGCCGGTGGATCACCGCTGGTCATGCACTGCCTCCCTGCTTACCGCGGCAAAGAGATCACGGCCGAAGTCTTTGAAGCCAACGCCCAGACCATTTTCGACCAAGCCGAGAACCGCCTGCACACTCAGAAGGCCATCCTCACGCTGCTCGACAAATAAGGTGTATCGCGCCGTCCCGGGGCGATAAGGCGAAGAATTTCGTCGCGACAGGAACATCGCGACCCACAGCGGGCTTTACTTCAAGAAACTGCGCAGCATCCAAAGCGCTTTCTCATGCGTCGTGATGCGCTGGATCATGAGGTCTTCGCTTTCCGGATCATTCTCCTCACCGGCGACCGCACGGGCCTTTGCCGCATCGGCCACCACTTTTTCGTGACCGGCGATGAGGTGCTTCACATAGCTTTCCTGCGAAAGCGGGGCGGCGAATTCCTTCAGTTGCGCTTTGTCGGCCAACGTAGCGAGTCCGCCGATGGCATAGGCATCGAGGGCGCGGATACGTTCGGCAATTTCGTCAACCGCGGTGAACATTTCCTCGTATTGCGTCTGGAACGCAGTGTGCAGGGCGAAGAAGCCCTGCCCTTCCACATTCCAGTGGGCCAGATGGGTCAGCGACATAAGAGCGTAGGTGTCGGCCAACACTTGATTGAGAGTATCGGTGAGTTTGGTTTTTCCCGCGGTGGTTGTCATTGGAATGAAGCTAACCCGCCCCAGCCCGTCACACCAGCACCCACGCCATCCCGGCGGCGCGGGCCGCTTCGGTCCCCGTGGCGGTGTCCTCGAAAACCAGGCATGCTTCCGGGGCGACCCCGAGACGCGCAGCGGCGGTGAGGAAGGGATCGGGAAACGGTTTGCCCCGGTCGTAGTCCTCGGCGGCAATGACCTCTTGGAAGAGCCCGCGAATTTCCAGCGCCTGCAAAGTCCGTTCGACCAGATCACGGTGTCCGCCGGACGCCACAGCCAGCGGCACTTTTCCGTGGAATTCCCGGGCGAGGGCCACCACATCGTGGTTCGGTTCCACCTGCGGGATCGAATCGCGGTAATAAAGCTCCTTGCGCCGGACCACCTCCTCGATCTCCATACCCAGGCCGAACTTCGCATTGAGCCGACGCACAATCTCCGCGGTCGGAACCCCGCCCCATTCATAGAAAAGTTCTTCCGGATAAGATCCGCCGACCTCTTCCATGGCCCGGCGCCACGCTTCGTAATGCAAATGCATGTTGTCCGCCAACGTGCCGTCGCAATCGAAGATGAAGGCGTGGAAATCCCCCGCGGGTAATTCAAGCGGCATGACTAGGAAGAGACGGGCGGTTTGAAATCCGGATAACGCCGCTGCAATTCCTCGCGCGCACGATCGGCATCGCCCGTGTTGTCGGCACGACGGTAGGCCTGCTCGGCCAGAACCAACGCCTGAGGGGTGAGGTCTTTTTCGTCGTAAAGCAGGGCGACAGCCATGAAGGCGCGGGCCGCGTCGTCGAATTTATCCTGGGCAAACAAAGCGCGCCCGTTGGCCAGTCGCGCCTCGGCATTGAGGCGTCCTTCGGGTTGCAGACGCTGCGCCTCCTCGGCCTGCGTCTTGGCCGCCGCCCCGTCGCGCAGGGCGATGAGCACGTCGGCCATGAGAAGATGGGTGCGGGCCTTGAGACGGGGCTCATGGACCTTGGGCATGAGTTTATCAAGCGTCGTCCGGGCTGCTTCGTTTTGTCCGGCCCCGAGTTGCGCCTGGGCCAAGGAGATGCGCAATTCAGGCGTGGCACCCTCCAAGTCGGCCAGCGGAGCGAGGAACTCCGCCGCGGTGGCGTAGTCTGCGGCTTCGAGGGCGGACATCCCCAACCACTCGCGCACTTCGGCGGGCGCTTTCTCCGGCCCGAGGGTTTTGGCCTCTCGTCCCGTCGCTTCGCGGTCCTGCAATTGGTAATGGCTGAGGAGCAGACGCAGCGTGGCGCGCTCGCCGTATTTGTCGGGATCCAGCTCGCGCGCTTTCTCCAGTGAGGCAATGGCTTCACGGGGCCGGCCCGCATCGGCTGCGGCGTAACCGATCCAGAAATGGGCCTGCGCGCCTGCTTTGCTCTCGGGGTAATCGGCGAGGAGCCGCTCGAAGCCTGCCGCCATCTCGGCTGGCCGCTGCAGGTTGCCCAACAGGAGGGCGCGCTGCGTCATGGCATCTTCCCGTTCCTTCGCGTCACGGTAGCGGTCGATTACCGCCTCGAAGTCGGCCAACGCCGCAACATTGTCACCGGTTTCAAGTTGGGCGACCGCGCGCTGCGCGTAAGCCGAACCGGCGAACGGATGACGCGGGTATTGCAGAAGAAAACGGGTGAGGACTTCCACCGCGTCATCGTAGGCCTTGGCCTGCAATTGGCACCAGGCAAGCCTGTAGAGCGCATCCGCACGGTAGCGTTCCGTGCCCCGGGCGGTGGAAGCCTTGCGGTAAAGTTCAGCCGCCTCGGTGAAGCGGTCCTGACCGAAAAGCAGCTCGGCCTTGAGCAACTCGGCTTTGGCCCGCTGGTCTTCCGAGGAGGACGATTGCAGGAAGGCTTCGATTTGCGCGAGCGAGCGCGGGTCTTGTTGCGCCACGAGACTGACCAGGCGATGAAAGCCCGCATCGCGAGCGGCGGTGGATCCGGGGTGATCGACAACAAGGCGGTCGTAGAGTCCAAGCGCGCGGCCCTGCTCACCCATCTGGCGGCGGGCATTGGCCGCGAGGAGGAGCACATCGGGCTGCGCTTCGGCCGGGAGGAGGGGAAGGATTTCATCGGCCAGCTTGGCGGCCGCGGGATAATTCTCCGATTCGTATTCCAACCGCACCAAGCCGGCTTGCCCCGCCGCGCGCCAGTTGGCCAGTTCCTGGTTGGCGGCGCCCATCTCGAGCAAGGGACGCGCCGTCCCGAAGTCGCGTTGATCGACAGCGAGCAGGCCGGCTTTGACCGCCGCACTGGTACGGATGACCGGATTCTGCGCCGTCTCGGCCAGACCGCGCAGTTGGCGCAGCGCGCTATCGGTCAGACCGGCGCGCGCGTCGGCCTCGGCCAGATCGAAAATGGCGCGCTCACGGTAAGGATTGTCCTCCTTCTGCGCGGCCACCTCGCGGTAGGCGGAAAGCGCCTCGGCCGTGCGGTTGGCCGCCTCAAGGGCGCGGCCCTCGAAAAACTTCGCAGCCAGCCGCAGCTTCGCGTCGCGCACGTGGTGTGCGGCGAGGCGGAAAGAAGCGGCCGCGCCATCGAAATCACGGCTGCCAAATTGTATTTCGCCGAGGCGGTAGGCGGCCGGACCGAGAAATTCACCGCTGTTGAATTCCGAGAGCAACTGACGGTAGGCCGCGGCGGCCTCGGCATTGCGCTTCACCGCGCGCTGGCATTCGCCGAGCCGGAACAACGCCGCCTGACGGTCGATGCCGCGCGGAGCCATGGCAAGGAACTCCTGATACTTCGGCACGGCCAGATCGTACATCTTCTGGCCGTAGAAGGCGTTGGCCTGCTCGAAAGCGCGGCGCGCCGGGTCATCCGCCAGATTGGAGGGCGCCGCCCGGATGGCTTCGGTGCCGTCCGTCGCATCGACCGCCGGCATGGCCGTCGCCGCGCCGGCGGGTGCCACCGGTTCTGCCCGGCGCACTTCGGGTGCGGGCCCGGCATTGACCGGTTCGGCCACGCGGACCTCGACATTCTCCTGGGCGCGAAGCAGCGCGGGAACGAGCAGGAAAAAGAGAAAGAATCGCGTCATGATTCGGGTCGCCCCGTGGCGAAGGCGACATTCCAGATGTTGGCCGTACGGCAAATGTCGAGCACCGCCACGATGTGACGGTAGTCGGTCGACTGGTCGCCGCGCAGGACCACCGCTTGATCGGGATAAAGCTCGGAAATTTGGCGCAAGGTGGCGGTCAGTTCCTCCCCTGACAATTCGCGGCGGTTCATCATGATCGTGCCGTCGGCTTTGACGTTGATGATGACCTCGCCCACGGCGCGCCGCGACTCCTTGCCCTCCTTCGCCGTGGGCACCTTGACATCGAGTTCGGTCTCGTAACGTGCGAAATTCCAAGTGACGAGAAAGAAGATGAGCAGGAGGAAGACAATATCCACCATCGGCGCGATCTGAAACGCGCCGGGCTCGGGCACGGCCTGTTTGCGGAAGTTCACGGACGTCAGATAGTGCGGGCAAAAGCCGCGCCAAGCCAAGGCTTTCGCACGGTCACAGCGCGGCGGCGATGGCCTTGCCCATCTCCGTGGTGCCGACCAGTTGCGTCCCTTCGGTATGAATATCCTTCGTGCGCAGGCCGGAACGGATGACGCGCTGCACGGCCGCTTCGATCGCGGAGGCCGCGTCTTCGCGTCCGGCCGAATAACGGAGCATCATGGCGGCGGAAAGGATCTGCGCGATGGGGTTGGCGATGCCCAAGCCGGCGATATCCGGGGCGGTACCGCCGCTCGGTTCATACATGCCGAAGTAGCGGCCGTTGCCTTTGGAAATCCCAAGGCTGGCACTGGGCAGCATGCCGAGCGAACCGGCAATCATGGCCAACTCGTCGCTGAGGATGTCGCCGAAAAGGTTTTCCGCGAGAATGACATCGAAGCCCTTCGGATTGCGGATCAGTTGCATCGCGGCATTGTCCACGTAAAGGTGGCGCAATTTGACCTCCGGATACTCGTTGGCCACGCGATCGACCGTCTGGCGCCAGAGGATGCCGTTCTGCAGGACATTGGCTTTGTCGATCGAAGTGACATGACGGTTGCGCTTCATCGCGGTTTGGAAGGCGACATGGGCGATGCGCTCGATCTCGCTCTCCCAATAAATCATCGTATCGACCGCGAACCACTCGCCGCTCTCGTGCTTCATGTATTTCGGCTCCCCGAAATAAAGTCCGCCGGTCAACTCCCGCACAAAAATAACATCAAACCCGCCCTGCACGATCGACTCGCGCACCGGTGAGGCATGGGTTAATTCCGGCAAGCAAACGGCCGGCCGCAGGTTGGCGTAAAGGGCGAAGGTCTTGCGCAGGGCGAGCAGGGCCGCCCGCTCCGGTTGCTGGTTGGGCGGCAGGGATTCCCATTTAGGACCGCCAACCGAGCCGAACAAAATGGCATCGGACTCCTTGCAGGTTTGCAACGTCTGGTCGGGCAAGGCCACTCCGTCCACATCGATCGCCGCCCCTCCCACCCGCTCCTCGCGAAGTTGGTAAGGAATGGAAAACTTGGCCGCCACCGCGGCAAGAACGCGCAGCGCCTCCGCCATCACCTCCGGCCCGATCCCGTCCCCGGCCAACACCGCCACTTTGAACTGCTCCTCTTTGCTCATAAGATATCCCCTCAAGATAGCCGATGCCCCCGGGTGCGGGCAAGGCCGGGCGGAGGAAACGGACTTCCGGGGCTTTTGGACCCCGCCGGCCGGCGATCAGCTCTGATAAACGAAAACCGGGCGGTAGCCGCCTTTGGGCAGGGAAATGTGCAACGGATTGGCGCGCCCGCTTTTCAGATAATAGGTCTCCAGATCCCGCCGCAGCTTGCTTGCCTCAATGCGCACGATGGGGTCGCTGTTCGGGTCGAAATCGGCACTGCGGCCGAAGACAAGTGTTGCCACCAGCATCGCCGTGCTCTCCGCGGACCGGCCGGCCAATTCGTTCTCCACCACATAGGCAAGAAACTTGCGGTTGCGCGCCGTGGCCGGGAAGTCAGCGCTGGCCACCACGCGACGCAACTCGGCCGCAGCGTCAAGAGCAAGATCCCCCGTGGTGGCGGGCACGAAAGACTCGGGAAACCCCGTCTCCTCCTGACGGAGAAATACCGGATCGTATCCGCCGCAGGGCATCTCGATACGCAAGGGGTTCCAGCGACCGCTTTTCAAATAATAAGTCTCCAGGTCGCGCCGCAATTTACCCGCTTCAATCCGCACAATGGGATCGAGGATCGTGTTGAAGCTTTCGGGACGCCCAAAAACCCTCGTCGCCACGCTGTGGGCGGAAACTTTAGACTTCGCCCCGTCCTGGAGGAAGCTCTCGACGACCAAGGATAGAAAACGGCGATTGCGCAGCGTGGCCGGGAAGTCCGTGCTGTTCAACACGCGCTGCAACTCAGCCCTGATCTCCTCGCCCCCGACCCCGTCATGCGTTGGAAAGCCAGCCGGAGCTTGCGCCGGGCAGTTGGGTTCTCCGAGCGTGGGTGGGGTTGTCATGGCTTTGGAAAAGAGAGAATCTTAAGCCGCCTTTTCCAGGCCGTAAATACCCTCTGAAGGGTAGATCGTGGAAGCGGGTCCGCATGACCGCTTGGAGAGCTTCCGCTACCCTCAGGCGCAATTGCCTTGGCCGTCGTGGGGGTGTGATCGAGATGAGACTAACGAGGCACGTCTTGGACCAAAGATACCGCGTCCAGATCACCGCCGGACTGCTGCCAGATCGACGTGGCGATCGCCATGCCGAGAGCCAGAAAGGCGAACAGCGCGAAGCAGCCGACCAGACGCCGTAACAGACGGTCGCGCCGCGCGGTGTCCAAGCCCGCGTGATCGGAAGAGTTTGCGCTCATCGGATCCGGTTACTAGTCCAAAGCACACTTTTAAGCAATACCCTCCACAGGGTATATCATCACCGCGGCGGCCGGACCACCGTGGGGACGCCCGATCTCCCATCCCGCTCAACCCTTTGTTGCGGCAGGTGAAAGTTTGGGCAAATATTCAGAACGCCCTCCCTGCCCATGCTTCGCCGCGCACCAGAATTCCGCATCGCCGTGCTCGCAGTCCTCATGCTCGCGGCCGTGCTGCTGCTCACCGGCCGGCTTTGGTATGTTCAAGTGGCCCGCGGCGAGGAATACACCGCCCGCATCCGCAGCAACTCGCAAGTCAACGTCCGCCTGCCCTCCGTGCGCGGCGACATCCTCGACCGCAATGGGGTGCGGCTTGCCGAAAACCGCTCGAGCATGGCGGTCGAATTCTACCTCCCCGAAATCGTCCGCGCTTACCGCGAACAGCACGACTCCGTCCCGCAGCGCGCCTACCAGACCACGGTGCGCGGAATGATGACGGAGAAAAGCGAATCCGACATCGTCAAAATCCTCAACGAAACGGTGATCAAACGTCTCGCCGACCTCAGCATCGCGGAAGACTACAACGCGAACAGCCTCCGCCTCCACTACCGCAACAACACCGAGGTTCCTTTCACCTACATCGAGGACCTCGATTACGAGACCATGGCCCGCTTCGCCGAGCACCAGGTCGACATGCCCGGGGTGAATGTCACCGTGCGCCCCGTGCGGCGCTACACCTACGGCGCCCTCGGCGCGCACTTCCTCGGCTACGTCGGCGTGCCCAACGAAATCAACAAAGACGAAGCCGCCCGCTTCACTTTTTACCAGCCGGACGTGGAGGGCAAAGCCCAGCTCGAGCTTCTGCTCGACGACGACCTCCGCGGCGAGGCCGGTGCCCGCATCCTGCAACGCGATGCCAAGGGCAAAATCCAGGGCGAGATCGAACGCCAGGAACCGCGCTCCGGCCACAACATCCAACTCACCATCGACGCCCGCATCCAATACATCGCCGAGAAAGCCCTCCGCGTGGTCCGCCGCGGCGCCGCCGTCGTGGTCGATCCGAACAGCGGCGACATCCTCGCCATGGCCAGCGTCCCCTCGTTCGACCCGAACAGCTTCATCCCCGCCATCGCCGCAGCCGACTGGAACGCGCTCGCCGCCGATGCGACCAACCCATTGCTCAACCGCGCGACCAGCGCCTACGCACCCGGCTCGACCTACAAGGTGCTCCCCGCCCTCGCCGGCCTGCGCAAAGGCCTCGGCGAGCGCTCCTTCACCTGTTCCGGCGGCGTCAAATACGGCAAACACATGCTCAAGTGCAGCGGCACTCACGGCAGCATCGGCCTGACCTCCGCCCTGCGCGTCTCCTGCAACTCCTTCTTCTGCCTCTACGGCAACAACGCCGGGATCGAAGAAATCAATGCCGTCGGACAAATGCTCGGGCTCGGACAAAAATCCGGCGCCCCCATCGCCGGCGAATACGCCGGCATCCTTCCCGGGCCGGACTGGCTGACCAAACAAAACCTGCGAGAACAATGGTCCACCGGCCAGACCGCCAACACCTCCATCGGCCAGGGCTTCGTCCTCGCCACCCCCCTGCAAATGGCCATGGTCGCCGCCACGCTGGGCAATTGGGGCACCAGCTACTACCCGCGCCTCGTCGACAAAGTCGTGGCCCGCGACGGCACCGTCGTCCGGGAGGAACCCGTGCGCATCCGCGCCAAACTTCTCGAAAACGGTTTCACGGTCGAAGGCCTCGACACCGTGCGGCGCGGACTCTGGGACGTGGTCAACCGCGGTGGCGGCACCGCCCCCGGTGCCCGGATCAAGAACTACGATGTCGCCGGCAAAACCGGCACCGCGCAATTTTGGCGACGAGGCATTCCCGACAACCACGTCTGGTTCATTTCCTTCGCGCCTTATGACAAACCACGCTATGCGGTCTGCGTCATGGTCAACGGCGGCGCCTCCGGTGGCGGTGTCGCCGCCCCCATCGCCTCAAAAATTCTCGCCGACATCTTCACCATGGACGAAGGCGAAAAACTCGAGATCGCCAGCCTCGAACCGGCCAAGGGCAGCTTCGGCTTCGTCTCCAGCGTCAACTTCGGCCGCGCCATCCCCGCCGCGTTGGCGGACGCTCCGCCCGGCGAAGGCGGTGCCGGGGGCGAAGGATCCTCGCGCTCCGGCACCACCGCGGCCGCACCCACGGTCAAGCCGGCGGCCGACGCCGAAGGCACCGTGAAGAAAAAGAACATCTTCCAACGCCTCTTCGGCGGCATCGGGAAAAAGAAAAAAGAGGGCGGATAACGAGCCCGGGACGTCCCGGGTGGATCGCGATATCCCGTCGCCGCAAATTTCCCAGGAGGGCGCGGCGTCCCCGACGCGCCGCAGTCTGCCAAGACAAAGGGCACGCTCGCGCGTGCCCTTCGCTATTGGGAATTTTCTTCGCTCTTACAGACTGCAACCGTAATTCATCCCGCGGCGGCCTTCGTAGAATCCCTCCTCGTAGCCCTTGTAAAAGCCGCTGGCCATGACCGGATTCGCGCCATAATTCGCCGCGGCGCGGTAGCCCATGCCATTGGACGAGTCGTTGAAGCCCGAACGATAACCGCGACGGTAACCGTCGGCATAGACCGCTTGGTTGAAGTTTTGCTGTCCACCGACCGGCGGACGGTATCCGGGTTGCGGGCGCCCGGAGGTATTGGCCGCGTTGGTCAGCGCGAGCATGTCATCGGCGGTGAGACATCCCGCACACAGCAGCGGGAGAACAATCATGGGGATCAGTTTTTTCATAAGTGTGGGTTGAAGCCCTTCTACCTACCAAACCTCTCCGCCCCCCGCCAATACCCTTTGCAGGGTAGTCTGCGCATGGCCGGTGGCCCGCCTTTCTCCCTCTGTCCCTCAGGTCTCAAGCTTCAAGCCTCAGCCCATGAGCGTTTTAGGAAAAGCGGTGGTCTTTGTTATCCTCGGCGCCGGGGACGGCGCCGCTACATTTAACTTTAGCGTCGGCGTCCTCGCCGACGAATGATTCGATTCGCGGCACAACCGAGTCTTGGCGAGACGGCCCCACAGGCAAATTTCCGATCGCCCATTCATCTGGAAGCCATTCGTGCAATCCCTGTAATCCGTAGTTCTACTGCACCGTTCCAGCTCAGTCCTTCGGCTGGATCATGTCCGGCTGCCACTGACCCCCACTTTCCGTCACCGCAGCGGCCATTTGCGCGTCGAGCATACGCCGGGCCTCCACGGTCAGACTTGCGTCCTTGGCAGCAACCTCGTGGGCCGAGGCGAGGAGGGCATTGACCGCCTGCTCGCGCTCCTCCGCGCTCAACTTGTTCCAATAGCCCTCCTCTTCCTCCGCACGGTAAGCGAGCATCTCCACCCCCAGAACACGCGGGTCGGCAAACTCCGCTTTGACCCGCAGATCGCGTGAATCGACCTCGAGGTAAAATTTCTCGTTGAGATCGATCCCCGCCTTGGCCGCGAATGTCCCGCGCAAATGCAGTCGCTTCGTGCTCCCGAGCCATTGGTGCTCCCATTCGTAGTCATGGTTGAACTCGCGCCGCAAGGTGGCCAACTCCAAGACCGGCGTCTCCGCCTGCAATACCGTCACCTGATCAACCCGCACCTCCGGACGGAATTGCAACCGCCGCGAAATGCCTTCGACAATCCGCCTGGCCAACTCCACCGCCGGTTCGGCCGCCGCCTGTGCCGCTTCCCCCGGCATCCGCGCACACGATCGCATCAGCCAAGTGGCGCACAGCGTCAGCACGATCAAAACGATCGCCATCGAAATCGCCCGCGGAATCCGTTTCATAAACCGGTCGTTATTTTAGCAGCACGATGGCCGAGATGCCACGGATTGTAGCAGCGCCGTCCCCGGCGCCGAAACGACGAGCAAACAAAGTGTTTCTTAAACCACGCTGAACGCTCAGTTCCCGCTCTTCAGCAACTCGACCATCTTTTCGGCCACGCCAGCGGCTGAGGCGGGGTTCTGGCCGGTGACAAGATTTCTGCTGGCCACGACCTTCTTCTCGAAATCGGGCGCCGCGACATGCTTCGCGCCGCGTTCTTCCAATTTCGTGGCGAGAAGAAACGGAACGACCTTGGTCAGGCCGACTTTTTCCTCTTCCGCGTTGGTGAAAGCGCTGACTTCTTTGCCGGCGACAAGATAAGTTCCGTCGGACAATTTCACGTTCATCAGGGCGGCCGGACCATGACACACCGCGCCGACCGGTGAGTCCGCTTCGTAAAGCTCGCGGGCGAATTTCTGCACCGCGGCATCGTCCGGGAAATCCCACATGGTTCCGTGCCCGCCGGAGAAAAAGACGGCGGAGTAGTCACCCGGATCGAGGTCGGACAATTTTTTCGTCGCGGACAACTTTGCGCGGAAAGCGGGGTCGTTCCAATAGCGCTGGTTGATTTCGTCCTGCAGATCAAGGCCGTCGACCGGCGGTTCGCCGCCTTGGATCGAAGCAAGTTCCGCCGGAACTCCGGCTTTTTCGAACACCTCGAGTGGGTGGGTCAGCTCGCCAAGGAAAAACCCGGTCGGTTTTCCGGTGTCACCCATTTGCGCGTGGCTGGTCAGCACGACGAGAACGGTTTTTTGTTCGTCAGCGGAAACGGGGGCGGAGAGGACAAGGCCGAGAAAAAGAGCGAGGACCAGTTTCATGCAGATGATTGTCCTTTCACCGGTCGATTGGGGCAACGGGAATCGAAGCCGAGAGCAGAATCGGCGGCAGAGATAGCCTATCGTTCCTGAACCCGCGCGTTGGCCGGTGTGTGCTTTGAGTAACTGGTGGGCCAACATGAGTCACAAAGGTAGGGCGCGACGTCCTCGGCGCGCGGGGATGCTGGTTCTTCATTGGATGCAAACGGCGGGTCCAACCGGAACGCAGTGGAGATGGCCCATAGGCAAAGGCCCCGCCCTGCCCGAAATCACAGGCGGCACAAAACTTTGGGTTAGTCGCGAGGCAAGCAGCGCGATCCACCTTGCCAGACGTGCAGACCCCCGGGGACGCCGTCTTATTCCTCCGCCGGTTCATCGAACCATGCGTCTTCAAGTTTGCAGGATTGGCCGCCGGTTTGCAGTTTCAGCAGGGCGGCGTTGACGCTTTTGCGGATCGGACTGCCCAGCGTGAGCGCGAAGCCGTAATCCTGCAGATCGAACAAGGGCCCGACCAAACTCAATTTTGCCGCGGGATTGGCCGTCAGATAGTAGCGTAGCAACGGACTGTCATAAACTACGCCCTTGACCTCACCGCTTTTCAGGGCGGCGGCCGCCTGGTCGAGATCGGCGAAGCCGACGAAATTGTAACCCGACCTCTGCAGCAAGGATTCGGCCGAGCTGCCGGTGATCGTCCCGACCCGCTCGCCGCGCAAGTCGGAGAGACCGGAGACTTCGGCCGAGAGCGTGGTGACGGTCATGGCCGAGGCCAGGGTCGCGGTGATGTAGGAGGTAAGGCCGATACCGCCGAGCATCCAGACCACGGCAACAAGGCGTCCGGCCACGCCGACCGGGGCTTTGTTTTCACAACCGCCACTGATCAGGGTGGCGATGGACCACCAAGCGGATTCCCACACGCCGCGCACGTAGCCTTCGGGAAAGCTCTCGGGGTTGATCTTGCGCTCGACCACCCAGAGAACGTGTGAAATGAGGAAAACGGCGAGGAGGAGAACTCCCACCACCTCGGCCACATTGCGGTTCCACAGCGCACGGAACGCGGAGAAGGCGCCGGCTTCCCCTTTGGCCCGGGCCATGACTTGCAAACCCGATTTGAAGAACGGATGGCTGAAATCCATCAACTTCTCGCGGTCCGGCGTGATGCTGACCGCCCCGAGGCCGACATCGGCCGTGCCACTTTCCACCGCCTCGAGCAATTCGGGCACCGTGTCGACCACGCGCATCTCGTATTCAAGCCCGGAGGCGGACGCGATTTGTTTCCAGAGATCGACCGAGTAGCCTTTGAGCACGCCGTCTTTCTCGAAGGCGAAGGGTTCGGCCGGTTTGACCACAACGCGCAGTTTTTCCGCGGCATGCGCGGGAAGACAAAAGACCGCAAGGAGCAGGAGGAGGAGTAATGTTTTCATGGGAAATTTATTCAGACCCGCCGCCGCACGGCCTGAGCGGCTTGGCGGCGCACCTCAACCGCCTCGCCGATCTCCGCGGCGAGCGAGGGTGTTTTGTTGAGCAGGTCATCCATCACCTCGTCGGAAATGACGACAACCTGCAGGTCGCCATCCGCCACGATGGTAATTTTTTCCGCTCCGCCGCCAGCGGTGAGACGGTCGCCAAACCATTCCCCCGCGCCAATTTCCGCGATCTGCACGGGACGGCCATCCGTGTCGGCGGCGAAAAGACGGGCCCGTCCGCCCACCACGAGGGCAAAACCTGCGAACGGATGATTCGGACCCTGCGCGGTTTCGCCCGCGGCGAAGCTGACCACGGTCGGTGCTGCTGCGCCATCTTGGGCCGCCGCTTGGAAGCGCGGATGAGCACGCAGGAGATCGGCGGCGGACGGCTGGTGTTTGGACGGATCTTGGCCCGGGGTGTATTCGTAGGCCGTGGGGAACGGGATGGTCAGGTTCTCGCGACGGATGACATACCAGATCCGGGTCATGACATCGTCCCGCACCTCAGGCAGTTCGGCTTGGGAGGTGACCGAAAAAATGAGCCGGTAATTGATCGAGAAGTCGGCATAGGCAAGGGTGCGGACGAGCGGCGGCGGTTCGGACAGCACCCCGGGTGTGGTGCGCAGGAGGTCGAGCATGACTTCCTTCACCCGGTTGGGTGCGTCGTCATAGCTGAAACCCATTTCGATCACCTCGGTGCGCAATGGCGTGGGACGGGACAGATTGGCGAATGTGCCTTTGTAGAGTTCGACATTGGGCACGACCTGCAATTCGCGCGTCGGGGTTTCGATGTGGACCGATCGCCAGTTGATCTCGACCACCCGGCCGCGCACCTCACCCACTTGGATCCAATCGCCCAAGGTCAGCGGGCGCTCAAAGAGGAGCATGAGGCCAGAGACGATGTTGCCGAGCGGTTCCTGCAGGGCCAGACCGATGACAATGGAGCCGAGGCCGAGCGCGGTGAGCGCGCCGGAAATTTCGTGTCCCCAGACCTGCGAGTAGACGACCATCGCGCCGATGGCCACGAGGAGGGCGCGGACGAGGTCGCGGAAAAGTTTGGGCACTCGCTCGCTCCACGAACCGGTGCCGCCGGAACCGAAGACCAGATCGTTGACCACGCCGAGCAGCGCGTAGAGGAGGATGACCCAGAACATGGTCTCGACGAGACGAACCGTGGTGCCCTCTTGCGGCCATTCGAGGACGTAACGGACGAAGATGAGCAAGGCGAGGGCCGGAACGAGCGCGTTGCGCACGGTGCGCAAGGTGCGCACGAGCGGCAGCCCGACGGCCTGACAGCGCGAAATCGCCTCGTTGAGAATGAGGAGGACAAGAGGAAAAGCGACCGCCAGAAAGATGGCGGGACGGAAATTGGAAACCGGAAACTGGAAAAACTCGCTCATGATGCAGCGTGCGGACGGGTCAGCCGGTTACTTCCCACAATTCCAGGTTGCCCTTGGCCGTGCTTTCGAGGCGGATCGGGCCGCGGAATTGGAAGGTCTCGCCCATCCGGTCGCGCACCGGACCGGTCACTCGGATGGCCGCGCCCTGGCCCGCCGCCAGCCTCTTGGCAATGGCCACCGTGTCGCCCCACAGGTCGTAGAGGAATTTGCGCCGCCCGACCACGCCGCCGACCACCGGACCGGCATTGATGCCGACGGCGAGGGAAAGCCCGGCATTCTGATCGCGATTGAAGATGCCGACGATGCGGGACATGTCCTGCGCGAATTGGATGATGCGCCGCACGTGGTCCGGTCGCGCCACGGAGAGTCCGCACACCGCGAGGTAGGATGCGCCGATTGTTTTGACTTTTTCGATGCCGGATTTTTCCGCCGCCTCATCGAAGGATTCGATGAGATCGCCGAGCACGGAGAGAGCTTTGGCTTCGCCCGCTTGGGCGCCGAACTCTTCCATGCCGATGATTTCCCCGAAGAGGACGGAGACGTCGGCAAATTGCCGGTTGGCTTTCTCGTCGCCCTCCTGCCGCTGAGCCACAGCGGAGGCCGGGAGGATGCTGTGGAGGAGTTCCTGGTTTTCCCGCACTTGGGTTTCCAGATTTTCTTTCTGACGCCCGATGCTCTCGGCCATTTCGTTGAAGACACGGGCCAGTTCGCCGAACTCGTCCTGCGAATCGGCGGCGACCCGCACGCCGGTTTCCCCAGCCCCGAGACGGCGCGCTCCCTCGGCCAACTGGCGGAGGGGTTTGGTCAGAAGGTGCGCGGCGATGAGCGCGAGCAGCGTGACCAGCAGGGCCAGACCGCTCGCGGCAATGACCATGCGTTTGGCGAAGGCGTGGATCGGCGCCTCGGCTTCCGCCAAATCAACCTCGGCCAGCACCGCCCAGCGCAGGGAATTCAATTCCAGCGGACCATAGGCGCTGAGCACTTTCTCGCCCCGGTAATCGGTGGTTTCCATAATGCCCGATTGGCCGCGCAGAGCCGCCTCGGCGGCGGGAGAATCGATGGGAAGAACACAGATGACACTGCCTTGTCGCTCGATCTGGTTGACAACGCTGGTCGGGACGTTGCTTTGCCGCAGCGCCCCGACGAACTTTTTCGGGTCGGTATACATGAAGCGCGAGCGACTGCGCATCGTGCCGTCCGGACCGACCAGATAAACTTCTCCCGACTGCCCCATTCCTTCGGCCTCCCAGTTGAAGCTGCCGGTCAACACGGTGTTGAAATTGTCGATCGGGAACTGCAGGGCGAGGATGCCGGTCATTTGCGCACCGTCGAAGATCGGACTGAGAGCAAAGCCCATGGGACGTCCGAGGTTCGGCCGGTAAGCCTCGAAGTCGGCAATCTTGAAATCATCACGGTCCTTCTGCGCGCGCATTTCACGCACCTTGGCGCCGAGCGTGGTGTTGGCGTAGGGACCGGTCTCGAGGTTCGTGCCCAACTCGCTCGCTTTTTCGTAACTGTAAATGATGTCGAGCGTGTCGGCGTCGATCAGCATCATGTCCTGGAAACCGAAAATCCTGACCGCCCGGGCAAAGAACTTGTGCAACTCGGCGTGGGCCTGTCCGTAGGCCGAGTTGTCACCGGGGGCTTCGTTCAAATTCTGCTTCTCGCCGTAAGCGTGCGGATTGGCCGCGGTGTAATGATATTGCAGGTAGCGCTCGGACGGACGGCCCGGCAGGTATTGTTCGATCGCCGGGGTGCCTTCGACATTTTTATCCAGCTCCGGTATAAAGTAATCACGGTAAAACGCATCGAGCTTGGCATTCTCTTCCGGTCCGAGGGCCGCGGTGCCGAGTTCGCGGTGGGCGGCGCGGAAAGCGCGCATGCCCTCGATCACTGCTTTGCTATCGGAAATCGAAACCACCTGGTCGCGCAGCGACTCGAGCATGGTTTTCAAGGTCGTCGTCTTGGCCACGCGCACGCCTTGCAGACGGTCGCACGCGGATTGCATGAGCGCTTCGCGGGCCGAAGCGTAACCGAGCCAGGCCATCACCGCGATCGACCCGAGGCTGACCGCGAGGAGCAGCAGGATCATTTTCGATTGGATGGTGAGACGATTGAGACCGGGCATAGATCGGGCGGGAATTCGTTGAGTTGGGGTTTCCTGCGGTGCGGGCACGGAGGAAACCGGTAAAAGCATGACAATTCCGCGGCAGATTACGAAGGGAAAACCTGCGGACGACTACCCTGCAGAGGGTAGAGCGGTCCTCTCCCCCCGGGGTGCGGGGCGGGGTAGGATTGAACGCTGCGCAGAAATGATTTGGCTCGGGCCCGATTTCGCGTTTCTTGAACCTCATGCGGGCTTTCCTCACCATCGTCGCCGTTCTCCTCGTTGCCGTGCTCGCGGCCGGCGCCTCCACGGCATGGCGCTGGGCGGAAGTATGGACGGCAACAGCCACCCCGCTCGCGCCAGAAGGCGGGTTGTATTTTCCGACCACCGTCCTGAACGATGTGCCACACTTCGCACAGGCCGATCAGCGCTGGGGCAAAAGCCAGCTGGCCGGGGGTTCGACCACCTTGGGGGCGGAGGGTTGCGCGGTGGCCTCCGCCGCCATGGTCCTCGCCTCCTACGGAGCGGAGGTGGACCCGGGGACCCTGAACCAGTTCCTGCGCGGCAACGGCGGGTTTACCCGGCAGGGGTGGCTCTACTGGGAAAAGGCCGCCGAATTTCCACCCGGGGTGGCCGAACATATTTACGAAGCCGACGCTTCCCACTTTCTCATCGATTGGAACCTCCTGCGGGGCAATCCGGTGATCGTGCGCCTGCGCTACCCGAACGGCATCACCCACTTCGTCGTGGTCGTCGGCAAACAAGGCTACGAATACCTCATCCGCGATCCCGGAGGTCGTTACCAAGACGGGCTCTATTTCCTCTCCGAGTTCGGCAGCCCAATCGAGGCACTCCGCTTTTACCGCCGACTCGAACCGCCGCCCGCCGGAAACCAGGTCTCTTTGTAGCGGGGGTCAGCCGAGCGCAGCGAGACAGGTCGCTTCGGCGACCAACTGATACGGCCGCCGGTGCGTGGCCTTGAGATTTTTACTCAGGGCTTCCGCACGGGCAGTCCGGCCCTGCTCCAATTGCCTAAGCCGCCGGCGTTGACCGCATTAAAGCCTTCCTTGCGCAAAATAGAGGCCGCCACCCCCGAACGCGCGCCGCTCGCGCAGTACAGAATCAGCTCCTTGTCCTTGTTGGCTTCGAGCACCGCTTTCCATTGCGCCCTCGGGCCGCTCAGATCGCTCAAAGAGCAGAGCAAGGCCGGTTCGGCCACGCCGTCGTTCCATTCGTCCGGTTCGCGCACATCGATGAGCACCGCGGTGGCGGCCTTGACGCGTTCGTTGGCTTCGGCCGCGCTGATCGGCGGACCCGCCATGGCCCGCTTGACCACGACAAAGACAACCACGAGAAAAATGATCAGGATCAGGATTTTCACTAACTATTACTATCTGGTAATATTTAGCCGGCGTCAACCCTTGAAGGTCGGCGTGTCCTGCCGCAGGGTCTCGCCTTGGAAGAATCCGGGACGGTGCCACGCAATGATCAGCATGACCACGACGCCGAGCAGAATAATGCCCACCCCAAGCAAAAAGACGAGACCGACGCCGAAGGCAGAGGATCCGCTGCCGAAGGCCGGATTCATGCTGTCATAGGCAGTCTCGAGAAAGACCGCAGCGAGAACAAGCCCGCCCGTGAAGGGCGCGACACCGCGCAGGAAAAAGTTGCGCCCACTGCGGAAAAGCGTCTGCCGGAAATAGTAGACGCACGCGAACGCGGTCAGCCCGTAATAGAAACAAATCATCATGCCCAAGGTGAGAATGGTATCGGCCAGCACATGGTCGCTGACCACATGCATGACGGTATAAAAGACGGCCGCGACCACCCCCGCCACAATGGTGGCATAGCCGGGCGAGCGGTATTTCGGGTGGATCCAGGCGAAGCGTTCGGCGATGGCGCGGTAGTGGCCCATGGCCAGCAGGGTGCGCGCCGGGCTGACCACGGTGGCCTGCAGTGAGGCGATGGAACTGGCCAGCACGGCGAGGGCGACCAGAATGGCGAAAGGTCCCATGACCGGACCGGCCATCGCAGCGAGCACGTTCTCGCGGGTCGAGGCATTGCCCAGCCCAAGCCCGGTGTCCCCGAGCCCGGCAAAACGCATGGTCGAAACCGCGACCGCGAGATAGAGCGTGAGCACGATGAAAATGACCAGGGCGGCCGCCCGGCCCGGCGTGCGGACCCCCTCGGTCGCTTCTTCACTGAGGGTCAGGCACACATCCCAGCCCCAGTAAATGAAGATGGAAAGCGAAAGCCCCGCCGCGAAGGCGGCGAAGGAATTGACCGACAGCGGATTGAACCAGTCCCAGGAAAAAGGGAGCGTCGGCGCATCTCCCGCGGCATGCCAGGCGGCGATGGAATACCAGACGAGCACCACGACTTGCAGAAGGACAAGCGAGTATTGCACGGGTTTGGTCGCGGTCGCCCCGCGGTAGCAAGCCCAGATAGCCGCACTCATGAAGACCAAACAGGTCACAATGTTGACCGGAAGATTGTGCGACCAATCCGCGATGGCGGGGGCGCGGAGAATTTCCGCGAGCAAAAGGTAGAAAAATTCCACCGCGATGCCGGCCAGGTTGGAGAGCACGATGACCGTGGCCGAAACCAGCCCCCACCCGCCGAGCCAACCGACATACGGACCGAACGCTTTGGTCGCCCAGGTGAAGGACGTCCCGCTATCCGGAGCATCGGCATTCAATTCGCGGTAGCCCAAGGCAACGAGCAGCATGGGAATGAACCCGACGAGGAAGACGGCCGGCATGTGGTTGCCCACCACGGCCGCGGTCGGCCCCATTGTCGCGGTCAGTGCGTAAGCCGGGGCGAGGGTCGAGACCCCGAGGGTGACAATGGCAAGCATACCCATGGACCCTTCGGCCAGACCCTTACGACTGAGTTTGCTTGTGGCATGTTCCGACATCAGAATACCCAGCGGAGGAGATACCCCACAACCGCCGCTGTCGCCATGTCATTCCGTCGCGTCCCGATGCTTTTATGGGCCCTTGTCCTGCCGGCCGCGCCCCTCGCGGCGCAGCAGGAGATCAAGGCGCCGTTCGGCATGCAATGGGGCGAGCCGCAGGGGCGCATCAGGGATGTGGTGGGCAAGGCCAAGGCCAAAGTCATCGAGGAGCGCAGTGCGGGCCCGCGCGAGGTTCTCGTCGTCGAGGGCATCGTGCAGGAAGGTCTCAAGCGCACCCTTTTTTATTTCGCCAACAACGGACTGAGCGAAGTCGAGTTGCAATACGACCGCGCGGGCTGGGGCGATGAAAAGGTCAAGGCGTGGGTGGCCACGATCAAGCGCGAGGCCGACCGAAAATACGGGCCGGGCCGCCTTTACGCGGATGAGACCGGCAACGAGAACGGGTTGCGCCACACGCTCAAAGGATGGATGTGGGTGCAGAATTTCGTCTCGTTGCGCCTCGTCCACTACAGCGCACAAAAAGAAAACGAAACCATGCGGCGCGTCAGTCTGCATTATTGTGCGGAGTGAGGCAGGGAGCGGACCCTGAACCACAAACCGTAGTTGAAAGCCGGAATCCGCCGCGGCGGTATCCGGCTCTCAACGCCTTTTCCAGGCTAAAACATCTCGGCCGCAAATTTCTTCGGGTCGAAGGGGGCGAAGTCGGTTTCTTTCTCGCCCGTGCCGACGAAGCGCACCGGGACACCGAGTTCCTGCTGCAAGGCGACCGCTGTGCCGCCGCGGCCGCTGCCGTCGAGTTTGGTCAGAATGGCGCCGGTCAATCCGCAAGCCGCTTGGAATTGCTTGGCCTGCTCCAGCGCGTTGGAACCGGTCGTGGCATCCAGCACGATGAGCACCTCGTGCGGACTCTCCGCATCACGCCGCGCGAGGACCCGCTTCACCTTGGACAACTCCTGCATGAGGTTGTGCTTGGTGTGCAAACGGCCCGCCGTGTCGCAGAGCAGGAAGTCTGCTTTCTCCCGCGCGGCGGTCTCGTAGGCGTCATGGCAGACCGCGGCGGGATCGCCTTGGTAAACGCCGCGAACAACGGGGATTTGCAACTTTTCCCCCCATGCCGCGAGTTGCTCGATGGCCGCGGCGCGAAAGGTATCGGCGGCGGCCATCACAACTGAACTTCCCCCGCGGCGGAGCATGGCGCCCAACTTGGCCAGGGAAGTCGTCTTTCCCGTGCCATTGACCCCGACGATGAGCAACACCCGCGGACGCCCCGGCAGCGGGAGGAGCGGCGGATAGGACGCGGGCAAGAGCTTGGTCAATTCGGCGCGCGCCTCGCGTTCGACCTGGTCGGCCGTGGCGGAAAATCCGGTAACCGCCTGCAAGGACGCCACCAAGTCCATGGTTGTCTTCACCCCGAGGTCGGCCTGCAGGAGCAACGATTCGAGTTCGTCCCAATCGACAGGTCTGCCGCGGAAACGCTCCGCGATAGCGCGCAGAAATCCCGCCGCCATGATCAGGAGGTCGCGTGCGAGTCGCGGCCGATTTCTTTGCGCACGCGGTCGAGCACGCCATTGGCGAAGCGGGCCGACTCCGCAGTGGCCAGGCTGCGGGCGATCTCGATCGCTTCGTTGATGGTCACCGCGGGGGGGATGTCCGGGCGGGCCAGCATCTCGGCCACGGCCAGACGGAGGATGGCGCGGTCGACCGCGCCAAGGCGCCGGAGATCCCAGTTTTGCAGCGCCGCCGCAAGCAAGGCGTCGATCTCGGGCAAACGTCCGAGCGCCTGATCGAGCAATTCGCGGGCAAAGGGCGTCAATTCCTCTTCGGCCGCGGGCGCGAGGGGGTCCCCGACCAGGGGGACGAGCACGCCGCGCATCTCGCAACCATAGAGTTGCTGCACGGCATGGATGCGGGCTTGGCGGCGGTTTTCTTTGGACACAGCGCTTGGAGCGGTCAACGCAGGGACAATTGGCTTTTGAATTTTTCCTTCACCCTGAGCATGGCGAAGGCGGCACGGGCCGCCTCGATGCCGCGGTTGAGTTCACGACCGAGGCAACGCTCGTGCGCCTCCTCCTCGCTGGAGACGAGAAGGACTTCGTGGATGACCGGCAAGGCATGCTTGAGCGCGACCTGTTGCAAAGCATGGCTCACGCTCACGGCGATGAACTCGGCGTGTTTGGTCTGACCCTGGAGAATGAGTCCGAGCGCAATGATCACATCGCACTTGTGCTGCGCGGCCGCCATTTCGACCACAAAAGGAATCTCGAACGCGCCGGGGGCACCAAAGAGGTCGACCACGCTGTTCGGGTCGATCTTGTAAAGTTCCTTGCAGGTGTTGTTGATCAACCCCTGCACGAATTCCGGGTTGTATTCGCTCGCCACTATGACGAAGCGCGGAGCCGATACGGCAAGCAGTTTCGGCGGACGGGTCGGGAGTTTGTTCGACATGGTGCTTTATGAAAGAAATGCGGGGCGGATCGCAATCAGAGAAGATGACCCATCTTGCGTTTTTTCGTCTTGAGGTAGCGTTCGTTGTCGGGGTGGGGAACCGACTTGATCGGCACGCGTGCGGTGATTTGCAGTCCGTGGCCGGACAGACCGACGACTTTGCGCGGGTTGTTGGTCATCAAACGGATTTTGCGCACCCCGAGGTCGGAAAGAATCTGCGCGCCCAGCCCGTATTCCCGGAGGTCCATGGGGAATCCGAGCTTGCGGTTGGCCTGCACCGTGTCGAGGCCCTCTTCCTGCAATTTGTAGGCGTGGATTTTGGCCGGCAGCCCGATGCCGCGACCTTCCTGGCGCATGTAAAGAAGGACCCCGGTGCCGTGCCGGGCGATCTGGCGCATGGCTTGGTGCAACTGCGAACCGCAATCACAACGGCGCGAACCGAAGACGTCGCCGGTCAGGCATTCGCTGTGCACGCGGACCAGCACGGGTTGCTTCGGGTCGATTTTGCCGCGGACCAGGGCAAGATGGTGCGCGTCATCGGTCAGTGAACGGTAAAGATAAAGATCAAAGTCGCCGAAATCGGTCGGCAGACGCACGCACTGCTCGCGTTCGACCAATTTCTCGCGGCGGCGGCGGTAGGCGATGAGGTCGCGGATGGAGCACATCTTCAGCTTGTGCTTGCGGCGGAATTTCTGCAGGTCGTTGAGCCGCGCCATCGAACCGTCCTCGTTAAGGATCTCGCAAATCACCCCCGTGGCATCGAGCCCGGAGAGACGCACCAGATCGACTGCCGCCTCGGTGTGCCCCGCCCGTTGCAAGACTCCGCCTTCCCGCGCCTGCAAGGGGAACACATGCCCGGGTTCGGTCAGGTCGGCCGGACCGCTCTTCGTCCCGGCCAGGGTGCGGATCGTCTTGGCGCGGTCCCGCGCGCTGATCCCGGTGGTCACACCCTTGGCGGCATCGACGGAAACAGTGAAGTCGGTGCGGTGCAATTCGCGGTTGTGCGCCACCATGCGCTGCAGGCCGAGTTGCCGCGCCCGCGCCGCGGCCAGCGGAACGCAGATCAGACCGCGGCCATTCTTGGCCATAAAATTCACCGCCTCGGGCGTCACTTTGCCGGCGGCCATGACCAGGTCGCCCTCGTTCTCGCGCTCGGCATCGTCGGTCACAATGACCATCTTGCCGGCGCGCACGTCCTTCAGCACGGACTCGATGGAATCAAAGGCGGCTTTGCTCACGGCCGACCAGTAAAGCACCCGCGAACCCGTTGGGCAATGTCCGCCGGGGGCGGAAGGCATTGATTTTCGGCGACCGGACGTTAGCTTCGAACGGTCATGTCCTTCATGCGCACCGCTCTTGTCGCCATCCTGCTGGTCCTCGCCGCCTGGCCCATCCCTGCCGCAGCTTCTAGTTGGATGATCGTGGACGACAATACGGGTCACGTGCTGGCCGCTTCCGGGCAAAACGAGAAGCGCCAAATCGCGAGCCTGACCAAAATCGCCACCGCCATGGTCGTGCTCGACTGGGCGGAAGCCTCGGGCACTTCACTGGGCACCTTGGTCATCGTGCCCTCCGAAGTGGGCGGAGTGGGCGGGGTCAATCCCTGCCAGCTTCAACCCGGCGACCAGATCTCCCTGCGCGACTTGCTTTACTCCGCGATGATGAGTTCGGACAACCACGCGGCCTACACCCTGGCGCAGAATGTGGGGGAGCGTTTACCTAATCCGCAGGCCCTGACCCCGGTGGACAATTTCTCCGCGCACATGAACGCCCTCGCCCGGAAGCTCGGCCTGAAGCGTTCGCTTTTTCTCAACCCGCACGGCTTGGACAGCATGGTGCCTCCCCCGCATTCGACCGCGGCGGATCTCGCGCGCCTCACGCGCTACGCTTACAGCCGTGCCGGCTTCAACTTTTACGTCTCGCAACCCACGCGGGAAATTTCCATCCAGGGAGTCGACGGAACCACGCGCGGGTTCCTCCTGCGCAACACCAACGAACTGCTCGGCCGCGACGGCATCGAGGGGGTGAAGACCGGACGCACGCGGCTGGCCGGCGATTGCATCGTGCTGGCCGCCGACCGTGAACCGGAAGCGGTGGAACGCGACGGGCAAAAGACCGCCATTCCGCGCCGCATCATCGTCGTGCTCCTCGGATCAACCGACCGTTTTTCCGAGGGCCTCGCCCTCATCCAACGCGGCTGGAGCCTGCACGAAAGCTGGTCGGCACAGGGCCGACCGGTCAGCAAGCGCAGCACCCTCTGACCCCATGCCCGCCTCGCGTCTGGGCATCCTGACCGCCGGCGGCGATTGCGCCGGGCTCAATGCCGTCATCCGCGGCTTCGTTTGCGCGGCCAATGCGCGGAACCTCGAGGTGGTCGGCTTCCCCGAAGGCTACGAGGGCCTGCTTCATCCGACCGGCGCGCGCCTGCTCACCCCGGCCAACACCCATGGGATCGAGGCCACAGGAGGAAGCATTCTCGGGACAACGAACAAAGGACGTTTCCAAACGCGGCGTGGTCCGGCCGGACAAACCATTTTGCCGGAACCGCTGGTCCGCGCCACCCGCCAAGCACTCGAGCAAAACCGGGTCGGGGCGCTGGTCGTGCTGGGTGGTGACGGTTCGCTGCGCACCGCACTGCAATTGGCCCGGGCCGGAATCTCGGTCATTGGCGTGCCCAAGACCATCGACAACGACCTCGATTCGACCGATGTCACTTTCGGTTTCGATACTGCGGTGACGCGGATTGCCGAAGCGGTGGCCAACCTCCGCACCACGGCCGAAAGTCACCGGCGGATCATGGTGCTCGAGGTCATGGGGCGCCACACGGGATGGCTGGCCTTGCACGGCGCAGTGGCCGGCGGTGCGGAAATCGCCTTGCTACCCGAGTTGCCATTCGATGGTGATCGTTTGGCCCGCTTCATCAAGGAATCGGAGCGGCGCGGCCAACGCTCGCTGATTGCCGTGGTGGCCGAAGGCGCGCGGGTCAAGGCCGGGCGACAGATCCGGCGTCAAACCTCGACGGGGGACAGCCGCCTCGGCGGCATTGGTACCTACGTCGAATCGCTGATTGCCGCGCGAACCGGACGCGAGACCCGTTCGTGTGTGCTCGGCCACCTCCAGCGCGGCGGCGCTCCGGGCGCGTTTGACCGGGTGATCGGACAGCAATTCGGGGTCCGTGCGGTGGAACTCGCCGCCGACGGAATGTTTGGACGCATGGTCAGCTACCGCTTCGGCTCGGTCACCGATGTGGCCTTGGCCGATGCGGTCAACCGGCCGCGCACGGTTTCCGAGGAAAGCCAGATCCTGCGCCACGCCCGCGCGCTGGGGATTTTTCTTGGCGAGTAATGTGGCATCGGCATCTCTCCGAGCAGGAGGCCTGCCGATGACGTCCGGTTATTACGGGCCAGAGGCTCGGCGCCACTTTTCTGCCCGACGACCACACCAATCTACCGCGTTCTTTCCGCCGGCAAGCTGACCAAGGCGCGTTGTCCGCCCTCACGGATTTCGGTCACGCGGCAGCCGTAGATTTCAGACAAAACCGCGGGCTGCATGATCTCGGAGGCCGGACCGCTGGAGTGGATGCGTCCGGCAGCGAGCAAGGCCACCTCATCCGCGTAGTGGGCCGTGAGATTGAGATCATGGAGGATGGCGAGAACACCATGTCCGGCCCGGGCCAGGCGCCGTGCTTCGCCGAGGAGTTGGTGCTGGTGCGAGGGATCGAGGCTCGAAACCGGCTCGTCGAGCAAAAGCACGCCGGCCGTCTCCCCGCCGGATATTTGCGCGACCGTGCGGGCGAAAGCCACCCGCTGCCACTCGCCGCCGGAAAGGCGCGAGCAGTCACGTCCGGCCAGGTCGGAGAGATTCATCTGCTGCAACATTTCCCACGCCAGGGAGCGCACATCTTCCTCGGCGCCATAGGCCAGGCGCCCGAGCTCGACCGCTTCGAGCACAGTCATACCGGAAGGCCGCGCGTTGTCTTGCCGCATCACGGCACAGTGCCGTGCGCGTTCGGACGGACGATAGTCCGAGATCGCGCGTCCGTTGAGCATGACCTGTCCGCTCCCCGCCTTGAACAATCCGGACATGACCGAGAGCAAAGTGGATTTGCCGGCGCCATTGGGACCGATCACGGCCACAAACTTGCCGGGCGTCACGGCAAGTGAAACGCCATCAAGGATCCGTCGCGTGTCGCGCGACAATGTGACCTTTTCCGCGACCAAGGAGGGGACGTTCTTGCTCATCAGGTAGACCAAGAGGACGGGCGGCGGAGCAAGGCGAGGAAGAAGGGTCCGCCGATGACCGCGGTGAGAATACCGACCGCGAGTTCGGCCGGCGCGGCCAGAGTGCGCGCCCCGAGATCGGCCAAGACGAGAAGCATGGCGCCGAGCAGGACAGCTCCGGGCAGCACGAGGCGATGCAGGCCGCCGAGCAAAAGACGCGCCATGTGAGGAGCGACCAAGCCGATGAAACCGATGGTGCCGGCAAAAGCCGTGGCCGCGCCGACCAGCAAGGCGGCGGCCACGATGATCTCGCGGCGCACGCGCACGACCGACACCCCGAGATGCGCGGCCTGTTCCTCGCCGAATTGCAAAGCATCGAGAGACCGCGCATTCCGCCAGAGGAGAATCACGCCGGTCGCGAGGAAGATAAGAAGGACGACCACCTGGGGCCATTGGGCCGAGGCGCAACTGCCAAGGGTCCAGAAAGTCATGGAGCGCAACGCATCGTCGCTCGCCGAGAAGAGAAAGAATCCCAGCACACTCCCGAGCATGGCGTTGAGCGCGACGCCGGCGAGAATGAGCTTGGCCGTGCCGCCAGCCGCAAAACCGGCGTTGAAAATTCCCAAAACAAGCACCGCGAGCCATCCGCCGACAAAAGCCGCCAGGGGCAGCAACCAGCCACCGAGCAACGCTTCCCAGCCGAAAAAGAAACAAACCACCGCACCCAAGGCGGCGCCGGCGCTCACCCCGATGAGCGCGGGGTCCGCCAGCGGGTTCCGGAAAAGCCCTTGCACCCCCGCCCCGGCCAGGGCGAGAGCCGCACCAACCAACGCCGCGAGCAAAACGCGCGGCAGGCGGATCTCCCAGAACACGGCGCGGACAATTTCCGGGACCTGAACTGGAGCGGCGACGAGATTCCACAAATCGGCGAGGCCGATGTTGACCGCGCCGACGGCGGAAGCGGTCAAAAGGACAAGGGGCAAGAGCGCGGCCAGAAGCCAAAGCCGTCCATGAGCCCGACTTCGCCGACGCGAGTCGTTCTCCCGCTCCGCGTTCACGGCTGTCTCAACGCCGTTGCCACCTTAGTCGCAGCGGACGGAGTGCGCGGGCCGAAACCGAGGAAGGCCGCATCGTCGACGCGAATGACCCGCAGTTCGCGGCCGGCAGGCGTGGCGCCGAGCCCCGGCACGCGCGCCAGCAACTGGGCGTCATCACCGCCCACGCTTTCCGAAACGATGATGAAGTCGGGCGTGGCCGTGGCGAAAATTTCGGCCGAAAGAGGTTGATAGCCGGTGAAGGAGGCGCAGACGTTGCGTCCGCCACTGGCCTCGACCATGGCATGCGCCGCGGTCTCCGTGCCCGCAGCCATGAGGTTGCCCCCATGCCGCGCAAGGAGAAAGACCACCCCGGGACGCTCGCCCTCGTTGGCGGCCGTCGCGGCGCGGAGCGCCTGCACGTCGGCATCGACGCGAGTGATGAGCTTCTCTCCGTCTTCAACCCGGCCCGTCGCCGCGGCAATGGCGCGGATCTTGTCGTCGATATTGTCGAGGGAATAGCCGTTGGGAATGACCACCACTTCCACGCCCGCTGCTTTGATTTGCTCGAGCACGGGCGGCGGACCGGCCTCGCCGGAAACGAGGACGAGATCGGGCTTTTGCGAGAGGATGCCCTCCGCACCGAGCATGCGGACATAGCCGATGTCGGGTTTGTCCCGCGTTTCCTCCAGATGTTTGCTCGAGGTATCGACCGCGACAATTTGCGGCGCGAGGCCGAGGCCGGAGACTATTTCGGTCACCGCCGCGCCTGCCGTGACAATACGAGCCGGCTCGGCTCGCGCGGTCAGCGCGGTGAGCAAGACGGCCAGGATAGTCGCCAGACGAAGCATCGGGCTGGAGGTGGGCGCGGTCAGGCCACGTGGATTTCGTCGTCCAGCGCGGAAATCGCGTCGAACGTATCCTGGGCGGCTTTGACCATGGTGTCCTGCTCTTCGGACGACCAATCGATGGCATTCATGTCCTCGCGGAATTTCATCCACAGTCCACGCTGCGCTTCGCCGTGCGGATCGAGGTATTTCATTCCCTC